>Ga0187856_1001580_pt1 | contig 17936 bp, 13 predicted proteins | sample June2016WEW_8_40_FD_132443 | JGI IMG/M metagenome (GOLD analysis project Ga0187856, IMG submission 132443) | Peatland microbial communities from SPRUCE experiment site at the Marcell Experimental Forest, Minnesota, USA - June2016WEW_8_40 | ecosystem: Environmental > Terrestrial > Soil > Wetlands...
CCACCATGATAGCCGCCGCCGCCACCTCCCCGGTAGGCCTGGGCCTCCGAGCAAAGAAAGGGCAGACCCAATAATAACGCCACCGCGAAAAGGCTCCAAAAAGGAGACTTCAGTTTTCTCAGCTTCATGACTTACCTCCTTTCTTTTTCTTCTCCGGTCCCTGTTTCGGGGCCTGACTGGCCTGGACCGGGATAAACTTGATCTTTTCAGCCCCCGGAGGGGGGGTAAAGGCAAACAGGTTGTCGTTAAGCTGGGGGGAGAAATTCCAGTCGCTAAGGAACGCGGTCCATTGGGGAGAAGCGGGCAAATTTTTATGGGTTAGCACGACCTTTCGGGGCAGGGGCTGGTCCCCGGCATCGATCCACACCTGAAACTGGACCTCATCCCCATCGAAGGACAGGTGATGGCAGAGAACCCCCCGGATCTTGGACTGGCCCACATAAAGGGAGTGTTTGATGCGTTTGTCCAGGAATTCCCAAAGGTTAGGGCTGGCCAGGTCGGTCAAGGCCACCCGGACCCCAAATTCCTTATTGGCCTTGTCCAGGGCGCTTTCGATATCGGGAGGGACCTCCAGGGTGCCATAGACGTTACGGTCTTTGTCGTATAGGGTCATGGTCTTGCCGTCGAGGTAGAACTGCTTGTCAATCAGGTCGCCCTCGGCGTTGACCCGGAGCCGGTCAGGCCGCCGCACAAAGGTCTCCATATCAATCTCATACTGGAGTTTTTTGCCGCCATAGAACACCTGGTCGTCGGCGACCTCGGCTTTGTAGGTAAACTGTTGTTGAGATTTTAAGAAATCACACATCTTGTGTAGAATCTGGAGGGGGTCAGGCTCCGGCTCCGGCGCTGTCGCCTTTTCGGCCGGAGAGGCTGGCGGCGGGGCCTCCTGTTTTTGCTGTTGCTGCTGGGACAGGGCACTACCCGTCAGTGCCCAAAACGCCAAACAAACCAGTCCTACCAAAAATCGTTTGCTCATTTTTCCTCCTCGTTAATCGGCGATTACGTATTTATAGCCAGTAAAGGGGTTGTAGTTGCCAGGACCAACACTCCTCGCCAATGGGAGAATGAAATTTCCGGGCCCTCTCCTCCTTTTTCCCAGGGCTGAGGTGTTACATATATTAAAGTTAGGTTGCAAAAACTTGGAGTCAAGTATTCAGGCTAGACCTGAGGGAACTTTAATCAAATGACTACAAGTTTCTATTCCTCGCATCCTTGCCGCGATACGAGGCCGTTGCACCTTGCTACTGCGGCAGCGGCCCAGGATCTACTGACCGAGATGAGCGAGGGCGGTGCGCAGCGGGGCGCTGGAGACCTTTATTATCCCCGCGTACGGGGTGTCCAACTCCATGATCAGAAAGAGTGAGCCCGCGGCCGACAAGGTGCAGAGGAGCAATACGGTAATTACCGTGGCGTTGCGGGGGGAGAACAGGCCAAAGCTGGTGAAGATGACGATGAGCCAGAAGACCAGTATCACGAAGAACGGCATGGGGATCGACCTCTGCCCTAACTGCTCGATGAGGAGCCAGCGTCCTCCGGCAATGTCACCGCTGATTTGCAAAGCCTGAGACTGAAGCCCGCGTTGGGCGTCGTTTCGTGGGGAAAGTTGGCGCAGTTTGTCCTGGACAGCTTCGATACCGACCCACCCTTCAGGGGCCTCAGTCACCGCTTGCCCGATATTGTCTTCCGGCCATATCCGCGCGATCGCGGAGGCGACGCTGCGGCGCAGCAGATCGCGGGCTTCCTTCGTCTCCGGCCCATAATGGGCCAGGACGCGGTCGAGCAGTATGACCTGGGAGCTAGCCTGCCTGAGCCCGCTGCTCATCGTGTCAAAATTACCCTTTGCCGAGGCGATCAGCAGACCAAGGACAAGAGCAGCCAGCGTCGCGATCATACCGATCCCCAGCTTCACGGCATCCTTTGACTCATCGCTCACGTGATGTCCGGGCAAAAAAGCGCGAAGGAACATACCGAGCAGCGTGCCACCGAAGATGCAGGCAAAGGCGATCAAAGAAATTACCAGTGCGCTCACGTTTCACCCCCCTTTCTTGATCTAAAGATTATGCGGCAGACTTGGCAGGCGCCAGGTAATCAAGGTTGAACTTGTCGCCCTGAAGCCGGCTGTGAGTTTGCGGGCTCGAACCCCGGCGGGTATTTGCTCCACTTGTAGCCGGAGCGCGCCAGGTTGTAGGCCAGATCAAATTCCTGGTTCATATAATTGGTGTCGAATTCAGACACCCGTTTCGGGTGAAAATCTATCGGGATGAAGGCCAGGTTATAGTCAATCTCGTCGCGCTGAGTCAAAACGTAGATGCGGTACAAATCGCCCATGCCCTGGGATTTGGTCAGGCTGGCAATGGCCCGGCTGCCGATTGCCCCTATTTTGGGTTTGAGGCTTTCATACTCGGGAGATATTTGGGCATTGCGGATGAGGTATAGCTTGCGCGGACGGGTAGGCATCAGGGAGCCAAGTTTTTTCCTGGCAGTGAAGAAATTGATGGCATTCTCATACAGCATCACCTCGGCCATGACCCCGCCGTCCACGTGCATCTCGTCATATTCCTGGCCGGCGGCCTTCACCTTGATGTACACCGGATTGAAGGCTACGGGGATCGAGGCCGAAGCCCGGAGGATTTGGCGGAACAGCTTGAGGGCGTCCGGGTGGCCGCTGGCGGCGATGGCCTGAAACATCTTCTCGTCGATGAGCCGCTCCAGCAGTTTGGCCAACGGCTCCGTACTGGCCACCGATTCGATCCTCCCCAGGTTCAACAACAGCTTCACTTTGCTGGGCACCGTATAGATATCCTTGTCGGATATCGCGGTGTAGGCCTCCTTCAGCCTGGCGTCATACTCCGGCCCGAGGAAGGCGAAGGGCGCAATGAGAGCCCCGGTGCTGATGCCGGTCACCACCTTGAATTGAGGCCGGGTCCCCGCCGCCGTCCAGCCGCACAGAATTCCCGCGCCGAAGGCGCCGTCGCCGCCGCCGCCGGACAGGGCCAGGTAGACTCCTTCGGGTTCGAGCTTCCCATGATGGGCGGCCATCTCCTGCTTGACCGACTCGATGCCGCTCTGCTCGAGGCTTTCACTATAGACGTCACCCCAGGCCCGGATATCCCGCAGGTCGTCAACCTCTGCCTGTTCCAAGAGATTCTCCGGCAACGGATGGCGTACCTGGAGAGCCATGCAGCCCTGGAGGAGTAAACCACACAACGCCAACCCGACCAGGGCAAAGAAGCCTCTTCCATCTGAACCGGCTCGGCTTCTGCCAGCTAAATTTGCCAATGATTCCTCTCTTAGCATATTCAGGTCCCATCCGGGCAAAACTGATAGTGTGGTGGTTAAGTACACCTCTTTATCATGTCTGCGGGTGCTCCTCGAGCCTACCCATCCCTTAGAAACTGAAAACCGTCCCCAGCATGGGGCCATGCAGCCAGCCATGGATTGCGACATCCGTACTGCTGAGCGAAGCATAACGGGCGCGATAGCCTGCATAGATATGCATGTTTTTACGCTCCTGGTAACCCACCTCGGCCTCAATAACACTGTCCACGTTGTTGTAAGCGACAATGCCGAAGCCGCCGCAGTCGGCCTTTAACAGGAGGTTAAGCTTCGGGGTAAACCAGAGGCCAAAGCGCAGACCGATGAGTGGTTCGGCAACCGACAGGCTTGCATCATCGGAAAAAGATCCGCCCCTGGTTATTGACACGTTGCCCAAAGGGCCGGTTAAGGTGGCATTCAGGCCAAGGCTGGTGGCCTGGTTTAAATAAGTGTAACGGAGGCCGCCTAAGAGCTCGCAGGACAGCACGGGCACCTGTTGCCCGGCACAGAGGGGTACGCTGCCCAGCAAATAGCGGACCCCCACATCCTGGAATAGGAGTCGCGTCCAAAATTTTACGTCGCCCGAGAGTTGCAGACTGACCGGAATGGTTATGGGCAGGCGGCGGGCATTCAGTTTTAGTTCCGTGGCGCCGCTGGCAGTGACGGAGTCTCCGATATAGACAAAATTGGTGTCGGAAAATAGCCCCCACCTGCCGTTCCAGAGCTCTGCCCGACCCATGCCCCCTATGGCCTTGCTGAAAAGCAGGGGCACTAGATCGTACCAGGGCACATCCACTATGGTGGTGCCGCTAAATTTGCCCTGATGGCTGAGATCACCATGAACGCCCGGGATCCATAAATACGGGGCCAGAAAAAGTTGCCAGCCTTCCTTATAAAGGGGGAGGCGGTCATCATCGTTAGCGGCAGCCGCTTTCTCCTGTACCGAGCCTGGCTCTCCTTTGGTTGAGCCTGGTTCCTCTTGCGGGTAAGCGACGGTACATAAACTGAGCAACAGAATGATGGTAATTGTGGTCTTCAGTCCCCCCATGACATTCCTCCTCAACTATTTTCTCCAACCCGGTCTCATCATCGGAGGAGGGAAAAACCCAAGATCCCCCCAGTACTCCACGAAAATCTTGTCATAGATCCTTCCGGATCACTCCATTTCGCCCGTCTCCCCCCACCAGCTCGGACCCCAGGTATCCCAGGCAAAGAGCGGCCATTTGGGCTGCCTGGTACTGTTCGGCGGCGATCTGCGCCTTGGTCAGTAGGCCCTGGAAGTCCTGGTAGTTCTGCTCCTTTTTGGGTAATGGGGCGCCCCGGCTTGGGGCGCCCATCGCCGGTTTAGATTATTGCCCGTGATGGGCTGCAGCTGCTTTCATGAGCTGTGCCTTCACCGCCTCCAGGTTGAAGCTGGCGCCTTTCTGCATCGGCGGGAACTCGATGAGGCTTTCGCCAGCCTTCATCACCTCCTGCTGCACGAAAACGAAGCGCCAGAACTCGTACATGAACCAGTCCATATAGGATAACGACCCACTCTTGCCGGTGGGCAAGCCCGTGCGCTCGAAGGGGTCCAGACGGAGATTCACCAAGATCGGCATATCGACCTTCTCCGTGGCGCCCAGCCAACCGTTGGGCTGATCGGTGAAGCGGTACTTGAAGTCGTCGATCCGCACCGCGCTCATCGTGGTCTCGGTGAGGTAGAAGATCTCGTGGCGCTTTGACGGCCCCTTACCAGTGAGCATATCCATCTGGTCGTAGCCGTCCAGGTGCACCTTGTAAGTGCGGTCGCCAAAATTCTTGCCCTTCTCGAGGTCCTGGACAATATCACCCTGATAGCCGGCCGCGGTCACAAACGTCGGGAACCAGTCGAGCCCGGAGATGATGCCGTTCTCCACCTTGCCCGCGGGCACCTTGCCGGGCCAGCGGATGATGGCGGGCACGCGGAAGCCCCCCTCGAGTGCCGTCCCCTTGCCGCCGGCAAAGGGCGTCTGGCCGCCGTCGGGCCAGGTGAAGTTCTCGGTGCCGTTGTCGGTGGAAAAGGCGAGAATGGTGTTTTCGTCAAGGCCGTTGTCCTTGAGGTACTTCATGACCTCGCCGACGATATCATCAAGCTGCGCCATCCCCGCTTCATGGATGCTCCAGCCGTTTTCCGGGGTGCGCAGCTTCTGGTATTTCTCCGACAGGTGTGTGACGACGTGCATGCGCGTGGGGTTCAGCCAGACGAAGAAAGGCTTGTCGTCCTTCCTGGCCTTGTCCATGAATGCTTTGGTTTTTTCCAGGATAGCCTCGTCCACGGTCTCCATGTTGTATTTGATGCCCTCCATAGGATGCGGAGGCAGTGGCCCGGCGTCTTCGATCTTTTGCTTGCCGATTTTGCCCCAGCGCGGCTGCTCGGTGGGGTCGTCCTGGTCAGTGGCGATGCAATGCAGCAAATTACGCGGGCCAACTTTTTCCTTGAGATCCGGCGGGTAGTTGGGATGGAAGGGGTCCTCCATGGCGTCCAGGTGGTAGAGGTAGCCAAAGAACTCATCGAAGCCGTGCACCGTGGGCAGGAACTGGTTCCGGTCGCCCAGATGGTTTTTACCGAACTGGCCGGTGGCGTAGCCCATGGATTTGAGCACAGTGGCGATGGTGGGGGCCTCATCCGGCATGCCCAGGGCGGAACCGGCCTGGCCCACGGTGGTCAGCCCGGTGCGGATGGGAAGCTCGCCGGTGATGAAGCTGGCCCGGCCCGCGGTGCAGCTCGCCTCGGCGTAGCAGTCGGTGAACCGCATGCCTTCGGTGGCCAGCCTGTCGAGGTTCGGCGTCCTCCCGGCCATGATGCCCTGGTGGTAGGCGCCGATGTTGAACCAGCCGATGTCGTCGCCCATGATAAAGATGATGTTGGGCTTCTTGCCTTCACTCCGGTCACCTGCGTCAAAGCCAGGGCCTCGGCCAACGCTGCCAGGATCATTTTTTATCATATTTTCCTCCTAATTTTAAAGGACAGGTTCAAGTAAGGTTTAACTCTTGCTCAATGGAGTGCGGCATGGTCCCGCCTGAGGTCACTTTGATGTTCCTCCCACCACCATCACCGAAACCCGAAGACCCGGTTTGAACGCGGCGTAGACCAGCAATGCTCCCAGCAGAGAGAGCAGAAGACCCCAGTGACGGGTTACCAGCGCCAACTCCAGGCCTATCTTTTCAACGCCAAAGGCGCGCTGGAGCAAAAGCCGCGGAAATAGGAAAAAGCCGATGGCGCCGATAGTCGGCCTCCCCGGTTACATTAAAATGAGATGCAGGCTCTCATTGATCATGTTCCGGGGCCCTCACCAAACCTCATTTTGCCGCACTTCTTCCCAGTGCCAAGGCGGGGCGCTGACCCCCATGGTCAGCAGAACGCTTGATCCCGTGGGGAAACATGCATTGCCTGGCTGCTTGAGCCCGACGTTTGCGACTTCGCCCGCGCTCACGGTTGCTTTTACCCAGATATCCGAGGCATACGGGTCTTTTTAGTTCTCCCGAGCCGCGGAGCTAAGCCGGTGTCCCGGGTGGCGCCTCTATGTTTAAGCACTCTTGGATTTAATTCAAGAGCGAGATCATCATTCAAGACTAATGAAAGGGATCACTCTCGGCGTACCCTCTTGACAACGGCTCAATGGGTACTAGTTTTTAGCTAATTATATTTGTCCAAGTTTTCTCACCCTGAAGAGCCATCTTCATGACTAATGAAAACCTAGCCCCTCCAACAAATGCCCCGAACCAGGATTCCGCGGTTATGATCAATATCCAACCCCCTAAAAGGAGGATTTATGCCAGCAGGGAAGCAACCAAACATTCTGGTCATCTGGGGAGATGACATCGGCATGTGGAACCTCAGCGCCTATAGCCAGGGCATGATGGGCTACCGGACGCCGAATATCGACCGCATCGCGGCAGAAGGGATCATGTTCACCGATTGCTACGGCGAGCAGAGCTGCACCGCGGGGCGTTCGGCGTTCATCACCGGCCAAAGTGTCTTTCGCACGGGATTGAGCAAGGTGGGAATGCCAGGCGCCAACCTGGGTCTGCGCCCCGAGGATCCCACCATCGCCGAGTTGCTGAAGCCGCTGGGCTACGCCACCGGTCAGTTCGGCAAGAATCACCTGGGCGACAAGGACGAATTCCTACCCACCAACCATGGGTTTGACGAATTTTTCGGCAACCTCTACCACCTGAACGCCGAAGAAGAGCCGGAACTGCGCGACTACCCCACGGAAGCGGACTTCCCCAACTTCAGAAAAAACTACGGACCCCGGGGCGTGCTCCGCTGTTACGCCGACGGCCGCATCGAAGATACCGGCCCCTTAACCAAGAAGCGCATGCAAACGGTGGACGAGGAATTCCTGGCCGCGGCCAAGGAATATATCGACCGCCAGGTCAAGGCCGATAAGCCTTTCTTCGTGTGGTTCAATACCACCCACATGCACTTCCGCACCCATGCCAAGCCCGAGAGCCTGGGCCAGTCCGGCCGCTGGCAGTCGGAATACCACGACGTCATGATCGACCACGACAAGCACGTGGGTGAACTGCTTAACCTGCTGGATGAGCTGGGCATCGCCGACAACACCATCGTCCTGTATAGCACCGACAACGGCCCCCACATGAACTCCTGGCCCGACGGCGCCATGACGCCCTTCCGCAACGAGAAGAACTCCAACTGGGAGGGCGCCTTCCGGGTGCCGGCCATGGTGCGCTGGCCCGGCAGGATCAAGCCCGGCGCCGTGTCCAACGAGATCATCAGCCACCTGGATTGGCTGCCCACTTTCCTGGCCGCCGCCGGCGAGCCGAACATCAAGGAGAAGCTCCTCCAAGGACATCAGGCGGGGGCCAAGACCTTCAAGGTCCACCTGGACGGCTATAACCTCCTGCCTTACTTAAAGGGCGAGGTCGAGAAAAGCCCCCGGATGGAGTACTTCTACTTCTCCGATGACGGCGACCTGATGGCCCTACGCTACGACAACTGGAAGCTGGTCTTTATGGAGCAGCGGGTTGCAGGCACGCTGCGGATCTGGCAGGAGCCGTTGGTGCCGTTGCGGTTTCCGAAGCTCTTCAACCTGCGCACCGACCCCTTCGAGCGGGCGGACATCACCTCGAACACTTACTGGGACTGGCTTATCGAACACTGCTACCTGTTTATCCCGGCGCAGGGCTATGTGGGGCAGTTTTTGAAGACGTTCCAGGAGTTTCCCCCGCGCCAGAAGGCGGCCAGCTTCACCATCGACCAGGTGTTGCAGAAGCTCCTGGGGGGCGGCGGCAGCCACTGACATTGTCTTTAATCCCCGCAGATTCACTGGGTACAGTGAATTTGCGGGGGTCAATCCTTTTCAATACGACAACTTAATATCGGGTTGAAGGTAGTAACCCGCTCATCCCATCAAACAGCCGGAGCATCGAGGTTCGCATGCCCATCTTGCACGTCTCAATCTCAGACGCTTTAATAATTTTCTTTTTAACTCTCGGTCCGCTCAAGGCCATCGCCCCTTTTGCTCAGTTGACCCAAGGAACCGACCCTGCGTTTCGCCGGGCCGTGGCCTGGCGGGCTACAACAATTGCCACCATCATCGTCTTCGCGGTGGCCCTGCTGGGCGCCCTGGTATTGGGAAATTGGCACGTTTCTATTGCCGCAATCGTCATCACCGGCAGCATCATCCTTTTCTGCCAGGCATTTCAGCTAATCATGCAACCACCGGCAACAGCGCCCTCGCCCACCCCGCAAGGCGCTGGTCAGTCTCCGCCATCTTTGGAAATTGCTCAGTTTCCCTTGGCCATTCCCGCCCTGGTCACTGCTCCCGGCATTGCGGCCATTGCCGGGTTCATGGCTATTGCCGAGGGCGACTGGACTCAAAAGGGCATAGTTTTAGTGTCTCTGCTTGTGATCATGGGGCTGAACCTGATCACCCTGCTAAACATCGAGGTGATTTTAAAGCACGGCTCTCCTTTGGTGCAACGAGTATTTGGATGGGTGATGGCCGTGCTCCAGGCGGCCTTGGCGGCGCAATATCTTATCAATGGTCTGGTGCGCTTGGGGGCTCTCCCCACTCTGGTCTCCTAGGGATAAGATATGGATACGGATGAACATCCGAAGGAGATAAAGGTTTCCACCGAACTTGGCAAAGAGCGGACTCGTGAGGCTGCTGACCGAACCCTCATGGCGTGGATTCGCACCTGTCTCTCGCTGATTGGGTTTGGGTTTGGCATCTCAAAATTCAGGGATATTTTGGTCGAAGGTGAACATATTCACCCAACCAGCCACATTCACGCCACCCTGATTTTCGGGTTGAGTTTTATCTCCCTGGGTATCTTCGGTCTCCTCGCCGCGGTTATCCAACATTGGCGAATTCTGCAACATATCAAATTTGAGAATTTCCGATATACCGGGTTTCGGCCAGTGGTAATGATAACCGCGATCTTATTGCTGCTCATCGGTCTCTTTGCTTTCATCTCCATCTTGCTAAGGCTTTAACAGACCGATGAGAGATGGGAGTATTATGGTCCAACGGGATGAAAAGAAACGGAATCGAGACCAGCCTCACTGCAAATTACCCCCACCAGGCTGGAATTAGTGTAAAGAAAACTCTAAGAGTCTAATGAGGTTGGCGGTGCCGGAAGAATTGTTCTATGATGTGAACCTGTGGCTCATTCTGATCGCCAGTATTGGTTTTTTCCTCCTGGCAACCGAAGCTGGATTTCTGTTGGGGCGTCGGAGTCAGTCAACTATCAACGATCACTCGATATCTCAAATATATACTATTCAAGGCGCGACTATCGGGCTGCTGTCTCTGCTTCTGGGGTTTACTTTTGCGATGGCGATGTCCCGTTATGATACGAGAAAGCAGATGGTCTTGGAGGAGTCCAATGCTATCGGCACCACCTTTCTCCGAGCCCAACTGCTGCCGGAGCCGCCACGAAAGGAGGTCTCCAACCTGTTGCGCGGCTATGTCGAGGTGCGACTGGAATTTTTTGGAGCAGGCAATGACCAGAAGATATTGCGCGAAGTGAGAAACAAGACGGAACGGTTGCAGAATCAGCTGTGGGCACATGGCGCTGCCATGGGCGAAAAGGATCCGCGAGCCATCACGACAGGATTATTTCTCCAATCTCTGAACGAAATGATTGACCTGAACGCCAAGAGAATAACCGCCCAGGAAAACCATGTGCCTGAGATCACGCTGGTGCTCCTCTATTTTGTCGCGATTATGGCAACCGGACTGATAGGCTATGGATGCGGGCTATCCGGAGAACGAAATTTCTTCGTGAGCATAATGTTGTCGATCCTCATTGCCGTGGTGATTATGGTGATTATCGATCTCGACCGGCCACGCGCGGGCCTGATCAAGGTAAGCCAACAGCGGATGATAGATCTGCGCGATAGCCTATCGAAGGATTAATCGGTGGTATTGATGGTTACTCTCCTGGCCCTACCGGAGACGTGCTGGGAAAGGATTCTGTGAGAAGGGTGTGACTGAGAACACCTTGACTATCCATTCGCCTAACCCGTCATGCATTCTGCTATCTTGCCAGGAGCGAAAATTATCGCTATAGAGGTAGAAGTTTCAGGGATGAAATGAATAAGGGAAGCTTTTGGTCTCCTGATAAGTGTCGGATCATAGCAGAACTCAACACCTTGATAACCGGCATTTCCCTAGGTACCTTCAAAGAGGCCAGAGACTGATACTGCTGCGCTTGACTGTTCAGTTAGTTCTTTCTATCAGTGGCAGCCCTCCTGCGACGAGCCTAATATAAAGCCAGACGTTGATAAAAACCCTGCACAGAGAAATGGAACTGGACAGATTCAAGGGATACGATTATCGTTTCCCTGCAGGTCTCCCTGGGAGGTAAAAAACCGCTCTTTCAACAACCGACTCATCCTCTGGGCCACCATTTTTCGCCCCCCGTCTTCCAGATGGATGCCATCGTCCTGATAAGTCGGCTCGGTTCTGGGACACAAAATATTTTGGAAATCGATAAAATAAGGCTTATTTTTTAACCTGGCAACGAGGGCGTTGTTGATGACGGTAAAGTTATGGCGCAAGGCGAAGAACCGGCCGATCACGATATTCTTATCCTCTTTCCTCTTGACTGAAGGGGCGATTTGATCCGTTTCGGCCCACCAGGTGGGTTGCCAGATCAACAGAAATTTCACCCCGCGCTTGGCGGCGGTTTCGTTCACAAAATCATAGCGTTTCTCGGCCACATCCACAAACCGTTGCAAGTCGGGGGAGTCCGCCGCAATAGGCAGCACCCCTTGCCTAATCTTTTCATAGAGTTCCTTCGAAAAAGAGGCGTAAATAGCCGCATTCAGCGGTTTGAACAAGCCGAAGAAACTGCGCTGATAGCTCTCGATCAACCCTTTCACCTTGGAATAACCGAGATGGCCCCCCTCGGGTTCGCGCGTTTGGGCAAAGTAGGTGCAATCATTGGCGCCATCATAAAAGATGATGATATCCGGGCGAATAGGGTTCTCGATGAGCACCTTTTCCAGATATTTAGTCTCCATGAGGGAATTAAAGCTCGGTTCCCCATAATTAGTGAGGTAGGCCGGGACCAGGGGTTTTTCTTCATTGAGGCTTGCCGCCAAAAAGCTGGGAATAGTCCGGTCGTCGTAATCGGTGGCCCCGGCCATGGTGGATCCCCCGAACAACCAGAGAATCTTGGTCTTGCCTGGTTCCGGCATCGGGGGATTATGATGCGTAGGCCGAGGATATCCGTCGGTTTGGAATAGGATGTAGGGATCATAATGCACCCGCTCTCCATCCCTTAATTGGCCGTAGATCCAGTAATTGCTGGTGATCACGACCAGAAAGCTGAAAACTTCCACAAAAATCACCGTTGCTATTAAGCATTTGAAGACAACGGCTAACCAATGGACACCCCGTTTCATGAATCCCTCGTGACTTAGAGATTAATCTCCAATCCCCTATGATGCGGTAGGTTCAATTGCCTTTCTGCTCCAATCCGGTGATGAGAGACTTTTTTCAGCCATAATAACGCGTGCCGTGCCAATCAAATAGTTTATCGCTTCGGCGGGAAAAATTCCACATTTAATTTGGATACGAGAACTGGGTGGGGTTGACCCGAGGAGAGGCTATCCGGACCTTTACAAGCTGGCGCCCTCGATGATGAGCTTAATGTGTTGAATGTCCAGGATATGGGTAGTTTTTAGAGTCGTGCTAAGTTTAGGGTCATAGCAGATATTTTTCCGGCATTCATTAGAGTTGCTAATAGTTGTCTTATCAAAACCAACAATAATTCTGTTTAGTTGACGAATTAATGAGGTCGATAAGTGAATCACGGAGAGTTGGATAACAGATGCATGTTATTTTGGACAGCCTATTTCTAAAAAATCAACTTCATTATAGTTATACATGGAATTATTGTATTTAGTCATAGCTTTGCCAGCATTCTCCTTGACACTTTTTTGCATTAAATCAATATTGAGATAATCCCGCAAAACCGATTGAGGGTTTTGCTTAATAATAGTTAATAACATTTTCTGGTCGACTACATCTCCGGGATGGAAACCATCGATGAATTCGCTATCACTGAAGCTGAATTCCTGGCTATTTAAAAAATCGTAGGCTTCAATAGGCAGGGATAGGACATGTTCCCGAAGTTTATCGATAAATTTGTAGGCTCCCGGCATTGCCTGCATTTTCTGATAAACGATAGGCGCCACCGGCGGCATAATCACTATTAGTTTGATATCTTGCCCCTGGCATATTTTCAGTATTCTATTTAACTCATTAATATTGTGCTCTGCCAAATTCTCTCCGTGCACAAACTGGCCGGTGCCATCCTCCACGTGTTCTATGGTGTTTTTAAATTTTTTATCATAAAAACCTTTGTAGAATCCAGTGATCACGCCCGCATAAGAATATGACCCATCCTCTCTAAACCCATCCGATCTCTTGATTGCCACGATCCCCATGTTATTGTAGTTGGTCACCTTATTTTTATTGTCTCCGAATACCAGAATATTTATATAATCTGATAAAGAAAGTTTCCCTTGCCAGAACCATACAAATGGTTGCCGCAATTTATAAATCAGGTAATCGGTCCCCCTATCGGCGAAACTTATCTCGAAATTCGATTTGGGGCACCTATCATTAAAGCACCAAAAATCTAGGATTAGGATGACAATGCGGGGTTTGTGTATTTTAAGAATTTTTTCCAAAAATGTTGTGCCACAATGCAAGAAAGGCATAACGCCACCACAATTAGTAAAAGGAGCCTTGAAGAACTCTTGCCTGAATTCGTAACTCACCGAAGAACCGAGGGCAATAAGTTCAGGTTTTTTACGTTTGAATAATTCGTACTTGTAGCTGACGGTGTGAGGATTTAAAGCCGAACCCCAAATAGCGTGCATCTGCTGCTGATTTTCTACTATCTCTTTATAGGAGATATTTTCGTAAGCACGGTAAATTAATATATAATTACATAATAATAACAAGCATAAAACGAGTACAAAAAGAAGGCATAATTTCAGATAATTTTTGTAAGCAGCCATTTAAAAATTGTAATATAAAAATATTGTGGTCTTATCGATATTCATTATGGCAATAAATGCCATTACGGTAGTAAACAAGGCAAGGTGCCATTTCGGCTTAAAATCCCTGACCAATTCGTTTGAATTTTTGCAATATAAACAAATAAATAAGGCAATTATAATCATCAAAATAGTATTGTCGTTACCATGAATATGTTCTAAATAATTGCCAAATTTAAATCCATAGGAAGAAAGCCATTTAAATTTATTTTCTAACGTACTTGGCAGGATAGTGCCATTGAGAAAGAACATGCCTTTATAAACTTTGATCGCTTCATTCCAGTTTTTTGCGTGAAAGATTACCAGAGTTGCATTGAAAAAATTGAATGTAAGGAACCATGCTACAAATTTTGGCATATTAAAATTAAATTGTCGCCAGGCTCTATGAACCGCTAACGCGCTCCCTTGCAGCCCCCCCCAGACGAGGTAAGTCCAACCCGCCCCATGCCATATGCCGGCGATCACAAAAGTGGCCATCAGGTTTACATAGGTGCGATAGTTGCCGCGGCGACTACCACCCAAGGGAATATATAAATATTCACCCAGAAATCTAGTTAGGGTCATATGCCATCTTCTCCAAAAATCTTGAATATTTAAGGCCTTATACGGGCTATTGAAATTTAGGGGTAGCTTAATATTAAACATCAACGCCAAACCTAGGGCCATGTCGGTATAACCGGAAAAATCAAAATATATTTGCAATGTGAAAGAGAGGGAGGTCGCCCACGCTTCAATAGTAGTAAGGGCATACTGACTTGCAAAACCTTGGGCTGCCCAAACACTAAAGGTGTCAGCAATGATGACCTTCTTAAATAATCCTAAAGAAAGCAAAAAAAGACCCTGGGCAAAGTTTTTATGATTAAATAATTTACTTTTCAGGCTATCAAATTGAGGCATCATTTCTTTATGATGAATTATTGGTCCACAAATCAGATGTGGGAAAAAGGTTACAAATAATGAATAATTTAACAAATTATAGTCATTGGCAATTTGCTTGTATATATCTACCTGGTAAGCAATTTGTGTAATAGTAAAAAAGCTTATTCCCAGAGGCAAGGCTAAATTTAACATATTAAAATGATTGCCTTTTAAGTAATTAATATTAGCGATAAAAAAATCCATATATTTAAAATATCCTAATAAGACCAAGTTCCCCCCTATAGCCAATCCCAACAAAATCTTCGCAAAGTCCTTGCTGGCAGAGGGGTGTCTAGCGGCACGCCCTATAGCCATACCAAAGACATAATTAAAAATTATGCTGAGGAGGATTAGCGGGAGATAAATCGGATTCCACCAGGAATAAAAAAATAAAGAAGCAGCAACTAACCAGAATTTAGCCCCCAATGTAAATCTTAATTTGCTCAGAATAAAATATACTACAAGAGTTATTGGCAGGAATAAAAAGAGGAACTCATAGGAATTAAATAACATTATTTATTCTCGATGTCTTACCTTGGGCAGGCCTGGAAAACTCGAGTGCAATTAATTGTACTACAAGGTTTAGGAAAAATCAATTTTCCAATAATCGGGATTTAATGCAGCAGTGTCCGGCAACCAAATTGCAAGGGGAAGATTACACTATCTCGGAGTTAAACTATAACCCATTGTAATTTCAGCGATATATTATATCGATGTAAATAAATCCCCTCTCCCCTGCGAGGGAACGACACCGGGTGAGGGTGGCTTCATTGGCTGTTACATACCCCCCTCACCCTGCCCTCTCCCCCCCCCCAAGGGGGGAGAGGGAAATAGTTTGTAAATTCCAATGAATTGCTCAGATAGGGGGCATACGTAAGTTAAAACAAATCCCTACTGCCTGCCTCAGAGCAAAAACCTTGCCGGATACTACTGGATTTAGGGAGATTTGGCTTTTCCTGGTAAAGCTTGCGGCTGCCGGGGATAAATTCTCACCCTTATCCATCTCCGGCTTTTGCTGGCGGCTGACAGCTATCTTCATAAATCTCTATAAGTCTCCGGAAACTGGTTCTTCCAGCGCCGCGCAGCCAAAGCCATTGGCTCGGTTCGGCCTGCACCCGAGTTTCGATGGCTTCACCACTATCGAACCTCCAAGATAATTTATTTGCCGTCTTTCCCGCCATCATCGATCATTGCGTCAACCCCCTGACCGAATAGCCTGATGGGCCTTTAAACGGGGATATCTTTTCTCCAAAAACGGCGCCAGAGTTTTATCGAGAATCTCCGCCACGCGGGTGCAGCCGGCATTGGAGAAATGATAGGTATCGTAATAATATTCCGAGCTTTTCGGCATTTCGGCGGCCAGATCGATCAGCTCTATTCCCTGCTGCGCCGCGGTTTCCCGCGTCATGCCGTTATAAAGTTCCAGTCGCCGCCAGAGAGTTTTGCCGTTCATCCCATAGCTGCCGGCTTGCCCCAAATCCACCCCGGTAACCGGGTCGATAACGTCCCCAAAGGCCGAGGGTTGGGTGATAAATACCGGTTCCATGGAATTCTCCCGGGAGATCTCTATCAGCTTGGTCAAACGTTGTTTAAAGGGCTCGAGGTATCTCTCCCGATCTGAGTGCAGCAAGGCATCGACCTCTTCCTGGGAAAGATTGGTGGGCTGCAGGTAGGCAAAATCAAAAATCTGATGAGGTAGCCCGAGCCTTCTGGCCTTGGCGTACCGGTAAAAGTTAATAGCATAGCCCAGCACTTCGCTTTTATTGATCAACTTTTCCATCAAGGTAGCCAGGAAGTCAGTTTTAGGCTTCTTTATAAATTCATGGTCACAGGTGGTATAATTTCCCAAGCCGATATCGTTGGCGCCCACCAGAAACAGGACCACCTTGGGCTTCATTTTTATCAGGTAGTCCTCCATCATGACCAGATGGCCGTAGGTCGAGGTTCCATCCAAGCCGGCATTGCCCAGCCAGACCTGGCCGAATTCGGCTGTTAATTTTCCCGCCAAAATATCGCACCAGGTTTTGCCGTCGGAGATCACCTCGCAGGCAGTGGTACTGCCGCCCACCGCCACGATAGTCACATAGTCGGCAAAGTTTTTTGGCGGCATCTCCCCCCGGAGGCCCAGGTGATTCCTGCTGGTGGCAATGACTCGGTCCAGTTTATCGGTTTTATCGTTGGTAAACTGATATTTTTTGTCTCGGGGCAACTTGAGCTTATTGCCTTTGACCCGGTATTCGATGGGCTGAAATATCCTGAGCAGGCCCTCAAGCAAAATAAACGAGATTAAGACCCCTAAAAGGATTGCCAGGATATTCTTGCTAACCTTCATAAATGGCGACAAAAATTACCTCGTTCCTTAGTTGCCGCCTTTCTTGCGGCACAAGGATGGTTTGGCTAGCCTGTTGGCCGCAGCCGATTTCCAATATCCTTAACCGGGTAAGATCAGGCCCAAAAGCAACCCTAATGATGGCGACCAATTTCCCATGGAACGTCAGTTGCGACTCGGCATTTTCCGGATTGCTGGCTCGGTATAGCCGCAGGATCTCAAAACTATCACCTTAGACGATGAAACCAGGGAATTCGCTGATAGGCCACAAGTGTAGCAAATATTGCTCTATTTCTTAGTGCCTGATCCAAGAGTGCCTGATCCAAGACTGCTGCATCTATCCGGACGAGATTTTGGGGCCCTTTTAGCCGGGGAAAATCGACTTTAGCTTTCATTAGAGCATAACTTGCGCACTTAGTAAACTGGGATTAATAATTTAGGGAATCGGCGACTTGCAAAGGAAGAACCAAATCACCCAAGCCCGGGACATAAAAATCAAAAGATTAAGATAGTTGGCAACTTCCAGACCAAAATTGGTGTCGGAAAATAGCCCCCGCCTGCCGTTCCAGATCTCCCACCCGGTTCATGCCCCCTATGGACTTGCTGAAAAGCAGGGGGAGAATATCGTACCAGGGCACCTCCATTATTGTTGTGCCGCTAAATTTGCCCTGATGGTTGAGATCAAGATGAGCCCCCGGGATCCGGGGGAGCCAGAGTGAGAAGAACTGGGGGCCAGCCCCCAGACCCCCGGAGTTTATCGCTTTGGGGGCCTCTGCCGGGGCAGAAAAAGGGGCAGAGCTTGCC
>Ga0187856_1001581_pt1 | contig 17935 bp, 17 predicted proteins | sample June2016WEW_8_40_FD_132443 | JGI IMG/M metagenome (GOLD analysis project Ga0187856, IMG submission 132443) | Peatland microbial communities from SPRUCE experiment site at the Marcell Experimental Forest, Minnesota, USA - June2016WEW_8_40 | ecosystem: Environmental > Terrestrial > Soil > Wetlands...
GGGTCGGGCTGGCCCAGCTTCACCGAGCCCGCCGACCTCGAGGCGGTCGACTTCCACGTCGACAGGAGCCACGGGATGACCCGCACCGAGGTGGTCTGCCGGAACTGCGGGGGCCACCTGGGCCACGTCTTCGATGATGGCCCCGGGCCCAATGGCAAGCGCTACTGCATCAACTCCGCCGCGCTCGAGATGATCCCCGAGAAGTGATGGGCGCCGCGGCCCGCCGACCGGGCCCCCGGGTGGAGGCGGCAGCCGAGACGGCCGACCGCGGACCTCGAGGGCCGCTGGTCCGCCCGGTCCGGCCCGAGGAGTGGGAGGAGGCGGGCAGGGCCACCCGCGCCGGCTTCGTCGCGCTCGTCGGCGAGGACGATCGCGACTACCTCGACCTGGTCGCGGACGTGGCCGGGCGCTGTGACCGCACCACCGTGCTGGTGGCGGTCGCGGACGACGGTCGGATCCTCGGCTCGGTCACCGTCGAGCTGACCGGCAAGGTCAACCCCGAGCGCGAGCTGGAGCCCGGAGAGGCCCATCTCCGGATGCTCGGCGTGGCACCGGAGGCCCAGGGCCGTGGTGTCGGGCGCGCCCTCGTCGAGGCCGCGGCCGCCCTGGCGCGCTCCGCCGGCAAGTCCCGGCTGACCCTCGGCACCCGGCCGGAGATGGTCGCGGCGCGCCGCCTGTACGACCGCGTGGGCTTTCGGGCCGGGCCCCCGGCGGAGTGGGCGCCGGGACACGGCTACCTCACCTACGAGCTGGACCTGGAGGCCGGACCCGCAGGCATCTGAGCGAGCGGGGGCTCGGGCGCCACCGTCTCCGTGTGACGCCGCTGTCACCGGCTGTCCCGGAGCCGCGGAGGAGGCGCTCCCCGGATGATGGCCTTTTGACATCTGGTGCGTTTGATGCGTGACCCCGCGGCCGGAGCAGATACTTGTGATGGCGAGAACGCGGTCCTCGCGGGCGAGACGCCGCCGGGAGTGGGTCCTGCGGGGGCGCAGGGTGGGCACGGGTCGGACCGCGGCATCGGGTCGGGGATGGCCGATGCGACCCGCGCCACGTCCCGGCCGGGCGGGCCCCTTCATCTGGGCTGGCGGCCGCACGTCATGAACTCTTGACTTAATGTTCTAGTCTCACAACAATATGGACGGTGTTCAGTACAAGAGGTCAGGGGCAGGGAGCGGACGGAGGAGGACCGTCGCGCCTCTTCAACCGGATCGCGGTCCTCCGCCTGGAGCGCGGGCTCTCGCGTCAAGGGCTCGCCGAGCTGGTCGGGGTCAACCACCAGACCATCGGTTACCTGGAGCGAGGCGACTACAACCCCAGCCTCGAGCTCGCCCTCCGGCTCAGCGAGGTGTTCGGGCTGCCGATCGAGGCGATCTTCTCGCGCACCCCTCTCCGGCCGATGAGCGAGGAGCTGTACGGGCGCCAGCGCCAGGAGGACGCGGCGGCGCCGGGCCCGGCCCCCAGCCCTGACGAGCTCACCCAAGGGGGACGGCGATGAGCACCACCCCCAGCCAGACCCCGCGCCACGGGCTCTCGCTCGGGGTGGGCCGGATGACCCCGCTGGTGGCCGGCGCGGTGGGCGTTCTCCTGCTCCTCGCGGGCCTCGTGGTCACCCCCGACAACGACAACGGCCTCACGACACCCCTCCCGCTGCTCGGGTATCTCCTGCTGGTGCTGGTCACCTGGACGGTGGTCGCCGGGGTCCGCCGGGAGCCGGGGAGCTGGCTCAGCCGCCGCGCCGTCCGCCGGGCGGTGGTCGCCGGCATCGCCGTCGACTGCGTGGGCGTGGTCGCCACCTCGTCCCCCGGCCTCCAGCTCGGTTCCGCCACCCTCGCGCTGCTGCTCCTGCTCGTGCTCCTCAACATCGCCCTGGGCACCGCGACCCAGCGGATCGCCACGGCTCCCGAGGGGTGGATCGACGAGCGCCAGGAGGCACTGCGCAACCGCGCCCACCGCGGCAGCTATCCGGTGTTCGCCGCCGCGGTCGGGGTCTTCCTGGTCGCCGACGTCGTCTCGCCGCCGAGCCGGGAGTGGGTCGAGCACGTTTTCAGCAGCGGTGGGCTGTTCGTCCTCGTGGAGCTGCTCCTCGTCCTGCCTGCCATGGTCCTGGCCTTCATCGAGCCCGCCCCTCCCCCGCCGGATCCCAACGCCCCCGCACCGCCCCGGCGCGCCAATGCGCAGGCCCGCGTCGCGGTGGCGCTGGTGGTGCTTGTGTTCGCCATCCCGCTGCTGGCATCCATCGCTCTGCTGGTGCTTCCGCTGCGCACCTCGCCGCTGCTCTCGACAGGAACCACGCCGGCGCCGGTGTTGAGCGGCTCCCCGGGCTCCGGCCCCGCCGGTGAGGAGCAGACGCCGGCGAGCTGGTGTGCCAACCCCACGACCACGGTGACCGTGGGTTGGGGCGTCACCGCGCAGATCTCAGCCACCGCCTACGCCTGCTGGGACGGTCACCGGGCGTTCGAGCCCCCCGCCACCAGCTACTCCGACTGCTGGGAGAGCCAGGCGTTCGTCACCGTGGCGGGCACCCAGTGCGGCCCGACCACCGCCGCCGGCCCCGACGGCTCACTCGTCTTCACCTGGCGGGGCACCGTCTCCCCGACCCTGCTCCCATTCCTCAGCCGCCGGCTGACGGTTCAGGTCATCATCGACAGGAACGGGCGTGCGGAGGTGATCGCGTGAGCGGTCCCGCGCACGCCACGCCGACTCGGCCCGCGCCCCGGACGGTCCGGTGCGCCCTGGTAATGGCGACCCTCGCCGTCACGGCGCTGCTCGCCTCCGCTCTGCCCCTGCACGGCTTCGGCATCCTGGTGGCACTGGCTCTCGCCGCGCTCGACCTCCTCCTCCTCGATGCCACGGGGTGGCTGGCTTTCCGAAGGTCGCCTAGTCTCGACGAGCGGCAGCGCTCGCTCCGCGACCTCGCTCACCGGCGCGGCTTCCGCCTGGCCATGGTCGCCATCGTGCTGATGTGGGTCGTCTGGTTCGCGACGGCCATCGCCGTGACGATCGCCACCGCGACCACCTCGACCTACTCGATCCCGGCCTCATCCTCCGTGGACAACGGCATCCCGGGGCGGATCGTCCTCGCGCTCGCCGAGCTGCTGCTCATGCTTCCCACGCTGGTGATCGCCTGGCGGGCGGACGGCGGCGCGGTCGGCGATGGGTTCGAGGGCGACCAGTGGTCGGACCCCCGACGGAGGTGGACGCCCTGGCTCCTGCTCCCGGTCCTCGCCGCCACATGGCTCGCGGCCAACGCCTGGCTGCCCCTCCAGTCCGCCCCCTACGCCGCCTTATCAGAATCGAGTGGCGGCCCTCCCAACACGGCCTGCCGGGAATTCGGCGGCGGCACCATGGTCGGGAGCGAGTTCGGGGCCACGGTGGGCCTCCGCGCCAACGTCTGCTGGGACGGCACCGACGCCTACGTCCTCGGCTATCGGAACCTCCCCATCCCCACCGAGGCCCTCCGGAACTTCGGCGCATCGGCTCCGCAGAACTGGATCCTCATGAGTTTGAGCGCCTGCGGAGTGGACAACACCGCCGACTTCGCCGCCATCTCGCAGACGGTGTGCACCGAGCGCATCGACACGGCCGGCACCCTCCACTACAGCGTCACCGCCCGGGTGTCACCGCTCCCCTTCGGGATCGCCGCGCGCACCGTCTCCGTCGACCTGGTGGTGACCCGCAACGGGAGGGTCCTCGAGCAACCCTGAGCAGCCGGGCCCCGGACCGCATCTCCCCACGGTCACGGGACCGGCTGCGCCGGGCCCGCCGCCCCGCCGCGCAGCCAGACGGCGAGACCGACCAGGCCGACCAGCGCGGCGGCGCCCACGATGAGGCCCGGCACCGATCCGGGCACCGCCGCGGCCAGCGCCAGCGCGCCCCCCCCCGGCGACCGTCCCGGCGGCGGCGGTGAGGGCCAGTCGGGCCCACCGGCGCCGCTCCGCAGAGACGTCCACCGCGTGCGGGCCCCGCCACTCGCAGGCCGTGTGGGAGAGCTCGGCGACGAGCACCAGGAGCAGGCCGACCAGCGGCGCGAGGACGTCGACCGGCGCTCCGTGCCCCACCACGCAGGCCGCGTACGCGGCGGCGAGGAGGGCCACCCCCCACCCGACCGCGGCGGCGCGCGCCGTGGCCACCGCACCGGCGATCACCAGCAGGCCGGCGATGCCCGCCCCGGCGGCGGCATCGACCAGCGCCGGGGCCGAGGCGGCCGCGACCGTGCGCAGGAGGATCGCGATGACCAGCACCGCGGAGAGGGCGACCGCCAGCAGGGCGGGAATCAGCGCACGCGCAGCCGGGCGCGACGGCGCCACGCTTCCACCTCCGCCACCACCGGTTCCAGGGGCTCCCCCTCCGCCCATGACGCGATCCCGACGCCGGCCTGGAAGAGCCGCGCCCGCACCGTCTCACGTTCCAGCCGCCACATCCGCCGGGCCAGTGCCGCCGCCGGGGACCGCGGGGCGGCGAGGTGGGATTCGACCGGAAGCTCGACCGCGGCGACATCGAGGCCCCGGCCGCTCAGGTCGAGGAGCGCGGTCAGGAAGCGCTGGTCGAGCAGCGGGGTGAGCCCGACGATCAGAGCGTGGGGCGGCAGGAGGCGGATCGGGATCACCTCGGTGCCCTTCCAGGCGTAGCTGAAGACCACCTCGGTGTCGAGCAGGGCGTCGATCAACCGGTAGGCGTGGCGCATGCCGCCCCCCACCTCGAGCCAGCGGAGGGTGCCGCCGAAGTCGATGACCCCTACCCGATCGCGCTCGCGGAGCCAGGCGGAGGCGAGTGACGAGGCTCCCCGGACCATCTGCTCCAGAGTGCTCCCCTCGTCGGGCCCGGCCCGGGTGAAGGTGTCGAGCAGGAGCACCACGTCGACGTTCCGCTCGGGGTGTCGCTCGTTGACCCAGAGGCCGCCGCGACGGGCGGAGGCTCGCCAGTTGACGCTCCGGAGCTGATCGCCCGGGGCGTGGGGGCGGATGTCGGCGAACTCGACCCCCTCCCCCTTCCGAGCCGCCACCCGGTTGCCGGCGTAGAGGTGGGTGTGGGCCGGCCGGATCAGGGCGCGCAGCCGCTCCGGCCGCGGGTAGGCGCGGATCATCGCCTCGCTGCCCAGCCGCGCCTCGAAGCGCCGCAGCCGGAAGCCGTCGAAGGCGCGGAGGTGGACCGTCCCCAGGGGGTAGGCCCCCCAGCGCCGGTGCCGCACCGCGAAGCTGAGGCTCTGCCGCGCTCCGGCCGCCCGGGTGATGACCCTCGGGTTGTCGGCGTCGACCAGCTCGGCTCCGAGCGGGAGCGCGAGCCCCACCTCGAGGCTCTCGACCTCGGCGGGGATGGAGACCTCGACGGTGACGTCGACGCGGTCCCCCTCGACCACGCGGCTCTCGGAGGCGGCGAGGCGCACCTCCGGGATCCCCGGGCGGCGCGACCCGAGCAGCCCGGCGAGCAGGACGGCGGCCAGCGGGGCGGCCGCCGCCGCCAGCTCGGGGCGGCCGGCGGCGAGGGCGGCCAGCAGCAGCCCAGCGATCAGCCAGGGGTAGGACAGCAGCCGACCGGTGGGGGTCCAGCTCACCCGGCCGCCGGACCGGCCTGGGTCGGCGGGGTGGGCACCGACTCGAGGCAGGCGCGGATCACGTCCGCCCCCCGTGCCCCCCGGACCCACAGCTCGGGGCGCAGGCTCAAGCGGTGACCGAGGGCCGCGACCGCCACCGCCTTGACGTCTTCGGGCACCACGAAGTCCCGGCCGCGAAGGGCCGCCCGGGCCCGGGCCGCGGCCAGCACCGCCAGGCTGCCCCGGGGGCTGGCGCCAACCTGCACGTCATTGCGGGCGCGGGTGGCGGCGACCAGGTCGACGATGTACGCGGTGATGGCGGGGTCGACGTGGACGTCCTCGACCGCCGCCTGGAGCGCGAGCAGGGTGGTCCGGTCGACGACCTGGCGGAGCTGGGTGCTGTCGCTGCGCCGCTCCACCCGACGGCGCAGGATCTCCTGCTCCTGGTCGGCGCTGGGATAGCCGACCGCGATCCGGAGCAGGAAGCGATCGAGCTGGGCCTCGGGGAGGGGGTAGGTCCCCTCGTACTCGATGGGGTTCTGGGTCGCCACCACGATGAAGGGCGGCGTCAGCGGACGGGTGACCCCGTCCACGGTCACCTGGCGCTCCTGCATCGCCTCGAGGAAGGCGGCCTGGGTCTTGGGGGGTGTCCGGTTGATCTCGTCGCCGAGCAGGAGGTTGGTGAACACCGGCCCGGGCTGGAAGGTGAAGTCGGCCTTCCGCTGGTCGAAGATCGAGGAGCCGGTGATGTCGGAGGGGAGCAGGTCGGGGGTGAACTGGACCCGGCGGAACTCGAGGCCCATCACCTGGGCCAAGGAGCGTGCGATCAGGGTCTTGGCCAGGCCCGGGAAGTCCTCGATCAGGATGTGGCCGCCGGCCAGGACCCCGACCAGCAGCAGGTCGAGGGAATCCCGCTTGCCGACGATGACCTCCTCGACCTCGTGGAGGATCGCCTCTCCGGCGGCGGAGACGTCCGAGACGGTGGTCATCGGCGCCGCGGCGGTGGGCCGGCCGAGGAGAGGGGCTGGGGGATTGTGGTCACGGGTGGGATCAGATGATCTCAAGGCGGTCGAGCACCCTGCCCACCTCGAGCGCGGAGGCTCCCGGCGCGGTGATCTCCGGGCGGAGCGCGCTCCGCAGGCCGAGCAACGGCTCACCCGGCATCCCGACCCGGGCGGCGACCTCCCCCGCGCCGGGATCCACCTCGACCCGGCGGCGGGCCCAGAGCAGCGCGCACGCCAGCTCCCGCAGCTCGGGGCGGAGGCGGGCCTCGGCATCGAGCGCGGACTCGAGAGCGGCGGCGACCAGCCGCTCCAGCTCGCGAAGCCGCGCCGGAACCGGCGCCGGCTCGGGCTGCGCGGGACGCGCCAGCCCGGACATCACGTCGGCGGCCGCGGCTCCCGGGACGGCCGAGCCGCGGAGCAGCCACCAGGCGGCGCACGCCGCCAGGCTGGCCACGTAGCCGAGGAGGAGCACCGGGGCGGACCCGCTCGCGAATGGTGCCAGCGGCGCCAGGAACGCGACCGCGAGGGTGGCCAGCCCGGCCAGCACGAGGGGGGCGGCGGCGCGCCTCATCGCCATCTCCTCATGCCGGCTCGAGGTCGCGGCGCACCGCCGCCAGCGCATCCAAGGCGGCCTGCCGCACCGGCTCGTCGATCTCCTGAAGGCTGAAGCGAGCGCGCTGAAAGAGCTCGACCAGCCGCCGGGCGGCGGACCGCCCGGCGCCCAGCAGGACCAGGCTCCGCTCCAGGTGCTCGGTGGGCGCGTCCGCCAGCCGGCGCGGGGACCCGGCGGCGCCGAGCAGCCGCTCCATGGCGGCGTAGGCGGCGATGACCGCGCGGCGAGGATCCACCTCCGCGCCGAGAGCGTCGAGGGCCGCGTCCACGGCCGCGATCGCCGCCGGCTGCCCTCCCGGCAGGACGTCCGGCAGGGCGGCGGAGCTGGGACGCGACCGGATCACGAGCACCACCGTGATCAGGAGCGCCAGGGTGACCCCGACGGCCAGCGCGACCAGGAGCACCGTCGTGGGCGCGGCCTGGGGCGGGGGTGTGACCGGCGGCAGCACCGCCGTGGACGCCGGCCCGGGATGGTGGCTCGACCCCGTCGAGGGCGCCCCCGCCCCGCTGGTCAGAGGATGCCGGATCATCCACCAGGCCGCGATCGCCGCCAGGAGCAGGACCGGGGAGAGGGTCGCCACCATCCTCTGCCAGAAGCTCAGACGGGGACGCTCCGATCCCGCGCGCCGGCGCACCATCAGCGCGATCGGCAGCCCGCCGAGCGCGGCGCCGATCACGATCCCCACCAGGGCGTAGGTGGCCGTCTGCCAGACCGCCGGCGCGGCGGGAATCGGGATCGCACCCACGGGACTGCCCCGGGTCCCGATCGCCACGGCGAGGAGCAGGACGGTCGCCAGGCTCAGGACCGCCGCCGACCTCCGGCCGGCATGGGCGAGCACGCCAGAGCCCGACCCCCGATCTCGGCCGGTCGAGCTGCCGGTACCGTGCGCGGCCATCGCCGCCTACGGTAGCGTCGAACCGCCCGCAGCGTCGAACCGCCCGGCTCGGGTCGGGGTAGGGCAAACCCCCCGGGAAACCCGTGGGCCGGCCGGCTGGGCGGGTGGGGCCCGCACTCCCTAACCTTGGGCCATGTTCAGCAGCTCGATCGCATCCCCGGCCGCCACCACCGGCGAGGGCTTCCACGCGAGTGACCTGCGACGGTTGCCGGCGGGGCTGGCCTCGGCGCGGACGTGGCTCTCCACCATCCACCTGCTGGCCGGGTTGCCGATCGGGATCGCCACCTTCACGGTCGTGATCACGGGGCTGTCGCTCGGGATCGGGCTGCTGCCCCTCTTCCTCATCGGCATCCCGGTGCTGAGCGCCACCATCTGGGTGGCGACGGCGAGCGGGCAGGTCGAGCGGACGCGCTTCGCCCTCCTGCTGGGCCAGACGATCTCTCCGCCCCTCACCCCGGTCAGTGGCGGCGGGTGGTGGCACCCCATCGTCCAGCCGCTCCGCACCGCCTCGGCGTGGCGCCAGGTCGGGTACTGCCTGCTCCGCCTTCCGGTGGGGGCCATCGACTTCTCCACCACCCTGGCGATCTGGGCCGTCCCGCTTGCCCTGATCACCCTCCCCGCCTACGACGCCGCGCTGCCAGGCGGTGCCGCCTCGATCGGCGGATGGATCATCCAGGGGCCGCTGGCGCTGACCGGCGCGGTCCTCACCGGGCTGGTCCTCCTCCTCGCCGCTCCGCTCGTCGTCCGGGGCCTGGCCAGCGTGGAGATCGCCCTGGCACGGCTGCTGCTCGGCCCGGGGTCGCGTGGGCTCGCCGCCCGGGTGGCCCAGCTCGAGGACAGCCGGGCACGGGTGGTCGGCGCCGCCGAGGCCGAGCGTCTCCGCATGGAGCGCGACCTCCACGACGGCGCCCAGCAGCGCCTGGTCTCGGTGGCGATGGAGCTGGGCCGCGCCAAGGCCAGGTTCGAATCCGACCCGGAGGGCGCGCGCGACCTCATCGACCGCGCCCACACCGAGGCCAAGGAGGCGCTGGTGGAGCTGCGCCAGCTGGTCCGCGGCGTCCACCCTCCCGTGCTCACCGACCGCGGTCTGGACGCCGCCGTCTCCGGGCTCGCCGCCCTCTCCCCGATCCCGGTCGCGGTGAGCGTCGAGGTCCCAGAGCGACCGTCGCTCACCATCGAGTCGATCGCCTACTTCGTAGTGGCCGAGTCCCTCGCCAACGTCGCCAAGCACGCCCGGGCGCGGCACGCCGCGGTCGACATCCGCGCCGCCGCCGGGGTGCTGAGCATCCGGGTGAGCGACGACGGGGTCGGTGGCGCCGACCCCGCGGGCGGTGGCCTGACCGGCCTCGCCAGCCGCGTGGCCGGCGTCGACGGGAAGCTCGGCATCGACAGCCCCCCGGGCGGGCCGACCGTGATCGAGGTGGAGCTGCCATGCGCGTCGTGATCGCCGAGGACTCGGTTCTGCTCCGCGAGGGCCTCTCCCGGCTGCTGGCCGAGGCCGGCTGCGACGTCGTGGCCGCGACCGGTGACGCCGAGACCTTCCTCCGTGCCGTGGACGCGCAGCGCCCCGATGTGGTGGTGGTCGACGTCCGGATGCCACCGACCTTCACCGACGAGGGGCTGCGGGCCGCGCTGGTGGTGCGACGCCAGTGGCCGGCGGTGAGCGTCCTGGTGCTCTCGCAGTACGTCGAGGAGCGCTACGCCACCGAGCTGCTGACCGAGCACCGCGGCGGGGTCGGGTACCTCCTCAAGGACCGTGTCGCCGACGTCGGCGACTTCATCGACGCCCTGCGCCGGGTTGCCGCCGGCGGGAGCGTGCTCGACCCGGAGGTCGTCGCCCAGCTCCTGGCACGCAGCCGCAGCCCCCTGGCCGCGCTCACCCCCCGCGAGCAGCGGGTGCTCGGGCTGATGGCGGAGGGGCGCTCCAACGCGGGCATCGCCGCGACTCTGAGCATCGGCACCGCCGCGGTCGAGAAGTACGTCAACAGCATCTTCAGCAAGCTCGAGCTCGCACCCGCCGACAGCGACCATCGGCGCGTGCTGGCCGTGCTCCGCTACCTCGGCAACTGAGGGATCCCAACGTGTCCACACCGCTGCCGCTCACCGGGGGCCGTCGCACCGCGCTGGCCATCGGCGTACCCGTCTCGCTGGCGCTGATCGCCTGGGGGGCCTTCAACGTCATCGCGCTCCTGAGCGCCGACAGCTTCCAGATCCACCAGAGCGTCGCCGCGGCGGGCGGCCAGGTCAGCGTCTCGGTCGACACCGGCAACCTCAGCCTGGAGCCGGCCGCGGGCGACCAGGTCGCGCTGACCGGGGTCGCCCACTATGGCCTGGTGCGTCCCACCGTCGACGTCACCTCCAGCGGGGCCGGCGTCTCGATCACCGCCCATTGCGCGCCGTTCCTCGTCGACGAGTGCGACGTCGATCTCACGGTCGCCGTTCCCGCCGGCATCGCGGTCACCGCGTCGACGGACTCCGGGGACATCACCGCATCCAATCTCGGCAATCTCACCCTCCAGGCGGACTCGGGGAACCTCCAGGTCAACGGCGGGTCCGGCCTGCTCCACCTCAGCACCGATTCCGGCCAGATCACCGGGGTCGCGATGGGTGCGTCCGACGTCAACGCCAGCGCCGACTCCGGGGACATCTCGCTGGACTTCGGCCATGCCCCCGCGGACGTCTTGGTCCAGGACGACTCCGGCGACGTCACCGTGACCGTCCCCTCCGGGGGCCCCGCCTACGCCGTCACCGCCCACTCGAACTCCGGCAGCACCTCCATCGAGGTGCCCACCGACCCCACCTCCACCCACGACATCTCGATCTCGGTTGACTCCGGCAACGCGGTGGTGGATCCCCGCGACTGAGGGCGTGCGGGGGCGCGGCGGCCGTGGCTGAGCGGGAACCCAGGATTCTCTGAGCAGACTCCCAGGATCGGGTGCCACCATCGGGGCGTGGAACAGACCGCGGCCGATCCCACCCGGGTGCTGGTGGTCGACGACGAGAGCAACATCACCGACCTGGTGACCATGGCCCTCCGCTACGAGGGCTTCCAGGTGGAGAGCGCGACCACCGCGCGCCAGGCCCGGGAGGCGGTGCTCGACCGGCATCCGGACCTGATCGTGCTGGACGTCGGGCTCCCCGACGAGGACGGCTTCAGCCTGACCCAGCGGCTGGTGGCCGAGGGCCACCGGGTGCCGGTGATCTTCCTGACCGCGCGCGACGCCACCGAGGAGAAGGTACGCGGCCTCACCGTGGGCGGCGACGACTACGTGACCAAGCCCTTCGGCATCGAGGAGCTGGTGGCGCGCATCCGCGCGGTGCTGCGGCGCTACCAGGTCAGCTCGGCGTCGGCCACCACCCGGCTGAGCGTCGCCGACCTGGAGCTCGACGAGGAGAGCCACGAGGTCTGGCGTGCGGGGAGGCTGATCGATCTGACCCGCACCGAGTTCCGGCTGCTCCGCTACCTGCTGGCCAACCCCCGCCGGGTGCTCTCCCGATCCCAGATCCTCGACCACGTCTGGGATTACGACTTCGGTGGCGACGCCGGGGTGCTGGAGACCTACATCAGCTACCTGCGCCGCAAGGTGGACTTCACCGATCCTCCGCTGATCCACACCGTGCGCGGGGTCGGCTACGTGCTCCGCCCGCCTCGACCGGCATGAGATGACCCTGCGGGCGCGGCTCCTGCTCGCCCTGGTGCCACTCTTCGTGCTCTGCCTGGCGGCCGCCGACGCGGCGGTGTACGCCGAGCAGCAGTCGTTCCTCTACGCCCAGCTGCAGCAGCAGGTGCAGAGCGGGGTTCGCCTGGCGGGCGGCTCGCCGCCCGGCACGCCGGGCTCCCCCGGAGGAGGAGGCGGCGGCGGCGGGCCCAGCGGCCCCGGGGCGCCACCGGGGGTGGTCTGGGCCGAGGTGCTCTCCGGGACCGGGTCGGCGGTCGGCCCCCCGGAGTTCCTCGGTGTCCCCACTCAGGATCAATTGAGTGCCACCGCCAATCACCCGGTGCTCCCCGCCCGGCTCGCCGCCGAGACCGGGGAGTACCTGACCGTGAGCGGGGTGGGGAGCTACAGCCGGTACCTCGTGTACAGCCAGCCGGCGGCGGGCGGGAGCGGGGACATCGCGGTCGCGGCGGTCCCGATGGACAGCTACGATGCGACCCTCGGCCACCTGCTCCTGCTCGAGCTGCTGGTCGGCGCCGGGGTGGTGGTGCTCCTGGTCCTGGCCACCTGGCTGATCGTCCGGCGCGGGCTGCGGCCGCTGGAGCGGATGAGTCAGACGGCCCGAGCCATCGCCGCCGGCGGGCTGAGCCGCCGCGTCTCCCCTGCCGACTCGACGACCGAGGTGGGCCGGCTCGGATTGGCCCTCAACTCGATGCTCGATCAGCTCGAGACCGCCTTCGGCCAGCGGGCCGCCGTGGAGCAGCGGCTGCGCCAGTTCGTCGCCGACGCCTCGCACGAGCTGCGCACCCCGCTGACGTCGATGCGCGGCTACGCCGAGCTGCTCCGGCGCAATCGCGAGATGAACCCGGAGGAGCTGGAGGCGTCGCTGAACCGGATCGAGGCCGAGGCGAGGCGGATGGGGGTGCTCATCGACGACCTCCTGCTGCTCGCCCGCCTGGACCAGGGACGGCCGCTGGAGCGCGCGCCGGTGGACCTCGAGGCGCTGGTCACCGACGCCTGCAATGACGCCCGGGTCAGCGACCCGGACCGCCGGGTCACCGCCCGGGTGACCGCACCGCTGGTGGTGCCCGGCGACGAGGCGCGGCTGCGCCAGGTGCTGGCCAACCTGCTCCGCAACGCCGTGGTCCACACCGCACCGGGGACACCGATCGAGGTGGGTCTCCGCGAGCAGGGAGGGTGCGTGGTCATCGAGGTCGCCGACCACGGCCCGGGGATCCCGGCCTCCGCGCGCGGCCGGATCTTCGAGCGCTTTCACCGTGCCGACCCCGAACGGAGCCGCGACCAGGGGGGCAGCGGGCTCGGCCTCAGCATCGTGGCCGGGGTGGTGGCCGCGCACGGGGGCCGGGTCCGGGTGTCGGAGACGGCGGGAGGCGGCGCCACCTTCCGGATCGAGCTGCCGCTGGCGGGCCCGGCGGCGCCGGCGGCGGTCACTCCTGCGGCGTCGGCGCCGAGCTGATCATCGGAGCATCCGGCCCGAGCCCGCCCGCTCACCATCGCCCCGTGGCTCCCCGCCAGGACCGCCATGTGATTCAAACGCTCCCCGGGAGGGCCCCTGCCCACTCACCCTCAGTTAAGGACGCGAATGTCCTTAACGGGCTCGGGATGCGCACAGGGGGTCCGGCCCCGCTGGTGAGCGCCGCTGAAGCCGCCGAAGCCAGATGCACGCTCGACGGCCCGGCGTTACCGCATTGCAGCGCGAGCGCGTCCGTAATGCAGGAAGTGCGCGCCTACGCTCGGAAACCGGCATGGACGACGTTCCGGAGCTGAGATACAGGGCGGCGCAGAAGCCCTGGGCAGGGCCCGTCGCATCGCTGGTCGTGGCCGCGGTGGGCGTGGCCACCCTCGCCGGCCACCTCCAGGCTGGGAGGTGGGGCCGTGTTTGTCCTCGATCTCGCCTGCCTCTACACGCTCACCTGGCACCGCGGCTATGAGCTGCGGATCGCGGAAGGCATCCTCATCTGGCGAGCGAGCCTGAGCGTGAGGCGGGTGCCATTGGCGACGGTCTGTCGCATGCGGCCGGCCCGCTGGCCCGGAAACGTGGAGGTCGTCGAGCTGACCGGAGCGCGGCCGATGATCGTTGCCGGGGGCCCGACCCTCCCCCGCTTCGCCGAGGAGATGCGCGCTGTCCGGCCCGGGGTCCCCATCATCGTCGCCGAACCGAGCCCCGGGACGATGCGGATGCGCGAGTGCAGGCAGCGATCGTGGGAGAAGCTGCCGATTCCACGGCTCCTTCAAACAGCACGCGTCCTGCTCGCCGTCGAGAGCTTCGCCTGGCTGGCGCTCGCCGTGTGGCCGGACATGATCGGGTGTCCCGCGATCACAGTGTTCACCGCGATCCTTTCGCCGATGGGACTGGCCACCACGCTCGCACTGGGCTGGTGGGCCCAGAGACAGCCGGACCGGCCCGTGGACTGGCGCCATGATGCCGTCCTGAGCGCCCGCTTCTACGCTCTTCTGCTTGCCCTGGTCGGCCTTCTGTTCGGGGCCATCAACCTGACCACGTGGGCGACCGGCGCATGCGTCGCAACGTGGCCGACGGTCGCGCCGTTCAATGCGGCGGTGATCGCCGTCAACGCCGCGATCATCCCCGGCCTCGTCTTCAGCCGGCGGTGGCACCCGACCTCGACCGGGACGCCTCCTGCGCCGGCCGCGGGCCCGGCTTCCTAGACCGCAGCAGCCGCCACACGCCGCGCAGGTCCTCGGCGACGGTCGCCACGATGTCGACTCTCGAGTCGGGGTCGTCGATCCAGACCACCGGCACCTCGTGGATGCGGAGCCCCGCGCGCTCGGCGAGCACCAGCAGCTCGGTGTCGAAGAACCACGAGCGGTCCTCCACCCGCGGCACCAGCCGCTGGGCGACGTCCCCGCGCAGCGCCTTGAAGCCGCACTGCGCGTCCGAGAACCGGACGCCCAGCGCCAGCCGCAGCAGGCGGTTGTAGCTGCGCGAGATCAGCTCGCGCTTGATGCCGCGGCGCACCTGCGACCCGGGGGCCAGGCGGCTGCCGATGGCCAGGTCGCAGTCGCCGCCGAGCAGCGGCGCCACTAGGGGGAGGAGCGCGTCGAGGCCGGTGGAGAGGTCGACGTCCATGTAGGCCACCACCCCGGCGCGGCTGCGCGACCAGGCCGCGGCGAGGGCGCGACCACGGCCCTTCTGATCGAGCCGCAGGTACCGGACGCCGGGCAGCGCGGCGGCGAGTCGGGTCCCGATGACTCGAGTGGCGTCGGTGCTGGCGTTGTCGGCGATGGTGATCACGGCCCGGTACGGAAACCCCTCGTCGAGGAAGGTCCGGAGCCGGCGCACGCTGGGTTCCAGGTCCCGCTCCTCGTTGTGGACGGGGATCACGACGTCGACCAGCGCGGGATTGGAGGGGGCGTCGCCGGAGCTGTTCATGCCGCTCACGATCCCCGCCCCGGCTCGGACCTCCCTGCGAGGGGCCTGGGAGGTGGCTGGGAGTCACCGCGCATTCCGCTCGGATGGCATCTTTCGTGACGAATATTTCGTCACGAAACATATCGGAACGGAGCTCACTCACGTACCCCGCCGGCCTCGCCCGGCGTACCTCTCCTCGGGCGGAGCGGGTCACAGGAACCTCCCAGGGGTCTCCCAGGCGGCTCTCTGTGGCGACCGGCAGAGTGGGCGCATGACAGATGAGGCAGCGACCGCCCCCGACCTCGCCGGCCCCCGCCTGACGGCTCGTGGGCGCCGCCGTCCCGCCGTCCTCGATCTGGTGCACCTCGTCAACTGGACGACCGCATCCGTGCTCGGATTGCTCGCGCTGACCGCCGTCCTCTACCTCTGGGACCTGGGGGCTTCCGGCTGGGCCAACAGCTTCTACTCGGCGGCGGTGCTGGCGGGCGCAAAGAGCTGGAAGGCGTTTCTCTTCGGCTCCTTCGACGCCTCGAACTTCATCACCGTCGACAAGCCACCCGCCTCGCTCTGGGTGATGGATATCGCCGCGCGCCTCTTCGGGGTCAACGCGTGGAGCATCCTCGTCCCCCAGGCCCTGGAGGGCGTCGCCGCCGTCGGCATCCTCTACGCGACGGTGCGCCGCCGCTTCGGCCACGCCGCCGGGCTGATCGCCGGCGCCGTGCTCGCGCTCACCCCCGCGGCGGTCCTGATGTTCCGCTACAACAACCCTGACTCCCTGCTCGTCCTGCTGCTGGTCGGCAGCGCCTACGCGCTGACGCGCGCGCTCGAGGGCGGCCGGACCCGTTGGCTGGTGCTCGCCGGTGTCCTGGTGGGCTTCGGATTCCTGACCAAGATGCTGGGCGCCTTCCTGGTGCTACCGGGCTTCGCAGCCGTGTACCTGGTGGCCGCTCCGGTGGGGGTCCGGCGGCGCATCGTCCAGCTGCTCGCGGCAGGGCTGTCGGTTCTGGTCTCGGCCGGCTGGTGGGTGGCCCTGGTCACCCTCTGGCCGGCCGCCGATCGTCCCTACATCGGGGGCTCGACGGGCAACAGCGAGCTCAACCTCATCTTCGGGTACAACGGCTTCGGCCGGCTCACCGGCAACGAGACGGGGAGCGTCGGCGGAGGCGGCGGATGGGGCCCCACCGGTCTGCTCCGGATGTTCAACGACACCTTCGGCGGCCAGGCGAGCTGGCTGATCCCGGCGGCGCTCATCCTCGGTGCGAGCCTCATCTGGCTGCGCGGCCGCGCGCCGCGGACCGACGGCAAGCGGGCCGCCGCGCTGCTGTGGGGAACCTGGCTGGTCATCACCGCGCTGGTCTTCAGCCTCGCCCAGGGGATCATCCATCCTTATTACACGGTCGCCCTGGCCCCCGCCATCGGCGCGCTCGTCGGCATCGGGGGGGTCGAGCTCTGGCGACAGCGCCGTCGGCTCGCCGCCCGCGCCGTGCTGGCCGTCGCCCTGGCCGGCACCGTGCTCTGGGCCCACGCGCTGCTCGGACGCAGCCCGGACTGGCTGCCCTGGCTGGGGTCCGCCATCCTGGTCACCGGAGTCGCCACCGCGATCGCGCTGCTGGCGCCTCCGATGCGGTGGCGCTGGGTCACGGTGGCGCTGGCCGGCTGCGCGCTGGTGAGCGCGCTCGCCGGGCCGACCACCTACGCAGTCGACACCGCGGTCACGCCGCACAGCGGCGCCATCCCCTCGGCGGGGCCGGCGGTCGCCGACGCAAGCGGCGGGCCGGGAGGCGGGGCCGGCCTCCCCGGCGGCGCCGGTGGAACGACGGGTGGGAGCGGAGGCACCACCGGTGGGAGCACCGGCACGATCCCGGCCGGTGGTCCTGGCGGCGCCTTCCCGGAGGGGGGCGCACCGTCCGGCATCGGCGGCGGTCTTCCCCAGGGAGGCGCCGGCGGCAATGGCGCCACCCCGCCCCAGGGGACCCTCCCCACCGGCACCGGCGGCACCCTGCCGGGAGGCGGCCTGCCCAGTGGCACCGGCGGCTCGGCGGGCCAGGCGGGCATCCCCAGCGGCGTGGGGGCCGGTGGCGGCGGACTGCTCAACTCCAGCACCCCGTCGAGGGCACTGACGGCCCTGCTGGAGAAGGACGCGAGCGACTACCGCTGGGTCGCGGCCACCGTCGGCGCCAACGACGCGGCGGGCTACCAGCTCGCCACCGGCGACCCGGTGATGGCCATCGGCGGCTTCAACGGCACCGACCCCTGGCCCACCCTCGCCGTCTTCGAGAAGCTGGTCAGCGAGCACCGGATCCACTACTTCATCGCCGCCGGCTCGGGCGGCGGCGCCGGTGTCGGCGGGTCCGCCGAGTCCGCCGCGATCACGTCCTGGGTCGAGAGCCACTTCTCGACCAGCACCGTCGGCGGGACCACCCTCTACGACCTCACCCGGCCGGCCGCCTCCTCGCCCTCCTGATCCCGATCGCCGGGCAACCGGCGATCGGTGACGGGGGGAGCTCCCCTCCCCCATGGGCTGCCCGTCGTGCGCTGGGGCCGGGCCCGCACATCCCTCAGGCGCACGTGGCCGGGAGGACGTCCGGCAGCCGCGCCGGGCCGGCAGCCCGCCCGTCAGGGGAACTCGTCGGCGGGGTCGGGCTCGGGAGCCAGGTCGGCGGGGTCGCGCTCGGGCGCCAGGTCGGCGGGGTCGCCCTCGGGAGCCAGATCGGCGGGGTCGGGCTCGGGAGCGAGGTCGGCGAACTCGGCGACGATCTTGGCCAGCGCGCTCCGCAGATGCACCCGCTCCTCGGCGGTGAGCGGAGCGGTGACCCTGCGCTCCAGCTCGTCCCTCGCCCTCTCGA
>Ga0187856_1001588_pt1 | contig 17869 bp, 13 predicted proteins | sample June2016WEW_8_40_FD_132443 | JGI IMG/M metagenome (GOLD analysis project Ga0187856, IMG submission 132443) | Peatland microbial communities from SPRUCE experiment site at the Marcell Experimental Forest, Minnesota, USA - June2016WEW_8_40 | ecosystem: Environmental > Terrestrial > Soil > Wetlands...
CGCTTGGCAGGACCATCGAAACAAGCATCACGCCAAGGCCGATTGGCAATTCACGACAGATCATGCCCGCGTCAAGCTCAAGAGGCTCTACCCCTCATTTTGAGTGACTCGGGCGACTAGGCGTCCCCTTCGAACGCCGCGCCGATCAGGTCTACGGCGCGTAGCCGGCTTAGGGCGGGGGATGATTTTGGTTTTCTGCTCGCTGCGGTAGCCGAGCGATACCATTTCCCTATTTCGTACCCGTCGCTTAGCGTGGGCATTTAAGAATCGCATAACCGTAAGCGCGCCCATTTACCTTTCCGCGTCACCACTCCCCGCGTGCTTAAGGCCGTCTTTACGTCGGCGATGGCACGACAGCAAACCGTGGGGTGGAATTTGCTGGCGTTCAGGACACATAAGCTATTCGCCGCCGCCCTCGGAATCGTAATTGCCGCTGCGCCGGTTTATTGGTTCACGTCCTGGCTCGAAACGCAGGGCGAGGCGGAGGTTTCGGTCGCCGCCAATTGGTCCATCGGGTTCATCGATCTGACCATCGACCGGGCCGTGGCCAGCCTCGATGAACTCGTGAATCGTGGCATCGATTCGTGCACGCCGGCGAACGTCGAGACGCTGCGCCAATCAGTGTTCGCATCAGGACCGATTAAGGAACTGGCTTTGGTCGGCCCAAGTGGTCAGACGTTGTGCACCGATGTCGGCTCTTCCTTTGCACCCCGGGATGTTCTTGTTTCGGCCGCCACGTCCAATCGCGACATCATGCTGGATGTCGTCCGTTTGGAGGGACGCGATGATCATCTGCTTCGCGTTCGCCGTGTGGCCACGCAGCGGAAGCCCGCTCTTGCGGCATTGCTGCCCGTCGATCTTTTGCTGCCCCGGATCGCGCCGGATGGAGGTCCGCTCCCGGGTTACGCCCGCATGACCCTTGCAGACGGCACTTTGGTCGGATGGTCAGGAGACGAGACCGGTAGCGTGAAGCAGAAGGACTATATCTCCGAGCGCGCACGATCGGAGCGCTATGGGCCCGTTGCGACCGTGACGATGCAACGGCGAGGCACCATAGCCAGCTACGACGACTTGCGACGAATCGGCATTGTCGCCTCCGGCATGTTGGCGGTCACGATCTTGATTGGCGCGATCTTCATTCCGTGGCGACAGCGCCACAATCCAATCGCTGAAATCGAAGCAGCACTTGTCGCGGATGAATTCGTCCCTTATTACCAACCCATCATCGACATCAAGACTGGAAAACTGCTCGGAGCCGAGGTGCTGGTTCGGTGGCGCAAGCCCGATGGCACGATCGTCGCTCCCGGCGCGTTCATCCCGCTCGTCGAATCGAGTGGTTTGATCCTTGCCCTGACGCAATCCTTGATGCGGCAAGTTCGCAAGGAGGTCGGCACGGTTATTGGTGCCCGGCCAGACATGTATGTTACATTCAACATTGCGCCGCGGCATTTTACCGACTCGGCTGTCCTCAACGACGTCGGATCGATTTTCGAGGGTTCTGCGATCCGCCTTTCGCAGATCGTGCTCGAGATAACCGAGCGTTTTGAAATCGAAAATCTCAGCGCGACGCGCCGCGTCATTGCTGCGTTACAGGGCCTCGGTTGCCGCGTCGCGCTGGACGATGTCGGCACCGGACATAGCGGTCTTTCCTATATCCTCAAGCTAGGCGTGGATATCATCAAGATAGACAGATTGTTTGTTGAAGCCCTCAAAACCGAGCGTCACGCGCAGGCGATTGTCGAGACACTGGTCACCTTGGCTCGCGACTTGCGCATGCAAATCGTTGCTGAAGGCGTCGAGCGCATCGATCAGGTGGAGTATCTGCGCGAGCGCGGAATCAGCGCCGCGCAAGGATATCTGTTCGCGCCGCCGCTGCCTGGCTCGGCGTTTATCAAGCTTGCCGAGGCGATGGCCCCGCTGGCGACAGACGCCGGCGAAAACGAAGTTGCGGATCAGCCGAAAGACGTTGCCGCAGTCGTTGGCCGGCTCGCTGCGGCGTAGGACTTCAAGCGTTGCCCGAAGGGGTGGGGATCGGCGTCTTATTCCGCGGCGATGAGGCGCGAATAATAGAAGCCGAGTACGTCTCGCGCCGTCCCAGACCGTAGCCGTTCAAAGCTCGCCTTTGCCTGTTCGAGGTTCTGCTCCGATTCGCCGCGGTCGGCTGCCTTGAGCAGCAAGATCGCCTTTGCGGTGGCCCAGGAAAATCCCGCCAACTTTGCGAGAATGACGAGGATATCGGAACCGGAGGCAAGGAGCGCGCGCTCCACGACGTCGTTCTCCACACCGCATAGAAGCGTCAGAGCGACCGCTGTCTCGGCGAGGCGATGCTCGGTTGCGAACTGACGCACCTCGGCTTCAGTGAGCTTGCCGGCGCGATACAGGGCCTCGACCGAGGCCCGCGCTCCGGCGTAATGGGCCGAAACCTTCTGAGCGTCTATGCGCAGGCCGGTGGAGATTTCATCGACCACACCGGCGACGGTCGAACTGTCGCCGAGATTTTCAGCCATCAGCTTGGCGCGGACGGCGGTCGAGGCCTGATCGATCAACCGCAGGAAATGTTGCCTTGGCACGTCGCCCCGTGTCCCGACCAGCAGGGCCAGTTTGTCGTCGCCGATCGACCGTTTCAACAGGATACGGAAACCGGCATAGGAGATGCGCGCGGAAGGGTTTTTGGAAACCGAGTAGGCAACCTGCTGATCGCCGCGCGTTACCAGCACGTCGGTTACAGCCTCACTCAGGTTTTTGCGTTCTGATATTGCCGCAAGGTGCTGCTGGCTCTTGTTATTCGCGTTGGCGATGAGGTCCGATTCGTTCAGGCATTCGGACTTGCGCAATACCGGTCGTGCCACCTCGATATTGTCGTCAAAGGCGAGCATGCGAACCACACCGGCCGGCGCATTGCGCGCCGGCGCTAACCGCGCCGCAAGCTTGGCGCGGGCCATTGGCTCAATCGCCGCGGTGAGCTTGGCGATGACGTCGTCGAAGAGGTTAATCTGATCTGCCGAGTAGTGGGAAGCGCCGGCAAAAAACAGATCGGTGATACGCGACAGCATGTCGACGCGGTGCGCGTTGTCGCCGCTTGCCAGTGCCCGTTCGAGATCATCAATCAGCGAAATTGCGGTCGTCATCCGAAACCGGCGTCGTTGACGGAATACATCACTCCATCATGACCGCAGAACGATGAACAAACGATTTCCCCGCGAGCGAACGCAGCTGCGCCTTGGTTAATAAATATCCGATCTTCCGTTAAACCCCACTAAACACTTGTGCTGTAACAAGCGGATTATATCGCGCCGGTCGTCGTCATGCCTGTTCGCAGAAAGCGTTCTGTTTACATAAACCGTCGTTTCGAGCGTAAGGCCTTCGACCGCATAGGGGCGCTCGATGTGGGCGACGGCTCGGCTTCGTCAGCCTGTGAGATAATGGATATTTCAGAAGGTGGTGCTCGGCTGCGTCCGCTCATGTACGCGCCGGATTCGGTACCTGACAGGTTCATTCTTTTACTTTCGGCGTGCGGCCGGGTGCGGCGCTCATGCCGCGTAGCATGGCGATCAAAAGTCGAATTAGGCGTGCAATTCTACAAGGCTTGAAAATCGCGTTTGTGCATGTCGCTTCAGAAGTTCTTTGAGCGGCGCCGATGAAATTCAAGCCTATCCCGATTGATCTCAATCGCGATGCGCGCCTCAGCCGCCGGCTCCCTGTGCCAACGATTCCAAAAGCTGCAGCGCTTCGGCGACGGAGCGCTGCCGCACGCGGCGGCGTCCGATCTTGCCGTAATGCCGGCTGCGCGCGAGTCGCCGCCCGTCGCGGCTCGCCGCGGCGAAATGGACGAGGCCGACGGGCTTTTCCTTCGTGCCGCCGCCAGGACCGGCAATGCCGGTGATCGCCACCGACAAATCGGCCTGCGATTTTTTCAGCGCACCGGCGGCCATGGCGGCCGCGGTCTCGCCGCTCACGGCGCCGTGGCGCTTGAGCGTCTCCGCCGGTACGCCGAGCATCGCCTGTTTCGCAGCATTCGAATAGGTGACGAAGCCGCAATCGAGAACGTCGGATGAGCCGGCGATTTCGGTCAGCGTCGCGGCGACCAGCCCGCCGGTGCAGGATTCCGCTGTGGCAATCTTCAGGCCACGCGCGCGAAAAAGATCAAGCACGCGCGTTGCCGTCTCGCGCAGCTCGTCATCGATCACGATGCACTCCACGGCAGCCGCACCGTCGCCGTCGCCATCGCCACGATGCCTTCGCCGCGGCCCGTAAAACCGAGCTTTTCGCTGGTCGTCGCCTTGATCGCCACGCGGCTGACGGCAATGCCGGCGATCGCGGCGATGCGCGCGCGCATCGCCGCGCGATGCGGGGCGACGCGCGGGGCCTCGCACACGATGGTCACGTCGAGATGGGCGATCAGGCCGGAGCGCGCGCGCACGCGCTCGCAGGCGAAGGCGAGAAAGCGATCGGATGGCGCGCCCCGCCATTGCGGATCGCTCGGCGGAAAGTGCACTCCGATGTCGCCCTCGGCGAGCGCGCCGAGAATGGCGTCGACCAGCGCATGCAGCGCCACGTCGGCGTCGGAATGTCCGGTCAGCCCGCGCGAATGCGGGATGCGGACGCCGGCAAGCATGACATGATCGCCGTCGGCGAAGGCGTGGACGTCGAAGCCGTTTCCGGTGCGCACGTCCGCAAGCGCCGCCAAGCGCAAGGCTTCGGCGCGGGCCAGGTCCTCGTTGGTTGTGAGCTTCACGTTGGTGGTCTCGCCTGCGAACACGGTGACACGATGGCCGGCCCATTCGACGAGCGCGGCATCGTCGGGAAAATCCTCGCGGCCGGCCGCCGCCGCGCGGCGGTGCGAATCGATGATGAGGCCGAAGGCGAAGGCTTGCGGTGTCTGCACGATGCGCAGGCGGCTGCGATCGAGCGTTTCGGTCACCACCTCCTGCTCGTCGATTTTCTTCACGGTATCGGCGATGGCGATGGCCGGCACCGCCGCGCCGTGCTCCTTCGCGGCGGCGATGGCCCGCGAGATCAGGGCGCCGGTCAAGAACGGCCGCGCCGCATCATGGATGAGGACGAGGTCGGGCGCAGTCGCGCGCAGTGCCTCGAGCCCGGCGCGCACCGAGGCCTGCCGCGTCGCGCCGCCCCAAACCGGCGGCAGCAGTTTTTTCAGACCGGCGGTCGCAGCGCGAAACAAGTCTTCATCGTGCGGATGGATGACCGGTTGCACCGCGCCGATCTGCTGGTGCGCGAGGAAGGCAACCAGGGTAGGGCGGATGACCGGCTCGCCGGCAATGCTCCGATATTGCTTGGGTACCTCGCTGCCGGCGCGATTTCCCCGCCCGGCTGCGACAATCACAGCCGCAACCCCACCCGTCATGAAAAAGACTCCGCTCGCGATTTTGGCATCGCTTTAGCGCATGTTCCCCAAATGTGCGAACGGAACTCGGCGTCAGGCCCGCATTTCGGTTCCAGAGGCTCCGTTGGAGGAAATTGGTGATATTGCAGTGCAGCACTTGCGCCTCTCGCGGATTTGGCTAAACTCTATGCAGAACTCGCGCTACGCCTAATTCGTGTGCAAATGCCACTATGCAGGATCCACGCTCGAAAAACTGCCAAGTTCTTGGCTTTAAGCCAAATTTGCCCGGCTTACCGCGTCCATGCGGCTCGAATCCTAAGGAATTCGACATGAGCACTGCCGAGCCCCTACGGGCCGCATCGGCTGCCGACGCGGTGCTCAATGCGCTGCCTCATCCCGTCATCGTCGTGTCATCAGACGGCAAGGTGGCCGACGCCAATGCCGCCGCCGAAGCTTTCTTCGAGGTCTCGGTCTCGCTGTTGCGGCGGTACCTGCTGCGCGATCTTGTGCCGTTCGGCAGTCCCTTGCTCACGCTCGTCGAACAGGTGCGCACGCGGGGCGCGGCAGTCAACGAGTACAAGGTCGATCTCGGCACGCCGCGCAATCCGGGCGACCGGCTGGTCGATCTCTATGTCGCACCGCTGCCGGAGCAGCGGGACTATGTGGTGGTGATGCTGCAGGAGCGCACCATCGCCGACAAGATGGATCGCCAGCTCACGCATCGCGGCGCGGCGCGCTCGGTGATCGCGCTCGCCGCCATGCTCGCGCACGAGATCAAGAATCCGCTGTCCGGTATCCGCGGCGCGGCGCAGTTGCTGGAGCAATCGGTCGAGGACGACGACCGCACGCTCACACGCCTCATTTGCGACGAAGCCGATCGCATCGTGAAACTGGTCGACCGCATGGAGGTGTTCGCCGACGAGCGCCCGGTCGAGCGCGAACCGATCAACATCCACGTCGTGCTCGATCACGTGAAGCGGCTGGCGCAATCCGGCGTGGCCCGCCACATCAAATTCGTGGAGGACTATGACCCTTCGCTGCCGCCGGTGCTGGCGAACCGCGATCAGCTCGTTCAGGTTTTCTTGAATCTGGTCAAGAACGCGGCCGAGGCGATCGGCGACAATAACGGCGGCGAGATTGCGCTCTCGACCGCATTTCGTCCCGGCGTGCGGCTGTCGGTTCCGGGCGCCAAAACGCGCATCTCGTTGCCGCTCGAATTCTGCGTGAAGGACAACGGGCCTGGCGTGCCCGAGGAGCTGATGCCGCATCTGTTCGATCCGTTCGTCACTACCAAGCCGACGGGATCGGGCCTCGGGCTCGCATTGGCGGCCAAGATCGTCGGCGATCATGGCGGCATCATCGAATGCGAGTCGCAGCCGCGACGAACCATCTTTCGCGTGCTCATGCCGATGTACAGCGGTGACGGCGCCGAGCCGGCTGGCACCGTTCAGCCAAAAGGCGATCATTAGGGGATCATTGATGCCAGCGGGAAATATTCTCGTTGCCGATGATGATGCGGCGATCCGGACCGTGCTCAATCAAGCGCTCTCGCGCGCCGGATATGAGGTGCGCACGACCGGCAATGCAGCCACGCTGTGGCGCTGGATCAGTCAGGGCGACGGCGATCTTATCGTCACCGACGTGGTGCTGCCGGACGAAAACGCCTTCGATCTGCTGTTGCGCATCAAGAAGACACGGCCGGACCTGCCGGTCGTGGTCATGAGCGCGCAGAATACCTTCATGACGGCGATCCGCGCCTCCGAGCGGGGCGCCTACGAATATCTGCCCAAGCCGTTCGATCTCAAGGAATTGATCGCCATCGTCGGCCGCGCGTTGTCGGAGCCGAAGGAGCGGGCGCGGCAGCCGGTCAAGGCCGAGGATTTCGAATCGATTCCGCTCATCGGCCGCTCGCCGGCGATGCAGGAAATCTATCGGGTGCTGGCGCGGCTGATGCAGACGGATTTGACCGTCATGATCTCAGGTGAATCCGGCACCGGCAAGGAGCTGGTGGCGCGCGCGCTGCACGATTACGGCAAGCGGCGCACCGGGCCGTTCGTCGCCATCAATATGGCGGCGATCCCGCGCGACCTCATCGAATCGGAGCTGTTCGGTCACGAGAAGGGCGCCTTCACCGGCGCCAACACGCGCAGCGCCGGCCGCTTCGAGCAGGCCGAAGGCGGCACGCTCTTTCTCGACGAGATTGGCGACATGCCGATGGAGGCGCAGACGCGGCTTTTGCGCGTGCTGCAGCAGGGCGAATACACCACGGTCGGCGGCCGTACGCCGATCAAGGCCGACGTGCGCATCATCGCGGCGACCAACAAGGACCTACGGCAGCTCATCCAGCAGGGTTTGTTCCGCGAGGATCTGTTTTTCCGCCTCAACGTGGTGCCGTTGCGCTTGCCGCCGCTGCGCGAGCGCACCGAAGACATTCCCGATCTGATCCGGCATTTCTTCGCGCAGGTCGAGCGCGAGGGCTTGCCGCCGAAGCAGATCGACCAAGCCGCGCTCGACCGCCTCCGACGGCATCGGTGGCCCGGCAACGTGCGCGAATTGGAAAACCTCGCCCGCCGCCTCGCCGCCCTCTACCCGCAGGAGACGATCACCGCCGCCGTGGTCGACGCCGAATTGTCGCAGCCTGCGCTCACTGCGCCCGGCGAGAGCCACCGCGGGGATGAAAATCTGTCGAACGCGGTCGAGCGCTACCTCGCGCGCTATTTTTCCGGCTTCGATGAGGGCTTGCCGCCGCCCGGCCTTTACCATCGCATTTTGCGCGAAGTGGAAGCGCCACTCCTTTCCGCGGCGCTCACGGCAACTCGCGGCAATCAGATCCGCGCCGCCGACCTTCTGGGCGTTAACCGCAATACGCTGCGCAAGAAAATCCGCGATCTGGAAATCCAGGTCTATCGCACCGGCGGTGACTAAGTCGTCATTCCGGGGCGCGCCACCGATCTCGGGTGTTCCCGAGATCGGCGTTTAGATTACCCAAGTCGGCAACAGCCGACTTGGGTGGCGCGAGCCCGGAATCCATAGCCCCGGTAGCGGCAGATTTGCGCCAAATGCCAATCTTGAATGGCAGCTTCTATGGATTTCCGGGCTCGCCGCTGCGCGGCGCCCCGGAATGACAGCCGGAGCGCCCAGGAATTGTCGCAATCGGGCAACATTGTTGTATAAAAGCATCACTAATACGTTCACTGGCCCGAATGGTAGGGCTCCATTCGTTCTGCGCCGCACAAGTCCCGCGTCTTAAGGCGTCCATGACGACTGTCGATCAGGTCGCCCCGCTCGATCCGGCCGCAGCGGCGCCGGTGCCGGTCGCCTCCCGGCTGATCGGGGCGATCGCGGTCGGCATCGCGCTCCTTTCCGCCACGGCTACCTTCGTCGTGCTTGCGGGACTGACGCCGATCGCGCCGGTCCACGAAGTCGTGGTCGAGCTCCTGCTGGCCGATCTCGCCGCCGGGCTTTTGCTCCTCGCCATCATCGGACGGGAAGTTTGGGTGGTGGTGCGGGCCCGTCGGCGCGGCTACGCGGGCTCGCGGCTCCACGTGCAGATCGTCGGCCTGTTCGCCGTGATCGCCGCGGTCCCGACCGTCCTCGTCGCCGTGGTCGCCTCAACGACGCTCGATCGCGGTCTCGATCGTTTCTTCTCGACGCGCACCCGCGCCATGATCGAGCAATCGCTGATCGTGGCCGACGCCTATGTGAGCGAGCATGCCCAGGCCATCCGCGGTGAGATTTTGGCCATGGCTTTCGACCTCGGCCGCGGCAAGCCGATGTTCGATTCCGACCGCGACCGGTTCCAAAAATTTTTCACCGCGCAGGCGACTGCGCGCGGCCTCTCCGCCGCCATGATGATCCATTCCGACGGCTCCACGGTGGAGCGCGCCGACGTCACGATGGACAAGGCGATCGTGCTTCCCTCCGCGCAGCTGCTCGGTCAGATCACCGAGACCGAGCCGCAGGTCGCGCTCATCCCCGAAGGCGATCACGTCGCCGCCGCCGTCAAGCTGCACGGCTACGATGACACCTATCTGTACGCCGCGCGCCTGCTCGATCCGCGCGTCGTCGAACAGTTGCGCGCGACGCAGGAAAGCGTCGGCGAATACGCCAATCTTGAAGCCCGCCGGCTCGGTATCCAGATCGCATTCGCGCTGATGTTCGCCGTCATCGCGCTCATCGTCCTGCTCTCTTCCGCCTGGATCGGACTTGATTTTGCCAATCGGCTGGTCGCCCCGATCCGCCGCCTGATCGGCGCCGCCAATGTCGTCTCGACCGGCAATCTCCACGTCCAGGTGCCGATCCACCGATCGGAGGGCGATCTCGCCCAGCTCGGCGAGACTTTCAACAAGATGACGCAGGAGTTGCGCACGCAGCACGACGACATCGTGCGCGCGCGCGATGTCATCGACAGCCGGCGGCGGTTCACCGAAGCGGTGCTCGCCGGCGCCAGCGCCGGCGTCATCGGCGTCAATGCCGACGGCCGCATCACCATCCTCAATCGCTCGGCCGAGCAGCTGATCGCGCGCGCGGAAAGCGAGGTGCTCGGGCATCCTCTCGCCGAGGTCGCGCCCGAGCTCGCCGATATTTTTCAGGCGGCGCGCAATGGCAATCAACGCCTGGTCCAGCGCCAGGTTACCGTCAGCCGCAGCGGCCAGGAGCGCAACTTCTCGGTGCGCGTGACCAGCGAACAGGCCGCCGAATCGGAGCAGGGCTACGTCATCACCATCGACGACGTCACCGAGCTCGTGCTGGCGCAGCGCTCCTCGGCCTGGGCTGATATTGCGCGGCGCATCGCCCACGAGATCAAGAACCCGCTCACGCCGATCCAATTGTCCGCCGAGCGGCTGCGCCGCAAATACGGCAAGGTGATCGTCGAGGACGCCGCCGTGTTCGAGCAGTGCACCGAGACCATCGTGCGCCAAGTCGACGATATCAAGCGCATGGTCGATGAATTCTCGCGCTTCGCGCGCATGCCGAAGCCGGTCATCGCCGCCGAGGATGTGGCCGACACCGTGCGCCAAGTCGTCTTCCTGATGCGCGTCGGCCATCCCGATATCGACTTCGAGGTCGAGCTGCCGGCGGAGGCCATGCCGGCGCGGTTCGATCGGCGCCTGATCTCGCAGGCGCTCACCAACATCATCAAGAACGCAAGCGAAGCGATCGGGGCGGTGCCGCCCCCGCTCCTGCCTCCCCCGCAAGCGGGGGAGGGTAGGGTGGGGGAACGCGGCCGCATCACGGTGAGCGTGCGCCGCGACGGCAAGGATGTGGTCATCGACGTGATCGACAACGGCATCGGCCTGCCCAAGGAGAACCGCGCGCGACTGCTCGAACCCTACGTGACGACGCGCGAGAAGGGCACCGGGCTCGGGCTCGCCATCGTCGGGCGCATTCTCGAAGAGCATGGCGGGCGCATCGAGCTGCGGGACGCGTCGGAAAAGGTCGCCGGCGCGCGCGGCGCGTGGATGCAGTTGCGCTTTACGGCGGAGACGATCGAGGTCGCCGCCGAGCCGGCAGAACCGCGGAGAGTGATGGTCTGATCATGGCATCCGATATCCTGATCGTGGATGATGAGGCGGATATCCGCGAGCTGGTCGCCGGCATTCTGCAGGACGAAGGCCACGGCACCCGCACGGCGGCCGACAGCGACCAGGCGCTGGCCGCGGTCGTGGGGCGCCGACCCAATCTCGTGTTCCTCGATATCTGGCTGCAGGGCAGCCGCCTCGACGGACTGCAACTGCTCGACATACTCAAGCAGGACCACCCCGAGCTGCCCGTTGTGATGATCTCCGGGCACGGCAACATCGAGACCGCGGTCTCGGCGATCAAGCACGGCGCCTACGACTTCATCGAGAAGCCGTTCAAAGCCGATCGACTGTTGCTCGTCGCCGAACGGACGCTCGAGAACTCGCGGCTCAAGCGCGAGGTGAGGGAGCTCAAGCAGCTGGGCCCGCGCGCCGCGACGCTCGTCGGCCATTCGCCCGCCGCCAATCAGTTGCGGCAGACGATCGAGAAAGTGGGACCGACCAACAGCCGCGTCCTCATCGTCGGGCCTTCGGGCAGCGGCAAGGAGCTGGCCGCGCGCATTATTCACGCGCTGTCGGCGCGCGCCGATGCACCGTTCGTCGTGATCAACGCCGCCGCCATCACGCCGGAGCACATGGAGGTCGAGCTGTTCGGCGTCGAGGCGGGAAACGGCACGCAGAGCCGCAAGGTCGGCGCCCTCGAAGAGGCCCATGGCGGCACGCTGTTCATCGACGAGATCGCCGACATGCCGCGCGAGACGCAGAACAAGATTTTACGCGTGCTCGTCGATCAGACGTTCCAGCGCGTCGGCGGCAGCACCAAAGTCACGGTCGATGTGCGCATCGTCTCCTCGACCAGCCGCAATATCGAGTCCGATATCGCGGCCGGAAAATTCCGCGAGGACCTCTATCATCGGCTGTCCGTGGTGCCGATCCGCGTGCCGGCGCTCGCCGAGCGGCGCGAGGACGTTTCCGAACTCGTTGAATATTTCATGGCGCAGATTTCGCAGACCACCGGCCTGCCCAAGCGCAATGTCGGCACCGACGCGCTGGCCGTGCTGCAGTCGCACGACTGGCCGGGGAACGTGCGGCAGCTCCGCAACAACGTCGAGCGGCTGATGATCCTCGCCGGCGGCGAACCGGATGCCGTGATCACCGCGTCGATGCTGCCGCAGGACGTCGGCTCCATGATTCCCTCGATGCCGAACGGCAATGGCGGCGAGCACCTCATGAGTCTGGCTCTGCGCGAGGCGCGGGAAGTTTTCGAGCGCGAATATCTGCTCGCGCAGATCAACCGCTTCGGCGGCAATATTTCGCGCACCGCCGAGTTCGTCGGCATGGAACGCTCGGCGCTCCACCGCAAGCTCAAGGCGCTGGGGATAGACTGATGACGAAGGACAGAGATCGGAGGTCAGATGCCAGAAAGCCGCGTCCTCTGATCTCCGAGATCTGACCTCTGACATCTGACCTCCGATGAGCCGCTTCGCTTACGTCAACGGCCGCTACCTGCCGATGCGCAACGCCATGGTCCACATTGAGGATCGCGGCTATCAGTTCGCCGACGGCGTCTACGAAGTCTGCGAGGTGCGGGGAGGGCGGCTCATCGACGAGCGGCGCCATCTGGCGCGGCTGCAACGCTCGCTCGGTGAGTTGGGCATCCGCCTGCCCATGTCGCTGGCAGCGCTCGGCATCGTACTGCGCGAGGTGATCGCGAAGAACCGCATCGGCTACGGGATCGTTTACCTTCAAATCACCCGCGGCGTGGCGCGGCGCGACCACGCCTTTCCGCCGCCGGAGGTGCCGCCGAGCGTGGTGGTGACCGCGCGCTCTCTCAACCGTGCGCGCAACGAGGCGCTGGCCGCCAAGGGCATTGCGGTCGTCAGCGTGCCGGACAACCGCTGGGGCCGCGTCGACATCAAGACGATCGGCCTGCTCCCCAACGTGCTGGCACGGCAGGCCGCGATCGAGCAGGGCGCGCGCGAGGCCTGGTTCGTCGAAAAGGACGGCACCGTCACGGAAGGCGCTTCGACCAACGCCTGGATCGTCACCGAGGCCGGCACGGTGGTGACCCGGCCCCCCGATCACGCCATCCTGCGCGGCATTACGCGCACGGTCCTGTTCGAAGCCATCAAGGCGCAAGGGTTGGCGATTGAAGAGCGGCCGTTCACTCTGGAGGAAGCCTATGCCGCGCGCGAAGCTTTCGTCACTGCGGCGAGCCAGATCGTGCTGCCGGTCGTGCGTATCGACGGCCGCACGATTGGCGACGGCGGACCCGGCCCGGTTGCTACAGCGTTGCGGCGTGAGTTTCACCGCTATGTGGAGATGGGGTGAGCGTGAAATGAGGGCCTTTGTCCTCTCCGGGGGTGTTAGGGAGCACGGTCGCCTGCTATTGGCTTCCAAGTTGGGCTTGCATCGCCTCTCGCCGTGCCCTCTAATCATTGGCTTGGCTCCGTCGGCCGGCCGGCGGGCCGCCGGAACCTGTAGGATGGGTTTTAGCGAAGCAGGACCCATTTCGTTCGGCAAGGCAGCTTGCGGTGGGTTTCGCTTCGCTCAACCCACCCTACTTGAAGAAGCGTAAGAAAAGACCCGCGGGGCAGGGGCCCGCGGTACAAGAACGGAAAGAACGGCCATGGCAGCCGACCGCTCGCAAAACCTGCAAGACACCTTCCTCAATCACGTTCGCAAGAGCAAAATACCGCTCACCATTTTTTTGGTGAACGGCGTCAAGCTGCAAGGCGTGGTGACCTGGTTCGATAATTTCTGCGTGCTGTTACGTCGCGACGGGCATTCGCAGCTCGTCTACAAGCACGCCATTTCGACCATCATGCCGGGTCATCCCGTCCAGCTCTTCGAAGGCGCCGAAGATGCGCCAACCGGGGAAAAGGACTGATTGGAGCTCCGCCGTCGCGACACGCGCTCTGCGCCCTCTCCCAGCCCTCCCCCGCGTGCGGGGGAGGGTAAGGACGGGGGCGGCTCGGCGACCGGCCGCGCGCTCGTCATCGAGCCGGCACTGCGGCGCGCCGCAGCGCGCGCGACAGCAGCCGAGCGCGCGCCGACGGCGCGGCTCGATGAGGCGGTCGGCCTCGCCCGCGCGATCGCCCTCGACGTCGGACAATCCGGCATCGTGATGCTCGATACGGTGCGGCCCGCCACCTATCTCGGCAAAGGCAAGGTCGAGGAGATCGCCGGACTCATAAAAACCCACGAAGCCGGCGTCGTGGTGATGGACTGCGCGCTCTCGCCGGTGCAGCAGCGCAATCTGGAAAAGGCCTGGAACGCCAAGGTGCTCGATCGCACCGGCCTCATCCTCGAAATTTTTGGTCGCCGTGCGCGCACGCGCGAAGGCGCGTTGCAGGTCGAGCATGCGCATCTGACCTATCAGAAAGGCCGGCTGGTGCGCTCCTGGACCCATCTCGAGCGCCAGCGTGGCGGCTATGGATTCCTCGGCGGGCCCGGCGAGACCCAGCTCGAAGCCGACCGGCGCATGATCGAGGAACGCCTCGCCAAAATCGAGAAGGAACTCGGCAAGGTCAAGCGCACGCGGGAACTGCATCGCGAGAGCCGCCGCCGCGTGCCCTATCCGATTGTGGCGCTCGTCGGCTACACCAATGCGGGGAAGTCGACGCTGTTCAACCGCATGACGCAAGCGAGCGTGCTCTCCACCGACATGCTGTTCTCGACGCTCGATCCGACGCTGCGCGCGGTCGACCTGGCGCACGGCGCGCGTGTGATCCTCTCCGATACGGTTGGCTTTATTTCCGATCTGCCGACGATGCTGATCGCCGCCTTCCGGGCCACGCTCGAAGAGGTGATCGAGGCCGACGTGATCCTGCACGTGCGCGATGTCTCCCATGAAGACGCCGCGGCACAGTTGCAGGACGTAGAAGAAGTCTTGCGCCAGCTCGGCATTGATCCGCATAACGAGTCCCATAAGCGAGTGCTGATCGAGGTGTGGAACAAGATCGACCGGCTCGATGCCGAGGAACGGGCGCGCCTGCAAAACCTCGCCGAACGCCGGCCGGCGGACGAGCGGCCGGTGCTCGTTTCGGCATTGACCGGGGAGGGGACCGCGGCGCTATCCGCCGCCATCGAGGCGCGGCTCGCCGCCGGCCGTGTGCTCATCGAGCTTGTTCTCGATGCCGCCGACGGCGCCGGCGTGAGCTGGCTGCATCGCCACACCGAGGTGATCCGCAAAGCGATCGACGAAAAAACCGGCCGGGTCGCCATGACGGTGCGGGTCGTACCGGACAAGGCGAATGCCGTGCGGGAGCGGTTTTCTCTTCCCTCCCCCCTTGTGGGGGAGGGTTAGGGAGGGGGGTCGGGAGGCGACGCGAGCGCGCCGACGACTGCGCTTAAACCTCACGACCCCCACCCCTTCCCCTCCCCACAAGGGGGAGGGGAAAATAACTACTCCCGCGCCTTTGCTTCCTCCCAAAGCGCATCCATTTCGGCGAGCGTGGCATCCTGCGGTGCTTTTCCGCGCGCGGCGAGGGTGCGCTCGATGGCGGAAAAGCGGCGCTCGAATTTCTGGTTGGTCTGGCGCAGCAGCGCTTCCGGGTCGGCGTGCAGATGGCGCGCGAGGTTCACCGCGGCGAAGAGAAGATCGCCGACTTCGGCCGCCGCGCTTGCTTCACTTGCTCCGGCGCCGTCAAGTGCGTCCTCGATCTCGTCGGCCTCTTCGCGAATTTTGCGAAGGACGGCGCGCGGATCGTTCCAATCGAATCCGACACGGCTCGCCTTGGCCTGCAGCTTGAGCGCACGGGTGAGAGCGGGCAGGGCGACCGGCACGCCGGCAAGCGCCCCTTTGTCTTCCGAACGGCCGCGTAAAGCCTTCTCCTGCGCCTTGATCTCTTCCCACAAGCCCTTGACGGCTTGCGGATCGGTCGCGCGTTCGTCGGCAAAGACATGCGGATGCCGGCGAATGAGTTTCTCCGTGATCGCCTCGACCACGTCGCCGAAATCGAACGCGTTTTGCTCCTCGGCCATGCGGGCGTGGAAGACCACCTGCAGCAAGAGATCGCCCAATTCCTCCTTGAGATCGGCGAGATCGTTGCGCGCGATGGCGTCGGCGACCTCGTAGGCCTCTTCCAGCGTATAGGGCGCGATGGTCGCAAAATTCTGCGCCAGATCCCAGGGACAGCCGCTCTGCGGCGTCCGCAGCGCCGCCATGATGTCGAGAAGCCGGCCGATATCGCGCGAAGGGGTCATGATCAAGGTCTCGCACCGGAAAGCGCGGACCCTATCAGACCCCGAAAGTGGCTGCGACCGGAGCCGTCATGTGCCGTGCCGCACGAGGCGTTCCGTTCCGACGTGGCAGAGAAAGCGAGGGCAATGAAACGGATTGCGAGGCCGTGGCGCACGCGCCGGCGTGAACAGTGCTGCTGTTTGGGCGTGATTCGCATAAGACATATTATGGAATATTTCCGGCATATGAGGAATGGCGGCTCGCTCGTGTTTTAAAGAACTGCCGACAGCCAATTGATAAAACACCGCTATTTTCGAGCGGCACGATCAATCCGCAAGCGAAAACGTCATCCCGTCGTAAGCCGGCTCGACATGCGGCGGCACCGCCTTGCGCAAAACCTCGTAGTCGAGATCGGCGTGCATGTTGGTCAGGATCGCGCGTCGGGGCTTTAAGCGCTCGATCCAGCCGAGCGCGTCGGTGAGCGAGAAATGGCTCGGGTGCGGCCGGTAGCGCAGCGCGTCGACGATCCAGACGTCGAGGTCGGCCAAGGCAGCGAGGCTCTCGGGCGGCATGCCGCCGAGGTCGCAGGAATAAGCGACGCTGCCGAAGCGAAAGCCGAATGAGGCGACGTCGCCATGCTCCTGCAAGAAGGGCAGGGCCGTGATCGGACCGCCCTGCCCTGCGATGCTGATCTGGCGCCCGGCCACCAGACGATGCTCGCTCACGATCGGCGGGTACTCGCTGCCGGGCGGTGAGCTAAAGCAATACCCGAATCGCGTGTGCATCATCCTCGCAGTGTGTTCGTCGAGGTAGACGTCGATCGGTTGCCGCTGCTTCATGAACAGCGCGCGCAGATCGTCGATGCCGTGGGTGTGGTCGGCATGCTCGTGGGTGTAGAGCACGCCGTTGAGCCAATCGACCTCGGCGTCGAGCAGCTGCTCGCGCAGATCGGGCGAGGTGTCGATCAACACCCGAGTTACGCCGCTCATATCGCGCCGCTCGACGAGCAGCGACGTGCGCCGGCGGCGATTCTTCGGATTGTTCGGATCACAGGCGCCCCAGCCCAAGGCCGGCCGCGGTACGCCGCCGGAGGACCCGCAGCCGAGAATGGTGAACTTCAGCGTCATGCTGCCGGAGCATCAAGCTTGGGCGGATGCTCAAACGCATCCGCGTTGGCGGGGCGCGGCACTTTGCCGAACAGGCGAAAGAAGTTTTCCGACGTCTGGCGTGCGATTTCGGCAAAGGAAACGCCGCGGGACTCGGCGAGCACCTTGGCGACTTCGACGACATAGGCCGGCTCGTTGCGTTTACCGCGAAACGGGGCAGGCGCGAGATAGGGCGCGTCCGTCTCGATGAGGATGCGGTCCGCCGGCAGCTCCGCGGCGATGGCGCGCAGCGCCGTCGAATTCTTGAAGGTCAAAATACCCGTGAAGGAGATGAAAAGCCCGAGCGCGACCGCGCGGTGAGCAAGTTCCCGCCCGCCGGTAAAGCAATGCAGCACCGCGGCGAAGGCGCCCTGCCCCATTTCCTCTTCAAGAATGCGCGCGATATCGGCGTCGGCCTCGCGCGAATGGATGACGAGCGGCAGTCCGCTCTCGCGCGCCGCTGTTATGTGGGTGCGAAATCCCCGCTCCTGCGCTTGCCGCGGACTATTGTCGTAATGGTAGTCGAGCCCGGCTTCCCCAAGCGCGACGACCTTGGGATGCCGCGTGCGCGCGACGAGGTTTTCCGCCGTCACATCCAACTCTTCGTGGGCGTAATGCGGGTGCGTGCCGACCGAACAGTAGACATCGGAAAAACGCTCCGCGATGGCGAGCA
>Ga0187856_1001593_pt1 | contig 17853 bp, 15 predicted proteins | sample June2016WEW_8_40_FD_132443 | JGI IMG/M metagenome (GOLD analysis project Ga0187856, IMG submission 132443) | Peatland microbial communities from SPRUCE experiment site at the Marcell Experimental Forest, Minnesota, USA - June2016WEW_8_40 | ecosystem: Environmental > Terrestrial > Soil > Wetlands...
CTGAAAGGGACAAGTACCTCGATACGGCTTCGCTCATGTCCGTTACCCCCAAAACCATCATCGGCAGGAAAGAACTGCTCACCGAACTGGGCAAGGTGGAGCGCACCGGAGTGGCGATCGATAATGAGGAGCAGATGCTGGGCGAGCGCTGCATCGCTTCGGCTGTGCGTGATCACGAAGGGGCGGTTCTGGCCGCCATCAGCATCTCCGGACCAAGCGTCAGGCTGACCATGGAACGGTTGAAACAGCTCAGGCCCGTAATCTTCGAGGTTAGCTCGCAGATTTCCCAACAATTGGAATATCAGGATCCTCTGGTGTGCCCACCAAAAGCCCTGCCATCCAGAGCGCAGCGACGGAGCGAGGAATAACAAGAACGGGCAGCCAGTGGTTCTCCGGGCCGGTCTCTTAGCGCCCCTGATGTGCCTCGCCACAACGCCGTAACTTTCTTCTTTCCTTGTTCGCCATGGGAGTTCGTAGCCAACCCATTATTGGGGCTTTCCTTGCCGATGGATAGGAGAGACGGCAAGAACATTTTTGTTGACGCTCTCTCAAAGAGGTGTATATTCGCGCTATCCATCGACTTCGTATTCGCCATGTGATAGCTATTATCGCAATACGATAACAAATGCGGGCAGGTGACGAGTGGACTGGACCGGATTAGTCATCGGAATGCTTGGCGGCGATCGGAGAGAGCAGGAGATTGCCCGGCTGGCTGCAGCGACCGGCGCCGAGGTCCGCGTCTATGGCTTCCCCTGGCCCGAACAAGGCATCCGCGGCGTTCAGCATCTTCCGGACCCGGCCACTGTGCTGAAAGGTGCCCGGATCGCGCTCTTTCCTATTCCCGGCATTGCCGCCAGTGGCGCGCTGTTTGCGCCAACATGTCCCACCCCGATCATTCCCGACAGGCAAATCCTCGCCGGTATGACGCAGCCCGCGCATATCATCCTGGGGTGGGCAGACGCCAATCTCAAGTCTCATGCGGTGGAGCTTTCCATTCAGCTCCACGAGTACGAATGGGACAAGTCGCTAATGTTGCGGCGCGCTCCCGCTATCGTTGAGGGATTGCTGAAGATTGTCATTGAGAACACCGCTATCACTATTCATCGGTCTGAGGTCTGCGTTGTCGGACAAGGCTCGATCGGCTTTTTATTGACGCGTTACCTTGTTGCTCTCGGGGCGCATACACACGTGGTTGCTCGCAATCCGGAGCAGCGAGCTGCGGCTTACGTCGCCGGCGCCGAAGCTCACCCTCTCGAGGACTTGGAAGGGCTGGCTCCGCGACTGGACATGCTCTTCTCGACGGTGCCATCGCGCATAATATGCGGAAACATTCTCGCGCGTGTGCGGAAATCCGCCTTGGTGGTCGATATGGCTGCGCCTCCGGGTGGGGTGGATTTCGATGCTGCCAAGAGCCTGGGGCTTAAGGCCATCTGGGCTCGTGGGTTAGGGAGCCGGGCGCCAATAACCGTTGGTGCAAGTCAATGGGATGGAATCCGTGAGCGCATCGAGAAGATTTTCCAATCGGAGTCGCAATAATGACTGCTCAGATTGTTCCGGGACCAACGGAACTCGCGCACATACTGCTGAAGGTCTCCGATATCGAGCGCTCGGAACGCTTCTATGTCGACTTGCTCGGCTTCAGAACGCGTCCCGCTAAGCCTTTGGCTGACGGCCGGCCCTTCGTGCCCTTCCTGCAAGGACTCGCTCTTACCGTGGGCGGCGCCTCGGAATCGCAGCAAATCGACCACATCGCCTTCAAGGTCAACGACCTCACGAGCATCGCCGCGCGCCTAAGGGACGCCGGGGCGAAGTTCTACCAGGACATACATCAAGGGATTTACGGATTGACTATCTACGTCGCCGATCCAGACGGCAACAAGATCGAACTTTTCGAAGAGGGCGCCGCGAAGACGCTCTAAACCGTCACGCGATTTCCGAACCTGGGTCGTAGATCAACCAGGAGAACGAAATGCCTGAAGCGTATGACATTCTTGGCCAGCCTCTACCGCGTCTCGATTCGCCGGACAAGGTAGCAGGGAGGGCCGTCTACGCGGCAGACGTGCGCCTTGCAGAAATGCTCTACCTCAAAGCCCTGCGCAGCGATCGGCCGCACGCCGGGATCTTGGCAATCGATACTGCAAAAGCCAAGGCTTATCCCGGCGTTGTCGCGGTATTCACTAGCAAAGACATTCCGGGAGTGAACGGCAGCGGCCCTGGAGTAAAAGACCAGCCCATTCTTTGCGGCGACAAGGTACGCCGGGTGGGGGACGCAGTGGCCCTGGCAGCCGCGGAGAGCCCTGAAGCAGCCGAACAGGCATCACGGTTAATTGAAGTGGAGTACGAAGATTTGCCTGGCATATTTTCACCCGAAGATGCGCTTGCTCCTGACGCTGTCAAGATTCATGACTCGGGAAATCTGCTGCTTGAACGAGTGCTTAAAAAAGGCGATGCGGACCAAGCATTGAGAGACGCGGAGGTGGTGAGCACCAATACCTACCTGACTCAGATGACAGAGCACGCTTACCTTGAGCCGGAAGCTGCCGTTGCCAACTACTCGGATGGCAGGGTCACCATTTGGATGCCGAGCAAATACCCACACTCTGACCACAGGCAGATTGCCGCTTTACTCGGCATGCCTGTTGAGAAGGTGAGAGTAATACTCACTACCGTAGGCGGATGCTTTGGCGACAAACACTGTGTCTCGCCCGGCTATTACGCGGCGCTCGTCAGCCTGAAGACGGGACGGCCAGCCAAGATGGTTTACGACAGGGAGGAGTCCTTTGCTGTTTCCACTAAGCGGCACCCCTTCGTCATTCATTACACGACGGGTGCTACGCGGGAAGGCCGGATTACAGCCGTAAAAGCCGAGATCACGGCCGACACCGGAGCCTATACCTCGTATGGTCCCGTAACCTTGGTGCGCGCGATGGTTCATGCCGCGGGGCCTTACGACATACCAAATGTCTCGGTGAAGGCAAAAGCGGTGTTCACTAATAATCCCGTTGCCGGAGCGATGCGCGGTTTCGGGGTTCCGCAGGTAGTGGTAGCGCATGAATCCCAGCTAGACATTCTCGCCCAGACGCTGAATATCGATCCTTTCGAAATCCGGCTTAAGAATGGACTCAAGCCTGGTTCCCGGACCGCCACAGGACAGCGGTTGGACAGTTCCGTGGGCTTTCCCGATACCGTTCTACAAGTGCGGGATGAGGTTGCGAAACGCCAGCTGCCAAACTCCTCCGGCTCGAAGAAATATGCTTGGGGAGTAGCCTCGATGTACTACGGAATTGGCAAGACAGCAGGGCCGAATCCGGGCACGGCGCGCATTGAGCTGGAGCATTCGGGAGAAGCTGTGCTCTACCTGGGCACTGGGGATGTAGGACAAGGGTCAGCCATGACCATGGTGCAGATCGCCGCTGAAGTACTCAAGTTCCCGCCGGGAACCATACGTCTGGTGATGGGTGATACCGACCAATGCTCCGATTCAGGCCCTTCCTCTGCGAGCCGAGTGACTTACATAGTGGGCCGCGCCGTGCAGTTAGCGACAGAGCAGCTAAAGGAACTGCTCTATCGGACTGCAGCAGCGCTTTTAGACACTTCATTCGGGGATGTTGTCTTTGATGGCACCATTTTCTACCGGCCCGAAGCTAGATTTCGCAGTGTTTCCATCCGCGGAGTGATTAATGGCATGAAGGACGCGGGAATCCGAGCCGTGGGACAGGCCTCGTTCAACCCTGAGACAACAGCACTGGATCCGAAGACCAGCCAAGGCAACCCATATGCAACCTATGCTTTTGCAACGCAGGCTGCGCTGGTCGCCGTGGATATGGAGACTGCCGAGGTAGAAGTGTTGTCTATTGTTGCTTCCCACGACGTCGGCAAGGCCGTGAACCCGCTCAACGTAACTGGCCAGATAGAAGGAGGAGTTTCCATGGGGTTGGGTTACGCATTGTCGGAAGAGGTCGTGGTGCAGCGGGGAGGCATTCGCAATCCGCAATTCACGGATTACATCGTGCCAAGCGCGATGGACGTGCCCGAGATTGTCTCACTGATAGTGGAGAGCGAGGAGCCTACTGGTCCGTTCGGGGCAAAGGGCGTCGGTGAGCCCGCCCTGCTTCCCACGGCGCCTGCCATTATGAACGCCGTGGCCGCAGCTACCGGTATTCGCGTGACACAGATTCCGATAACACCCGGAACCTTGTTGAACCTAATGAAACATCCTGAGGGACCCAACGCACGGTGATACATGCCCTGCATTATTTTCAGAGCAGGGATTTAGGAGTTTTCTAAGCAGGAGATTTCGAAAAGGGAGAGAGCCATGGAAGGGAAAGATATTAAAGGTGTCATTGCAGCGATTGCCACGCCGTTCGACAAGCGGGGAAAGCTCGACGTCAAGGGCTTGCAGAAGTTGACACAGTATGCGGTTAAAGGCGGTTGCCATGGAATTATGACCTCGGGAGGAACCGGCGAATTCCCGCATCTTTCTCGCGAAGAGAAGAAGATGATTACTCAGGCTGTCGCCGACGTCGCGAAGGGTAAATCGAAAATCCTCGCCGGCACGGCCGCATGCAGCACCATGGAAGCCGTCGAGCTCTGCCGCGACGCGAAGGCCGGCGGGGCTGACGCCGTCATTCTGGTGCCGCCTTATTACTTCAAACTTCCAGACGAATCCATCTATGAGCACTTCAAAGTGGTCGCCCAGAACGCCGGCCTGCCTGTCGTGGTCTATAACAATCCGCTCTATACCGGCAACAATATCTCTCCCGAACTGATTGCCCGGATTTCGAAAATCAACGGAATCATCGGGCTGAAGCAGAGCAACCCCGATCTCGGCCAGCTCGTGGAAGTGCTCCGGACGGCGCGAAAGGGATTCGCGATGCTGACCGGAATTGACAGCCAGTTCTATCCCGCTCTGTGCGTTGGTGCGGACGGCATCTTCTCCACCGCCGCATGTGTCGCTCCGCGCATGATGGTGGATATCTACGATGCTTTCCTACAGGGTGATCACAAGAAAGCTTTGGCAACGCACATGAAGCTGCAAATCCTGAACCGGTTCCTGGAATACGATCCAGGTTACGTTGCACCTTGCAAGGAAGCTTTAAAGATGATGGGCCTTCCGGGTGGTCCCGTGCGCGCGCCTCTTCCGTCGCTCACGTCTACTCAGCGGAGCGACTTGAGGGACGCTCTGAAGAAACTGCAGCTCATTTAAGTAATTGCCGGTTGTCGCTATGCTGGCAGATGATCTGCCTTGCTGGTTCATCATCGCAGCCCAAGGAGATGGAATGAAAACGGTCGCTGTACTTGGAGGAGGAAACGGAGCGCATGCGGCTGCCGCCGATCTAACGTTAAAGGGATTCGCTGTCAACATGTTCTCCTTATTTCCGCAGGAACTTACTCCGATACGCCAGCAGGGCGGAATCCGGCTGGAGGATGACGCAGGAGAGCGCCTGGTTCCGATTCACCGGACCTGCGAGGCCCTCGCGGACGCGATTGCGGGACTAGAAAGTATCTTAGTGGCTGTTCCGGCTCTCGCCCACAGCGCGTATGCCAAAGCATGCTCCCCTTATTTGCAAGACGGGCAGACCGTCATCCTGAATCCTGGTTCCACTGGCGGAGCCCTGGCCTTCAGAAAGAGCCTGAAAGACAATGGCGTCAAGATTGGCATACCGGTCTGCGAAACAAACACCCTTACTTACATTTGCAGGCTTACCGGACCAGCCAAGGTGAAGATCACGGTCCGCACAAAGACACAATTCGCCTGCCTTCCCGGGAAGGAAACGGGCAAGCATTTCAAAGCATTTGAAGAGATGTTTCCGGGAGCTAAACAGCGGGAAAGCGTGTTGCAGACGTCGCTTACCAATTTCAATGCGGTGATGCACGCTCCTGGAATGATCCTGAACGCTGGCTGGATAGAATTTACAAAAGGCAATTTCTCCTACTACTGTGAAGGGACGACTCCCGCCGTAGCCAAAGTCATAGATCAGATCGATAAAGAGCGGATCGCGTTGTGCCAGAAGGTGAACTGCTCGACAGAGCGGTTTCTGGAGTTCTTTTACAAGGCAGGGTCGACCAGCGAGAGGGCGTTCAAGTCAGGCTCCGTTTACATGGGGCTTCAGGAGAGCGAGCCGAACCGGTTCATCCGTGCGCCCGAGAATCTTAAGTATCGTTATCTCACCGAGGATGTCCCGTACGGAATCGTCCCTATGGCATACTTGGGGAAAATGCTGGGTGTATCCACGCCAACCATCAACGCCCTGATCGATCTTGCATCTCTGATCAATGAAACGAACTACTGGGAGACAGGTTGGACTCCGGAGAAGATGGGCATCCAGGGAATGGGCCCCAAAGAGCTTTTGGATTACGTTGAGAATGGGTGAAAGCCATGCTAGCAGCGATGGTAGACGGTATTTCCAATGAAGGGGAAGGACGATGATGACAGCAAAGCCGAGCATTGCGGTTCTTGGCGGCGGTAACGGAGCTTTTATCACCGCGGCCGATTTAAGTTTGCGGGGACACCGCGTTTCCATCTGCGAAGTTCCCGAGTTCCAAAGGAATATCGACGGCATCCTGAAGAGCAAGTCAATTGAGCTTCAGATCGTCGGCAATCCCGGCGTCAAGGGTGGACTGGCGAAACTGGACACGGTGACGACCGACCCAAAGGAAGCCCTGGCGGACGCGGAAGTTGTGCTGTTGGTCCTGCCGGCATTCGGCCAAAAGAGGTTCGCGGAGGCATGCGTTCCTTATCTGCATGACGGCCAGATTGTGGTGCTCACGCCGGGAAACTTCGGAGGAGCGATCGAGTTCGCCAATATCATGGCGAAAAAGGGAAAAGGTCAGAAGGTGAAGGTGGCGGAGATGGAGTGCATGATCTACTCCGGCTTCAAATCCGAACCGACCGTCGCCTGGGTAAGCGGGTACAAGAAGGGGCTACGCGTGGCGGCATATCCTGGCTCCGACACTGTCGAGGTAATGACAAAACTTCTTAACGTCTACCCCGATCTGCGGCCGGCGAAGAATGTCCTGGAGACGGGGCTCCGGAACATCAATACGGTGGTCCATGCTCCCATCGTGATTCACAACGCCGGATGGATTGAAAAGTCGAAGGGCGAGTTCCTGTTCTATTGGGACGGCTGCACGCCCGGCGTCGGCCATACGGCAGAGGCCGTTGATCGCGAACGGATATGTTTGGGAAAGCGTTTCGGACTGACGCTGGACTCGATGCTGGACGTCTCCATCGAATGGTATGGGCACGAGGGAGCCAAGGGAAACAACTTGCAGGAAGTGCTTTCCACGAATCCGGTTTATGTGAAGGACTACGCTCCGCCTACGCTTCAGCATCGGTTCCTTTTGGAGGACATTCCTTACGGTATGGTCCCGATGGAATCCCTGGGAAAGGTGATTGGAGTGCCGACGCCAGTGACGAGTGCGATCGTTACCTTAGCTTGCGAATTGACACAGATCGATCTGCGTTCGAAGGCGCGCGATCTCAAAGCTCTGGGAATGGGCCAGTTGAGCTTGGAAGAGCTAAAGAATGTTGTTGATTTTGGGCCCAACTAGTTGAGGCGGGAGTTTGTATTGCCGAGCTTCCATACCGCGAATTCATTTCTCTGAGCACCTTTAAAGAGAAATGGTATGTGGTGGTCTCCCACTCAAACCTCCCTAAGAGGAAGGACCCAAGAAGGAAAGGATCATGAGGAGCCAAATCGTTAACCGGCAGGTTGAGATAATGGCAAAAGAAAATCTCGACGCGATTATCTCCTGCTCGCCGGAAAATTTTGCTTATCTGACTGGATTTGTGGTTCCATCGCAACCCTTGATCCGGCACCGCCACGCAATGGCGATTGTAACCAGAGATGGTAACTGCGTGATCGTCGGCGTTGACATGGAGGCAACCACTCTGAAGAAGCGCGAGCCCAGGACGAAGATCTGTATCTGGGCCGAGTTTTCCGACAACTGCATGCACATTGTCAGTGATGTGCTGAGCGAGCTTGGTTTAACGCATTCGAAAATAGCCATCGAAACGGATTACCTCCCGGCAAAAGACATGGCATGTCTGCAGAGCCTCTTGCCCCTGGCGAAATTCTCTCCTGCCGGAGATCTTTTTGCGCAGCTTCGGGAAATTAAGACCGACGAAGAAATCAGCTTGCTGCGGCGTCTCGCGCGAATTGCGGACCAATCCATTACCGATGCGCTCAGGGTAGTAAAGGCGGGAAGCTCCGAGATGGACATCGCAGCCGCTCTCACCCGCAACGTTTATGCCCTGGGGGCGGAGCACTTCAAGCTAATGATTGTCGCCACTGGTGAGCGCAGCCAATTGCCGAACGTCGGGCCCAGCGAACGGCGGCTCCAGCCTCGCGACGTGTGCCGCATTGAGATCTTCTCGGTCATCAATGGCTACCACGCCGGTGTATGCCGCACCGCCGTCGTGCAGCAGGCGCCGGAGCACGCGGAGAGAATCTGGCAGCATCTCGTCGACTGCAAGTACCAGATCATGGAGATGATCAAGCCGGGTGCGAGTTGCCGCGGCATCTATGAGGCATTCATCGGAAAGCTCTCGCAGATGAAGTTGCCGCCGATCTCGTTTGTCGGTCACGGAATCGGGTTGTACCTGCACGAAAACCCCTATCTCGGGAAGATACCTCGCATTGGTCAAGACGGCGATGCGCAGCTTCAGGCCAGGATGGTGCTCGGGGTTGAACCATTGTGCTACCAGACCGGTCACGGCTTCGGTATGCAGAACAAGGACATGATGCTTGTTACCGAGAGCGGATGCGAGTTGCTCTCGGACTATGCGAACACCGACAAGTTGCTGGTGATCGACTGAACTGGATGTTTCAGTTGTAAGCGTGTTCGCCCCCGGCAATCGACTCTTGTTTTGAGTGGTTTGGTTTCCAACGCAAATAAGGAATTAAATGGGTGCACTATGACGACAGCAGACCAGGCGATAAAGCCGAGAACCGCGGATGAAGTAATCCAGAGCCTGCCATGGCGCCACAGCGCCCAGGGAGTAATTTTCCTTGTTGGCGGTCTCGCCTATATGTTCGATGCATGGGACGTCTTACTGACGGGCTTTGTGATGCCGATGATCAAGCCCATTTGGAAGCTGACCCCTCTCCAATTAGGGACATTCGGAACGGCGACGTATATCGGTATGGGGGTGGGAGCTTTAGTCAGCGGCGCTATCGCCGATACTTTCGGTCGCAAGCGCGCATACATCGGCACCATTCTGGTTTTCTCTGTGTTTTCGCTCGCCTGCGCGCTGGCCCCGTCTTTCCTATGGCTGCTGGCGGCGCGCTTCATGGTCGGACTTGGGCTGGGCGGCACCGTCCCGGTGGTTTACTCGCTGGTCGCTGAGTTTATGCCTAGTAAGTCGCGCGGCAAAGCCCTCAACATAATTGACGTCTTCTGGGGGCTGGGAGCAACGCTCAACGGGGTCGTGGCTACGCTCCTGGCTCCATATCAGAACTGGCGCCTGCTGTTTCTGCCCATGGTGCTTCCGGTGTTTCTGGCGATCTGGGCCATTTTCTATCTCCCTGAATCTCCCTCTTTCCTGGCCCAGAAGGGCCGGCGCGAGGAGGCTTTCTCGGTCGTAAACGACCTCATCCGAAAGACTACCGGCAAGACGGAGGCTTGGACGTTAGCCATCAACGAAGACAAGACCAAGAAGGATTATGGCCTTATCTCTCGTTTCTCGAAGGTGCTGACGTTTAACTGGAAACTCACGGTCAATCTTTGGATTGTGGTGATGCTGATATTCCTGCACCGCAAGGGCGTGGAAGTCTGGCTGCCGTCCATTTTAGTGAGCGAGGGGTACAGTCACCAGAAAGCATTTCTCACGGCCGGCATCATGTATCCCGCCGGTCTGACCGGCATCCTGGTTTCCGGCTGGCTGGTCGACTATTTTGGGCGCAAGAAGTTCTTGATTATCAGCTCAACTCTCTCCGCAATCTTCATTGTTGTTTTTACAAAGGTACTCGCCATGCCGGGTTATGCGCGCCTGGCAATTGTTTTGTACGGTTTCGTCGGCGAAGCCGTTATCGCGACCCTCTATACGTTTATCTCGGAAAGCTATCCGACACATTTGCGCGCCACCGGATTCGGATGCGCTTCGCTGGTTGGGCGCTTCACCATGGCTTTTCTGGTCTCCCTGTTCTTCGGCGGAATCTTGTGGCCGACGGTGGGGCCGTCGAACGCTTTCATCGCCGTCGGAATTCTCCTTATTCTGGGCATGTTCATTCTGAATCGCTTGCCTGAAACCCAGGGCAAGACACTCGAGTAAGGGTATCTGTATTGCGGTACCACTAAAGGGGGTGGTAAATTGAAGCTCGATTTGGGATAAGTTAGTGACTTAGAACCTCCTTAATTGACATTGTGTTGGGAAAAAGAAGGTTTCGCCTGGTCAGTCAGTAAGTGCAAAGGGAGGACACTACATTGGACACGAAAGTAGGGGCATGTTCTGCGAGAGCAGGTTTGGGGAAAACTTCTGAGGAACAGAACCCTCTAGGCACACATACTCTGGCGGGAAACCCGAAGACAGTGCACTGGGGCTACTTCTCGCCTGCATTGAAACCCGTGCTGACGATCAATTCAGGGGATATTGTGCATATCGATTCACCGCATGGAGATCCCGCTGTTTATGAAGCAGCTGGGATACCCTCAGATGCAATTCCTCAATCGATCAGGGATATACACCGGGAAGTTAAAGACAAGGGACCGGGAGTCCACATCCTAGTGGGACCTGTTTTTGTCAATGGCGCTGAACCCGGGGATACCCTTGAGGTGCAGATCCTTGATACGAGGATTACGGCGCCATTTGGTTATAACTTCAACAAATTTGGACTAGGAGCCCTTCCTGAGGACTTTCCATACACTTCCATAAGGGTTCTTAAGTTGGATCTGGAGAGAATGACTTCGGAAATCATTCCTGGCGTTGTTATTCCGCTGAGGCCGTTTTGGGGGATTATAGGGGTGGCTCCTCCGACTGCCGTTGGAAAAATCAGTTCTAGCCCTCCCGGCGTGCATGGCGGGAATCTGGACCTTAAGGACTTAGTAGCGGGTACAACACTTTATCTACCCGTGCACCAAAAGGGGGCACTATTTTCAGCCGGTGATTTTCACGCTGCACAAGGGGATGGCGAGGTCGATCAGACTGCATTGGAGGCCGAAGGCGCAGGAACCTTTCGACTCATCGTGCATGAGAACAAGAGACTGAAGTGGCCGCGGGCTGAGACGCCCACTCACTATATATGTTTTGGCTTAAATGAAGATCTCAATTTTGCAGCCAAAATGGCGATTAGGGAGATGCTCGAATTCTTGCGCGAAACAAAAGGGATTAGTTCTGAGTACGGATATATGCTCGCTAGTCTAGCTGTGGATTTTCGGGTGACGCAGCTTGTGGATGGCGTAAAAGGCATCCATGCGATGGTTCCCAAAAACATTTTTCGCTAAAAAGCGGGCCGGCTACTGCTCGTGATATCGGCTATTACTCACATTGGGTTTTGAATGAAAATTGGATGCTGGAGGGCACGATGATGACAACAGACAAAGTAGTGACCGCGAGAACAGCAGATGAAGTAATTCAGAACCTGCCATGGCGTTTCAGTGCTCAAGGAGTAATTTTCCTTGTTGGCGGCCTCGCCTACATGTTCGATGCATGGGACGTCTTACTGACGGGCTTTGTGATGCCGATGATCAAACCTATTTGGAAGCTGACTCCTCTGCAACTGGGAACATTTGGGATGGTCACGTACGTCGGCATGGGGGTCGGGGCCTTCGTCGGCGGCGTCATTGCCGATACTTTCGGTCGCAAGCGCGCATACATCGGCACCATTCTAGTTTTCTCTGTGTTTTCGCTCGCCTGCGCGCTGGCCCCGTCTTTCCTATGGCTGCTGGCGGCGCGCTTCATGGTCGGACTTGGGCTGGGCGGCACCGTTCCGGTGGTTTATGCGCTTGTTGCCGAGTTTATGCCCACTAAATCACGCGGGAAAGCTCTTAACTTTATTAACGTCTTCTGGGGAGTCGGGGCAACTCTCAATGGAATTGTGACCACCCTTCTGGCTCCCTATGAAAATTGGCGGCTGCTATTCTTGCCTATGATATTGCCGGCGTTCTTGGCAATATGGGCTATCTTTTATCTTCCCGAGTCTCCTTCTTTCCTTGTCCAGAACGGGCGTCGGGAGGAGGCTTTCTCGATCGTCAACACCTTCATAAGAAAGGCCACTGGTAAAGTTGAGGATTGGACACTAGCCGTTAAAGAGGACAAAATTGTAAAAGAGTACGGTATTGTTTCTCGTTTTTCAAAGGTCCTCACTTTTGACTGGAAGCTTACGGTCCAGTTATGGATCGTGGTGATGGTGATATTCTTGCATGGCAAGGGTGTGCAAGTTTGGCTTCCATCCATTTTGGTGAGCGAGGGATACAGTAACCAGCAGGCGTTCCTCACGGCAGGGATCATGTATCCTGCCGGACTGATCGGGAACCTGGTTTCCGGCTGGCTGATCGATTTCATGGGACGCAAGAGGTTCATGATTATCAGCTCCACGTTGGCGGCCATCCTCATTGTTGTCTTCACCAAGATACTCGCTATGCCGGGCTATGCCCGCGTGGCGATTATTTGTTACGCTTTCGTCGCAGACGCTATCATAGCGACGCTCTACTCGTATATCTGCGAAGTTTATCCGACAGATCTGCGCGCTACCGGCTTCGGCTGCGCTTCGCTGGTCGGGCGCTTTACCATGGCGTTTCTCGTTTCCATATTCTTTGGTGGAATTCTGTGGCCTACGGTGGGACCGTCGAACGCCTTCATCGCCGTCGGAGTGCTCGTTATCCTGGGCATGTTCATTCTGAATCGCTTGCCTGAAACTCAAGGCAAGGCACTGGAGTAAGTGCCTCTGCTTGGAGCTTTTAACCAGACAGGGTGTACTGGTCTGCGAAACACCCTTACTACGAACGAGGTGCGTTCATCATGCCAGTGGTTATCGTCGAGATGTGGGAGGGCCGCACAAGAGAACAGAAACAGAAGTTGGTAGAGGCCATTACCAAGGCCATGGCCGAACACTGCGGCGCAGGCCCGGAACACCTGCACGTTATTATTCACGATGTGCCGCGGGATAGCTGGGGGCGCAACGGCAAGCTGACGGATAAATGAGCTTTCGCGGGCAGCAGCTTTAGCTTCCACTGGCCCTGCGCGCACAGTATCTGAAGGTACGACCGACTCTATTTATGAAACACACAGCTGAATCAGAGTACCTCACCATTGAGGCAAACTTAGAACAAGGAGAAGACGCATGCGTTGGATAGGGGCGTTAATCGCTTTACTGGCGTTAGGCATTGCTACTGCTGCTGCCCAAGCTTTATCTCCGGCTCAGGTAACTTCGGGCCCCCGGGATGTTGTCTTGAAGACCATGGAACAGCAGATTGATCCTAAGATAACAGCCTTGCTTGTTATCGACATGCAAAATGATTACGTCTCGGATAACGGCAAGATGGCAAAGATTCCTGGTTTTAACGTAAAAGTTATCCAGGCAGCAGTCCCAGCCATGAACAACCTGATTGAGGAAGCCCGTAAGGCCGGGGTTCTGGTAGTTTGGGTCAGGCAAACTCATTTGTTCAAAGATTCGCTGCCGAATTATCTGGCCAGCAGTGTCAACGCAAACAGAGTAAAAGACTTCAAGGAGACGGATTTTATCGTGCAAGGGGATACCTCTGGTGCCGACTACTACGACAAGATGGTCAAGCGGCTTCCCAGTGAGATCGAAGTGATCAAGCATACCTATGATGGATTCACCAATACGACGCTGGATACTTATTTAAGAGCTCATGGCATTAAGACCATCATGAGCATCGGAACCGTCACCAATGTATGCGTTGGGAGCACTGCTACGCACGGGTGGTTTTTGGGATATTACTCCCTCCTGCCGACTGATGCTGTTGCCAGCAACGATCCGACGGCTCAGGCAGCTTACTTGAAGAATCACAGCATATTTTTTGGGTATACGCCAACGAATGAACAGATAGTCAGCGTCTGGAAAAAATACGCCAGTCATTAAGTAGAGATCAAGAGGTTTACTACAGCGATGGCCCACATTTGTCACGTGCGAACAATATGGAAATGTGGGGTCTGCTGAAGCCACGAATCGAAGTGGATTTTCCGGCCCTGCCAGTTTTCCGGCAGCTTTACGCAGCTTTACGCTCGCACTGGCCGTGAAGAGAACGTTGGGGGACCGGGCTGGACGAAGACAAAATAAAGTAACCACACTTCCGCAGGTTGATCATATCTTTGCCCATAGACGATGTTATCGAGATCATCTGCAGGCGTCGAGGGTAGACTGAGGTTCGCACTCGTCGGTGCAGGTCGATCAACAGGGTGGTATTGTGGCCGGATGGAGGGGAGGAACGGCGTAGGTGCGCACTCTTATTGAGAATTTAGAGTTTGCAATTACAGTGGATAGCCACGACCGAGTGATCTCCGGCGCCTCTTTGGTCATTGAGAATGACCGCATTCGCGACATCGGTCAGGTGGCCGACGTCGCCGGCCGCAACCGGCGCGAATCGTTTGATCGTATTATCGACGGCAGACGGTTCGGCATGATCCCAGGGTTCATCGACAGTCATGTGCATTTGTCCGAGACCCTGTCGCGTGCCGTATTTCCCGACAGCTTGGCCACTCGTGCCTGGGTGTTCCTGTGGGCAAAACCGTTTTATGCGGCCGTGGACGGCGACGATGAAGTGACTGGCGCGCGCCTCGGCATGGCCGAGATGCTCCGCTGCGGTACAACCTGCTTCCTTGACATGGGGGCTCAGAGCAACGTGCGCGGTGTTGTGGAGGCAATCGAGCAGATCGGTATCCGTGGCATCACCGGCCGTCACGCCGCTGATGTGCGGCCCGAGAAGACGCCGGACGGTTGGACCGAGAAGATGATGGACCATCATTTCTTCCCCGATGCCAAGACGGCGCTTTCAGTACTTGAGGCCACCGTGAAGGAGTTCCACGGCGCTGCCGGTGGGCGCATCCGCTGCTGGGTCAACATCGAAGGGAAGGAGCCGTGCAGTATGGAACTCCATGTTGGCTCGCGAGCCCTCGCCGAGAAACTCGGGGTTGGCACGACATATCATCTGGCGACCAGCATCGAAGAGGCAAATGTTTCCAAGCGCAGGCATGGGAAATGGCCAGTCACGCGCATCGCCGATTCCGGCGGACTGGGTTCGAACCTTGTGCTCGCCCATGCCGTGGCCATTGCTGACGAGGAAATCCCGCGCATGGCTCAGGCTGGCACAAGGGTTGCGTTCTGCCCGGCGACATCCATCAAACTGGCCAAGGGAGCAACCCGGATCGGCAAGTACCCGGAGATGATTGCCGCTGGAATCCTGATGGGCCTCGGTACAGATGGCGTCTCAGCGGCGGGCAATCTCAACCTGATGCGGCAAGTCTACCTGATGGCGGGTATGTTCAAGGACTGCCGCATGGACTCCACCCTCATTGGGGCGAAGAAGGCGATGCGTATGGCGACCATCGAAGGCGCCAAGGTGATAGGCTGGGACAACGAGATCGGCTCACTTGAGGTTGGGAAGAAGGCCGATTTCGTACTCTTCGATCTCGATCACTTCGAATGGGCACCGTACGGCGATCCGCTGCAGGCCGTGGTCTATTCGGCAAGTCCTGCCTCGATCTCTCAAACTTGGGTTGACGGTAAGCCGCTCTATTGTAGCGGAAACGTGGTGACTGTCGACGAAAAGGCGTTGCGGGTGGAGGCGCGCCGCCGGGCAGCCGCAGTTGTGAAACGTGCCGGGTTGTCGATGGAACGTACACTCACGGTCACTACCACCTACGACTGATCCTCAGAGAGGTAGCGAGTAGTGTGAAGGAATGCGTCGGCCTCCTTGAGAATCCGCGACTCCGGACAGGTGAGTTGTACCACGCTTTCGTCTGCGGCTCGCTGGCTGCAGGATCGTTCGACAACAGTCACGACCAGAATTCCCAGTACCTGCCAATTGTGCAAAAGATGGTAGCGCACCGGCCATGCAATCCCCACCGCAAGCACCAGGATCAGCAGGTTCCCAATGACCGAGAATGCTCGGGTGAGCCCGTCGCTGTGACGGGCGCGCGATACGTTGAGGAAACCGCCGACGATCATGGCCGTCGCTGTTCCTGACAGCGACAACGTGATATGACTGGACGACTGGATGCGGAAGTTTGTAACGGACTGAGCTACCCCGAAGGCAATCATCAGCCAGCCAAAGACCTGGTCAAGTGCGCTCATCCTAGCTCCTGTCCTGGTGACGCCCTGCTGAAACGAAGCGGGGCGGTCCAGCAGCGTCGGGAGCAAGCGATGAAGTTGTGTTGCTCCCCCTGTGATGCCGGTCACAGGAATCCAGGTGGTGTTGGTATACCGTCTAAAATACTGCTTTAACTTGGTCTAAAATGTGGACTGCTAATGATACCGCCTGAGCTTCATCGCTCTGCCAACGTCAAGCGCGACAATCCAGCGCACGAGCGAGCCGAGGAAGCGCTGCGCCAGGCCAATGCCTACAACCGCAGCCTGCTGGAAGCCAGCCTCGACCCGCTCGTGACCATCGGCCCGGAAGGGAAGATTACTGACGTAAACGCTGCGACAGAATCGGTGACCGGATGCGACCGCGCCACACTGATCGGGACGGATTTCTCCGACTACTTCACGGACCCGGAAAGGGCGCGTGCCGGTTACCAGCAAGTTTTCCGCGAAGGTTTTGTGCGTGATTATCCGCTCGACTTGCGACATCGCGATGGCCGCATTACGTCCGTGGTCTACAACGCCTCCGTCTATCGGGATGAAAATGGTAACGTGATCGGTATCTTTGTGGCAGCTCGGGACATCACCGAGCGCAAGCACGCAGAGGAAGCATTGCGACAAAACGAGCAGCGCTTTAGCTCCATGCTTGAAGCCGTGCGGGATTACGCAATCATATTCCTGGAACTGGATGGCCGTGTCGCCAGCTGGAACAAAGGGGCCGAACGAATCAAAGGCTATCGAACCGAGGAGATTGTCGGCCAACACTTCTCCTGCTTCTACACGCCCGGCGACATCGCAAACGGCAAACCCGATCACGAACTGCAAGTTGCAACCTCCGAAGAGCGGTTTGAGGACGAAGACTGGCGCGTCCGCAAGGACGGCTCACGGTTTTGGGCTAATGTGGTCATAACCGCCTTGCGGGACGCGAGCGGAAAAGTCAGCGGGTTCGTGAAAATCACGCGTGACCTCACCGCTCGTAAGCAGGCGGAAGATCAAATTAAGCGCTATGCCGAGGATCTCAAGCGTAGCAAGCCGTGCGTGCCGGTGCACAAGATTACCTTGTCAAAGGACGGTTCGATAGCCAACTGCTCATTCGCACCATCCGTTACGCCGTCCAGCGTAAGCAGGCCGAGGAAGAAGTCCGGCGTCTGAACGCGGATTTGGAGCGGCGCGTGGCCGAGCGCACAGCGCAACTCCAGACGGCTAATAACGAGTTACTGAAGGAAATCGTCGAGCGCAAGCAGGCGGAAGAGGCCTTACGCCAAAGTGAAGAACGCTGGGCGACCACCCTGCGCAGCATCGGCGATGCGGTGATCTCAACCGATGCTTATGGCCGGGTCATGTTCATGAACGAGGTTGCGGAGAAGCTGACAGGATGGCCGCTCTCCGAAGCCCAAAGGCGTGATCTGAACGAGGTCTTCAACATCATCAACGAGGTGACGCGGATCAAGCCGGAGAGCCCGGTCGCCAAGGTAATCCGAATGGGGCAGGTAGTGGGGCTTGCCAATCACACGGCTCTGATCAGCCGCAACGGGACGGAACTCCCCATCGAAGACAGCGGTGCGCCGATTCGAGACAAGGATGGCCA
>Ga0187856_1001597_pt1 | contig 17847 bp, 15 predicted proteins | sample June2016WEW_8_40_FD_132443 | JGI IMG/M metagenome (GOLD analysis project Ga0187856, IMG submission 132443) | Peatland microbial communities from SPRUCE experiment site at the Marcell Experimental Forest, Minnesota, USA - June2016WEW_8_40 | ecosystem: Environmental > Terrestrial > Soil > Wetlands...
GAACGTCCCCGGTGGGCCGGCTCGACGATGCTGGTGGGGCCCGCAAGCTCGTGGTGACTTTCGACCAGCGCCGAGCGGACTAGGACGCCACCCGGGCTCGTGGCCGCGCCGGCCACTGGGAGGCGGGAGACGGCGGAGGACTAACCTCGAGGTGTGAGTCCCGCGTGGTTCTCGCGTCGGGCGGTCCTCCTCCATCTGACCGCGCTCGTGGTGGTGCCGGGCTGTCTGGCTCTTGGATGGTGGCAGTTGCATCGCGCGCTCTCGGGCAACACGCTCAGCTGGGCCTATACCGTCGAGTGGCCGTTCTTCGCCGCCTACGGCGTCTACATGTGGTGGAGGCTTGTTCACGAGCAGCCGACGGTGCCCACCCGGAAAGCGCCGAACGGCGTGAACGGACCCTTGCCGGGAGGGACGGACCCGGGCGACGAAGAGGAAGACGCGGAGCTCGCCGCCTACAACCGTTACCTTGCCCGGCTCAACGAGAGAGACGAGGAGAAGCTACGTTGAAAGGCTCGTGGACCCGGCCAAGAAATCCGCCCTGCAGCGATACCGGGTCATGGCCTACGTCGTGGGTGTCGGTCTCCTGGTTCTCGTTCTCGTCGGTGTGCCTCTCCAGTACGCGGCAGGAAGACCGGTGGTCGTCCAGATCGTCGGCCCGATCCACGGGTTCTTGTACATCGTCTACCTCGTGACCGTGGCCGATCTCGCCCGCCGGTTCGGGCTGGGTCTTAAGCATGTGATCGCTTTGGTGGCGGCGGGATTCGTGCCTTTTCTTGCCTTCGTCGTGGAGCGGTGGATGACGCGGCGGATCACGGGCCGGCCCAGCGGGGCCGCGAGTGGCGCGTAGGCGCGGGCGACCGCTGAGCGAGGCGAGGCAATGAGCGGAGATGTCTTCACGGAGTCAGGTGCGCTGGGTACGCCCGCCGTGGTGATCCATGGCGGCGCCGGCGACTTCGTACGGCCGCGATCGCAGGACCAGCTCGCTCGGCTATCAGAAGGCATGTCCGATGCCCTGGAGGCTGCGTGGGAGGTCCTCAAAGGGGGCGGCCACGCTCTTGACTCCGTCACCGAGGCCGTGGCGCGCATGGAGGCCTCCGGCATCTTCAACTGCGGGAGGGGCGCCGTCGCCACTGCGCGGGGCACGGTCGAGACCGACGCGGCTGTCATGGACGGCGCAACCGGGAGTTTCGGGGCGATTTGTGCCGCGACGTGGCCCGAGAGCCCCGTGCGAGCGGCTCGGGCGGTCATGGCCCTGGGCGGGCCGAGGGACGGTCCCGTCCTGCTAGCCGGCGCCGGTGCCGACCGGTTCTCGGAAACCGCAGGTCTTGCTCGGATGGATCCGGCCTCGCTGTGTGGCGAGGGCGTCCGGCCGATATCCCGCGGCGGGACCGTGGGTGCCGTGGCAGTCGACCTTGACGGCCATCTCGCCGCCGCCACGTCGACCGGCGGGCGCCTCGGCAAGCTGCCTGGGCGAGTGGGTGACTCACCCATCGCCGGGGCAGGAACCTGGGCAGACGATCGCAGCGTCGCGGTCTCGGCGACAGGCGAGGGCGAGTCCTTTCTCGTGGCCGGCTTCGCCCACCGGGTCGACTGGTGCGTCACGCAGGGGGCGCCGCTCGAAGTTGCGCTCGGGGACGCGCTCGCGTCGGTTCGCGCGCGGAGTGGGCATGGCGGCGCGGTCGTGCTGGCGCGCGATGGCAATTTCGCTGTCGCCTTCGACACCTCCGCCATGGCTCGCGCCTGGCGCGGGAAGAAAGGCGCTACGCTCCCGCCGGCGCGCCGGGACGCGAAGTGAGCGAGAGGTTCTCGGGCTGAAGCGGTTCCGACGGCGGTCCCGGCCTATGGTGCCGCGCCACTCCGATCAGTCGGTGGGGCTTCGATCGCGGGACCGGGTGCCAGCACGATGCGGTCCCGGCCCTCGGCCTTGGCCCGGTACATGGCGGCATCGGCGACGTTGACCACCTCGTCGAGCACAGCGCCGTGCCGCGGGAAGAACGCCACGCCGATCGAGGCAGTCACGCGCGGCACGCCGGGTCCGGGCGCGGGGAGTTTCGCCAGGACCTCCCGGACGGCTTCGGCGACCCTCATGGCGCCGGCCCCGTCGGTGTTGTGGAGCATCAGGAGGAACTCCTCGCCACCGTAGCGAACCGCCGCGTCGCCGTTGCGAAGTGCGCCCTGCAGCGCGCGTCCCACGTTGCGGAGCAGGGCGTCACCGGCCATGTGCCCACACTGGTCGTTCACCCGCTTGAAGTGGTCGAGGTCTATGAGAAGGATGCCCATCTGGGTTCCGGCTCGGCTGGAGAGAGCGGCCTCGCGCGTTGCCAGCTCGTCCCACCAGTGGTGGTTGAGCAGTCCGGTCAACGTGTCGGTCATCGCACGCAATTCAAGCTCCGCATAAAGCTGCGCGTTCCGCCAGGCGGCAGCTGTGATGTAGCCGAACAGCGCACAACGCTCGAGATCTTCCTCGGTGAACTGGTTCCGACCGTTGCGCCACATGTCGATGACGCCGAGGCGGTGGTCACCGGCGATGAGCGGCACGACGAGCAGGGACTCCTCCAGGGTCGACTCGTCCTGGCCGGGGATCGACACGGCCTCGGAATGGCTCCGTGTGTCGGGGCAGTTGTACGGGTAGCCGCGCAGGAACGCCCAGCCCGTGATCCCGCGGTCCATCGAGATGTCCATCTCGTTGAGTCCGGCCAGCTCTTCGCCGGCGAGGACGCGCGCCCTGAGCCGGTAACGGTCCCAGTCGGCCTCGAATATCGCGAACCGGTCCGCGCGAACGGTCAGTGGCAGGCGCTCGGCTGTCACCTGCAGGATCCGGTTCGGATCGTGCTCGGCTTGCATGAGGCGAGCAGCCTCGCCCAAAGACCAGGCAAAGCCTTGGGCGTCGACGGGCAGCTGTCCGTTCGTCGGCAGTTTGGCGACGAGGGCCGGCGTGTCGAGCGCCTTGCCCGGTGCGGTGAGCACCCGCACTCCCTGCCTGCGGAACCAGGCCGGTGTGACGACTTCGTCGCCCAGCTCGGCTACTGAGGCGTTGAGCACGGCAGACGATCCCAAGTGGGGGCCGATACCCAGTCTCACTCCGAGCCCGATCAGGCGCTGGGCAACGGCGTCGTCGACGATGCCTCGGAGGATGACGTGTGCGTTGAGCCGGGCACAATACGCGAGCAAGCCCGCGAGCTCGGCACGCGCCCGGATCCCCGTGGACACGTAGTCGGTGTAGGCCGGATCCAAGATGACAAAGCTCGGCATGAGCTCGGCCATGGGCCGCCTGCTGAGCACGCCGGGCGCGACGTCAGCCAGGGCGATGAGGAATCCCCGCTCGCGCAGGTGTTCAACTCGCCGTTCCACCAGCTCGGGCAGCTCGAGTGCCGTCAGTTCGGAAATGACCCAGGCGACTTCTCCAGGTGCGGCTCCGACCTCGTCGGCTGTGCGGAAGGGGTCGAGTTCCTCGTCTTGGAGGAGCTCTGCGGTGAGGGGCACGAACAATAGGGCCGGACTCGTGAACTGCACCGCCGGGAGCGAGCAGCGGACGAACTTGCGCGTGTCGTTACGCAAGACGCTGCGGGGGAGGGCCTCGTAGCCGAACACGGTGCGGTCCTGGAGGTCCATCACCGGCTGCAGCGCGACCAGAGCGCACGAGTCCGGAGAATCCTCCTCCGGCTCGTCGTTCTCCAACGCGCTCCCTCGCATATCCAAAGCGTAGAACGCTCAGAGGCCCCATCGGAACAGAGGTGGCGCGACAACGGGAATACGCCGGGGCGCGGCATTGAGTTGGGGGTAGAGTCCCGCGACATGAGAGCGGGAGGCTTCGTCCGAGGTGTCGCGCCTTGTGGAGGGGTCGGGCTCCGTGACCGCTGAGGAGGGGGCCGGCCCGGTAGGAAGGCTCCAGCTCGTCTGGTCGACGCGCAAGTCCATACGCCTGGCTGTGAACTCGCTTGCCACCGTGGCCCTTTTCGGCGGTCTCTTGGTGCTCCTCTACGCGAGATCGGCGCACAGCCAAGCCGGGACCTCCGACAGGGCGACCATCATCCTCGAGGGCCAGACGATGGCGAGCGGGCATCTGCTGCTCCAGGGCTGGAACCTGACTTTCGCCTCGTACTGGACCAGTGATGCGCCCTTTTACGATGCGGCTGTCCGCCTCGTGGGTCCGCGGCCGGCGCTTTTGTACGCGGGACCCGCGGTCATGGCGGCTCTTGTGGTCGTCGTCGGCGTTCTCATCGCCCGGGAGGCCAGCCGCGGCGCCTCCGCGTTGGCAGGGGGCTTAGCCGTGATCGCCCTGCTCGGCTTCGCCACCCCGGCCATGGCCCTGTTCTTTGTCGGCAGGGGATTCCACATGAGCACGGCGCTGTACGCCCTCTTGGCGTTCGCCGCGCTCAGGCGGGGTCGTTTCGGCCTGGGATGGTTCCTGGCGGTGGTCCTGCTCGCGGCCGGGATGCTCGGCGACCTCTTGCTTGTTGCCTACGGCGTAGTGCCCCTGCTCCTTGCCGGTCTTGTGGCAGCGCTACGCCAGCGAAGGTGGCAGAGCGCCGTGGCGGACGTCTCGGCTGGATTGGTCGCTGTGGCTGTTGCGGCCTTTGCCCGCCGCTTGGCCGAGGCGGGAGGAGCGTTCAAGTCAGAAGCGGCTCTGTCCACGGTGCACGTGGGACAGATGCTGAGAAACCTCGCGCACTTGCCCGGCTATGCCTCGGATCTGCTCGGCCTCACCAACGGCCTGCGGCACAACGGGGGAGTGGCCGCCGGTCTTCGCGAGGCGCACGTCGTGGGTGCGCTGTGCGTGCTGGCCTGCGTCGTGGCCGGGGTGTGGAGCCTCGTCGCCGGCGCTCGCCGCGGGCGGCGAGGTCAGCCGGCGGCGGTTGGGCCAGAGACGTGGCGGCTCGACGACCTCCTCGTCATCACGGTGCTCTGTTCGGCGGTGCCCTTCGTTACCTTCGCGCGACCCGATCAGAGCGGCGTGCGCTACCTCGCTGTGTCCATCGTGTTCGCGAGCATTCTCGCCGGGCGCCTCGTCGCCCGGGGTTGGTGCAAGCTCCCGGCGGGAAGGTCGGCCCGTGTCGTTACGGCCTTGGGTGTGGCGGTGGTCTTGAGCTTCGCGACCGGAGTCGGTTACTCATTGGCCCGCCCTGAGCAGCCTTACGAGATCCCGGCGCTGGTCTCCTACTTGGAGGCTCACCATCTCCGGTGGGGGATCGGCGACTACTGGGCCGCCAGTATCACCACGGTCCAGAGCAGTGGGGCCGTCATCGTACGGCCGGTGGCGGCCTCCGACGGCGGCGCCCTGCAGCAAATGACGACCTTGTCCGAGGCAAGTTGGTACACCGGACAGGAATGGCAATTCCTCGTCTACGACAAGCCGATCATCGACAACGTCGACCTTGACGCGGCCCTGCGGACGTGGGGTCCGCCGGCTCGGATCCACGTCATCGGGCCGTATCACGTCCTCACCTGGAGTCATCCGGTCGTGCTCCCGAAACCCGCGTCGGCCTAGGTCCCGAGCCGTCGAGCACCGTGCGGGCTCAGCGAGGGCTGAAGCGTGGGAAACGTGCCCTCGGGGAATCTGACGCCGTTGCTAGGCTCGGGACGGAGATGGCTTCAGTCCAGCCCGGACAGCGCCGGGGCTGGGGCCTTCTGTCTCCAACTCGATCTCGGATACGAGCCGCACCCGCGCCCTGACACCAGGGGGAGCTCCGGGTTCGGCCTGTCGCGTCACAGAAGACATGGGGAGGCGGTCAGGGTGCTGAGGGCGAAGGAAGGCCGATCTTGAACTCGAGCTCGTGGGTCGTGGTCGGGCTTGACAACGGCGGCAACTGCAACAGTGCGACAGTGCTGGAGGACTCGGGGCGTTTCCTCGTGGACAGGTTGTTCGAGAGCCCGAGCCGCGTGCGAGAAGGGCCGGAGGTGGCCATCGAAGCCCTTGTCGGGTCCCTGGACGGTGTGCTCAGCCTGACGGGCGTGGAACGAGAGTCGGTACGCGCCATCGGCCTCGGGACCCCGGGGCCGGCGAGCCCCGATGGCGTGATCTCCACGAAAGGCGCGACGAACTTCTCGGAACCGGCCTGGCACGGCTTCGATATCCGCGGCGCGCTCGAGCGTCGCCTGGGCGTCCCCGTCATCTACAACAACGACGGCAACGTGGCCGCGCTCTATGCCCATCACACCCACTTCGGCGAGAATTGGGCGTCGCATTCGTCGGTCTCGGCGATCGTCGGCACGGGACTAGGGGGAGGGGTGATAGAGGCCGGGCACGTCATCCGCGGCGCCGCGGGGATGGCGGGGGAGCTCGGCCATGTGCACATACCGATGGAGGGGCTCCTCGCCGAAGGCCAGCCTGTTCCCAGATGCAACTGCGGATTCTTCGGGGATGTGGAGAGTGTCGCCTCCCTGACCGGGATCGAGCACAATCTGCTGCCGTACTGGCTGACTCGATTCCCGGACCACGAGCTCGCCGCAAAAGGGTCCCTCGCTCAAGCCGCGAAGTTGGTTCGCGCCTACGCCGACTCGCAAGACCCGCTCGCGCTGGAGATCTTCACCCAACAGGCGATGGCGATCGGCCGCCTGTTCACGATTGCGGGCAATTTTGTCGATCCCGGCGCTTACTTCGTGGGCGGTGGCGTGGTCGAGGCCTCGCCGAGGTTCCGTGAGTGGTTCCTCACGCGCGTGCGCGAGCACACTTTCCTGCGCGAGGAGCAACTCGAGGCCGCGACTTTCGCGCTCATCGCCGACCTGGACATGGCAGGTGCAAGAGGAGCCGCCCTGGCGGCTTTCGACTCGCTCGACGCCTGACAGGGCGGGCTCGCCGCCCTGGGGCGCAAAGACGTCGTCCAGTTGCGGGCCGGTCGGGCGGGCTGACCGGGGAGCGGGCTTAGCAACGCCGGGGCCGTCAGATGGCTTGTGAGCCTGCGGAGCAGGTCCGGCGCTACTCCAGGCACACTGGGCATGACCCATCTCGGTAAACGGTTACGCTGGAGGCTGTGGGTGCCGCAGGGCATCGAGACCCCGTCCAGACAGCGCTGTTCTCGCCCGACGAGTTACGTCTCGTGGCGGACTTCATGCCGCACATCGTGTGGATGGCGACGCCCGACAGGTTGATCGAGTACGTCAACACCCAGGCAGTGGAGTACTTCGGGTTACCGCCCGAGGACCTCTGGGGGTGGCGGTGGGTCACGGTGGTGCATCCCGAGGATGCAGCCCGCGTTCAGGCAGCCAGGGACATCGCCGCTTGGGCCCGGGCTCCGCTGAATCTCGAGTGCCGCCTCAGGCGTTTCGACGGGCAGTACCGATGGCACGACGTGCGTTCCCGCGCGCTCAAGGATGCCGACGGCCTGATCCGCAAGTGGATAGGCACCGCCACCGACATCGAGGACGTCAAAAGCGCCGAGGCCGGACTCCGGCTGTCGAGGCGCGAGGTGCAGGAAGCTCTGATCCTGCTCGAGACCCTGCAGGCGAACGTGCCCATCGGGTTCAGCCTCGTGGACGCCGAGTTCCGCTACCTGCGCATCAACGAGACGCTGGCCGCGTCGAACGGTCTTCCGGTTGCGGACCACATCGGACGGCGTGCCGCCGACGTCGTGCCAGATCTGTGGCCGCAGATAGAGCCTCAATACCGCCACGTGCTCGAGACCGGCGAGCCGGTGCTGAACGTCGAGATCGAGCGCACGTCAAGCGACGATCCCGGAAAGACCCGGAACTGGCTCGAGAGCTATTACGCCGTGGTGGTGGAGGGCCGGACGATCGGCGTGGGGGCCATCATCGTCGAAGTCACCCAGCACAAGCAGGCGGAGCGGACGCGATCCGAGCTCACGCAGGCGGCCGCGGACGCCATGGCGGCCATGGTCGAGGTGAGGGACCCCTACACCTCCGGCCACCAAAGCCGCGTCGCCTCGATTGCCTCGGCGATCGCCGTCGCCATGGGTCTCGACCACGGCACCGTCGAAGGAATCGACCTGGCGGCACGCATCCACGACATCGGCAAGATCGGGACACCGGCGGAGATCCTGAGCCGCCCGAGCAACCTGAGCCCCATGGAGTGGGACCTCATCAAGATCCATGCCCAAGCGGGTGCGGACATCATCAAGGGGATCTCGTTCCCGTGGCCCGTGGCGGAGATGATCGTGCAGCACCACGAACGCCTGGACGGCTCCGGCTACCCGTGTGGACTGCGTGGGGAGGAGATCTGCCTCGGCGCCCGCATCATCGCCGTGGCCGACACGGTGGAGGCCATGTCGTCACACCGGCCGTACCGTCCGGCCCTGGGCGTCGAGGCGGCTATCGACGAGATAGTCGCACACCGCGGCAAGCTTTTCGATCCGGTCGTGGTGGACGCGTGCGTGGCCCTTGTTCGCGACGGGCAGATCCGTCTAGAGGCGACCTGGGAGTAGACCTGAGAAAGAGCGTTCGAGCGGGGCTCGAACGCGTCCCGGTGTTCGCGCTTTCCCTTCTGAGCTAACAGGCGCGTCAGCGGAGGCCGGCAGCCGCCACGACCACCCGTCGGCTCCCACGAACAACGGCGAAGTGCTCAGCGGACGAGCGCGACCACCGCCTCCGCCGAGAGGGGGCGAGCGAAGAGAAACCCTTGCCCTTGGTCGCAGTCCAAACCGGCGAGGGTATCGAGCTGATGGCTCGTTTCGATGCCCTCGCCGACCACGGTTATGCCGAGGGCGTGGGACATCGCCGTCACCGCAGCGACGATTTCCCGATCACGTTGGCTGCGACCGATTCGGGCTACGAAGCTCCGGTCGATCTTCAAGATGTCGACCTTCATTCGCTGCAGGTGCGCAAGCGACGAATAGCCCGTGCCGAAGTCGTCGAGGGCCAGGCGCACGCCGAGCTGTGACAGGGATGACAACGTCTCTTGGACATCGCCCCATTCGCCGACGAACGCCGTCTCGGTCATCTCGAGGCAGAGCCGTGCCGCTTCGACGCCGTGGCGACGGATCAGAGCGGAAACACGTTGCGCGAACTCGGGGTCCGAGAGTTCGGCACCGGACACGTTCACGGCCATGGTGAAACCGCTGGGCCAGTCGTCGCGGGAGCTCCATTCGAAGAGCTGACGGCAGGCTTCGTCCAAGACGAACGAGTCGATCCTGCCGATGAGCCCGTGCTGCTCGGCGAAGGGGATGAAGCTGTCGGGCGTGACAAGGCCGCGTTCGGGATGGTGCCAGCGCACCAGTGCCTCGACGCCGAGCAAGGATTGGTCGTCGAGCGAGAAGAGTGGTTGGTAGAGGAGGAATAGCTCCGCTCGGTCGATGGCGCGACTGAGCTCAGCCTGGAGGCGGCTCGCCAATGTGCCGATGCGCTCTGAGGCATCGAAGATCCGGTATTGGTTGCGGCCTGTTTCCTTGGCTTCGTACATCATTGCGTCGGCGTCGCGGATCAGGTGTCTCGGCTCTGCCAGGGGATCGCGGGTGATGACGATCCCGACGCTGCAGGTGACCGAGAGGTCGCGCCCGTTATCCACGAACGGGGCGCGGATCCCCTGGACGATGCGCTCGCCGATGAGACCCACATCATCGTCGTCACGCAGGTCCCCGCACAGCACCACGAACTCGTCGCCCCCGAGGCGGGCAACGGTGTCGGAATGCCGCGAGAACTGCGCGAGCCTGTGGCCAACCTCGGCGAGCACCTGGTCGCCAGCGTCGTGACCGAACGCGTCGTTGATCGCCTTGAAGTGGTCCAGGTCGACGTAGAGCACCGCGAGGCGGCCCGGCTGTCGCTCAAGATCTGCGACCGCCTGGGAGAGCCGGTCCATGAGGGCGACCCGGTTCGCCAGACCCGTCACCGGGTCGTGCTGGACCTGGTAGGCCAGGGCACTTTCCGCTCTGATCTGCGCCGTCACGTCGCGCGAGATGCCGAAGGTGCCGATTATCTGCCCGGTTTCGTCGCGAAGCGGCATCTTCGTTGTCGAAACCCAGGGGCTCATTCCGTTGCCGAAGGTCTCCCGCTCCAGCTTGTTCACCATCGGCTCGCCGGTGCGGATGATCCTCTGCTCGTCCTCGAAGGCGGCCTCGGCATGTTCCTTGCTGAAGAAGTCGAAGTCGGTCTTGCCGACGATGTCCTCGGCGCTGCGGTCAGGAGCTATGGCGGCGATCCAGCCTGCACTTACAAGCAGGAACCGGCTGCGCACGTCTTTGAAGTACACGCGCTCCTCGGTGGTGGAGAGGAGATTGCCCATGCAGGTGAGCTTGAGCTCGCGCAACGGCTCGCTGTCCTGAGACCACTGTTCGTGCAGCTTCGCCTCAGCCTTGTCGACTCCTGTGCGAGGGATCGATGAGTACTATCGGTCGATCCGGGGGCGATGTTTAGCCTCGTGCCACCTGCCATTTCAGACTGACAGGTTCTCTTTGCTGAGACTTGCCGAGTCAGTACCGCGCTGCCGGGGAGCGGTGGTTGTCGGGTCCGGTGGGAAGATGTCACGCGCAGCATCAGCGCAGGGATGTGGACGGCCGCACCGCCGGTTACCCCGAGGGTGCTCAACCCACGAGCGCCACGACCGCCTCGGGCGAGAGGGGGCGGGCAAAGAGGAAGCCCTGGCCCTGGTCGCAGTCCAAACCGGTGAGCGCATCGAGTTGGTCGTTCGTCTCTATGCCCTCGCCGACCACGGTCGTGCCGAGAGCGTGGGACATCGCCATCACCGCTGCGACGATCTCACGGTCGCGGGGGCTCTTGCTGATCTGGGCGACGAAGCTCCGGTCGATCTTCAAGACGTCCACCTTCAGGTGCTGCAGGTGGGAAAGCGTCGAGTACCCCGTCCCGAAGTCGTCCAGGGCCAGGCGCAGGCCAAGTTTCGGTAGTGCGGCCAGCGTCTCCTCGACATCGCCGAATTCGCCGATGAGCGCCGTCTCGGTTATCTCCAGACACAAGAGCGCCGGGTTGATCCCGTGGCGACTGATCACCTCGGCGACATGGCTGGCGAACTCGGGATCCGACAGCTCAGCGCCCGAAACGTTGACCGCCATGGTGAACTTGGCGGGCCAGCCCTCGCGGGCGGTCCATTCTGCGATCTGTCGGCAGGCCTCGTTCAAGACGAACGCGTCGATCCGGCCGATCAGCCCGTACTGCTCGGCGAAAGGTACGAAGTCGTCGGGCAGCACCACCCCGCGCCGGGGATGTCGCCAGCGAACCAACGCCTCGACTCCTATGAGCGATCTGTCCTCCAGGGAGAACAACGGCTGGTAGAGAAGGAAAAGCTCCGACTCCTCGACCGCGTGGCTGAGCTCGGCCTGGAGGATGTTCGCCTGGGCACCTAGGCGCTGGGCCGAGTCGTAGACGCGATACCGGTTCCGTCCGGACTGCTTGACCTCGTACATCGCCTCATCCGCGTCGCGGATCAGCTCTTCGGGGTCGGCGCGGGGATTGCTCGTGATCACGATCCCGACGCTGCAGGTGACTGTGAGGTCGCACCCATCCTCGACATAGGGGGCGCGCACCTCCCGCACTATCCGCTCCCCGATGAGGCCGACGTCATCGTCATCGCGCAGTGCGCCGCACAGCACGACGAACTCGTCGCCCCCCAGGCGGGCGACGGTGTCGGAGTGGCGCGAGAACTGCGCGAGGCGGCGGCCGATCTCCCGCAGCACCTGGTCGCCGGCGTCGTGGCCGAACGAGTCGTTTATCTGCTTGAAGTGGTCCAAGTCGACGTACAAGGCCGCCAGCCGGCCCGGCTGGCGTTCGAGGGCGAGGAGTGCTTGAGAGAGCCGGTCCATGAGCGCGACCCGGTTCGCCAGACCCGTCACCGGGTCATGGAGCACCTGATAGGCCAAAGCGTTCTCAGCGTTCACCTGCGCCGTCACGTCGCGCGAGATCCCGAATGTCCCGATGATCTCGCCCTTTTCATCGCGCAGGGGCATCTTCGTGGAAGCGACCCAGGGACCGTCCCGGTCTCGGAACGTCTCCTGCTCCAACTTGCCTACGATCGCCTCGCCGGTGAGGATGATCCTCTGCTCGTCGGCAAAGGCGGCAGCGGCGTGTTCCTCGGTGAAGAAGTCGAAGTCCGTCTTTCCGATCACCTCTTCCAAGCTGTGGCCCGGCGCTGCCGTGGCGAGCCAGCCGGCACTGACCAGGAGAAACCGGCTCTGCAGATCCTTGAAGTAGATGCGCTCGGCAGTGCTGTTGAGCAGGTTGCGCATGCAGATGCGCTCGATCCCGGCGAACGGTTCGCCCGCGAGCGCGGCTTGTGGATCCAGCTTCCCGTAATCCATCGCAACTCCTACTCCGGAACCGAAGAGTACTATCGACCGATTCGCCGACAACGATTAGCGGGAGCTGACCGGCTCGCCCGTGGGTGGGGCGGAGTTGGACCTGTTCGCTCCTGGTCTCCCACGCCCCTCGCGCTCCTGGTTGCGGTCCTCGTGGGCCTCGCCTTCGGGTCCGGTGACCAGTATCTGGGCAGCCTCGTAACCCCGGGAGGGTGGACTGAGTCGTTGAGCCTCCTGTCCGCCCCGTGGCTCGTGCTGCCGTTCGCCTTCGGATGTGGCCAGGTGAAGGCCAGGCAAGCCGCGACAGCTGGCCTCGTCGTGACCATGACCGCACTGCTCGGCTACTTCCTCATGATCATGGGTCCATTCGAGGGAGGGCAATGGAACCTGAGCCTGCACGAGGCTCGCGGACTGTTCCTCTCGAACACGCTGAACATCTTCGGAGGCTTCGTGACCGGGCCTCTCTACGGATTCCTTGGACAGCGCTGGCGGACGCAGCGGGCGTGGATCAGCGCCGTACTGGTGGCCGGCGCCCTTTGTCTCGAGCCCTTCGCGCTCACCCTCGCCGGCAGGACTCTCGCCGGCAGATCCAGCACGGTTTGGACGCTCGAGACAGCCGCAGGGATCGCGACGGCGGGCTATTTCGCCCTTGCGGGCCTGGCGTACAGGAGGCGCCGCTCGGGCTTGACACCCCCGACATAAGGCTTGTTGTGCCTGTCAGGGCGTCTAGCAAGACTGCAAATTGGCCCTGGATGACGAGGCCCCGTGGCTCTTTCTGGTCGCGGTCTTGGATGAGGCGTGTCCGCCGGCAAGTGGGGGAGCAGCACTTGGTTCTGCGGTTGCCAGCACGGCGCGCTCTTGAGATCGACCGAGTCCGTTTCGCTCAGCTTTTCCGGGCCTATTGCACCCCAGAAGGTTTTGCTCGGCGTTACCGGCGAGGCCGCAATACCACTCTCCGCAACCAGTTGGCCCCGGTGGGTTACGATTTGGCATGTAGTACTTGGCGGCAAAGGACCGTCGCTAGCGAAGCGAGGTAGCCCATGTCACGTTCCAAGGCACGATCGAAGCTGGCGATGGTGGTCACCGTCCCAGTCGTCGTGGCGACAATGGTGCTCCTCGGGGTGCCGCAGCTCGCCTTCGGCGCAACTCCACTTCCGGTCGTCCTCTCGTTCACCGCGTCAAGGACCACGATCCGAGACGTCGGCGGCAAGATCGTCCTCAGGGCAAGCCTGAGGTACGCGGCGTCGTGCGAGATGACTGTGTCGCCAAGCCTGAAGGGCTTCCCGGCGTCCTTCACGTGCTCCTCGGATCGCGTTACGAAAGCTGTCGTGCTGCGTTCCAACAAGAGCCCGAGCCCGATCAGCTACACCTTCGGGTTGGAGCTGCAGAACGCGTCCGGCACCGCCACGGCCACGAACGTGGTCGTGACCGAGGGTGCCGCACCACCGCCGATCTCGTTCACGCCGCCCCCGCCCGGTAACCCGACGACCCTCGTGTTCCCCGCCGAAGGCGTCTTCGTCGCGGACAATCCCATCTCGGTCACGGTCAAAAACAACAGCTCTTCGACCCAGCTCATCACCAGCGTCGCGATGGGCACCGTCGGCGACCCGAACGACTTCAGTCTCCCCAGGAACAACTGCGGCTACATCACCGCACACGCGACGTGTTCGCTGGCGGTGCAGTTCGACCCGACCGGTGCCGGACTGCGGACAGAGGTCGTGAACCTCTTGGACGCGAGCTGGGGCGCTTCAGGCACGACCGTACACCTGAAGCTGCGCGGAACCGGCGTGTGGGCGACGGCGACCGTCTCGAACAGCCATGTCCGCAACAACGTCTTGGTCTTCCCGACAGATGAAACCCTGCTCAAGGCGAGCGCCCCGCAGAGCGTGACGGTCACGAACGTCGGCGCGGTGCCGCTTTACATCAGTGGAATGGCCGTCACCGGGGGAGAGGCCACCGACTTTCTTGCTGCTCCGGACACCTGCATCAACGAGCTTGTGAACCCACCGGTTTATCCGCTCATTGTGAGCATCGGCCAGAGCTGCACGTTCACGCTCGAGTTCGATCCCTCGGGGACCGGCGAGCGAACAAGCAGCGTCGTGGTCGCCGACAACACCCTCGGCACCGAGACCGAGCTCGGCGTTGAAGGCACCGGCGTGGCGGCGCCGTCATAGCCTCGCCGGCGAGGACCCGTACACGGCTCTGAGCGGGGAGTCGGACCCCACAGCAACCGAGAAGTGGGCCTGCTAGCTTTCCTCGGAATCAGACGGCAGCTTGCCGATCGACATGAGGGGGGCCGATGAAATTTATCGTTGAGGTCAGTTTTCCGTTGGAGCCGTTCAATACCTACGTCCGGCAGGGCACTGCCGGCCAGAAGATCGGTGAGGCTCTCGCCGCGGTCAAACCCGAGGTCGTCTACTTCACCGACAACGGAGTCGGACGCGGGGCGGTGATGATCGTCGACATCCAGAGCGCGAGCCAAGTGCCTCACGTGACTGAGCCACTCATGCTCAGCTTCGACGCGTCGGTGCACTATCGAGTAGCGATGCCGCCGGAGGAATTGCAAGCCGCGGGCCTTGAGCGCTTCGCGACGGCGTGAGAAGGGGGCGAGGCCGGTATGTGGGCACAACTGATAAAGACCCGTCTGCGGGCGGGCCACGACGAAGGGCTGAAGCAACTCTTCGAGCAATTGCGTGCGTTTGAGAAGCCGGGTTCGGGCCTGGTGCGCTCCACCGCCATGCGGGACCAGAAAGACCCGAGCCAGGTCTACATGCTCGTCGTCTTCGAGAGCGAGGAGAAGGCCCGCGAACGGGAGAAGGGTCGGGCAGCGCAGGAAGGCTTTGAGGCAGTGAGGGCGACGATGGCGGAGATCTTCGACGGTCCTCCGGAATTCGTGGACCTGATTGTCGTGGGGGAGACGACACCGTAGGAATCAGTGGACGGGGTCATCGGCCACGCCACCGCGTCTCGCGGGCTATTGGATGACTGTCGGCAAGAGGGACCTTCTGTGCTTTGCGTGGACCTCCTGGCACCCTCATCTGACGGTCCCGGTCTCTGACCGGCTACCTGTAAACACGGGCATGGTCCGTAAAGTCGGACCATGCCCGTTCAGGTCCGTCCCGCTACCCCGGATCGGTGGAGCGACGTTGTCACGGTCTTCGGTCGCTGCGGTGAGGATCCTTCCTGGTGCTGGTGCCGCCTCTTCCTACGCTCTGAAAGCCACGAATCCTCGCCGCCAGAACCGACATTGGACAACCGCGACGCGCTGCGCCAAGAGATCACCTATGCCGACATACCACCAGGGCTCCTCGCTTACGTCGACGATCAGCCTGTCGGATGGACAAGGGTGGGCCCTCGCTCAAGCTTCGCTGGCGTCAGTGGCAACAGAGCGTTAGCCAGAGTGCTCACCGATGACCCCGGCACTTGGTGGGTGACATGCTTCGCCGTCGACAGCCGTCACCGGCGATCCGGCGTCGGGTCCGCGCTACTCAGGGCAGCGGTGGAGTTCGCCAGGGAGCACGGGGCTACGGCTGTAGAAGGTCATCCGGTGGATGTGGCCGCCCTGCGCGCCGCTCGGGTGAGCGGGTCGGCAATTTTCACGGGGACTGAGGCCATGTTCTCCGCCGCAAGGTTCAGCGAGGTTGCACGAACGTACCCTACGCGGCCGGTAATGAGGCTTGTGTTGTAATGCCTGAACAACGAGGAAGCTCTTGTCACGAGTCCTCCACGGCATCGAGGCGGGGCGGTCGCGTCTAAGAACGGCTGACGCCACCGTTCGCCCCATTTTCCGGTGCAGTGTTGCCCGGACCGTCAGCGCTTCGCCTCCCCGCAGCTGTCGCTCGCCTTGACTGGCCCGCGTTTCCGCTCCGGCCGATCTGGGTACATAGTTCGCGGGTGCTGTGTGACAGGGCAGGCGCCCGGCTGCAGCTTGCTCTCACCAGGTCCGTCGAAGGGGTACCATCGAGGCTGACAACCGAATAATTCAGGGAGTTCGGCTCCCGGGTGGGTGGGTATGTCTCTAGGAGGCATGCCCTGTCTTATGCCCGTGTAATCCGCACACCGGGAGTCCTACCGGCGCTCTTATCCGTGTACGCCGGTGCGCTTCCTTTCGGGATTCTGAACCTGGCACTGCTGCTGTTTGTGGAACGTCGCACCGGGTCCATCGAGGCAGGCGGCGTCGTTATCGCCGGGTTCGGCCTCGGGAACGCGGTCGGATTGGTCGTTCAAGGGCGGCTCTTGGACCGCGGCGCCCCGCGATGGACGATCGGCGGCGCAGGTCTCCTGTGCACGTGCATGCTGGTCGCGTCCGCACTCTGTGCACCCCCTGGATTGCCGACACCTCTCTATGTCGCCCTTGTAGGCGTTGCAGGGGCGACCGTGCCTGCGGTGACGACCTTTGTGCGTTCGAGCCTCCCCGCACTCGTTGCCGACGCGAGCCAGCGTGCCAGCGCCTATGCCTTGCTTGCCGTCCTCTTTCAAGCGGCAGTGGCTACAGGACCGCTACTGGTGTCCTGCACCTTGCTTGTCGCCGGTCCCATGACAGCAATCCTCGCAGCTGCCGGGGCCGTGCTCGTTGCAACCGCCGCTTGTCTGCTGGCCGCTGGTGGGCTCCAAACGCCTCGTCGCGCGCCACCCGCGCGAGCAGGGGATCGCCCACGGTTATCGGCCGGTCTAGTCACGGTTGTGTTGGTCGGGGCGTGCGTGGGCACGGTGACCGGGCTCACAAGCGTCGCTGTTCCTGCCGCGGCCATCGAGCACGGCCACTCGGTCATATCTGGTCTCGCGTTCGGCGCCCTGGCGATCGGCGATCTGTGCGGTGGGATGGTCGTCGGTGGCCGGCTCAGCCGGGCGTGGCCCATCACTGCGAGGCTCGAATGGTCGCTCCTCGCAGCGGCCATCGTGTCGACACTGGCAGCTGCAGCCACTTCCCGCCCGGTTCTCCTAGTTCCGGTCCTCTTCTTGGGCGGTATTGTCGGCGCGCCGGTCGGGATCACGCTGTCGACGCTGCTCGATCACGTGGTGGATCGTCGGCGTCTGGCTGAGGCCTATGCCATGCTCGTCAGCGCCGGCCTCGCGGCCGCTGCCGCTGGCAGCGCCCTCGCAGGCAGCGCCGTAGGCATCGCAAGACCCACGGGCCTACTGCTTTGCGGAGGCGCTCTTCTTCTTGTCGCCGACGTCTGGACGATTGCTCGGCGCTCTACCCTCGCCAGTGAAACAGATGACTAGCCTTTCTCGTGCGCCGGGTCGGGCCGCCCGAGTGGGGGACCTCTGCCGAGCTCGTTTGTTCCAGCGTGACGCCCCAACACGTGCGACATAACGGACAAAGCCCGCGGTTCTCCTTCTCGCAGCCTGCGACGGCAGGCCGCCTGCTTGCAAGCGGAGGAGCAGTATGTCGCGCGCACATCGACTACGACAGGACGGAGGCATTCAGGGCAGATCTGTCGGACTTGCTTCACGGCCAAAGCGTGGCATTACGTATTCCGTTACGCCTGTTACGTTTCGACACGCGATATGAACGAACTCGTGCGTCTCCCTCGGTCCACCCGAACGTAGGCTGTCCCGTTCCCCGGCGGCGGCGCGTGTCAACCCTTGTGAGACACATTGATCACGGAATCACTGTCTCGGGCGACACCTCCTTCGGTTCGTTGATCCA
>Ga0187856_1001604_pt1 | contig 17805 bp, 19 predicted proteins | sample June2016WEW_8_40_FD_132443 | JGI IMG/M metagenome (GOLD analysis project Ga0187856, IMG submission 132443) | Peatland microbial communities from SPRUCE experiment site at the Marcell Experimental Forest, Minnesota, USA - June2016WEW_8_40 | ecosystem: Environmental > Terrestrial > Soil > Wetlands...
ACTCAAATCCCCATAGTGCAAGCCGCCCCGCAAACCTTCCCCCATCGCGGTTTCTTTCATTGAAGGCTTTCGGACGCCGGCCCACGGTGCAAGCCGCATCGTCGCCATCGGCCGGCATCCGAAACCCTCAACAATATTGGTGATAAGGTATCTTCGATGCCACGCCGCTGGCGCCTCACGCGAACCCCCGAACTAGCATTCAATGCAGACCGCGCAGCGGCGAGCCGACAAGGCCGACGCGGAGGCGAAAGGACGAGATGGCACCGCTCAGCAGTACCGAACGAAAACACCAGATCTGGTCGGTCGTGCGCGTATCCAGCGGAAATTTCCTGGAGATGTACGACTTTTTCGTCTTCGGTTATTACGCGAGCGCGATCGGCAAGGCCTTCTTCCCGAGTGGAAGTGACTTCGCCCAATTGATGCTGGCCTTCATGACATTCGGGGCCGGCTTTTTGATGCGCCCGCTCGGCGGCATTTTCCTCGGCGCCTATATAGATTCTTATGGCCGCCGCAACGGCTTGATGCTCACACTGGCACTGATGGCGGTTGGAACGATATCGATCGCCTTGGTTCCCGGCTACGCGACGCTCGGCGCGCTGGCGCCGGTGATCGTTGCGATCGGCCGGTTGATCCAAGGTTTTTCCGCCGGCGCCGAACTCGGCGGCGTGTCGGTCTACCTCGCGGAGATCGCAACATCGGGCCACAAGGGCTTTTATGTCAGTTGGCAGTCCGGCAGCCAGCAAGTCGCCGTCATTTTCGTCGCGCTGCTGGGAGTCTTGCTGAGCACGATCGTCCCCCCTGAGTCGATGTTTGAATGGGGCTGGCGCATTCCTTTCCTGATCGGCTGTCTGATCATTCCGCTCCTGTTCATCCTGCGTGGCTCGCTGAAGGAAACGAAGCAGTTCGAGAAGCGCCGCGACGCGGCGAATCATCCGAAGCCGCGGGAAATCCTGCTGCAGCTAGGCCGGAACTGGCCGATCGTCATCATCGGCATGCTGCTGGTAACCATGACGACGGTTTCGTTCTATTTCATCACCGCGTACACCCCGACTTTCGGCCGCGAGGTGCTCAAGCTCAGTAACATCGACGCCCTGGTCGTGACGCTGTGCGTCGGCATCTCCAATCTGTTCTGGCTGCCGGTCATGGGTGCGGTCTCCGACAGGGTTGGCCGCCGGCCGGTGCTGCTCGTATTCACTATTCTGATGTTCGTGACCGCCTATCCCGCACTATCGTGGCTCGTCACCTCGCCCTCCTTCGCGCGGCTGCTCGCCGTCGAGCTGTGGCTCTCGTTCATCTACGGCAGCTACAACGGTGCCATGATAGTGGCGCTGACCGAGATCGTGCCGTTCCATGTGCGCACCGCCGGATTTTCGGTGGCGTACAGCCTGGCGACTGCTTTGTTTGGCGGCTTCACGCCGGCGATCAGCACCTACCTGATCCACATGACGGACAATCGCGCCGTCGCCGGGTTGTGGCTGATGTTCGCAGCCGCTTGCGGGCTGTTGGCCACCTTGTTGGCGTGGCGCAAGACGACGGCCGCGGAGGCCGGCGTTTCCGTCGAGCCTGTCCGCTGACGGCGGAAACGATGCATCAGCGGTAGCGACTCCGGCCGAACTGATGCACCGCGGCGAATGGTTGAAAGGCGCCACGGGCCGCGACAGCGAGAGGCGGAATCCACGAACCGCGAATGCAAAATCCGGGTTCGCGGACCACAGCCCGCGCCCCCGGAATGACCTGCTGGAGAGAAGTTACTTCGCCTTGTCGTACGGATAAATGACGTCGCCCGTCCTCTGATTGGCAGGGGTAAGCACCGTCTGATAGCTCATGCCTCTCCAGGTCTCGAGGTCGGCGGCGTCGGTGATGTTGTGATACTGCGCGTCCAGCATGCCGGACTTGGTCCACTCGCCGTTCTTGCCGAACCTGACGTCGGCCATGATAGTCTTGAACTCATGGCTGCGCAGGTAGTCGGCGAGCTTATCGTCGTTGATGCTCTCGGCGCCTTCGACCGCTTCCCCGAGCACCTGGAAATAGGCATAGCCCCAGCCGCCGAGGTAATAGCCGAGCGGGTCGACGCCGGCGGCCTTGGCGCGCTCCTGGTACGTCTTGAAGAACGCCTCGGCCGGAGCCATCAATTTTGGCGACGGCACCCAGGTTTCATAATTCACGATGCCGTTGAGCTTGGACTTGAGCTTGTTCTTGAACACGGTCGTCTGCAGTCCGACCATGGAGCCGCCGAACATTTTCGGTGTGAAGTTCAACTCATTGGCGGACAGCACGATGCCGACCGAGCTTAACGGATAGGAGCACACTACCACGAGGTCCGCATTGACGGCCTGCAGCGCGCGGATGACCGGCGAGAAATCGGCCGTGCCCGGCGGGAAGGTTTTGTGGTAGATGATGTTGAAGCCGTATGTTTTCGTGTTCTCGCGGGCGCCTTCGCAGGCGTTGCGCGCGAACTCGGCGTCCTCGGCGATGAGCGCAACGGTTTGCGGCTTCGGATTCTGTGCCGCTGCAATCTTGAAGAAGCCATCGTTGAAGGAGGCTTTGGTGTCCGGGCCGGTCGGCAGCATCGAGAAGTATTTCGGGTAGTGGAACTCGCTGTTGGCATCGAGCGCGAACAGGCTGATGAAGGTCTTGCCCTTTTTCGACGCCTGTACCCTGGCGGCCCGCCCGTTTTCGGGCATGACGCGACAGTGTCGCTCGCACAATGCCCTGCTTCAACATTCATGAAAAGGGCGCGTGGCAATCTCCCCGGCGCGGGTTATGGCCCATCGGAGGGCGGCGAGGCCGGACAATGCCCCTTGTCGAAGGGGACCGCTTCGATTAACTATACGGGTACCCGAGGCAGCGCGACCTCAATCGCCGGCAGCGCTCATCGTGTATCAAAAAAGGAAGCGACCATGGCGTGGACAACCCCGACTCTTGTCGAAATCTGCATCGGCCTCGAGATCAACGGCTACCTGCCGGCCGAGTTCTGATCCGCAACTTTAGTCCGCCGCAATCCCCTGAATGGGGCGCCTGACCGCCATCGTGCTCGGTGCTGCGGCGGGCGGTGGCTTCCCGCAATGGAATTGTTGGTGTCCGGTGTGCCGGCTCGCTTGGGCCGGTGATCGGCGGGTCAAGCCGCGCACGCAGGCAAGCCTCGCCGTCTCCGCTGACGGCGAGCATTGGATTTTGCTCAACGCTTCCCCCGACTTGCGCGCGCAGGTGCAGGCTACGCCGGCATTGCAGCCGCGAACCAACCCGCGCCACAGCGGCCCGCGCGGCAGCCCGATTGCAGCCGCGGTTCTGACCGGCGCCGAAGTCGACCAGATCGCCGGGCTGCTCACGTTGCGCGAACGCCAGGGCTTCACCGTGTTTGCCACCGCCGAGACGCTCGCGGCGCTCGCCGCCAATCCGATTTTCGCTGTGCTTGCCGCTGGAATGGTGACGCGCAAGGTCGTCGCGCGCGACGAGCCGTTTTCCCTGCCTGGCGGTCTTGATGCGGAACTGTTCGCTGTTCCCGGCAAGGTGGCGCTCTATCTCGAAGGCGACGACCCCGCGCTTGCCGCCGAGACCGGGGCCAATGTCGGCATCGAGCTGGTCTACGGCGCCCGGCGGCTCGCCTACGTGCCCGGCGCGGCCGGCATGACCACAGCGTTGCGCCAGCGCCTCGCCCGCGCCGACGTCGTGTTGTTCGACGGCACGCTCTTCCTCGACGACGAGATGATCGCCACCGGCACCGGCAGCAAAATCGGCCGGCGCATGGGTCACATGCCGCTCGACGGCGAGGGCGGAACCCTCGTGGCGCTCGCCGGCCTTCCCGGCCGACGCATCTTGACTCACATCAACAACACCAATCCGATCCTGATCGAGGGCTCCGTCGAACGGCGTAAGGTGGAGGAAGCGGGGTTCGAGGTCGCCGAGGACGGGATGGAGATCGTGCTCTGAATCCGTTGAGCGCGGATGAACTCGAAGCGGGGCTGCGCGACATCGGCGCGCGGCGTTATCATCAGCTGCATCCGTTCCACAAGCTGCTGCACGGCGGGGCCTGCAGCAAGGGCCAAGTGCAGGCCTGGGCGCTCAACCGCTATTATTATCAGGCGATGATCCCGATAAAGGATGCGAGCCTGATCGCGCGCTGCGAGGACCCGGCGACGCGCCGCGAATGGCGCAGCCGCCTCGTCGATCACGACGGTACGCGCGAGGGCGAAGGCGGCATCGCGCGCTGGCTCAAGCTCACCGATGGACTGGGCCTCGACCGCGACTATGTCGTGTCGTTGCGCGGGCTGTTGCCGGCGACGCGTTTCGCCGTCGATGCCTATGTGCATTTCGTGCGTGAAAAAACGCTGCTCGAAGCGGTCGCCTCGTCCCTTACGGAGCTATTCTCGCCGGCGATCATCAGCGAACGCATCGAAGGCATGCTGAAGAACTACGTTTTCGTGACGGCAGAAACGCTCGCCTATTTTTCGCAGCGTCCGCCGCAAGCCGAGCGCGATTCGCGCTTCGCGCTCGGCTATGTCAAACAAAACGCCCGCACGGCGGAGGCGCAGCAGAGCGTCCTTGCCGCGCTTGAATTCAAATGCGATGTGCTCTGGGCGATGCTGGACGCGCTGTATCACGCTTATGTCGCGCCGGCGCACATTCCGCCCGGTGCGTTTGTGCCGGAGGATTAGGCAGCGGTCGTGAACGAGACGAATCCCGCAATTGCCCCGGATGCGCGTCCGCGCCTGCCGCGCGGCGTGCGGCTCGTGCACAACGAGGCGCAGGGCGGATGGGTGCTGCTCGCGCCGGAGCGCGTGTTCAAGCCCGACGCCGTCGCGCTCGAAATCGTCAAGCGCTGCACCGGCGAGGCGACGTTCGCCGCCATCGTCGACGATCTGGCGAAGACCTATTCGGCGCCGCGCGAGCGCATCCTGGCCGACGTGACGGCGCTGTTGCGCGGACTTGCCGACAAGAGGCTGCTGGAGTTGTGATACAATTCGCGTCGGCGTCATTCCGGGGCGCGCCGATAGGCGCGAGCCCGGAATCCATAACCACAATCCGTGTAAATTCTGCTCGATCTGGGGTTATGGATTCCGGACAGCCGCTGCGCGGCTTCCGGAATGATGGTCTGTGAGAGGCGTCGCGTGGCATCGTCGAATGTAGCACTCCACACCCCCCTCGGCCTCCTCGCCGAGTTGACGCACCGCTGTCCGCTGGGCTGTCCCTATTGCTCCAATCCGCTCGCGCTCGATCCGCGCGCAAGCGAGCTCGATACGCACACCTGGGCGCGAGTGTTCGCCGAGGCCGCAGCGCTCGGCGTGCTGCAGGTGCATCTCTCCGGCGGCGAGCCCGGCGCGCGGCGCGACCTCGTCGCCATCACGGCGGCAGCGCATTCCGCCGGCCTTTACACCAATCTCATCACCTCGGCGGTCGGCGTCACGGCGAAAACGTTACGGGAGCTCGGCGAAGCCGGTCTCGATCACGTGCAGATCTCAATCCAGGACAGCGAGCGCGCTTCCGCCGACCACATCGCCGGCTACGAAGGCGCCTTCGCCCGCAAGCGCGCGCTCGCCGCCGAAGTCGTGCGCCTGAAAATTCCGCTGACCGTCAACGTCGTGGTGCACCGCGCCAACATCGACCGCATCGAAGACATGGTCGCGCTCGCGCTTACCCTCGGCGCCAGCCGCGTCGAGGTCGCGCATGTGCAATATTACGGCTGGGCGTTGCAGAACCGCACCGCTTTGATGCCGAGCGCCGCGCAGGTTACGCGCGCCGCCGCTGCGGTCGAGGAATTGCGGGCGCGGCATCACGGCGAGATCGTCATCGACGCCGTCATACCCGATTATTACGCCCGGCTGCCGAAGCCGTGCGTCGGCGGTTGGGGGCGGCGTTCGCTCAATGTGACGCCGGGGGGAAAGGTGCTGCCCTGCCACGCCGCCGAGTCTATTCCGGGGCTCGAATTCTGGTCGGTGCGCGACCACTCGCTCGCCGATATTTGGGCGAATTCGCCGGCCTTCAACGCCTTCCGCGGCACGGCGTGGATGCAGGAGCCTTGCCGAAGCTGCGCGCGGCGCGACATCGATTTCGGCGGCTGCCGTTGCCAAGCGTTCGCGCTGACCGGCGACGCGCGCGCAACCGACCCGGTCTGCCATCTCTCGCCCCGCCACGAAGAGGTCGCCGCGCTCGCGGCTTTGCAGCACGACGTACCTTACGTTTACCGGCGGATGTAGCGGTTGTTGCCGGCGCGCGGCGCCCGGCACCCACCTCCTGCGCGCTGGTTTGGGCGCTTCCCTGTCCTTTTTCTCTTTTCCCTGCCTCGCGGATTTGCGATTTCGCATTGGCATTGCAACAGGCTAAAATTCGCGGTTGCTATCGGAACACTGGGCGCGAACTTCCACCGGGGCATGCGAACGGAAAGGTGAGGATGACGTCACTTTCCATCAACGGGAGATTCTACGAGGTCGACGTTGAACCCGATACGCCCTTGCTGTGGGTGCTGCGCGATACGATTGGGCTCACCGGCACGAAATACGGCTGCGGGATAGCCCAATGCGGCGCCTGCACCGTCCATATTGACGGCGTCGCCACGCGTTCGTGCCAGGTCGCGGTCGGCACCCTTGGCGCCAAAGAGGTGACGACAATCGAGGCGCTGGCGCAGAACGGCAAGCTGCATCCGGTGCAGAAAGCCTGGCTCGATCTCGACGTGCCGCAATGCGGCTATTGTCAAAGCGGAATGATGATGGCAGCGGCGGCGCTGCTCGAGCAGAAGCCCAAGCCGACGGATGCCGATATCGACGCGGCGATCACCAATATCTGCCGCTGCGGTACCTACCAGCGCATCCGCGCCGCGATCCATGCCGCGGCCAACGCGTGACAGCGAGGGGCAAGGATGCGCACGGTCAGAACCCTCCTGATGCTGATCTTCGCCGGCGCTGCCGCGGTCCCCACGGCGGCAGCGGCTGCCGAGCAAGTCGATCTCCTGCTGGTGCTGGCGGCCGACGTGTCGCGTAGCGTCGACAACGCGAAATTCCAGTTGCAACGCGAGGGCTATGCCGCCGCAATCTCCGATCCGCGCGTCCTCGATGCCATTCGGTCAGGCCGCAACGGCCGTATCGGACTGACGTTCGTCGAGTGGTCGGGCGTCGGCTCGCAGCGGGCGCTGATCGACTGGACGACGATTGGCGACGCCGATTCGGCAAAGGGCTTCGGCGACCGCCTGTTGGAGGCGCCGCGCTCGTTCGCGGATCGCACGTCGATCAGCGGCGCGATCGAATTCGCCATGGGGCAGTTGGCTCGCGCGCCCTATGAATCCGCGCGTCGCACCATCGACGTCTCCGGCGACGGCACCAACAATGCCGGCCGCGACGTGACGCTGGCGCGCGACGAAGCCCTTGCCCTAGGCGTCACCATCAACGGTCTCGTCATCCTCAGCGAGACGCCGTTGGCTTGGAATCCGGACCACACCAATCCGCCGGGCGGCCTTGACAATTATTACCGCAACAATGTCATCGGCGGTCCCGGCGCATTTGTCCTGGTGGCGGAAAACTTCAACTCATTCGGCCAAGCCATCGTCAAGAAGTTGATCGCCGAGATGGCGCAGGCACGCGAGCGGCCGCCGCGTCAGGCGTCGGTCCGTTGAGCGGCGCGGACCGCCGGCAATTGTGAGGCGGCCTTCGGAACCAATGTGGCGGCGGCAACTTAACGGGTATAGGCGGATTTTGCCTTTGTGCAGCAACCCTTTGGGCCGGCGCGCCGCGGCTCCGGCCACGAAAGCGACACAGATGCCGGGCATGTTCGCGGCTCACCTGCCGCCCAGCGAACATCGGAAGCGCCTCTTGTGACCGCGGCTACTGGCTTGAAACGCCTCGCGATTGCCATTGCTGCCGTGGTCGCGGCGGCCTTTGTCACGTTGGTTGCGCTGTCCTTTCTCATTCCGGCCGCGTCGGTGCGGGATGCGGTCGCCAAGGAGATCTATGCGGTCACCGGGCTCGACCCGGTGCTGCGCGGCGACATTTCTGTCTCGCTGTTCCCATCCGGCACGGTAAGCTTCCGCAACGTGCTGCTCGGCGACGACCGTACCGGCGAGCCCGCCGTGATCGCCGACGAATTGACCGCTCACCTGCGCTATTTTCCGCTCCTCGCCGGGCGGATCGAAATTGCCGACGTGACGTTGGTGCGGCCGACCATCACCGTGACATTCCTGCCCGGCGGCCAATCGAACTGGTCGGGACTGATGCAATCGCTTGCCCGCGCGCTCGAGCCCGATCCCGGCCGCACGGCGTCGTTCTCGGAGATCGGCATCCATGAAGGCAGTGTCGTCGTCCACAGTCATCATGCCGGGAAGGAAGTCACCGACCGGCTCGATGGCGTGGAATTCCAGCTCGCCTGGCCGTCGATCTCGCGCAGTTTCGGCGCCAACGGCCGCTTCGTGTGGCATGACGAGCCGATCGAGGCCAGCTTCACCCTCGGCGATTTTCTGGCGGCGCTCAACGGCGACCGCTCGGGCGTCAAGCTCCGGCTCGCGAGCGCACCGGTGAAAGTCGCCTTCGACGGCGCCGCGAGCGATCAGCCAACGCTCAAGGTCGACGGTATGCTGAGCCTGGAGGCTCCCTCATTGCGCGACGCCATGCGCTGGACCGAAAATAGCCAATTGCCGTTCGGCGGCTTTGGGCGCTTCGCGCTCAGGGCGCAAAGCAGCATTGTCGGCGGCGTGGTCTCGCTCTCCGGCGTCAACGTCGAACTCGACGGCAATACGGCCGAAGGCGTGATCACGCTCTCGACCGACCATCGCACGGTCCAGGGCACGCTCGCGGCCGACGCGCTCGATCTGACGCCGTATGTTTCCGGAATTCGCCTCCTGACCGCAAACGAACGCAACTGGGATCAACTGCCGATCGCGCTTGACGGGCTCGCCGACTTCGACCTCGATCTGCGGCTCTCGGCCGCCAGCATCAAGATAGCGACCGCGCAATTGGGTCGAACGGCGGTCGCCGCGAACATGCGCAACGGCAAGCTCGACCTCACGATCGGAGAATCGCAGGCCTTCGGCGGCATCGCGAAAGGCTCGCTCGGGCTCGCCAGCGCCAATGGCGGCGTGGCGGCGACCTCGCACATGCAATTCGTCGATGTCGATCTCGAAGACTGTCTCGGCCAGGTATTTGGGATTCGCAAGCTCGCGGGCCGGGGCAATCTGGTGCTCAATATCGAGGGATCGGGATCCTCCGTTCTGGCGGTGACGAACACGCTCAACGGGACGGCAAGCCTCACGGCGCATGGCGGCGCGCTCGCCGGCATCAATGTCGAGCAATTGCTGCGCCGGCTCGAGCGCCGGCCCCTTTCGGGTAACGGCGACTTCCGCAGCGGGCGCACCCCGTTCAACCAGTTTGCGCTAAGCCTCAAGATCGAGCAGGGCAATGTGTCCGTCGAAAGCATGCATCTTGACGGTCCGGCCGTGCGCCTCGCGGTCGGCGGCCAGGTCTCTGTGCCCACGCGCGATCTCGACCTGAAAGGGGTCGCTACCCTGGTCTCGAGCGCGACCGCCAACGAGTTCGATCTGCCGTTCGTCGTACAGGGTCAATGGGACGATCCGATCATGCTGCCGGATCCGCAGAGCCTGATCCGCCGCTCGGGCGCCGCCGCCCCCCTGCTCGACGCCATCAAGGCCCGCAACGCCGGCTCCGCCGTGCGCGCCGTGATCGACAAGCTCTTGGCGGCTCCCGCGGCGTCCACCGCTCCGCCGGCGCCGGCGGCGCATAGCCCGGACTAGCAATCGCGCCGGCTGGCGTGCCCCTGCGCAGCCGATGGATTATGATTCGGCGCACGAATCAGCGCGGGTTTTTTCGCCCGCGACGGGGGCAGGATGCTCAACCGCCTCACGCGCACGTTGGTCAAGGTGGTGGTCGCTTCGCTGATCGTCGGGACGATTCTCGCGCATTTCGGCATCACCACGGATGAGCTGATGAAGGCGGCCGGGCTCTCGTCCGGCCGCGTCGAAGAGCTGGCGCGCGCCGGCCTCGCCTGGGCGCTGCCGAACCTGCTGCTCGGCGCGCTGGTGATCGTGCCGATCTGGTTTCTGCTCTACCTGTTCCGGCCGCCGGGCGAGAGCCGGGATTGATCCGCTTCCCGCCGCGGCGCTGCGAGGAGCGAAGCGATGAAGCAATTCCCGACCTCTATAAAACGCTTTCGATGTCCGTTTTAGAAAAATCATTGCCGACAAACAGCAGCGGACAGGAATGCTCCTTGGCGAGCGCGTAAGCAAAACAGTCGCCGAAGTTCAGGCTCGCCGGATGCACGCCCTTGCCCCATTGCCCATAGGCCTGAGCAACGCGCCTTGCCGATGCCGGCGTCACCGTTACAAGCTCCAAATCGAGACCACCGATCAAGCTGTCCATCTCATCGGCGACGTGCCGCCGGCCGGCAACAATCAGGGCTTCGGCCAGCGTGCCGGCTGACAGCAGCACGTCGGTCTCAGCTTCAAGAGCTTTGATGCAGGCGGGAGCTGGTCCTTCGCGCACGACGATCGCCATGAGCGCGGATGTGTCGACAACGATCATTTAGGAAGGCCATACTCGTCGTATAGAAAGTCCTGGCTTCTCGCCGCGCTTGGGCCAGGAGTTGCTTTCGCGGCGCCAGATGCGCCGAGCGCTTCCATCAATTGCCTGCGCGCCTTTGGATCAAGCCGCTTTCTCTTGACGGCGACGAGACGCGCAGCCGGTTGGCCATGCCGGGTCAAGATGATTTCGTCGCCCGCTTCGGCGCGTCGAACCAAGTCGGTCAACTGACCCTTTGCTTCCGTTACGGAAATCCGCATTGCGCCCACCTTTGTGGACTATATGACGGTCCATTTCAAAAATGGGCCAACGAATGGTCCGTGTCAAGATCCAAGCGCCTTAGCTGCGCGCCGGCGCGCCCCGTGCCCCGGTGAGCTTGGCGAGGAGCGAAGCGGCGATGACGGCGATGCCGACCACGCCGACCATGATGCTGCACACGGCGTTCATCTCCGGCTTCACGCCGAGGCGAACCTCGGAATAGATGCGGATCGGCAGCGTGGTCGCGCCCGGCCCGGTGGTGAAGCTGGCGATGACGAGATCGTCGAGCGAGAGCGCGAAGGCGAGCATCCAGCCGGCGGCAATGGCCGGCAGGATCAGCGGCAAGGTCACCGCGAAAAACGTGCGCAGCGGCGAGGCGCCGAGATCCATCGCCGCTTCCTCCAGGCTGACGTCGAAGCCGACGAGCCGCGACTGCACGATCACGGTGACGAAACACATCGCCATGGTGGTGTGCGCGACGGCGACGGTCCAGAAACCGCGATCGACGGCAATGGCCACGAAGACGAGCAGCAACGACAGGCCCGTGATCACCTCCGGCATGACCAGCGGCGCATAGATCATCGCGGCGAACAGGAGCCGGCCGCGGAAGCGGCCGAAGCGGACGAGCGCCAGCGCCGCCAGCGTCCCCAATAAAGTTGCCGCGCTCGCCGAAGCAAGCGCCAGACGGATGCTGATAAAGGCCGAATCGATGAGCGGCTTATCGTCGATGAGGGCGGCATACCAGTGCGTCGACCAGCCGCCCCAAACCGCGACCAGCCGCGAGGCGTTGAACGAATAGATCACCAGCACGACGATCGGCAGATAGAGGAAGGCGACGCCGAGGATGATCGCGACGAGATTGAAAGCGGACACCTTGCGCATGGTCAGTCCGGCTCCACGGCCCGCATCGCCTGGTTCTGATAGACGACGATCGGCGTCACCAACAGGCACACCAGCACGACGGCAACCGCGGAGGCGGCCGGCCAATCCTTGTTGCCGAAGAATTCCATCCAGATCGTCTGCCCGATCATCGGCGACTGCGAGCCGCCGAGCAGATCGGGAATGACGAACTCGCCGACAATCGGGATGAAGCACAGGAGCACGCCCGCGAGCATCCCCGACGACGACAGCGGCAATGTCACCAGCCAGAAAATCTTCCAGCGCGGGCAGCCGAGATCGGCCGCCGCCTCGAGGAGCGATTCGTCCAGTTTCTCCAGCGTGGCGTAGAGCGGCAACACCATGAACGGCAGATAGGAATAGACGATGCCGATATAGATGGCCGTGTCGGTCGCGAGCCAGGCCGGCGGCTCGTTAACGATCGAGAGCGCCATGAGCACTTGGTTGAGCGGCCCGTCATGCTGCAGAATGTTCATCCAGGCATAGATGCGGATGAGCAGCGACGTCCAGAACGGCAGCACGATGAGGAGCATGAGCGCCGCCTGCCAGCGCCGCGGCATGCGCGCAATCGCGTAGGCAATGGGATAGCCGATGACGAGCAGAATAAGCGTGGAGAACGCGGCGATCTCCACGCTCTTCACGTAGGACAGGAGGTAGAGCGGATCGGAGCCGATGAGGACGTAATTGTCGAACGACAGAGCGGCGAAAAAAGTCCTGACGCCAGGCCAGCCGGCCGCAAGGTCGAGCACCGGCATGTAGGGCGGTTGCGCAATCGCCGTCTGCGACAGGCTGATCTTGAGCACGATCAGGAACGGCACGAGGAAGAAGGCGACGAGCCACGCATACGGAATCCGCACGACGAGTTTCTGGAGAAAGGAGCCTTGTTGCGGTCGCTTCATTGTGTGCTCGTTCGCAGTGCGCGGCGATGGATCTTACCGCGTCAGCACGATCGCGGCCTCGGCCGGCCAGCTCAGCCACACTTGCTCATCGAAGGCGACCGCGCGCTCGGAGACGCGGCCGAGATTGGCGACCGCCGCCTTCACCAGCGCGCCGTCGCGAATGCGCAGTTTGTAGATCGACATGTCGCCGAGATAGCCGATATCGACGACCGTTCCGGCGACGCAATTGTCCAGACCCGGCAAGGGCGGCTCGCGGCTGATGCGCACCTTCTCCGGCCGCACCGCCACCCACACCATCTTGCCCGGTTCGGCGTCGGCATTGGCGGCCATCCGCAGCCGGCCGGCAACCGTGCCCTCGACGCTCAGGCCATCGTCGCCGAGGCGGCCTTCGAACAGGTTGACGCCGCCGACGAAGTCGGCGACCCAGCGCGAGTTCGGCTGCTCATAGATTTCCGCAGGCGGCGCGACCTGCATGAGCCGGCCGCGATCCATCACGCCGATGCGGTCGGCGACAATCATCGCTTCGCTCTGGTCGTGGGTGACGATGACGAAGGTGAGGCCGAGCCTTCGTTGCAGCTCCATCAGTTCGAACTGCGTTTCACCGCGCAGCTTCTTGTCGAGCGCCGCCATCGGCTCGTCGAGCAGCAGCACGCGCGGGCGTTTGACCAGCGAACGCGCCAAAGCCACGCGCTGGCGCTGGCCGCCGGAAAGCTCATGCGGCTTGCGGCCACCAAGGCTTTCGAGCTTGACCAAGGCGAGCATGTCGGCGACGCGCCGTGCGATCTCCCTCCTGGGCAGACCTTCCTGCTTGAGGCCGAAGGCGACATTGGCCTCGACATTGAGGTGCGGGAACAGCGCGTAGCTCTGGAACATCATGTTGACGGGGCGCCGATGCGGCGGCACGGAGCCAAGATCGACCCCGTCGAGCAGGATGCGACCGGCGCTCGGCCGTTCGAAGCCCGCGATCAGGCGCAACAATGTGGTCTTGCCGCAACCAGAGGGTCCGAGCAGGGCAAAGAACTCGCCTTCATAAACGTCGAGCGACAGATGATCGACGGCCGCGGAGCCGCCGAAGCGCTTGGTCACGGCTTCGATGCGCAGCAGCGGACGCAGGTTCGGATCGGTCCACGGCGCAAAACCTCGTTTCGATCCGACGCTCTGCATTCCCACTCCAGCCGCGGCGGGCGGGAAACCTCGGCAGCTTTTGTAACGCAAATCGAGATGATCGACAAATGCGGCGGCGGCCGTCATTTCTTCGCGATTCAATACTTGGAGACAGGCGGCGTCAGCTCACCACCGCTTCGGTGAGCGTCGAGGCGAGGGTGACGTCCTCGACGGTATCGCTCGCGAGCTTGCGCGGCTCCGGACCGTAATAATCACCCAATTGCACGGCGGGCCGCGGCTGCGTCGTGATCGAGACCAAGCGGTCATAGAGTGCTTTCGCCGAAACCGGCTTGATCAGATACTCGTTGACGCCGAGCCGCACGGCCTCGACGACGCGCCAGCGTTCGCCGTGGCCGCTGAGCATGATGATCGGCACGTCCGGCACCGGAAATACGCCGGGCGAACGCACAATGCGCACGAGTTCGGCGCCGCTTAGGAATGGCATCTCCCAGTCGAGGATCACCACGTCGGGTCCGACGGTGCGAATGGTATCGAGAGCGGCGATTCCGTCGGCCGCTTCATAGATGTCTTTGATGCCGCAATTGACCAGGAGGTTGCGGATCATCTTGCGCATATACTGGTTGTCGTCGACCACCAGCACGCAGAGCGTCTGGATCAGATCCGCGAGGTCCTTCTTCGACAGCTTGGATGACATGACGCACCGTGACGGCCTCAAAAAGCGCCCATCGGGGCGCCAGGCGCATCAGACCATGGGCGCCTTGCGGGTTGGTAAAGGCGGCGGCGGAAGTTCGGGCAGCGCGTGCTGCGGGAAAGAGCCGCTCCTGCCGACGTGGTGAGCATTCCGTTAATGCAGCGCGGCGGCCGCCCAACACGAACTCAGTTGACCAATACGACTTGACTCAAGCCGGGATCGGATTCCGGCTTGTAGCTGGAGAGCCGGCGCGGTTCGGGCCCGTAATAATCGCCCTTCCTCACCATCCGGCGCGGCCGGCCGAGGATGGAGACGAGGCGCGCGAGCAACGCGCTCGTTGACACCGGCTTGAGCAGAAACTCGTTGACGCCGAGCTTCACCGCTTCGACCACCCGCGAGCGTTCGCCATGGCATGTGAGCATGATGACCGGCACGTCGGGCAGCGGAAAGTCGTCCGGCGAACGTACCCGGCGCACGAATTCCGGCCCATTGGGGCTCGGCATTTCCCAGTCGAGAATGACAACGTCCGGCACGATCGTGCAGATCGCTTCGAGACCGCTCTTGCCGTCGTAGGCCTCATAGATGTGCTTGACGCCGATCGCCTGCAGCAGCGAGCGGGTCACCTTGCGCATGGTATACTCGTCGTCGACGATGAGCACCTTCAGCCTTACAAGCTGTTCTGCAATCTGGTTTGCCGTCGATTCCATGTCGCCCTGCGATCTCGGCTCTAGAGGTGACGCAAATTTCCCCAAGGCGAGGTGACCACAAATACCTAAAATCCACCTGAAAAGGATCGATAAAATTTGAGCAATTGCACGTCATTGCGAGCCAACGGGCCCGGCCCGAAGTGGCCGGCCCGATGACAGGCTCCGCGAAGCAATCCAGGGTGGCGCCAAGTCTGGATTGCTTCGTCGCTTCGCTCCTCGCAAAGACGTACCGATCAACCGCCGCCCGGCGCCATGAAGCGATCGAGCGTGGCACGCTGCGCAGCGGAAAAGCGCAAGCCGAGCTTGGAGCGGCGCCACAGCACGTCGTCGGCGGTCACCGCCCATTCCTTGGACATCAGGTAGCGCACCTCAACGGCGGTGAGGTCGGCGCCGAAGCACATGCCGAGATCGTCCAGCCGGGCCGCCGTCTTCAGTACGCTCTCCACGCGCGTGCCGTAGGCGCCGACGAGCCGCCGCGCGTGGTCTTCGGTGAGGAAGGGCCAGCGGCGCTGCGTGCGCGCGATCAGCGCCGGCACGCCGTCATAGACGAAGTCGCCGCCCGGCAACGGGCTCGTCGCGGTCCATGGCCGCGAGCGCGGAAAGAAATGGGCCAGCCGGTCGAGGACGTCCTCGGCAAGGCGGCGAAAGGTCGTCAGCTTGCCGCCATAGACCGTGAGCAGCGGTGCCTCGCCGAAACGCTTGTCGAGGATCAGCGCGTAATCGCGTCCGATGTCCTGCGGCTTGCCGGCGCCGTCCTCATAGAGCGAGCGCACGCCGGCGAACGCCCACACCACGTCGGCGGCGCCGATCGTCGTGCGGAAATATGCGTTGATCACGCCGCAGAGATAGTCGATTTCCTCACCCGTCGGCGCGACGGCGGCGGGATCGCCGGAAAAACTCCGGTCGGTCGTGCCGATCAGCGTGAAGTCGCGCTCGAAGGGAATCGCGAACACCACCCTGCCGTCGGCCGCCTGCAGGATGTAGGCGCGCTCGTGATCGTAGAGGCGCCGCACCACGATGTGGCTGCCTTTGTCGAGCCGAAGGCGCCGCGGCGGGGCCTGCCGCAGCACGGTCTCGGCGACCGTTTCCACCCAGGCTCCCGCGGCGTTGACCAAAACCCGCGCGGTCACCACGTCGCGCCGGCCGCGGGCGTTGAGAACGAGCCGCCAGGCGTCTGTGCGCTCGCCGCGCACGCAGCGCGTTCGGGTGCGGATCACCGCGCCGCGCTCGGCGGCATCAACCGCATTGAGCACGACGAGGCGCGCATCGTCGGCAAAGCAGTCGGAATATTCGTAGCCGTGATGGAAACGCCGCTTGAGCGGCTGGCCCGCCTCGTCGCTGATGAGATCGAGCGCGCGCGTGCCCGGCAGAATCTCGCGCCGGCCGATCCAATCGTAGAGCAGGAGGCCGAGCCGAATGAGCATGGGCGAGCGCCTCGCCGCGTCGAGCGGCAGCACGAAACGCAGCGGCCGAATGAGGTGCGGCGCCATCCGCAACAGCACCTCGCGTTCGCTGAGCGCGGCGCGCACCAGATGCAGCGCGCCATGTTCCAGGTAGCGCAGCCCGCCATGAATGAGCTTCGAGGACGCCGACGAGGTGCCGGAGGCAAGGTCGTTCTGCTCGATGAGCACGACCTTGAGGCCGCGCCCCGCGGCATCGCGGGCGATGCCGGCGCCGTTGATGCCGCCGCCGATGACGGCGAGATCGAAATCAGCCACTGATTCTCCTCTCGCAACAGGATATCAAATCCGCTCTTTCCGCTGCCGGACGATGTGATGATCTTGCCTCCATCCCTGGATCGCGGCGATGATGGCGCCAGGGACAAGCGCCATGGACTTTCGCGATCGTCACGTCGTGATCACCGGCGGCGCCGGCGCACTCGGGACCGCTGTGGTCGAAGCGCTCGTCGCAGTCGGCGCTGTTTGCCACGTCCCCTGCCTTGATGCGGCGGAGGCACAGCGCTTTCGGTTGCGCGAGCACAAGCACGTGGTGCTCACCGTCACCGGCAGTCTTGCCGATGAAAGGTCTGTCAGCGGCCTCTACGACGAGTTCCCGCCGCTCTGGGCATCGATCCACCTCGCCGGCGGTTTTGCCGCGGCGCCGCTGCGTGCGACCAGCGTGGCGACGTTGCAGCAGCAGATCGAGATGAATCTCGTCAGCTGCCTCCTCTGCTGCCGCGCCGCGGTCAACGCCATGACCGCTAATCCGTCAGGCCATGGCGGCCGCATCGTCAATGTCGCCGCCCGCGCGGCGCTCGAATGGCGAAGCGGCGCCGGCATGGCCGCCTACACCGCCAGCAAGGCGGCGGTCGCCGCGCTCACTGTTGCCCTCGCCGAGGAGGTCGCCAAGGACGGCATCCTGGTCAACGCGGTCGCGCCCTCGATCATGGACACGCCGGCCAATCGGAACGCCATGCCCAAAGCCGATTACGCTCTCTGGCCGAAGGTCGAGGAAGTTGCGGCCACGATCCTCTTCCTTGCCTCCCCGGAAAACCGCGTCACCCGCGGCGCCGTGGTGCCGGTTTACGGACGGTCGTAGAAGAGTTCCCCTCCCCCTTGTGGAGAGGGGTTAGGGGTGGGGGTCGAGAGGTTTTGCGCAAGCGTTGACGGGCGGCGCGTCGCCTCCCGACCCCCCTCCCTACCCTCCCCCACAAGGGGGGAGGGATTTCACCCCGAGACCGGGACGACCTCGCGCGCCGGCGAGCGCACCAGCCG
>Ga0187856_1001608_pt1 | contig 17774 bp, 15 predicted proteins | sample June2016WEW_8_40_FD_132443 | JGI IMG/M metagenome (GOLD analysis project Ga0187856, IMG submission 132443) | Peatland microbial communities from SPRUCE experiment site at the Marcell Experimental Forest, Minnesota, USA - June2016WEW_8_40 | ecosystem: Environmental > Terrestrial > Soil > Wetlands...
CCGACGTCGCCGGCGATCCTTATCACCAATTCGGAAAAGCTCGCGCGCGACACCATGAAGGAGGTCGAGCGGCTGCTGGCGATCCTGCCGACCGCCGACATCGCCGCAAAGGCGTGGGCCGATTTCGGCGAGGTGATCGTCTGCGACGACGAGGCCGAGATGGTGCGCGAAGCCGACCGCGTCGCCTCGGAGCACGTCCAGGTGATGACGCGTGATCCGGATTATTTCCTCGCCAACATGAAGAACTACGGCTCGCTGTTCCTCGGCCCGCGCACCAATGTCGCCTTTGGCGACAAGGTGATCGGCACCAACCACACGCTGCCGACCAAGAAGGCCGCGCGCTATACCGGCGGGCTGTGGGTCGGAAAGTTTTTGAAAACGTGCACCTACCAGAAGGTGCTCACCGACGAGGCGGCCGTCATGATCGGCGAATACTGCTCGCGGCTGTGCATGCTCGAAGGCTTTGTCGCCCACGCCGAGCAGGCCAACGTCCGCGTGCGCCGCTACGGCCGCCGCAATGTTCCGTATGCGCGGGCGGCGGAGTAAATCTTCACCTCCCCCTGCAGGGGGGAGGTCGCGAGCGAAGCGAAGCGGGAGGGGGCCGTCCTCACCGCTGTCACCCCACCCCGCCCGCCATCGCTCGCTGCGCGAGCTACGGCGGGCGACCCTCCCCCTCCAGGGGAGGGTAAAGAACAGCATCGTGCCACCACGTGAGCATCGACCTCGCCCAAACTCCCTCCTTCCGCCTCGACGGCCGGCGCGCGCTCGTCACCGGTGGCGGGCGGGGCATCGGGCTTGCGGCAGCGTCCGCCCTAGCGCAGGCCGGCGCGCATGTGACCCTCGCCGCGCGCACCAAGACGGAAATCGAAGAAGCGGCGAGCGCCATTCGCGCGCGGGGCGAACAGGCCGACGCGCTGGTGCTTGACGTGACCGACATCGAAGCCGCGCGGCGCGCGGTTGCCGCAGCAAAACCGTTTCAAATCCTCGTCAACAATGCCGGCATGAACCGGCCGGCCTATCTGCCCGACGTCAAGGTCGAGGATTTCGACGCCATCTTTGCGCTCAACGTGCGCGCCGCGTTCTTCATGGCGCAGGCGGTGGCGCTGCGGCTGATCGAAGCGAAACTCCCGGGCTCCATTATCAACATCTCCTCGCAGATGGGCCATGTCGGCGCCGCGCGCCGCACCGTCTATTGCGCCTCGAAGCACGCCATGGAGGGCTTTACCAAGGCGATGGCGATCGAACTTGCGCCGCACAACATCCGCGTCAACAGTCTCGGCCCGACCTTCCTGGAGACGCCGATGACGCGGCCATTCTTCGAAAACAAGGTTTTTCGCGACGAAGTGCTGTCGAAGATAAAACTCGGCCGCCTCGGCCAGCTCGACGAGGTCACCGGCGCCATCGTGTTCCTCGCCTCCGACGCGTCATCGCTGATGACCGGCTCGGCGCTCGTGCTCGATGGCGGCTGGACCGCGGAGTGATTAGGTTATGAATCACGGGTCGGAGGCGTGCTCAGGCGAACTCCCTCTTCCCAGCGGGGAGAGGGTTGGGGTGAGGGGGCTCCAACCGAGAGGCCGTACCCCCTCACCCCAGCCCTCTCCCCCATGGGGAGAGGGAGAAGAAGCAATGTCGCGATGGCGGAGAAAATCATGCGCATTTTGGCGTTCTGTCTGATGTCGCTGTTTGTCGTTTCCGCGCATGCCGACGATGCGGAACTGCGGCAAAAGATCGTCGGCACCTGGAAGCTCGTTTCCGTCGTCTATGAGGATGTCGCGACCAAGGAGCGCACGCCGGTCTATGGCGAGCATCCGAACGGCATCCAGATCGCGACGCCGGAAGGCCGCTGGCTCGCGCTCGTCACCGCCGAAAACCGGCCGGTGCCGAAGACCGACGCGGAGCGGGCGCAAGCGCTGAAGACCATGATCGCCTATACCGGCCGCTATCGCGTCGAGGACGGCAAGGTCATCACCAAGGTCGAGGCGGCGTGGAACGAGGCCTGGGTCGGCACCGAGCAGGTGCGCGCCATCCGCTTCGACGGCGACACGCTCTACATCGAGAGTCCGCCGATGCCGCACCCGAACATCAACAACAAGGTGGTGCGGGTTATTGTGGTGTGGGAGCGGGAGAAGTGAGAACGACCTCTCTCCCCGCCTTGTCGCTCTTCCCGGTTGCGGGGGGATGGCCGGGTCAAGCCCGGCACTGACGAGTCGACGTTACAGCACCTGCGGATTGACGCAGTTGGGCGGCCTCTTGCCCGCCAGGAACGCGAGAATATTGTCGACCACGATGTTCGCCATCTCCTCGCGCACCTCGACGGTGGCGCTGCCGAGATGCGGGGTGAGCACCACGTTGGGCATTTTACGTAAGGCCTTGTCGATCCTGGGCTCGTGCTCGAATACGTCGAGGCCGGCGCCGGCGATCTGTTTTTTCTTGAGCGCGCGAACCAGCGCCGCTTCGTCGACGATGGCGCCGCGCGCAGTGTTGACGAGGACCGCCGTTTTCTTCATCAGCCGCAGCTCGTGCGCGCCGATCTGATGCCGCGTCTCTTTATTGAGCGGCGAATGGATCGAGACGAAATCGGATTCGCGCAGCAATTGGTCGAGCGGCACGTAGGTCAATCCGGCTTCGCGCTCTTCACTTTCCGGCTTGCGCCGCGGCGTCCAGTAGAGAACCCGCATGGAAAAACCGTGGGCGCGACGCGCCACCGCCTTGCCGATCAATCCGCCGCCGCCGATGAGGCCGACCGTCTTGCCCCACACGAATGCGCCGAGCAAATGGCGCGATTGGCTGCCGGGAAATTTCCCGGCACGCGCCAGGCGGTCGCCTTCCATCAGCCGCCGCGCCACCGCGATCATCAGACCGACAGTGAGATCAGCAACCGCCTCGGTGGTCGCCGGCGGCACTACGGTGACGGGAATGCGCCGTGCGGTCGCCGCGGCGACATCGATGTTGGACGGCGTGATCGACTGCGCCGCGATCATGCGCAATGTCGGGTTGGCGGCGACCACGGCGCGATCGATCGGGTCGTGCAGCAGGCAAAAAAGAATATCCGCCTTGCGCACGGCGGCGATCAGCGTGCGTTTGGGAATGATCCGGCTCGCATCCGGAAAGATTTTGACGCTCGCCACCGCGCGCAGCCGCGCGAGCGCGCTTTCCGCTACTGGCTGCGTGACAAAAATACGTGGTCGAGGAGCACTTGCGCGCATCAGGAGAGCCACCGCACGATTCCGGCGACGCCATCGACCGCGACCTGCGCGCCGTCCGGGATGCGCCGCGTCGCGTCGTTGACGCCGAGCACCATCGGGATGCCGCGCTCGCGCGCGAGCGAGGCAAGGTGCGAGGTCGAGCCGCCGAGCTCGGCGACAACGCCGGCGACGCGCGGCAGGATGTGGCTCAGCGCCGGTCCGGCCACGCGCGTGACCAAAATGTCGCCCGGCGCGACGCGGGCGAGCTCGCATTCGCAATTCACCACCACGGCGCGGCCGCAGCCCCAGCCGATGCCGGCGGGATGGCCGTTGAGGCCGGGATGCCTGAGCCAGATCTCGTCCGGCACATGCGCAGGCTCGACGCGCAGCGGCCGCGCCTGCAACAGCTTGAAGCCGGCCTCGTCGAGCGCCCATTCGATCTCGACCGGCATGCCGAGCACGTCTTCAGCCTTGCGCATGAGCCGGCCGAGCGCCGTCGCCTGTCCCGCCTGCAGGCAGGGGGCGCGCACCAGCGCGTCGGGCACCGCCTGCGGGATCGTGCCGGCGCCATGCACGCAAGTTTCGCGGTGATGTTTTTTCCCGCTTTCCATCGTCCGCAGGAAACCAGTGCGGCTGAGAACGATGCGGTCGGGCACCACCTCGCCCTGCGCGATCGTGGAGCCGAGGCCCCAGGTGGCGCTGATGAGCATGTGGCCGTCGGCGGTCTCGCTCAAGCCGCCGCCCGACGCGCGCGCGGCAATGAGCGGCTGAATGAGCACGGCCATCGCCGTGTCGGCCGGATCGAGGTCGTGCTGCGCCATGGATCGGCGCGCATTGGTGGTCCACAAAGCCGCCCAGCAGGCGCGCAAGGCGGTGAGGAATTCGGTATCGCCGCCGACGCCGAGGAAGCTCTCGAATTGGCCCGCAAAACTCGTATCGGCGCGATCCTCGATCAGCGCCGATGAGCGCACGGCCGCGGGTTTTTGCAGGGCGTTCCAGGCCGCGCGAATGTCCTCCAGAACGTCCGGCGCCAGATCGCTCTGATAAAGCTTGAGCCGGATCTCGACCGACAGGCGGCGTTGCAGCGGCGGATCTGCATCGGCGTAGTCGCGGAGCGCGTCTGCGAGCCCGAGATGGGCAATCTGCCGCCGGTAGGCATCGGCCGCAACGCAGAACCCGCCCGGCGTCGGCAAACCCGCATGCGCCAGCGCCGCAAGATTCGCAGCCTTCGGCCCGACGCGATCGGGATCGGTGGCGGCGGAGTCGGAGAGAAGGAGAATGAAAGAAGACGAGTTCATCTATCGCCAACGCGCTCTTCGTTTTTCGCTTCCCGTCTGCATCGTCCCTCCCCCTGAAAGGCTAATGTTAGCACAGATGTTGCAGTGCGATTCATCGATGTTGCAGTGTGATTCAGTTTGCAGGGGATGAATCTGGCGTGATTCTGTCTGTGCTGTCGCGATTCGAGGAGAAGGCGATGGCGGACATGGAGATTGGATATTTTGGCGATGAACGGCTTAGAAAAGGCGGCGAACTGATCATGCAACGCATTGCCGAGCGGCAGGAGGTTTGTCTGCGCAAGCTCGGGGATGGTCGGGCGGAACAGGTCAAGTTTCGGCGCTTTCTGTCGAACGAGGCTGTCACTGTCGAGGAGATGGTAGCGCATCGGGCGTTGCTCGCTGCCGCAGCCGCGGGAGGCCGGCATGTTCTGGCCATTCAAGATACCAGCGAACTCAATTATGAAGCGCAACGCGGACGCAAGCGCCGGCTTGGTACGGTCGGCAACGGCACCGACATAGGGCTGTTCGTGCATCCTGTGCTGGCTGTGGACGCGGTTAGCGAGGAATGCCTGGGCCTGGTTGACGCTCAGGTGTGGCGCCGGACCAAACGCAAGGCGGCAAACTACAAGCGCCAACCCATCGAGCAGAAGGAATCCTATCGCTGGGTGAAAGGGGCAAACCAAGCGAAAGCGGTGCTGGTCGAGGCATCGACGGTTACGGTCATGGATGACCGCGAGGGCGATATCTACGAAAAATGGGCTCGCCTGCCGGACCAACACACGCATCTTTTGACCCGTGCCAGTCGCGATCGCTCTTTGGCTAATGGCGGCAGATTGTTCCCGACTTTGGCAGGTTGTGCCGAGGCGCATCGCTATCAGTTGGATTTGCCGGCGCGGCCCGGCAAGCGCAGCGCACGACAGGCTTGCATGGCAGTGCGCTTCGCGCCCGTTCGCATCTGTCGGCCCGGTTCCTGCTCTGATCCCAATGCGCCAGAGGAGATCGAACTGTTCGCCATCGACGTGCGCGAGCTTGATGCGCCCGCCGGCGAGGAGCCGATCCACTGGCGCTTGTTGACGACACATATGGTCGAAAGCGTTGCGCAAGCACTCACCGTGATCGGCTGGTATCGTTTGCGCTGGCATATCGAGCAGCTGTTTCGAACCCTCAAGCGTCAGGGCCTTGGCATCGAGCAAAGCGTCATCGAAGATGGCGTCGCGCTCGAAAAGCTCGCTATCATTGCGCTCATCGGCGCTACCATCACCATGCAGCTCGTGCTCGCTCGTGCCGCCAGCAGCGATGACACGCCGGCCACACGTGTCTTCGATGCCAACCAGATCGACGTCCTCCATGCTTTGCAAACGAAGCTACAAGGCGGCACGCTCGAACAGCAAAACCCCTATCGGCCTCAGAGTCTCGCCTGCGCTGGCTGGACCATTGCTCGTCTCGGAGGCTGGACTGGATACGCGAGCGATCGATCTACCGGACCGATAACCATGCGAGATGGACTCCAACGCTTCAACGCCATCGTTGACGGCTATGACCTCGCTAGAAATGTGTGCTCAAGTTAGCCCCCTTGGGGAGAGGGAGAAGGAAATGTGCGTGCTTTTTTCATCAAGGGCGGGTCGGCCGAACGGCCGGTGTGAAACTCGCAATGACGACGCCGCTCAGTGCTTTGCCGCCAACCGGCGCACCACTTCGTCGAGCTGTCCGACGTTTCGGTAGCGGATGCCGAGATCGCCACGGCCTTGCGATCAATAACGAAGGGACGCGCCCAGTCGATTTCAGGGTTCCGATTTCAGGGTTCGACCACCGGCTCGAAGGCCGGGTAGTTGAATCGATCGTCGAGCCTTTCCCAGACCAGCCGCACCGGCATGCCGATGCGCAAAGCTCCCGGTTCGCAGTGGTACAGATTGGCCAACAGGCGGACTCCCTCGTCGAGATCGACCAGCGCGCAGATATAGGGGACTCGCCCCTCGTGTCCCGGCCATGGCGATAACGTGACGGTCCATGAGTACAGCGTCCCGCGTCCCGAGACCTCGCGCCATTCGAGAGCACGCCTGCCGGTATACAGGCTGACCGGTCGCGGGAAATGTTGGAATCGTCCGGTCGCGCGGCAATACTGGATCACCAGGCGTCGCTCTTCGGCCGCATCCCAGAAGGGCTGCGTGTGCATGTAGGCGTTCGGGCGGGGCAAGGGCCGCGGAGCCGTTCTTGCTTGTTCCTTGCTCATTTCACTGCTCCAGAATGAGGACGGCAGAGGTTGCCCAATTGCGCGCATAAGGAATGCCGCCGATGCCGGTCACCAAGGCGTTGCGGCGGTCGGCGACCTGCCGCCCGCCGGCTTCGCCGAACAACTGGCGGACCGCCTCGACGAGGTTCACCCCGCCGCCCGCGAGCCGGGGTTGTCCCGCCGAGATCTGGCCGCCACCGGTGTTGAGCGGGAGCGTGCCGCGGTACGACAGGTTAGTTTCCAGGATGAAGTCGCAGCCACGGCCGCGCTCGCAAAATCCCAGCTGCTCGAATTGCAGGAGAACCGCCATGAAGAAATCGTCATAAGGATGGAACGAGGCGATATCCTTCGGTGTCAGACCGGCTTGCCGCAATGCGCGCGGCCCTGCCGAGAGGAATCCCGACTCGGTGATTTCGGCCAACGGCTCGGTCAGGTTGTAATGGGTCTGCTCGGCATAGCCGGTGGGAAACACCTTCATCGCGAGCCCGAGGCGACGGGCGTTGTCGTCGCTCGTCAGCAGCACTCCATTGGCGCCCTCGCACACCAGCACGCTGTCGAGCAGCCGCAGCGGCGTCGAGACCCGTTTCGACTGCAGGTAATCCTGCTCGGTCAAGGGCACACGCAGCTTGTCACAGGCGTTGGGGTTGAGGAGGCCGTGATTGCGCTGGGTGACCGCCAGCTTGGCTAAGGCGGCGTCGTTCAGCCCGTAAAGGTGCTGGTAGCGCTGCATGATCAGCCCGAAGGCGCCAACCGGCCCATGCAACCCCGTCGGATACAGGAATTCGAACCGTTGCGCGCCCTGCTCGGGCGGGCGGCCGCTCGGCTGTGCGTCAGCCGCGATCAGCAATGCGGTCCGGCAGAAGCCCGCGCGGATGGCGGCGGCGGCGCGGGCGACGCCGCCGATCGGCGAGGCGCCGCCCAGCGCCACCACTTCCAGCCAGGTCGGCGACAGCCCCAGCATCTCGCAGACATACTGCGGCCAAAACGAATTCTCCGTCTGGCTCAATGTCTCGGTGACGCAGACGCCATCGATTTCGCTCTTGTCGATGCCGGTGCGGCCGAGAATCTGGTCCATCACCTCGCCCGCGAGGTCGTAAGCACTGCGGCCGGAGCGCAGGACAATTTTCGTTTCGCCATAGGCGACAATTGCGACGTCCCTCATTCTCGATCCCAAACCTCCTCCCGGCCAGGTCATGACGGTCGTGGCCGACATTACTCGAGAAGGAGGGTGTCGTCTTCACGCTGAAAGCGCTTTGCCGAGAGTTAGCCACTCTTGTCAATTGCGCCGTGTTCGAGCAAGTGTTGCAACGCGGCGCTGCCGCCGGGCTTGTTCGGCGGCGCGCACGTCAGCCGATGACAGGAACGAATCCTGCACGACATGCTGGGACCTTGAGCTCAATTCACGACTGATGAGAGGAGCAAGAGCTATGCTCAAAGGAGTTCGCGTTGTCGAAATAGGCGCGTTCATTACCGCACCTCTCGCCGGCATGATACTCGGCGATCTCGGCGCCGATGTCATCAAGGTCGAGCGTCCCGAGGGGGATCCGTTCCGTCGTGCCCGCGGCGGCCAGTACAGCCCGAACTTCGTCGCCATCAATCGCAACAAACGCAGCATCGTCGTGGACCTCGGCAGCGAGCGCGACCGGGCGACCCTGCTGGCGCTGATCGACAAGAGCGATGTGCTGCTCGACAATCTTCGGCTCGGAGCGTTGACGAAGTACGGGCTCGACCCGCGGGTTCTCGCCGAGCGAAATCCGCGGCTGATCCATTGTTCGATAACCGGCTTTGGCGCTGTCGGCCCCTACCGCGACCGCCCGGTATTCGATGCAGTCGGACAGGCGCTGAGCGGCATCAGCAGTCTCACCCTCGATCCGGAATCTCCCTTCAGCAGCGGACCGACGATTTCCGACGACGTGACGGGGATGTATGCCTGTCTTGCCATTCTCGGCGCTCTCTACGACCGCGCGCAAACCGGACACGGCCATCGCGTCGAGGTCAACATGCTCGAGGCGTCGATGGCCTTCATTCAGGGCGCCTTCACCCATTTCATGCAGAGCGGAGTCGTGCCCGACCGCTTTACTCGAGCGTCGGCTTCCCAGTCGTTTGTGTTTCGCTGCGCGGATCGCAAGTTGCTGGCGGTCCACCTGTCGACCGGAGAAGTGTTTTGGAAATCGTTGGCGACGACGGTCCTGGAGGCAGCGGAACTCGCCAGCGATCCACGTTTCATCAGGCATGCAGAGCGAGTGAAGCACTATGCGGTCCTGCGGGACGCTCTGGCCGCCCGTTTTCCTGCGCGCGCACGGTCGGAGTGGATGCTGCGCCTGGAGAAGGCGGATGTGCCCTTTGCGCCGGTTTATCAGGTCGACGAGGCTTTGGCCGACCCGCAGGTGCTGGCGAACGAGACCGTGTGCGAACTCACGCACCCCACCCAGGGACGCGTGCGCACCATCCATTCTCCCGTGCTGATCGACGGAAAGCGTCCGCAGAACGCTCTGCGCGCTCCGCCCCTGTTGGGCGAGCACTCGCAAGCGATCACAGCCGCGATATAGCGTGGCTGCTTCGGCGTGCGAGAGCAAGGCCGAGGTCGCGCCCTTCGTTGGAGCTATTTGTGGTACGCGCCGTACACGTTGTGATCAACAGCACTGTGACCCGACCCGGCTCTTTGACCTCATTCTCTCAGACATTTGGTTCAAAAAATACCGGGTGACGTCGCATCGGAGCAAAACCCGGAGGCATTCAATGGTCTCGTTGCGCACTCTGCCAATCGCTTTTCGCGCACTCTTCAGCAGCTTCCTTATCGTGATTGGTGTCGGATACCTGATGGCTCTGTCGTACATGTATCTGTTTGTGATCGAGCCTCATCAGCAGATGGGCGAGGGCTTGGTTGCGGGTATCAGCGATGAATATCACGGGTTGCCGAAAGGACAAACCTTGCTTGAGTCTGCACTGATGGGGCCGATGGCCGACAAGATATCCGATGCCGACCGCACTGTCGTTCTGCAGTGGATACATAATGGCGCGAAAGCCGAGGACTATTCGCAAGTCGAACCGATCTTCGCCAAGGACTGCATCGGCTGTCATATGGCCAACGCCCAGGCGATCCCGCCGCTCACGAGTTTCGAGGACATGCAGGAAGTCGCGGCAGCGGACACCGGAATAAGCGTCACCGATTTGGCCGAAACCTCCCACATTCACCTGTTCGGCATCAGCATCATATTCTTGCTGACCGGAGCGATTTTCGCCTTTAGCGAAACGCCGCTCTGGTTTCGCGTATTTCTCGTTGTCGTTCCCTACCTGGCCATCCTGATGGATATAGGTTCTTGGTGGTTCACCAAATATCTCGATCCAACATTCTTCGCCTACATCGTGATCGGCGGTGGAGCCTGCACGGGTTTAGCTCTGGCTGCTCAGATTTTCATTTCTCTTTGGGAAATGTGGATCGATTCGGTCAAAGCCGCCGTAGGTGCAACCGGCATAAGCCGCCAGGATGACGATCGCGGATGAGTATCCACGGTGCACCCGATCGGTTGAACATCAATCTTTGTTTGAGCTTGAAAGCCGATTACAGATGTCGATGAGCTGGTTTCGCATCCAGCGATGTGCCGCGTGATTGGTTGTCCCAGCGTGCCAAACCATCGTGATCGGCACCGGCGGCAACGGCAGGGGTCGCATCGCGATGCGGAAACTGCCGCGCCGCAAACAATACTCTGCAGTGCTGCGAAATACCGTCGTTACCAGGTCGGAACTCTCCACCAGGAAAAACGCCGATAACAACTGGTTGACCGTCATGCTGACCCGCCGCTCGATGTTGCGTTTGGCCAGCAGATGGTCGACCAGACTCGTCGATTCCCCGGACGGGCGCACCAGCAGATGCCTGGCGCCCGCAAAACGGGAGAGGGTCAACGGCCGTTTCGCCATAGGATGGTCCTGGCGCATGAGGCAAACGTACTTGTCCTCGAACAAAGCCTGCATTTGGAATCGCTTGGGCAGATCGGGGTTGTATCCGAGCGCCAAGTCCACCTCGCCGGAATCCAGCATCGCCGGCAGGGTTGGCATGGTTTTGGTCTTCAGCCTCAAGTCCACTCTTGGAGCCGCCGTCTGCATACGCTCCGCGAGATGCGGCAGCACGATGATCGAGACGTGATCGGAGATCGCCATTTGGAAGGTCCATTTGCTCTTCCCCGGCGTGAAGGCTGGAGGATCGAGCACTATTTCGAGCTGACGCAGCGCCTGCGCCACAGGTGCCGCCAGCTCCAGCGCCCGCGGCGTCGGCTTCATTCCATTCGCGCCTTTTAGAAACAAGGGGTCGCGTAGATGGTGCCGCAGCCTGTTGAGAGAGTTCGAGGCGGCGGGCTGGGTAATGCCGAGCCGGCGGGCGGCACGCGTCACGCTCTGCTCCTGCATGAGGGCGTCGAACACCACCAGCAGCCGAAGATCGAAACCGGATAAATTCATGGCATGAATGATCCTATCTCGATTATTAATTTGAAAAATGAAGAATTAGTGGCCATGCTGACGATCGCTTCGCCGCTTCGGCGGCAAGCGGCCGTCGAATCGATGAAAAATATCGGGAGTAGCCCGTGCGCGGCCGGCAATTCGACCGGGGGTTCGCGGGCAAATTTGCGGGCAGGACAGAACAGGGAGGAGTCGAGCAGTGTACCGGCTGGGCGTCGATATCGGCGGAACATTCACCGACCTGGTTATCCAGGATGCCGACAGCGGCTTCATCCACACGCTGAAGGTCCCATCTACGCCTCACGATCCATCCGAGGCGGTGCTCGACGCGATCCGGCGGGCGGCAGACAGCCAGGGCATGGGGATCGACCTCGCAAAAATTAGCCAGCTCATTCACAGCACGACGGTCGCGTCCAACACTATCCTGCAAGGCGTCGGAGCCCGGATCGGCCTCCTGGTGACCGAAGGCTTTCGCGACCTGCTCGAGATCAGGCGGCACAAGCGCTATGCTTTGTTTGACGCTGCGTATCGGAAACTGCCGCCGCTGGTTGAGCGGCGGCTCACCATCGGCATCCCCGAGCGGATTGACGCGCAGGGCGAGGTGGTGGAGCCGCTCGACGAGAAAGCCGTGCGCGCGGCGCTGGACTTCCTCGCGTTCGAAAAGGTCGAAGCGGTCGCCATCTGTTTCCTGTTCAGTTTTCTCAACGACTCGCACGAGAAGCGGACGGCCGAAATCGCTCGCGAGGTGTTGCCCGGTTGCTTTGTTTCCACCTCGAGCACGATCTATCCGCAGTATCGGGAATATGAGCGCGCCAGCACGACGGCGGTGAATTGCTATTTGGGGCCGCGCGTGTCCCATTACATCGATCGACTCTCGGCGGATGCGTGCGCGACCGGGATCGCGGCGCCGCTGCAGCTGATGCAGTCGAACGGCGGCATCATCGCCGCGCAGGAAGCGAGCTCCTACCCGTGCCGCATCGTCGAGTCCGGCCCGGCCGCGGGGGTGATCGCGACGGCCTATTTCGGCTCCTTGGTCGGCCGCCGCAACATCATCGCCTTCGACATGGGCGGCACCAGCGCCAAGGCGGGCCTGATCGAAAACGGCGAGGTGCGGCTCGCCTCCGGGCAGGAGGTCGGCACCGGCGTGAACATGTCGCGGTTGCTGCAGGGCGGCGGCTATTTCGTCGGCGCGGCAACGGTCGACCTCGCGGAAGTCGGGGCAGGCGGCGGCTCCTTGGTCCGCCTGGAGGACAATATGCTCAAGGTCGGCCCCAAAAGCGCCGGCGCCGTTCCCGGGCCGATCTGTTACCGCAAGGGCGGCGAGCAGGTGACGATCACCGATGCCAACGTGCTCCTCAACCGCATCCCGGCCGATCATTTCCTGGGCGGAAAGATGAAGCTTGATGTCGCGCGCACGCGCGCCATTGTGCGTGACCAACTGGCGAAGCCGCTCGGAATCAGCGAAGAAGAAGTGTGCGCGGCGATCATCGAGATCGCGAATGCAAACATGTTGAAGATGCTGCGCATCGTCTCGGTCGAGCAGGGCTACGATCCGCAGGAGTTCTGCCTCATCCCGTCGGGCGGATCCGGTCCCGTGCACGCCGTCGAACTCGCCGAAGAACTGGGCATCCGCGAAGTCATTGTGCCGCCGGCGCCGGGGCTGCTGTCGAGCCAGGGCCTGCTCTCGGCGGACATTCGCTACGATTTCCGCCGCACCTTCGTGGCCTCGGTTGCCAAGGCCGACCTGAGCGAGATCGCTGCCCTGATCGGCGAGCTTCGCAGCGAAGGCGAGCGCGCGCTTGCCTCGTATCAGCTCCCCTCGAATCGGATCGAAGTGAAGGTTTCGGCCGACATGCGCTACCTGGGCCAAGCCTACGAGATCAACATCCCGATCCCGGGCACGTCGTTCGACGACAACGCCCGGACCGCGATCATCGAAGCATTCCACCAGGCGCACGACCGCATTTACGGACGGCGACACGCGGAAGGCGATGTGCAGTTCGTCAATATCCTGCTGACGGTGATTGGGGCGGTGCAAGCGGTGCAGCATTCCGAATTGCCCGCGGCAAGCGGGCCGCCGGCGCCGGTCGCGCGCGCCCGCACATGGTTCCGCGGCGAGGCCTACGAGGACTGTCCGTGTTACGACCGCGATACCATTCGCGCCGGTCACCAATGGTCAGGACCGTCCGTCACCGCCGGCCAGGACTCTACGATCGTTATTCCGCCGGGCTGGAACGCGCGCTGCGACAAGTTCGGCAATATCCTGATCACGCGTGCTGGAGGCGCGGCATGAGCAAGCCGGCTCTCGATTCGTTCCGTCTCGACATTCTTTCGAGCGCGCTCACCGCGCTGACCGAAGAGATCGAGATCACGCTGTTGCGCTCGGCGTATTCGCAAGTGGTCAAGGAGGCGCAGGATGCCTCCTGTGCGATCTTCACCGCCGCCGGACGCATCGTCGCGCAGCCGGTCGTTATTCCCGGCCACCTCGGATCGATGAAATACATGCTGGCGGCGTGCTTGCAATCCTATCCCGCGCCTACGCTTTCAGCGGGCGACGTGCTGATCACCAATGACCCGTATCAGGGCGGCAGCCACCTGCCGGACATCGCGCTGTTTCGGCCGATTTTCCACGCGCGGGAACTGGTCGCAATCGCAGGATGCCTCTGTCATTACACCGACGTCGGCGGCATGGTGCCGGGGTCGAATCCGCAGCGCGCAACCGAGCTCTACCAAGAGGGCTTGGTGCTGCCGCCGATGAAGCTGCATGAGGCGGGGCGGCCGAACGACACGATCCGAAAGCTGATCCGCGCCAATGTGCGCAATCCGGCAATATTCTTTGGCGACCTCAACGCCCAGGAGGCCGCGATGTTGACCGGGGAGCGGCGCGTGTTGCAGCTGATCGAGCGCTTCGGGGTCGAGGGCGTCCGCCAGGCCATGGATATGCTGATCGCCATCACCGAGCAGAAGGCCAAGGCGCAAGTCGCCGCGATGCGGCGCGGCAGCTACGTGTTCGAAGACTTCATGGATCATGACGGGATCGATCTCACGCGGCCGGTCGGCATTCGGGTGCGGCTCGACGTGCTCGAGGATCGTCTGCGTTTCGATTTCACCGGGACCGATCCGCAAGTCAAAGGGCCGCTCAATGCTCCGCTCGCGAAGACCTGGACCTCGGTGTTCTACTGCGTGATGTGCGCGCTCGGCGACGACGTGGCGTTCAATGACGGGCTCGCGAGCATCATCGACATTTACGTGCCGGAAGGCACAGTGCTCAATCCGCGGCATCCGGCCCCGGTCAATGCACGTTCGATCACCGTCAATCGCGTTGCCGACGTTGTACTCGGCGCCCTCGCGCTCGCCGTGCCCGAGCGGCTCGGCGCGCAGTCTTGCGGCGTCCCGACCGGCATATCGTTCGGCGGCTTCGATCCGCGCACCGGCCGCAATTTCGTGTTCTACGAAAGCTATGGGGGCGGCATGGGGGCGACGCGCGGCGGCGACGGCGCCGATGCGGTCAGCACCGGCACCTCCAACGCGATGAATATTCCGGTCGAAGCGATCGAGATCGATTATCCGATCCGCATCCGCCGCTACGAGCTGGCGCCCGACACGGGCGGCAGCGGAAAGTTTCGCGGCGGACTCGGCATCATTCGCGAATATGAAATGCTGGCTCCGAGCTCCAGCATCAATGCACGCGGCGATCGCACCAAATTCGCGCCGCGCGGCGTGCACGGCGGCATGAACGGCGCGAAAAGCCATTTCCTGCTGTTCGATGCGGAGGCGCCGCAGGGTCGCGAGATTCCCAGCAAGTACAGCGGCCAGATCCAGCGTGGCGATCGTCTGCGGGTGAGAACTTCGGGCGGCGGAGGATACGGACCGCCGCGCGAGCGGCAGAGGGAAGCGATTGTCACAGAGCTGCGCAATGGCAAGCTTACGGTCGACAAGGCCCGCGAGGACTATGACGTCGATGCGGAGAGCGCGGTGTTGGCAAAGCCGCGAGCGCCGCAAGGCTAGGGCTGGAGGCTGGATATGAGACTTGTAAGCTTTGCGATCGGACCAAAGGACAGCTACGGCGTTCTCTCCGGCGACGGCGTCATCGATATTGGCATGCGCTTCGGCGATCGCTGGCCAAGCCTGCGCGCGGCGCTCGCGGCCGGGGCGCTCGCGGAAATCCGTAACTTTGCCGACGGCCGCTCGCCCGATCATGCAACAAAGAAAGTCGGCTGGCGCCCGGTGCTGCCGGACTGCGACAAGGTCATGTGCATCGGACGCAATTACAAGGATCACCTGGAGGAAACCGGCGCCGAGGTGCCGGCAAACCCGCGCGTCTTCCTCAAGCATCGGACCGCGATCGTCGCGCACAATGAGCCGATCATACGGCCGCGGCTCTCGGACAAGTTCGACTACGAAGGCGAGCTCACGGTAGTGATCGGCCGGGCCGGACGCCACATTCCGGTCGATCGTGCGCTGGACCATGTCGCGGGCTACACGCTCCTCAACGACGCCTCCGTGCGCGACTATCAGCAGCACAGCCTGTTCGCCGGCAAGAACTTCGAGCGCACCAGCGGTTTTGGTCCCTGCCTCACGACTACCGACGACATCCCGGATCCAAGCAAGCTGACGCTGCTCACGCGGCTCAATGGAATCGAGGTGCAGCGCAGCGGAACGGACATGCTGATCTACGACATCCCGTTTCTGATCAGCTATCTCTCGCGATTGACCACACTGTTACCGGGCGATAGCGTCGCCACCGGCACGCCGGGAGGCGTGGGGTCGCGGCGCAAGCCGCCGCTCTGGATGAAGCCGGGCGATGTGATCGAGGTCGAAATCAACGAAATTGGCGTGCTGCGGAACCCGGTCATTGCCGAGTAGCTGACGAGGGGTGTCATGCTCCGTTTCGGCTTCGCGTTGCTTCTGGCGATTGGGACTTTAGGCGCGGTGCACGCGCAGTCGGTTGATGCGCCTTGGCCCACAAAACCGATCCGCTTTATCGTTCCGCTGCCTGCGGGCTCCGTCGCTGACCTCGTCGCCCGCATCGTGGCCGCGAAGCTCAGCGACCGCCTGGGCCAACCGATCATCGTCGATAACCGGCCGGGCGCGAGCGGCAGTATCGGCGCCGAGGCCGTCGCCCGGGCGGCGCCCGACGGCTACACGATGGGACTCGCGACCGGCAGCACGCATGCTATCGCGGTGAGCCTCAATCCGAACCTTTCCTATGATCCCGTGAAGGATTTCGCGCCGATCTCGATGCTCAGCGACTCGCCTTACGTCCTCGTGGTCACGAAGGAGCTTGAGGCGAAGAATATTGCCGAGCTCATCGCGATGGCCAAAGCCAAGCCGGGCGCTCTCAGGTATTCGACCGACGGGCCCGCCAGCCTCGCGCAATTTGCCGGCGCCTTGTTCGCCACCATGGCGGGCGTCGAACTCACGCCCGTGCCGTACCACAGCGCGACCCATGCCGTCATCGACCTGATGGAGGGACGCATCGAAATGCAATTCGGTTTGGTCGGCGCCAGCTTGCCGTTTATTCAGCAGGGAAAGCTGCGCGCGCTTGCGGTTACGAGCCGCAGGCGCGTGGACGTGCTGCCGGATGTTCCGACGCTGTCGGAATCCGGTTTGCCGGGCTATGAGGCGGTGCTTTGGATGGCACTTGTCATGCCGCCGGGGACACCGCCCGCGATCGTCGAGCGCGTGAACCGCGACACTCGGGCGCTATTGGCGGAACCGGAGGTGCAAAAGGCGCTGGCCGCCCTGGTGATGCAGGCCGCATCGAGCACTCCGGAGGAATTACGCGAGCGCATTCGGCGCGACATCGAGAAATGGCGTCGTCTCGCCGCTGAGGCGGGAATCAAGGCAGAGTGACAAAATACCAATTCTCTTATTCGTCGTCCGACCGCGCCGTGCCCAGGTCGCGCTTGCTGCGTCCAGGCACAGGCTGCGTGCGCGAGTTGACGAGCCTAATGCGTTAGCCACCAAGCCTCGGTGAGCGCAATGAGCGTCGCCGAGTTCGGACAATAGCTCTCCCACACCGGGTTGTTCGGATCGCGCCTCAGGTCCACTTCGCAGGCTTCGCGAAAGTCGCAACTCGTGCAGCGCCGCTTGATTGTTTCGAGCATTTTGTCGCCGCTGCTTTCGACCGCACTAAGATCGAGACCCAGCATGGCCGCCCGGCAGCCCAGAAGGTCATCGCCTGAGGTGGAGCGAGCATCGCGGATTTGCATCAAATCCTCCTGCGTTCGTCGTCACAAGCACGCGAATAAATTGAAGAGTGCATTGACCTAAATCAATGCGACCCGGCAAAGCGCAAGGCGCGCGACGGGCAAATCGCCGGCGGTCGGCTCAGATTTCCTCCGGCAGCATGGCGATGGCGCCGCACGGGCATTCCTGGGCGCAGACGCCGCAGCCCTTGCAGTAGTCGTAGTTGAAGCGGAAGCGTTGGCCGGGACCGAGCTTGATCACCGCGTTGTCCGGACACACGCCGTAGCAGTTGTCGCATTCGAAGCAATTGCCGCAGGACAGGCAGCGGCGCGCCTCGTAGAGCGCGTTGGTTTCGTCGAGGCCGCCCTGTACCTCCTCGAAGGTGCTTTGCCGGCGGGCGACTTCCAGCATCGGCCGCACCGTCTTCGGCGCGTC
>Ga0187856_1001614_pt1 | contig 17732 bp, 18 predicted proteins | sample June2016WEW_8_40_FD_132443 | JGI IMG/M metagenome (GOLD analysis project Ga0187856, IMG submission 132443) | Peatland microbial communities from SPRUCE experiment site at the Marcell Experimental Forest, Minnesota, USA - June2016WEW_8_40 | ecosystem: Environmental > Terrestrial > Soil > Wetlands...
CGCAAGATCATGCGCTATATCCGGCTCTATGGAAAAACCGCAAAACCTTTCCAATGGAAGTACACCGATTATCGTCACCGCGTCTCAGCATGCTAAAGATTCAGAGCGGACAGCCCACTAGTGAGGTTTTGCTTGCTTTTGAAATAGTCGCCGCACAACGAATATTTGAATACCGACTGCTAATAGACCATTTACTAAGAAGGCATCATGAACGTTCGAAAGACCTATAAACGTCCCAGTGACTAAGTTACCGAGCGATAAGCCACCTCGCGTCGCCAGCATGAAAAGACTCGCCACTTGGCCCCGGTTCTGATCATTGGCCTCCGATTGTAGGAATGTATTGGCGGACGTGTTGGCAACCGTGATAAAAAAGCCGCTGCCAACCAGCAGCACCGCAAGTTGCCAAACGGCTCCGACCGTCGACACGGCCATCGTGAAGAATCCATAGCACAGGGCCGCGCTGAGGGACATTCTCAGGGGGGCGAAGTGTTTCATCGTGAGGAGTATGAGCAGAGGCCCCAACATGCCTCCGATGCCGAAAGCCGTCATTACGCCCCCGAACTGTCCGACGTCGGCATGCAGCACGTCTTTCACGATTACTGGGCTGAAAGTCACAAGCGGACCGCAAAAGAAGCCCGTACAGAAAATAGAGAGCAGTGCCCAGCCAGTCTTCTGGCTACTGATAATCGCTCGGATGCCGTCTATGCTGGAACGGTGGTTCTGTCGATCGGGTCCCAAGCTTCTTCCTGGTGGGTGCAGCCAGTAGACGGAGAGAAAGAACGGAATATATGAAGCCGCATTGGCGCCGAAACACCAAAGAAACCCGTATTTCAGCATGATCAGGCCGGCAATGGCCGGCCCCAGTACACGGGATAGATTGAACTGAATCGAATTCAGGGCTAGCGCAGGCCTCAGATCCTCACGGCTGACAATCGATGGAATTAGAGATGAAAAGGCTGGCGCGGAGAGAGCGTCTGTAATGCCGACGATCAGGGAAACGGCAATGATCATCCAGACTTTAACCCATCCCAGAGCGACCAGCGCGACGATTAACACGGGACAAAGCATCTGGATGCCCTGAAAAACGTAGATGATCAAGCTCCGGTCCGCTCGATCGGCCAGGATGCCGCCCAGAAGTCCCAGAATCCAGAAGGGCGCATTCATCGCAAAAGCGTCGAGGCCGAGAAGAAACGAGGAGCCGCCAATACTTAGCACCAGCCAGGGTTCGGCCACCGACTGCATCCAGGTCCCAACATTGGAAAGAAGACTAGCAGACCAGAAAACGCCGTATCGCTTGGTCCGCAGGAGTCTGGAATTGGAACCCACCGTCATTGTTACGTCAACGCCTCCCAAGCTAGATGTTCACTCACCGCTGGCGCGACCTTCCGCTGAAGGCAACTCTCCTGCGGTGAGCGAGCACACGGCTTCGCGGGTTTGCCGGAGAGACGCTATCGTCAAGTGCCTTGACAAGCGGCGGATCGTCGGCTCGACCAACCACCGGAGTGACCCAGGGATGGCTCGACCTAAGACAATGCTCTTCTGCTCCAGGTACACTCCGCCGTCTCTTTGTTCGTATCGAGAAAAAGCCATGGCTTCGCCAAACATAGTGGCTAGCCTCATCGTCGCGCTTTTGGCTCTCTTAAGCTTTGTCGTGAACCCGCCACTCTTCCAAGCGCGTGCTCTGCGCGATGGAATACCAGCGTCGCATCCAGTTGGACGGATCGAACGCTAGATTCACAATCGAGCAATTCGGTCGCGAAGAGCACCTTTCGAACGTAGCGTACCAGGAAGCGTTCCTCCTCGCTGCTTCGGAAAAGGAGAGCTGAATTGACCATCGTTGGCCAGTAGAATTCGCTGTACCGATCATAGTCGCGAACCACGGCGAAAACATTGGCCAACGTGGCACCGGGAATGAAAACCGCACCGATCCAATCATGGATAAGGCCTCGAGGTACCGGTCGCGAGCCGTTTTCGCCTAGCTCCGAAGCCGCGAGAATCTCACCCTGACGTGCCCGCGCCGTCCGAAACGGGTCTTCCCACGCCCTGAGGGTTTCCGGTCTTAGTGCGGCTGCCCCTAGTAGGGCGGGAAACCCGAGAAACCGAAGGTGAACCTGGAGACGCCAAAGCTTCCTTTCGCATTACCAGAAGCAGCCCACGGGGGCGCCATCGAACAAGCCGAGCGGCACGGAAGCAATCCGACAATAGTGCGACCAATCAGTAGTGAAATGTTGGACAGGGCCGATCTGTGAGACCGGCCCTGTGTGTATTAGCGTCTTTTGCCGGCGCTCTGATGGACGCCAGGCATCAAAGCCAGTCTGTTCTTCGAGACTTGGCGCATGGACTGCGCGATTTCTCGCACGAAAGATCAATGGAATTGGGCGCGGATCTTGGCGAAGGCCCGGTGAAGAGCGCTCCGCGTAGTGTGCGGGCTGCTTCGCTTCAAACACAAGTCGATGGCATGCCGCACCATGTTGGACCACGGCGAGTCACCCACAGAACTCAGCATCCTTCAGCCTGCAAGAACCACAATCTGAATGGCGTATGAACTCTCTCGGCGCGTGACGGTAACACGGCAACTGGTAACAAGATTCTCACATTCGAGCGAGTGAGCCTCGGCTTGAGCCGATGCTTCGATGCCCGGGTCTGGAGGCATGTTCCAGAAATTTCACGTCGACTGGGACCGTCATTCCACGAGCGCTTGAGTACTTTTGAGACCTACTTCGTCACCAGCACCGGGCAAGGAGCATAGTCAAGAACACGCTGGGTTACCGATCCGATCAGAACGCGGCTGGTGCCGCGCCGTCCCGTATGCCCCATGACGATTAAATCGGCGCTAAGGTCGTTGGCCGCGGCAATCACTTCCTCGAATGGTTCGCCTCTACGTATCTCTGAGTGGACGCTCGCGCCCTGGCGCTCGGCGGAGCTACGCGCGAGTTCCAAATAGCGACGCCCCTGCTCTTCCAACTCCGCCTCAACCTCTTGTTCATTACGTTTGCTAAAGCGGACCAGCTCATTGAGAACCAGCTTATCGATCACATAGAGCACAGTGATGGTGCAAGCCGGGCAAAGCTCAACGATGCGTAGCGTCATTTGAACGGCTTGCAGAGATGGCTCCGATCCATCGATGGGAACAAGGATATGTCGAAACAGAGGTTCCACTCTTAGCGATCCTGCCGTTCCTTCACGCGCTTGGTTCGCATGAAACTCTCTCGCTCTTGTTCATCCAAAACAACCTGAATGCGTTGGATGGCGGCCTGGTATTTCGGAATCAACAGATTCTCAAGCGCATTGACGCGGCGCTGAGTTTGTTCGAGTTCCGCCGCCACCCTCCACACCGAACCGCTGATCTCGGTCCACGAACCGAGGATCTGGCCTGCTTCGATCCACCTAGTCCGAAGTTCGTCGAAGATTGCGCTGATGCCGGCCGGGCTGTAGGGGAACGGCAACGGCTCCACTTGCATCGAGACCAACGGCAGAGCCACGCCCATGACGCTGCGCACCTCGACTGAGTATTCTGTTTTCGCGGCCGGCGCGAGGCCGGCAAAGCGCATGGCATCCATTCCCATCACCAAACGCGCTTCACGCTGCACTTTGTAGGCCAGGGCGAAGCGTTCGCGAACGTCCCGCTCGGTGTGCTTCACCTCGCTGAACAGGTCCCAGAGTTCCCGCAATAGCGTCTCTCGTTTGCGCTCCAGGATCGCGTGGCTCTGGACGGCTTGATCCAGTTCGCGGCGCAGATCGAGGAGCACGGCCCGGGTCGGCGGCAGTTGATCGAGATCAATCATGAGTAACCGGTCCTTCCAGCTTTCCTGAATAGTGCAGCCGCAGGTTTTCTTCGTTGATGCGAGTCAGCTCGCTCGATGGAAGCAGAGAGAGAATCTCCCAACCCGTGTTCAGCGTCTCTACTATGGACCGGCCCTGGCTGGCGGACTGAGCCAGGAATCGGCGCTCGAATTGACGGCCGAACTCCAGATAGGCCCGATCCACCGGAGTGAGGGCCATTTCGCCGATGATGACCGAGATGGCGCGGATTTCCTGCACCCGCGCATAAGAAGCGTAAAGCTGGGCGGCCCAGCTGGGATGATCGTCCCGAGTGCGATGCTCGCCGATTCCATTCTTCATGAGACGCGAGAGTGATGGCAGAACATCGATCGGCGGATAAATGCCCTCCCGATGTAGCGCTCGGCTGAGAACGATCTGGCCTTCGGTGATGTAGCCTGTCAAATCCGGCACCGGATGCGTGATGTCATCGCCGGGCATGGTAAGAATCGGGATCTGCGTCACCGATCCAGGCCGGCCGTGTACGCGGCCGCAGCGTTCGAAGATCTCAGCCAGATCCGAATAGAGATAGCCTGGATACGCTTTGCGCCCCGGCACTTCATTGCGTCGCGACGAGATCTCGCGCAACGCTTCGGCGTAATTCGTCACGTCGGTCATCAAAACTAGAACCTGGTATCCGTGCTCGAACGCCAGGAACTCGGCCAGGCTTAGCGCGATGCGCGGCGTGACCATCCGTTCGAGCGGCGATTCGTCGGCAAGGTTCAAGAAGACGGCGGTGCGCGCCAGCAGTCCGGATTCTTCAAAGCGCTGCTGGAAGTATGCCGCCGTATCGTGCGAGACGCCGAGCGCCACAAAGATAACTGCCAGTGTTTCCGATTCGCCGGCGATCCGCGCCTGCAGTGCGATCTGCGCGGCCAGTTCGTTATGCGGGAGTCCCGCGCCTGAGAATATGGGAAGCTTTTGTCCACGCACCACCGTGTTCATACCGTCGATAGCGGAGATTCCGGTCTCGATGAAATCCTGCGGGTAGGCGCGAGCCGTGGGATTCAACGGCGCGCCATGCATCTCGACGCGGGCTTCGGCCATTGGCGGCGGTAATCCGTCTCTTGGCCTGCCGAGTCCATCGAAGACGCGGCCGAGCATCTCGCGCGATACGCCGGTATGGAACGTCTCACCCCGAAAGCGCAGCAAGATCTCGTGGGGATGCAGACCGGCTGTTTCGCTCCACAGCTCCGCGATGACGCGATCCTCGCCGGTGGTCAGCACCTGTCCCAGCCGCACGCCATCCACCGCGTGTACTTCCACCAGTTCTCCGTAGGCTGCTTTCCCGTAGCCTTCGGCCACCACAATTGGCCCTTCGATACGATCCGCTCCGGCGTACTCGCGCATCAGATTTTCAACTCCGCAGGAACCAGCGCGTTCAGAGACGCCTTCAATTCGTCCAGCAGCCGCGCGATCTGATCCACCTGATCGTTCCGCACAGTCTCCTTCAGTTGCACCAGCCGGCGAACATCCAGAAGTTGGCGTACGCGCGCCAGCGTCGCTCCGGATTCGATCGCCTGCTGGCCTGCTTGGTAAAGCTCGACGAAAAGCCGCAACAGCGCCACTTGTTTCGCGGGAGCACAATAAGCATCCACGGGATGCAGCGCGCTTTGTTGGAGAAAACCTTCCTTCAAAAGCCGTGCGGCGTCCAGGATCCAGCGCTGGCGATCCGGCAGGGCCTGTGCTCCCACCAATCGCACCAGTTGCTCCAGCCGTGCGGCTTGTTCCAGGATTTGCGCCGCCGCGTCTCGAAGGGCCTGCCAATCGGGCGCGGCTTCTTTGGCCCACCAGGGTGCGACATCATCGGAGTAAAGGCTGTAGCTGGTTTGCCAATTAATCGCGGGATAGTGTCGCGCGTTGGCGAGAGTGCGGTCCAGCGCCCAAAATGCGCGTGTGTATCGCTGGGTATGTTGCGTGACCGGCTCGGTGAAATCGCCGCCCTGGGGACTGATGGCGCCGACGATGGTGACGGAACCCTCCGCCCCTCCCAGCGTCTGGACGCGCCCGGCCCTTTCGTAGAAGGCAGCGATACGGCTGGGCAAGTACGCGGGGAAGCCTTCTTCGGCGGGCATTTCTTCCAATCGCCCAGCGATCTCACGCAGAGCTTCGGCCCAGCGGCTGGTGGAGTCGGCCATGAGCGCGACGTCGTAGCCTTGGTCGCGATAATACTCGGCGATGGTAGTGGCTAAGTAAATGCTGGCCTCGCGCGCGGCCACCGGCATGTTGGACGTGTTGGCGATCAGGACCGTGCGCTCCATGAGGGGCCTGCCGCTCGATGGATCGATGAGCCGCGGAAACTCGTCCAGCACTTCAGCCATCTCGTTGCCGCGCTCGCCGCAGCCCACGTAGATGATCACGTCGGCATCGCACCATTTGGCAAGCGCGTGTTGCAGGATCGTTTTGCCGGCGCCGAACGGTCCGGGCATGGCGGCGGTTCCGCCTTTGGCTAGAGGCGCGAACGTGTCCAGTACGCGCTGGCCGGTGATCAGAGGCTTGGATGGCTCCAGACGTTTTTGTGCAGAGCGCGCGGAGCGGATGGGCCATCGCTCCACCATGGTGATGGGATACCGGGCGTCCGCAGAGTCTTCGATAGTCGCGATCAAGTGGTCGAGCGGGTACTCGCCTTCTGGTGCGAGGTCGACTATTTTTCCTTTGACACCAAACGGCACCAAAACACGATGTTCGATCAGCGGAGTTTCTGGAACTGTCCCTAATAAACTACCTGCTTGAACCAAGTCGCCGGTTTGGGCTCGGGGCGTGAATTTCCAGTTCTTGGACGGAAGAGCGTCGGCTTGCGAGCCGCGCAGGTAGATCCCCTGCTGATCGCGTACCACTTCAAGAGGCCGCTGGAGCCCGTCGTAGGTATTGGCGAGCAATCCCGGACCAAGCGATACCGAGAGCGGCGCACCCGTTCCAAACAGCGGTTCGCCGGGTCGCAGTCCGTTGGTGTCTTCATAAACTTGAATCGTGGCTGTGTCGTGAGCCAGCGCGATTACTTCGCCGGCCAGACGCGCATCGCCCACCTGAACCTGCTCCAGCACGCTGAGCGGGCCGGTGACGCGCGCCCTGACGACCGGGCCGCTGATCCAGATCAATGAACCGATAGGGAGCGCGCTCACGGCGTCTCCCGCGACAGGGTTTGGAACACCCGTTCGCGCAGCGTCTCCTGCGCCAAGGTGAATTGTGTGGGAAAGGTCGCATCAAACCGAATGCGCCCGCTCGAAGCGAGCAGTCCTCCCCAGGTTGCAGCAGGCTTGCCGGCGCGGAGGAATCTGACGCCGGCCTCTTTCGACCACTCGTCCAAAACGTCCGGCGAGAGTAACTCATGACCAACGGGATCGGCGGCAAGGACTAACTCACTCACCCCCAACTCGCGAGCAGCGGCGAGCGCGCAGCGCTTGAGAACGTCCAGGTAAACTGGTTGTCGCACCAAGCCACGCAATTGTTCCTCGGCAGTCTGCCAGACCCACTGGATTGGCGCCTCGCGCAATACGACAAAGCGGCGCTGGGCTTCCAGTTCGGCACGGGCGGAATTTCTTCGAGTTAACGCAGCCGACTGGCGTTCCGCTGCCTCTGCAGACTGCCTCCGGATCGTTTCGATCTCTTCTTTGGCAGCCTCCAGAACAGCAGCGGCGCGGCGGGCTGCTTCTTCGGCGATCTCCACCGCCCGATGATTGGCGCGTTTGCTGACCTCCGCGACCAGCGCTTCTGGATCTCCAAGAATTGCAGCCACTCAGTGCTCCAAATGAACGCCCAAAGCTTGCTCGATCCGCGCTTCGAGCGCGAGCGATGGCTTGGCCGGCCCTGGGCCTGGGATTTCGACCACCAAAGCGCCGGAGTCGTCCATCGTGTCGGGCCGCGCTGCCGACCAGTTTTCCGTGAGCAGGACCAGCGCGATGTCCGGGTCGGACATGGCCTTCCCTATCGCGTCGCGCGCTTGCTCGACGCTGGTCACCATACGTCCTTCCAGGCCGATCAAGGCTAAGCCGAAGACCGCGTCTTCGTCCCCGATCACGATAATCTTCTGGTCCGGCGTCTCTTTTTGGCCTGACACCTTAGCCTCTCAGAATGATGAACGAAACGATCAATCCGTAAATAACGATGCCTTCGGCCAAGCCCACAAAGATCAGCGTCCGGCCGAGCAGCTCAGGCTTCTCCGCGATGGCTCCGATCGCAGCGGCGCCGGCAATTCCGACGGCAATGCCCGATCCTATGGCCGCTAGTCCTGTGGCGATCGCGGCGCCAAGATAACGGTTCTGGGAACTTGTATTGGCGACAGCAGCCGAAGCTTCCTGCGCATGCATGGGCTGCGCGAGCACAAATAGCGCCAGTACCAGCAAGAGTACATTCAATCCTTCAAGCCCGAACACCCAAGACCGCATGTCGTCCTCCCGTTTGAATTGAGAGCGGCACAAACGGGCGCCCTCTGCCCTGAAAGAATCTTCCAAAAAACTCGTAGTATTCCAGACGCAGCGCCTGAATGCCGACGATCACACCTTCAAAGCCGACAACCAGGAGCGTGCCAAGGAGCAGCACCAGCCATCCCCAGCGTCCCTTAGAATAGCTCACCACCAACCCGGAAAGTCCTTCGTGCGCAACGGCGAACGCTCCCAATCGAATAAATGAAAGGCTATTGCTGGCATATCCGGTGACGCTTTCGAACAGTTCAAAAAAACCGGTAACCAACGCTTCGCCGATCGGCGGGGCGGGGCGATGCCAGATCCACTGGGCCAACGGCTCGTGAATCCAGAGCACGACGCAGAGTGCCGGAATCACGAGCAGCGCGCGCGCCGGTAGCTTCCCGAAACCGACGCCAAGTCCACCACCTAACAAAGTCCAGTACAGCGCGATCCCGGCGAGGCCGTTCTTTTCGAGGAACAAACGCGGCCAATCCCTGGAACGCCATGCATTGGCAAGATTCATTGCGAAGCCTATATTGAGCAGCACCACGCCGCCCGCGATGGCCGTGAGCAGCACAGTCCAGATGCCTTCCAAAGGCTGGATCCATGCCGCATGCATAATCTGTCGACCGAAAGCCGCTCCGTAAAGTAGACCGAACAGCATTCCGCTGGCTCCGGCAGACGCAATCAGGATTCCCAGATCCACCTTTCGGCTACGCAGCCATAAACCCGTGAGGAGCAATAGCAGGCCGTGTCCTAGATCGCCAAACATCATGCCATACATAACGAGAAAGCTCACGGTGACGATCAAGGTAGGATCCAACTCGTTATAGGACGAGAGCCCAAAGGTAGTGACGAGTTCTTCAAAAGGCCGCAGCCAGCGCGGAGTCCGAACCAAAGTGGGGACGCTCTGTCGATTGGCATCGGCCTTGAGAACCTCGATCGCGATGGGATGGCCTGCGGCGCTTTCGACGCCTTTTCTCACCTCATCCAGGTCGCTGGCCGGCACCCACCCGGAAATCAGGAAGACCTCGCCATGTTTGGGGAAACGCCGTATTGCTTCGGCGAGTTTTCCGCAGGCCGTTGCGCGGAGCCACAGGCTGGTGAGTTCGGGCGAAAGCTCGGAAGCCAGTTTTCGGCGTTCCTCATCGAGATCGTTCAGACGTTTCTGAATCTCCTGAGCTTTGCGCTTCAGCGCGGCGAGGGCTTGCTCTGGCCGGCCCAGGGCCTCCAGCGGCAGTGCGATTGGTTCAAAGAACGCACTTTTTAGCGCCCGATTCAGGATGGCTGCGTTATCCGTGGAACAGGCCGCGAGCACCAACGCGCGATCTTTTTGGACCTGCAAAGGAATGAGGACGAACGGAATCTGGAACAGCGCTTCGGCAACACGCGGAACATTCCCGGTTGGCATGATTCCGACCGTTACGGTCTGATACTGCAATCCGCGCAGGTCTTCCACCGGAACATCAAGAGGAAGCAGCAGTTGGACCTGCGACTCACCGAGGGCGAGCTTCTCTCGCTCCTGCTCGGTCTCTTTCAGCCGCCGCTGCCACGATTGAACCCGGGCTTCCAAAGCCAAGAGGCGCACATCGATGTCGCGCCAGTCTTGGGTCGGACGTAAGTCGCTGTCCGGCTCCGAACCCGCGGCAGGCTTGCACCTGAGCGCAACGAGCATTTCGCTCAGGCGCGTGGTCAAGCCGCTATAGCGGTTCGCCAATTCAGTCCATTCCGGGGAAGGGGCCCAGCCTTCCGGTACGGCATCTTCCAAGTGCAAGGCCTCCATGCGCGCCAGAGCGTTCGTTACCACTTCCAGATCGGGCTCCAGCACGAAGAGGTTGGTCTCGAGCATTGGCTCGGGCGCGAGCATGCTCATGCCGCTCGCACCAATCGCCGGCCGATTTCCTCACTCGACAGGCCGGCGACTTTCCCTTCCATGATTACCGTGAGATCGCGCACTTCGGCTTCGAGCAGCCAAAGGTATGCCAGAGCGCCGCGAAGCTGAAACAAGGGCCTCCGGACGGCAGCCTTGGCGTAGCGGAACCGCTCCCGCTCGGCTAGGACTTCGATCTCAGTCAAACCCTCGACCTCGGAGATTCCTGGCGCGATGCGAAAGCCCAGCCGCGCGGCTTCCACGGCGAGCGGCGACCCGAGCGCCACCCGCCGAATCGTATCCAATCCCGCGGCGAAAGCGCGATGCAAGGTGAAATTGATAATTTCCTCCGGGGTCATCCGTCCATAGATCCGGTATCGATAAGCCCAAAGCATGTTTTGGACCGCAATGGAGCGTCCCAGGAATCTCCGCGCGTCGGCGGCATCCTTTCCGCTTTGCGATTCGATCAGCCGGACTAGTTTCTGGAAATAAAACAGATCGAGAGCGATCTCCAGGTAGAACAATCGGCGCTCCTGCTGATAGCGCTCCATGGCATGGTCGAGCGGTCTGGCATAAGGCGATTCGCGAATTTGATCGACGACGGTGGCGATCGACCCGGCTTCGATCAGCAGGTCCCAACGCACGCTTGTGGCACGGAGTGGAATCAGGGAAGCGCGAGCGCGCGACGGGTCTAATCCGTAGTGAACGGCGCGCAGGACCGTCTTTAGATTTTCAACGTCGAAGCGCTGGTTATACCAGCTCACCAGCTCTCCGGCGCCCGGCGGGAGAAAGCGAACCAACGCGCGTCCGGCGTCGGCCACTTCGCCGAGTAAAGTCACCGCACTCTGATGCGAGGCCGTCCGCGCCGCACGATCAGCCTCCAACAGGCGGCTCCATGCCGCATCATCCAGCAGCCGCGACAGCCTTGCTCGGACATATCCCTGGGCCGCCGCGTAAGAGAACAGGCTCAAGCTATTTGCCCTTGAAAGTCGCCCAGTCCATCACCATATCGACCGCTTGAGCAGAATTATGCTTTGCTCGGCGCTGGATTTCCTGAGCCTGAGCCTCCGCTTGGTCCAGCCGCTGCTTCATCTCGATGGCGGCCTGGGACTCGACTGCTTCCAACCGTGAGCGCAACAATTTGGCCCCCTCCTGACGGATGGCATCCACAGATTGCTTGGCCTGCTCACGAGCTCCTACGACGATGCTCTGGGCGCGTTCTTCCGCCGCCTTCAGGATTTCGCGCGCCTGATCTTCGGCCTCGATCAGTCGCTTGAGAGTGCTTTGGGCGGGGGATGCTTCCGGCATCAATCAGAAGGCCTCCTTGAGACGAGCCGTTGCGACGAAACGTCTCGGGGCAGGCCCAACGTAGTTAAACGGGAAGCCAGTAATCAACGTGGCGATGGCTTCCAATGGCGGCGCGGTCAAGCTGATACCCTCCGGCTCCACTACCTCGAGGGATTCCACCGGATAGGTGAAATGGCCCCGAGCGGTGACGATCCGTACTGTATCGCCCTTCTCAAGTTCGCGCAAGGGTCGAAAGAACGTGTCGCGATGCGCGAGAACAACAAAGTTTCCCACCTGTCCATGGTGCGGGAGGGGCTGGATACTACAACTCTCCGTCGCGCGGTGGGGCACGTGCCATGCAAAGAGCAGCAGGCCTGCAGTGCCCAGAAGCATAAGCAAGTCTGCCGCCCAACGGACAAATGGAGGTCTGCTTCCGAATTTCATTCGGATTCGCATGATCACCCTTGTCTTAGCGGCTGGCCGCACGCGGGGCGGCAAATCGCAGACTGGCTCCGATGAGCAACGCGAGTAAACCCGCCAACCCGATAGCGAAAATTGGGCTGGCTGTCTTGGGCAGGGCGGTCGGCTCTAGCGGCGGAGCAGCGGCTAACGGAGGAAGACCTGGCGCAAGCGCTGCTATCTCTTCCTCAGGGACCGGCTTCTCCTCCCCCGCTTTGTTGATCTCGGCTAGCGGAGCGGTTTTCAGCTCAGCCTCGGTTTGAGCCGGCGTAGCGATAACGGTGGTCCCAGCTTCTTGGGCAATCTTTGCTGCAAGGCCCTTCGGATAAACGAACTCTTGGCCGAAGTTGTCTCCTGGATAGAACCAGGCACGCAGAGCGTTCGGATTGCCGGCGGGTGTCTCCCAAAAGGCGAATCCGGTTTTGTCTTTCGGTTCCAGGCGGTAATTCGGAATCGCCAGAACCGTGGTGAAGAGCTTGTCTTCACGCTCGTTGAAGATCTGAACGATGTGACGGTTCGAGGGCGAGTCCAATAACCGCATCACGTACTTTCCTGGTTCGAGGGTTACTACTGGTACGCCGGCCACGATCAGTGGCTGATTGAGCGTGATGACCGTCCTCTTGTCCCAATCGCTCCCAAAAGCAACGAGCGCAAAGGACAAAGCCAAACAGCAAACGGCTGATGCTTTGGACATATTAGTGTCTCCTTCTTCTGTGGGCAGTAGTGCAATTCCGAGACCGGCGACTGGGCCGGAAACCTATCCCAATCTAAGGTCGAAAGTCCCTCCCCGATCAGAGGAAGTTGAGCCACCTCACGCAGCCCTGCGTAATAACAGACACTTTCCGATTGATTCCGCCGCGCCTTAGGGGCTTTTACTTCACCCTACGACCGGCAGGTCACGTGCTCCTCATACAGCGTCCCTCAGTTTCAGAGGAGAACACTGTCATGCCAGCAGTAGCGATCACGAAAGTTAACGATGTGGGTAAGAAGACGTTGCTCGTGTTTGAGGAAATGGCGAAACGAATCGAAGCAATCCCGCTGCGGGCCTTCGATCTATTCGAAAAGCGAGGCTGCGAGCTGGGTCACGATGTGGAGGATTGGCTAAACGCAGAGCGTGAACTTCTGGGCTCGTCGGCGTCAGAACTGGTGGAAAAAGATGGTGCTTATGAATTGCAGGTGACGCTCCCGGGATTCGAATGGAAAGATGTCGAGGTGACTGCGACGCCCAACAAGGTCATTGTTCACGCTGCGAAGAAGGCCCGGAAGAAAATAGAGAATGGCGACGTTGTAGGGACTGAGTTTGGCTCCAATGAAGTCTATCGTTCGTTCGAGCTCCCGAATTCGGTCAACGTTGATAAAGTAACGGCAAATCTCGAAAACGGAATTCTCCGCATTAACGCCCCTGAAATCGCGGCGGCGAAAGAAATGCACGCTGCGGTTGCCTAGTTCGCAGGTGTTCACTCGCCTCGCACGTGGACGTTAGCCCGGGAGTGATGGCCCAGCGGTGCACTGTTGACATTATGAATCGGCATGCCGAAGCGGTTGTCCTGGAAGCCGTCTCCTCGAAGGAAAGCCGCAAGGAGCACCGCCGATTCAGGACTCCGCTGTGGGGACATCCGGAATGCGCGCTTCCTGGTGCTCCTATCGGTGCCGCTCATTTGCGCGTTGGTGGTTCCGTTCCTGCTGCTGGACCTTTCTGTCGCCATCTACCAATGGGTTTGCTTTCCGATCTACGGAATTCCGAAGGTTCGGCGTCGGGATTACATCATCTTCGATCAAGGGCGGTTGGCTTACTTGAATGCAATTGAGAAGGTCGGATGCGTCTTTTGTTCCTACGCTAACGGATTGCTTGCATATATCGCTGAAATCGCCGCGCGAACAGAACAACGCTTCTGCCCGATCAAGCATGCGCGACCGGCGGTCCAACCGCATTCTCGATATCCCTAGTTCCTGCCATATGGTGATCCATGAGCTTATCGCACCCGATCAGAAGCTGTATCCCGCGCCTATGGCGGCCTGAAGTGAGCTTTTTCCCCGATTTAACCTGTTGCCCAGTTCGCCCATCGAGCTTAGTTGCGCCGCGAATCGAGGTGGCGCGTGGGCAACTTAGCGAATTCTTTGCTCACTGCGCCGTTAGCGCACAGGTTGCAGTTCTCCCAACCGCTGCTCCGGCGCAAAACAGCGTGCGCCTCCACCGGTACGCGACGTGCTCAGTTTCAGAGCAGGAACGAAGGTTATGACGCGAGCTCGCGTGTCGGTATTGAAAACGACTCCAGCCACGGTGATCGACGATTACAAGTGCCTGATGCGGCGCGTGAACTATCGTCAGTTCTTGCCCCCTGAAAACGAGACCGCCCTCAAAATTAACATCAGTTGGCAACATTTTTATCCGGCCTGCTCGACTACGCCGTGGCAGCTTGACGGCGTCATCGCCACGCTTCTCGATGACGGCTATTGCAAAGACAAAATCTACGGCTGTCACAATCGCACCGTTGTGGTCGACGCGCGGCGGGGCGAGGTAGCGAACAAGCATAAGCAGGTGGTTGTGGACAAATACGGTCTACGAAACATCCACCTGTACGACAAGAGCGAGGAGTGGGTGAACTACGAGCCGAAGGCCAAGATGCTGGTGCTCGACAAGATTTACCCGGAAGGAATCAGGATTCCCAAACGGCTCATCGGGTCGAATGTGATTCATTTGCCGACCATGAAGACCCACGTGTTCACGCAGATGACCGGGGCGATGAAGAACGCCTTTGGGGGACTGCTCTTCGAGAAGCGCCACTGGACCCATAGCGTAATCCACGAAACATTAGTTGACCTGCTCGCGATCCAGAAAGAAATCCATCCCGGGCTGTTTGCCGTCATGGATGGCACCTTCGCGGGCGATGGACCGGGCCCTCGCTGCATGGCGCCGCAGGTTAAGAACTATATTTTGGCCAGCGGCGACATGGTGGCCATTGACGCAGTCGCAGCGAAGATGATGGGCTTCGACCCGCTCTCGATCAAGTTCATTCGTCTGGCTCACGAGCGAGGTCTCGGCTGCGGCGACGTTCGTGAGATTGAGACTGTCGGCGAGGACATCTCCAACGTCAACTTCCATTTTCACGTCGGCAACACACTCGCGAGCCACGGCCAGAAGATGATCTACTGGGGTCCGCTCAAGCCGCTGGAACACTTGTTGCTCCGCACCGTAATCGCTCCGTGGTCCTATGTTGCTTCGATCCTTTATCACGACCTCTATTGGTACAACTGCGTGGGCCGCGCGAGGGTCAAAGAGGCGCTTCAGACCGATTGGGGCAAGCTCTTTGCAACTTACTAGGAGTCCGTATGAAACGACCGAAATTTACGCGGCGTCACGGTATGAAGGCGGCGATGTCCGCTCTTTCAGCGGGATTCTTGCGCGCCGGCGAAGCGCCTGACCTGACGCGAGGCATCCCCGCAGCAAGTCCGGACGCGCTTACCGGATCGCAGTTTGCCGAATCGGTTTTGAACATCGACCGACACGAGCGCGAGCGGGCAATTCTGGACCAACTTGTGGCGGGTAATCTGCCCAGCTTCTTGAGAAAGCTAGTTCCGGTCAAACTCAGGTACGAACTCGCATCTGGGAAAGAAGACAGCGTAACAATTTTCGTAATGCCCGAATACCTGGCGATCGGTTCAGACGGCGATTTCCTACGGATACCGATGAATCTCCATACGGCGACCGCCGTGGCGAACCGCTTTGGATTCGTGCTGCCCACCAGGAAGATCGTCGATGCCATCTACGATCAATCGGGCTGCCACTTCACGCCGCAACCCTTGCCGGCGGGTCCACAAATGACATCCACGGAATATTACCGGATGCACAACACGATGATCGACAAGCAATCCCAAAGCCTCGGCTTCCCACTAGGCGCCCTGGTTTCCGGCCATAAGAAGGACGTTGTCCTAACCAACCGTCTGGTTACCCATCCGGGGCAGATCGCAATCTATGGATGGCATCGCGCCAAAGGCGCGCCGATCCAGCCTCTGAGCACGGTGCACGGGGCCGGGTACGCGGACTACAGCCATGGGATTCGATTGGTCGCGAAGATGGCGATGATCGATGGCAACCTGCGGCCGGTTTCCGAGATTCTTCACGATTCGAAATTAGCTCGGGTACTCAGCGACGAAGGGCCAATCCGGCTGGCGCCTACCTTTGGCGACGCGTAGTTTACTTCTTCAGCGTCTTGCAACAACGAAAGCTCAAGTGATAGTTCGCGTGACTGTGCTCGTCCATCACGCGTGTTCCGTGCCAAAACGGCGCGCGCCAGCGGCACCAATCTTCATGCGTCGAAGATGAACCAACTGCCTTTCATTTCCGTATAGCCCAGTTCCTGACTCCCCAGACTGGACATCTGGCTCTCGTTTAGCGGCAGGTTCATGTGCTCTGCCGCGTTGCCATTCAGATCGTAGACCATCAGCGGGCTGTGACAATCGGGAAAATCTCCGGCGGGAAAAGTGTTGGAGCCGCATCCGGTCCAGCTTCCTCCATTGCAGCCCGGAGTTTTCTGGCTGGACGTGGCGCAAACTCCCCTTTGATACTCAGGGCCGTAACTCCAGCTTTTCGTCGCGGCATCCGATCTGTTATGCGCTGCCCGCATCCGATCTTTCGGATGGCCGTCATCTTCACCAGCCCGCGGTATTTTGCGCTTGCCCCCTGGGCTGACACAAACAGTTAAGACACTGTTGGCCGTTCGCTGAAAAATCCTCGACCGGCAAAATGACTGTACCGCATACTGATTCCCAGCTGGTGAAGCGGAGGCGGGCTCCGCTGGAGAGCGACCCGCCAAGGAATAGCCGGCTGGAAACTCATCGAGACGATGGGTGGGGGCGGCAGCCGTAGTCGCCCCGAAGCTTCGCCAGAAAGAAACCCATATCGGACGATAGATTTCCGAATGCCTCAGAAAACTCATAAAGGAAATTGCCGCGCAGCGGCATCCATGTTGGTGTGCAGCCTTCGTTCGAACTCGGCCGGTGGCAGATAACCGAGAGCCGAGTGCAGCCGCTTCTGGTTGTAGATCTTTTCCAGGAACTGGCGGATCGAAGCGCGCGCTTCGGCCAGATCCCGGTATTCGTTGCGCAGGACCTCCTCGTACTTCAGCGTTTTCATGAACGACTCACACGCCGCGTTGTCCCAAGGATTCCCTTTGCGCGACATGCTGATCGCGATCTGGTGCGACTTCAGCAAATCGATGTAATCGTTGCTGACGTATTGGCTGCCCCTATCGGAGTGATGCACTAATCCTGGTTGCACGGTGCGATGAGTTAGCGCCATACGGAGCGCCGCCAGCGGCAACTCATCTTCCAGCGTGCGGTCCAGCGCCCATCCGATCACGCGGCGCGAGTAGGCGTCCAGAATCACAGCCAGGAACACGAACTCATCGCGCAAGCGGATGTATGTGATGTCGGCCCGCCAGAGCTGATCGGTCGCGGTCAGGATCATGTTTGGTGCTAGGTTCGGATACACCCTGCGCCCGTGGTTGGAATCGGTCGTCACCACGAATTTCCGCCGCCGCACGCAGAGTAGATTGTCCTCGCGCATCAACCGGTAGACCCGTTTCGGATTCACCCGCCATCCCCGATGTCGGAGCTCAGCGGTGATGCGTGGACGCCCGTAGCTGGGCCATTCCACCGCGATCCGCTGAATCGCGTCCCGTAGATCCATGTCGCGATCCGGACTGGGCTCAGCATCCTGGAACCGGTAGAAGCCGGACCGGGAAACCCGGCCCAGCTTCACCATCCGCTCGATGCTCAATCCCCGATTGGCCTTCATTTCTTCTTGGGCCTTCCGGTAGACCGCGGCTTTCCAGTCAACGCCTGCAGCATCCGCTGTTCCTCGATGCGCTGCAAGCACCCCTTCAAAAAATCGA
>Ga0187856_1001618_pt1 | contig 17686 bp, 15 predicted proteins | sample June2016WEW_8_40_FD_132443 | JGI IMG/M metagenome (GOLD analysis project Ga0187856, IMG submission 132443) | Peatland microbial communities from SPRUCE experiment site at the Marcell Experimental Forest, Minnesota, USA - June2016WEW_8_40 | ecosystem: Environmental > Terrestrial > Soil > Wetlands...
GAGGGCGCCGGGTTCTGGCCCCTGGTCAGCATGGGGGCGATTCTGGGAGGCACCATGCGGGCGCCGTTTACGGCGATTCTCTTTGCGCTCGAACTAACCCATGACGTCAGTGTGCTGCTTCCATTACTCGTGGCGGCAATGCTGGCGCATGGCACCACCGTGCTGCTGCTCAAACGCTCCATCTTGACGGAAAAAGTCGCGCGGCGAGGATTTCACCTGACGCGCGAATACGCAACTGATCCGCTTGAGGTTCTGTTAGTACGAGAGGCGATGCGAACCAAGCTGGTCGCACTTCCAGCCGAGGCGACGATTGAGAATCTGCGGCACATCCTGGTTCGCGCGCCGGCACAGCGTGGGCAGCATCTATTTCCGGTGGTGGATCGCGACAGAAGGGTGAAGGGTGTGATTACCCGCAAGCAATTGCGCAAACTGACGGAATCGCCGGCAGTGGAGGCGTCTCTAGCAGAGGTGTTGCGAGAACCTGTCGTGGCTTATCCCGATGAGCCGTTGCGAGCCGCCGTCTTGCGTATGGCCGAGACCGGTCTCACAAGGTTTCCAGTAATCGACCGCGACACCGGGCAGTTGGCCGGAATGATTTCGCTCGTTGATCTACTGCTAGCCAGAGTCCGCAACCTGCATGAAGAACGGCAGCGCGAACGGGTACTGCGACTGCGCCTTCCATTCGGAGGCCGCGCCGGCGTGACCGGGGATTAAGGTGCCGTTCGCCTGGCGGTGGCTACCGCACCGGTGAATATGCCGTGGCGCGGTGCAGCGACAGGTCGATCACGGCGGTGATCTGGCCGTCGCGCTCCACGGATTCGTTGCGCACCCGGATCCATTCCTCGTCGGCGCTAAACGCGTTCCACGCCTTTTCGCGTGCGGCCAGGTTGTCGAAGGGAATCAGGTAGGTCAGGTTGGGCCGGTTGGCGCCGAAAACGGTCGAGCTGTAGAACACCGGGTGGATGCCGACGCGGTGGAAGATGTTGATTTCCGCGCCGCTGAAGCGTGCGTCGAGCGCCTTGCGCTGCCGCCCCGTGGGCGAGTGATAGGTGCGTAGCTCAAAAATGCGCGGCGCTACAGGTGGTTTCTCCGGCCGGACGATTTCCGGCGAATAGGCGGTGGCTTCGAGCAGCGCCGCACTCGACGTGACATACGGCTCTTCGCCCGCTTCCCACTGATCGAACGCGCGACTGAAATCCTTGTCGGCGAAAAGCTGTTTCGAAATCTCCCAAACCTGCCCCACCGATTCCACGCCGAAAATCGCGGTGACCAGCGGCAAGTGCGGCGCGGCTACCGCTTCGAGGAAAATCTTCGGCCCCGGATGAATGCGGTCGAGCGCCGGCAGCAGCGCTTTCGAAAAGAAATCGTGGATGCGGGAAGTCTGCGGCCCCTGCTCCAATTGGAATTGCTCCAGCACATAAAAGCGCGTCTTGCGCCCGGCGTCGGCTTGGGCGGCCTCGCCGGAAACCAGCAGCGCCGGTACCGCGGAAAGAAAACCACGACGATCGAGGATCATGCGGCACATTGTATACAATCGCAACCCGCAATGTGCTCCATGGCGAGATAGCGGCAGCGGAATTCAGAAGGTCGACAACAGCGGCAGCTCGCAGGCCGAGTCATTATGAGTGCGACGGGGTGGACTTGTGGAAGCTTTCTCCCTCCAGATCGACCTTGGCCGCCAAAAGGCCGCGTAGATCCTTCAGCGCGATGATCCCCACCAGGCGATCTCCTTCGGCAACCATCAGCCGGCTCTGACCCGAGTTGCTCATTTTCGACAGAGCCTTCACGGCATCCACATCCGGCGTCACTGTGTTGTTGGGAGAGCAGGGCTGGAGCACCTCCTGAATGCTGTGGCGACTCCATTCGTCGCGGGGATACGCTTTCACCTGGCTTGTAGTGACGCAGCCGACAAGTTTTTCCGAAGCATTCAGTACCGGGAACATCTTGTGGTGGTAATGGTAGACGTAGTCATTGACCAGGTCATCCAGCGAGATGTGCGCTGGTACCGATATGGGATGCTCGTTCATGAACCGCCGGACCGGCTCGCCCTCCAGAGCCATGCGGATCATGAGTTGCTGATAGGAAGCGTGGGCGGCCCCGCGCAGGAAAAGACCGATTAGGAAATACCACATTGCACCGACAAAGTTGCCAACAAACCACTGCCACACCGCAAAGAGGATCAGCAGCATCCCGAACCCGCTGCCCACCGACGCAGCCGTGCGCGTGGCCCCACGAACATCGCCCTTCCAATGCCATAGGGCCGAGCGCAGCACCCGGCCGCCATCGAGGGGAAAAGCGGGAATGAGGTTGAATGCAGCTAGCAACAGGTTCATCCAGGAGAGATAGGCAAGCACCCCGAGCATCGTTACGGGCAGAGCTGTTCTGCCCGCAAAATAGATGCAGTATAACAACGCGCTGAGGACGACGCTGGCGATCGGGCCGGCAATTGCCATCAGAAATTCGGTCTTCGCGCTCGACGGCTCTTCTCCCATCTCGGCGACACCTCCGAAGATGAACAGAGTGATCCCCTTCATAGGCAAACCGTGGCGCCGGGCCACGAGGGAGTGAGAGAATTCATGGACGACGATCGAGGCAAACAATCCCAAGGTGCTGGCAATCGCCATCCACCAATATTCCGTGCTCGGCAGCCCTTTGTACCGCGAAGGGAAGTACTCCACCAGGGTCCACACAAGTAAGGCCGCGATCACCAACCAACTGGCGTCCACACGCACTTCGAAACCGAACAATCTGAACAGCGTCACACGTCGCCCGAACATAGACTACCTCACGTTTAAGGAGTCCCGGCTTGCCGCCTTGAATGTAGGGCAAGCAGATAAAGCTCGTATAAACCTAGCATTATTGTTTCCCTGATTGTCTAATACCATTGGCCGGTTCGAAACTGGATGGGAACCGTTGCTGATTGTCGTACCGGCCTTCTCGTACCCAAAGTACGTTTGATCTGCCTGCCCGCGATGGCGGAAGACAAAGAGAATCCTGGCCCGCGACTTCATGGCGAAGTGCTTAGGCAACCAGACGTCACCGGACACCGGGCCGTACTCCAACTCGAATCGGGTTCCGGGGTCCACTCTCGCCAAAAACCCTTCGATCCATACCGGGTGTATGACGCTGGCCTCCACTTTCACCCACTGAAACGTCTCGGTGTCGATCCAAAGTTTACCCTGCATCCCTGTAAGAACCCTTGTTTCGAGGCTGGGCGGAGTATAACCCGGCCGCGGCGTAGCCTGCAGAACATAGACCGTGCGTGGCCCAAGCCTCTGCTCGCCCAGCAGCCTGAAGTTGAAAGCCTGGACCAGTTGATTCATCAATTGGCGATCCCGCCGGCGGTCTCTGCGATAGCTTGCCATCCTCTCAGCCCGCTCTTTGGGTGACTCATTCCGCCGCCGGCCGACCGTTTCGTCGAGCTTGCGCTGCTCCTCGGCCTGCTCCGCGGGCGGCAGCGTCTTGCCATTAATCGCGACCAATCTCCGATAGGGTGAGCCGAGGATCATCAACACCTGGTAGGACCGGGTACCGTTTCCGGTACGTTCCCGGTCGAAGTAATTATAGCCCGGCGCAGCTTGCCAATCCCGGGTATTCGCTTCCACCGAGCGCTGAACGATGGACGGTACGCTCGCTCCGGGGACTGCCAGCCCGATGCTAGCGGCCATCAACATCGCGACGATTCGAGCGCTCATACTTTCAGTCTAAAACGCTGTTTGGCACCAGCCCAAGAAAAGACTGCTCTAACCGACTCTCCCGTCTAGGGGAAGGGGGCGCCACCTGATTCCGCAACGAAACTGTAACTGTATCCGTCATATGTAATAACGAACGTGGAACACTTCTCCCACCCGCGCTCCAAGCGGCCGGAGCCCGAGGAACGTTGTGTCCGCTGTGGTCACCTCGAATCCGAGCACGGAAGAACCGGCACCCGACCGTGCCTGGCGATGATTGGCGATCTGGTGGACCGGCACTTCTGCCGATGTGACGAATGGAAGGCCAAGGCGGCACGAGGACTTCCCGGCGCTGGCTTGAATGCGGCATAAGGTCAGCAACTCGCCTCCTGGCCGTCCGTAACTACGTCCTTCACGATGGCCCGCAGAGTGGTGCGCTGTCAGAAACCGTTTCGCCGGCACCAGCGTCCCGTAACAGTGGGGGACAATCTCTCCAACAGCGGGTGAATGGAGTAAATCGATAATCAAAGGAGCTGCTTCGCCAGCCGCCCTGAAATGCCGACGAGGGGTTGCCCCTTATTATAGGACTGCACGTCATGGTGCTTCGCACTCAGGGACACAGCAGACAGTATCTCGAAGTCAAAAGGCCGATACGGTTCAGGCCAGGCAAAGATAGACCCCATCAGAGTTTTTCCTTAGAACTCATGGGTGAGCATTTCTCTCCGGGGAGGCAATGTAGCCAGTTCTCGTCCGCACCAGGAGTGTTTGACCATGTTGGCCGGCATTGTCTCCTCCGTCGCTGATCCAGATTGGGACTGACACACGGTTCCATCAGTGTTCGGTCATTCGAGTGAGCCGAAGCCATCCGCTTACCAAATGCCAGAGTAGCTCCCGAACCTTAGAAAAACATAAGGAAAACATTACGACTTTTTTAACGATCGCTTGGCAGCGCCCCGGTCCGCCTGAGCCTGCTTTGCGCTAACCGCCAAAGACCTGAGTACAGGAGGCGTTATAATCTTCTTTTATTTGCGCGCGCTCGATGAGCAGTTATACTTTCGAAGGGGCGAGCGAAATGCTGCAAAGCATCAACGATCTTCACGGTTTTGCAATTCATGCCGAGGACGGAGAGATCGGAACGCTGGAGGATCTCTACTTCGACGACCGGCATTGGACCATCCGGTATCTGATCGTGAGCACGGGCAATTGGCTGGCCGGCCGGCGGGTGCTCATCTCTCCCGCCAGCGCAGAAAGCATCGACTGGTCCGGCCATACAATTCCCGTGAATCTCACATGCGACCAAGTGAGAAACAGCCCAGACGTTTTGACGAAGAAACCGGTGTCCCGGCAACATGAGGCAGAGCTGAGCGCGTATTACGGTTGGCCGTCCTATTGGACGGCAGGACCGTTCGCCTTCGAACCGTCACCCCTCACGCTGCCTGTGCCCGCGGGGACGCGTCTAGCGGTCAAGGGCGATCCGCACCTTCGCAGCGCGCGTGAAGTGAAGGGTTATCATATTGGGGCACTGGATGGCCCCATCGGACACGTGTCCGACTTCGTATTCGACGATGCGACTTGGGAGATCACGTTCATGATCGTCGACGCCGGTTCCTGGCTGCACGAGAGACTCGTGCTACTGAAACCGAGGCGGGTTGCCGGCATCGCCTGGGACGAGCGTACTGTGGCGGTCAACTTGTCTCGTGAGAAAGTCAGAACCAGCCCACCGTTCACGCCAGCGTTTCCGATCTCTTCTGAATACGCGGACGAACTCACGAAACACTATGACGGGACCAGCTAGGCCGTATCAGGTGACCCTTCACAATGCGTAAACAACAGCATAGGCTCCTGCTAGACACGGCCAGGCATTCCTGTATTTACTCAAGCTCCGTCAGACTGTGTTTCTCGGTTGGCTGGCAGGCTACCAGGCGCCGGCGCTAGCTTCCGGCGCGCCTGCAATTGACGCGCACGGTCGATGGATGATTCCACTGGCCACGACGCTCGGCGGCTTGCTGGCCGGTGTCCTCGTTTAGAGCCTTGCTCCGGAAGCGGAGGGCCACGGGACAGGCGCCGTGGTAAAAGCTTTTTCCGGTTCCGAGAGCGCGCTCGCTGCCGATCTCCCGCGCGACGCCTGCCGGCGGATGATGCACCAGGGAGATGTGCTATATGGCACAGTGTCTGACTGAGAAGAGTCAAAACCGGTTAGAGACCTAGTTGCTCAAGGCCGCTAGTCGTAGTAACTTGGTAGAGTAATTGAGGTACTTGTCGCAATAATGTCTGCCAGCGCCGCCTGACGGTCTCCGCCGACCTGATGGCCTCCGTTGAGGTGATACGGTGCAAGGATCGAAAGACAAGCCGGGCGCGCAGATGGCGGTTTCTTCTTGCAGAGGCACGTGGGGGAGCTGGAATGTCGCGCCGCCAGCCGGCGCGGTGTTTGATTTCCGGGTGCCGGCGGCGATTGGGGCAACTGCGTGAGGATTTCGAGGATCCTGGTGGTGGACGACGAACCCCAGGCTCGCCGTGTTTTGCGGACCGCGCTTGTCGCTCAGGGCTTCGAAGTGAATGACGCGGCGAGCGGCGAGGAAGCTCTTGAGAAATTGCGCGAAGATTCGCCCGATGCGATCCTGCTCGATTTGAAGATGCCGGGAATCGGAGGGCTGGAAGCCTGCCGTGAGATCCGGGCGTCGTCGGAGGTGCCGATCATCGTGGTGTCCGGCAAGAAGTCGCGGCAGGATCGAATCCAGGCCTTCGAGGCCGGCGCCGACCAGTACGTCGCCAAGCCGTTCGGGATCGAGGAACTGGTGGCCTGCATACGCGCCGTGGATCGTCGCGCCAATTCAGCTTCCACCTCGTCCCTCGTGTTGGGCGAGGTGCGAGTCGACTTCGAGACCCACGAAGTGGAGCGGAAAGACGGCGTCGTCCACCTCACGGCCAAAGAGTTCAAACTTCTGCATTTTCTCGCGTCGCACGCGGACGAGGTGATCTCTCACCGGCGCATCCTGCAAGGCGTATGGGGACCAGACTACGGCGATGAGGTCGAGTATCTCCGCGTGTTCATCAACCAACTGCGAAAAAAGATCGAGCCAGATCCCGCCAAGCCGGCATATATTCTCACCGACCCATCCGCCGGGTATCGGCTGTCGCTCCGGCCAAGCTCCTTGCGGCCGGCAAAGAGCCTGGCCAAGGGCGCCGTGCATCAATGAATCAGCAGTCGATTTCCTGCCGCGTGGCAAGCATGCCCGGCGTCAGGGCAGTTGACATATAGATGATCTTCATATAGAATCCCTCTATATGAATGTGCTGCAAGGAACGCTCGACATGCTGGTACTGCGGACGCTCCTCGCCGGCTCGCTTCATGGCTACGGAATCGCCAAAGCCATTCGCAGCAGCTCAAACGAGGCCCTCGATATTGAGTTCGGCTCGCTCTATCCCGCGTTGAAGCGGCTCGAAGCCAAAGGCTGGATCGCGTCCGGGTGGGAGACATCCGAGCACAATCGCCGCGCGAAGTATTACAAGCTCACCGCTGCAGGCCGGAAGCAACTGGTACGGGAACACTCGAAGTGGGCTGACTTCGTGAGCGCGGTCGGACGGATTATGGGTGCGTTGCCGGAGGTGAAGGGATGACGATCTGGAATCGACTCCAATATCTGTGGCCGGCGCGGCGCCGCCGGGAAGAGCGCGAGATGCGCGAGGAGTTGGCATCGCTGACGGCGATTGCGGGCAGCAAGGAACTTGGCAACCTCACGCTGGCGATGGAGGACGTTCGTTCAGCCTGGGGCTGGACGTGGCTCGACAGTATGCTTGCGGACATCCGCTATTCACTCCGCGCGCTGCGCAGGCAGCCCGTATTTGCGGCGGTGGCGGTGCTCTCACTGGCTCTCGCAATCGGCGCCAACAGCGCGATCTTCAGCTTTGCCGACGCGCTGCTGCTGCGGCCTCTGCCGGTGAAGAATCCAACGGCTGTGCTCGACGTGACCAGCACCACACCCGACAATCCTTTTGAAGGCATGTCGTACCCGGATTACCGCGACCTGCGCGATCAGAGCCGCTCCTTCAGCGGCCTGGCAGCGTATCGACTCACCAGCCTGGCGGTGGCTGCGAATCCCGCGGCGCCGGCACAGATTCGCTTTGCGAACCTGGTGAGCGACAACTTCTTTTCAGTGGCGGGCGTGATGCCTTCAGCCGGCCGCGCGTTTCTGCACGACGAAGCGGCTGCCTCCGCCCAGCCTGTCGCGATGATCAGCTACGACTTCTGGCAGCAGAATTTCGCAGGCGACCGCTCGGCGATTGGCAGGCGCTTGCGCCTCAACGGTATCGTTTTCACGATCGTCGGCGTGGTTCCGGCATCCTTTACGGGCCTTGACCGTTTCATTCGCCCGAGCGTCTTCGTCCCCCTCGGGATGACCCAGCGCCTGGACGGCAAGCCGGCGGACCCGCTGGAGGACCGCGGCAGCCACGATCTGGTGGTCAAGGGACGATTGCGCGCGGGCGCGTCACAGGAATCAGCGCGGGCTGAACTTGCCGTTATTGGGGCGGCCCTCGCGCGCCAGTATGCAAAGACGAATCGCAACCGGCGCATGGCAGCGCACACGGAACTCGAGAGGCGCATCCAGCAGACTCCGCAACTGCTGGCGCTGGTCAAGATGCTGATGGGGCTGGTGGCGCTGATCCTGATCATTGCGTGCTCGAACGTGGCGAACCTGTTGCTTGCGCGGGCGCGGGCCCGCAGCCGCGAGATCGCCATCCGGTTGTCCATCGGAGCGGGCCGGAGCCGCGTGGTGCGCCAACTGATGACCGAGAGTCTCATGGTGGCGATAGCGGGCGGCGGCGCGGGGCTGTTCGTCGCCTACGGCGGCATCCTGCTGCTCGGGACGCTCAGCGTGCCCAGCGATCCCCCATTTGTGCTGGGCGTACGGATGGATTGGCGCGTGGTGCAGTTCAGCCTGTTGGCGGCGCTGACAAGTTGTATCTTCTTCGGCCTGGCTCCGGCCTGGCAGGCGGCGCGGACGGACTTCGTGAGGGCACTGAAGACGGGCGGGGCAGGCGTGTCCGGCAAGCGGGGCATGTTCGGCCGCGATGTTCTGGTAGCCGGCCAGATTGCGCTTGCGATGGTGGTGCTGATCGCCGCCGGCATGTTTCTCGCGAGCTTCCGGAACATGCTCGCCATGCCGCCCGAATTCCGCACCGACCACCTGATCAGCCTGGACACCGCACCTGCCATGCTGCACGACTCGCCCGAAGAGACGAAGGCCTTCTACCGCGAGCTCGTCGACCACGTGCGCGCGATGGCCGGCGTAGCGGGGGTGGCGATGACGGAGGCGCTGCCGCTCGCTCCTGCGCAGACCGTGGTCAGTGTAATTCCCGAGGGGTACCAGTTTCCGAAGGGCCGCGAAAAAGCGCTCGAGTTCGGCGCCGCGGTGGACGCCGGTTACTTCAGCACGATGAAGGTCGAAATCCAACGAGGGCGCGCCTTCACGGACCACGACCGCGCAGGATCGCGTCGCGTGGCGATCGTGAATCAGCAGTTCGCGAAGACGTTTTGGCCGGGCCAGGATGCGATTGGAAAGCGGATCTGGCTGGACAGCAAGGACACCCCCGCCGCCGAGGTGGTCGGAGTGGCGAAGACCGGGCACTATCTGGCGGTGAATGAGAAGCCGGCCCCGTACGTGTATCTGCCCTACGAGCAGAACCCGCGGCCGCAGATGACACTAATCGTCGAATCGACGGGCGATGCGGCGGCGCTGGCACAGCCCTTGCGCGACGCGGTTCGATCGATCGACGGCAACGTGCCGGTATTCAACCTGCGGCCGGTCGCGACGCTTTACGAGAGCCGCGTGACGGACACCTGGCTGCAGTTCTTCCAAATGGTGGGGACGATGGGATTCATCGGTCTGGCGCTCGCCACGACCGGGCTTTATGGGCTCATCGCCTACACGGTGAGCCGCCGCGTGAAGGAGTTCGGCATACGCGTCGCCATCGGTGCAAGACGCCGCGACGTGGTGTGGCTGGTGGAGCGCCGCGGGCTGATTCTCGCCGGCCTTGGCATCGCGATCGGCGGAGCGCTCACCGCGATGGCAGCGCCAATGCTCTCCGCGGACTTTCCCGGACTCGGCGTATCTTCCCCCTCCGTCTACGCTCTGGTTCCGCTGGCGTTGCTGATGGTGAGCGCGGTAGCCAGCTATGTGCCGGCGCGACGCGCCGCGGGGCTGGATCCCCTGCGGGCCTTGCGAGACGAATAGCTTCAGATCCGGATGGCGACCTTCTCTTCTCCGCTGTAATCCTGAAGATACGACGGAAGCAAACACGGAACGGAAGGTTCCCCGGCTGCCCACCGCAGAATTAGGGCCATTAAAAAAACACTAATGCCGTCTTTATTCCGCCCTTATGGTAGATGCTTAGACTAACCTTGACGCTGCCGCGGAGTGTCGGAATCTGTGTGACATCGCCCGAACGCACATAAGACGTGTGCGTAGGAGACGAATTGCCCTCTGGCCGGAAGCGGAGCTGCATGTCGCAAGGTTGGAGGATCGCCGCGGAAGAGGAGAATGTATGCCGACCCGTGGAGTCCTGCAAGAGCGAGCACCGGATGTGGGCTTCGCCGTCGAATATGACGGCGGAATGAAGCAAGCATGCGCCAAAGGCGCGGCGGCCTTCACCTTATTGGTTGCGGACGAGCCGCAGCTCCAGCGGATTTTGAAGGGTGATGACTATTCGGCAGCCCGGGCGTACGTTCGCGGTGAATTCGAGGTGAGCGGCGATCTCGTCGCGGCCGTGCGTCTTAAACACAACTACACCCATTCCAGGTTCTTCCACCGCCTGTGGTCGGTTGCTGCGCGATGGGCTCCATCTCGCATTGAGACTTGGTTCCAGAGCAAAGAGCGCGCGGCTGAAAACATTCGCTATCACTACGATGTTTCGAACGAATTTTATGCGAAGTTCCTCGACTCCCGAATGGTTTATTCGGAAGGATACTTTGAAGATCCGAGCTGGTCTTTGGAGCAGGCCCAACAGGCCAAACTGGACGGGATCTGTCGCGATTTGGATTTGCGCCCGGGTGAGCGTTTTCTGGACGTGGGTTGCGGCTGGGGCGCCCTGCTCATCCACGCCGCAGAATGTTACGGGGCTCAGGCCACCGGTTGTACTCTGAGCCATGGCCAGCACGAGTTCACCGACGCGGCCATCGCGGCGCGTGGACTGGAAAAACAGGCAAGGGTGGAGGAGATCGACTATCGCGACATCTCCCAGCGGTTCGAGAAAATCGCCTCGATCGGAATGTTCGAACACGTTGGGCGGCGCCGGCTCGGAAAGTATTTCCAGAAGATCTACAGCATGCTCGAAGACGGCGGCTTGTTCTTAAACTCCGGGATTACCCGGCCCCAAGCCGTAAGCGACGATCCGCAAACATTGTTTTTGCTTAAGAGGGTTTTTCCCGGCGGCGAGTTGGCACATTTGTCGGATGTGATCCGCAAGGCGGAAGGGGCGGGCTTTCGGATTCTGAAGGCCCGCAATTTGGCAAAACACTACGCGCGGACGTGCCGAATATGGGTGGAACGGCTGCGGGGGAAAAAGGAATCGTGCGTGAGCCTGGTGGGAAAAGAAAAATACCGGACTTGGCTGCTGTATCTGGCGGCTTCCGCCGCCAGTTTTGAAGACGGCCACACGGAAGCGTTCTCAATCTTGATGGGCAAATAGCGCCGAACGAGCTCTTCCAGCGGGCAAAGCTATGGGGATTGATGTCGAGAAAATCAGCCCATTGGTAAATCGCCGCCACGGCTCAGTTTCAGCCGGTCCAGCCCGGCATAGAAAAGGCGCTGCTGCTCGTCCAACAAGCGGCCGAACACGAGAATAGACCTACAGTCGCGGCCCAACCTGCCATGCCGCCAAAGCCGTCGGCCTGGATTCGCGTTTCGCGACTTGAGCAATGCGCAGGATAGGGGCCTCAACCCCGCTTGGTCCGAGACCGAAGTGAGCCACAAGAATGCCGCTGCGCCGAAGCCTTGTTTGATGACGACGGGACCGTCCGGTTCATGAGATACTGGACGGAATATATTTCTAAAACGACAGGAGAAAGCCCATGAAATGCTGGTTCTGCGACCAGGAGGCAAGGGGCACCTGCGCCGCTTGCGGCCGGGGCCTTTGCCATCAACACGCTCATTTTCACGATGAACTGACCATCACCAAATCCGATACGAGCACCGGCTATACCAGCTACTACAATGTCTACAACGCGCTGAAGTGCTCGGATTGCCGCCTGGAATGGCGGAATCTCCAGCCGGGCCGGTGACATATGGGGTCGAGGAGCCTGACAGAGTTGATCGTCGAGATCGAGGCTTCCGTTGGTAGGGTATTGAAGGCGATACGAGCATTGGGCAGGACCGATGCGCCCAACGAGCCAGCGAAATCGCAGGCCGTGCCGGTGGATCACTTTGGCGAACACGAACGGCTTGAGGAATCAAAATACTATCCTCCTTCGCCGTCTTATGCGCCGAAGCTGGAAGAGGGAGGCCTTCCCGAGTCCTACGGCGGAACCCGGGTCGTCCTGTTGGTGGTAAACCCGTACCTCGTTCATGCATATTGGGAGGTCACGCCCGATAAGCTGCGAGAGGCGCAAGGACGGATTGGAGGCTCAGTGCGGGCGGTCCTTCGGTTCTACGAATCCGGCGGGAACTTCGATGTAGACATCGATCTTGGGCCCCGCAACTGGTATGTGCCGCTTTGGAGCGCGGGCAAATCCTACCATTTGGATCTTGGCTTGAGAGGCGGGGACGGGAGCTTTGTTCCGGTGGCGAGGTCCAATGTCGTCCATACCCCACGAGTTTTGCCGACGGTGGAGGTGGGGGAGCGTTTCATGCGCGTGGCGGCCCGTGGAAGACGCCAGGAAATCACCCCGCCTCCCTACCGCAAACCTCGCCGCCCGCGGGTGCCGCCTCGACAGTTAGCGCGCATTTTCCCGGCAGTCCCGGCTGCGGCCGATAGGTCAAGTGCCGACCTGGCGGAACCGCTATCGCCACCTTCCGGCGGCTCAGCAACCGCGGCTGGCTTCGGCAAACACGTCGATTCCGCGGAGATTCTGAGGCGGAAGTTGGCGGAGCTTTACGCTCTTCGCGAGTGGCGCCCCGAGCCTTCGAAAGCGGAGAACGCGCCGGTTCGCGACCACCCCGGCGCTCCATGGCCGGAGGAACGCAATGCGGACTTGACCGAATTGGTGGAGAAGCGACAAGCCATGGGCCTTTCCTCCTCAGTGCTGCAAAAGGGCCGTACGGAGCACTAGACAACCTATGGAACAAGGTTACCTGGCGATCGTGCTTCACGCCCACCTTCCCTATGTCCACCACCCCGAGCACGAAGACGCGCTCGAAGAGAACTGGCTGTTTGAAGCAATCACCGAGACATATGTGCCAGTGTTTCTCGTCCTGGAGAAGCTCCTGGAGGACGGCATCGACTTTCGTTTGACCTTCTCCGTCAGCGCCACGTTAGCTTCCATGCTCGCCGACCCTTTCTTACAGTCGCGGTATCTCCGCAAGCTCGAACGCCAGATCGAGTTAGCCGCTAAGGAGGAAGTCAGGACCAAATCCGACCCTGTCTTTCATCCGCTGGCGCGCATGTACGGAGTGCTGCTTGCGCGCGTCCGCGAGGCGTTCGAGAATCGGTACCAGAAGAACCTCCTGAACGGATTCCGGCGCTTTCAGGAACTCGGCAAGGTGGAATTGATGGCCACTGCCGCCACCCACGGCTACCTTCCCTTACTCTCCGTCAACGAGTCAGCCGTGCGCGCCCAGATCAAGGTGGGGGTGGAGCGCCACCAACGGAACTTCGGCGTAAGGCCAGCAGGGTTCTGGCTGCCCGAGTGCGGTTACTATCCCGGTGTTGACACGCTTCTCGCCGAGCAGGGCATCCGTTTCACCATCCTGGAGACACATGGCATCACCCGCGCCGATCAAAGGCCCCGATACGGCGTCTATGCCCCTATCTACTGCCCCTCGGGCGTTGCCGCGTTCGGGCGGGACCCCGATTCTTCACGCCAGGTCTGGAGCTCGATTGAAGGCTACCCTGGCGACTACGACTACCGCGAGTTCTACCGCGACATCGGTTATGACCTCGATATGGATTACATCAGGCCTTATATCCATCGCGATGGCATCCGGATCGACACAGGGATGAAGTATTACCGCATCACCGGCAAAGACAACTACAAAGAACCGTATGTGCCCGAGTGGGCGGAGCGAAAGGCGGAAATTCACGCCAGCCACTTCCTGGCAGAACGGCAGAGACAGGTCGAGCGCTTGAGTAGCATGATGGATCGCAAGCCGGTGATTGTCGCACCCTACGACGCCGAACTGTTTGGGCACTGGTGGTTCGAGGGCCCGAGGTGGCTGGATTATTTGATTCGAAAGAGCGCACTGGAACAGGACACGATGCGTTTGGCGACGCTTTCGGAGTGCCTGAACGAGTACCCTGAGAACCAGACTGCCACTCCGTCGATGTCGAGCTGGGGGTACAAAGGCTTCAGCGATGTGTGGCTGAATCCAGAGAACCACTGGATTTACCCACACCTCCACGCGGCCGCCAGGAACATGGAAGAGCTGGCGCACGCCCACACCGGTGCCACGGGGCTGCTTCTGCGCGCCCTGAACCAGGCCGCCAGGGAGCTTCTCCTGGCCCAGGCAAGCGACTGGGCGTTCATGATCGGCTCCCGCGCCACGACAGAATACGCCACCGCGCGAACCAAGAGCCATCTTTCGCGCTTCTTGCGGCTGAAGCGGGAGATTGAGAGCCAGGCCATCGATGAGGCGTGGCTGACAAACGTCGAGGCCCAAGATCAGATCTTCCCGGACGACGGCGTCTTCGAGCCGTTCCGCAAAAGCCCGCCGGCTGCGGCCCTCGGGATTTCCGAGGCGGCGCCACCCGAACAACCCGCTCCGGAAGCGCCCCCGGCGATCCAGGCGCTGCCGTCGAGCCTGCACGTCGTCATGGTATGTCCGGAGGTCGTGCCCTTCGCCAAGACCGGCGGCCTCGGTGACGTGGTAGGTTCCCTGGCGATTGCGCTCCAGCGGCTGGGGCAGCGCGTCTCTCTGATTATGCCTGCCTACGCCTCGGTGCTTCAGGGTAAGTTCGAGCTTCGTGATACTGGAATTCGTGTTACGGTCCCCTTGCGGGGCCGGAGGGAAGAAGCACAAGTGCTGGTGACGATGCTCGGGGACGAGATACCGGTCTATCTGATCCGGGCCGACCGCTACTTCGACAGGGAGTACTTATACACGACGCCACAAGGGGACTACTCCGACAACGCGGAGCGGTTCGCCTTTTTTTCCCGCGCCGCGCTGGAGGCGCTTCGGGAGATCGATACTCCAGATATTCTGCACGCGCACGACTGGCAGGCAGCCCTCGCGATCACCTTTCTGAAGGCTCAGCCCGAACGCTATCCCGGCTTGGCCTCCGTAAGAACAGTCCTCACAGTCCACAATCTGGGATACCAGGGTTTGTTCTCGCCGCAAGATTGGGGCGTGCTTGACTTGGACTCGAGCTTGTTCAACGCGCAGGGACTGGAATACTACCAAAAGATCAACTTTCTCAAAGGCGGACTCGTTTTTGCCAATGCTCTGACGACTGTAAGCCCGACCTATGCACAAGAGATCCGCACGCCGGAAAATGGCTTCGGATTAGAAGGAGTTTTTCAGCAGCGGGCCGCGGACTTATCCGGCATCCTGAACGGCGTTGACTATGAAGTCTGGAGTCCGGCCACAGATCCGTTTATCGCGCGGAACTACACGCCCTTCGATCTTTCCGGGAAGAGCGCCTGTAAGGCCGATCTTCAGGAGGCCTTTGGTCTTTCGCAGAAACCCAATGTACCGTTGATTGGCGTGGTTTCCCGCCTCGCCCCCCAGAAAGGGTTCGATCTAATCGAGGCGGCGACCGAGGATTTGCTGCAAAGGGACCTCCAGTTTGTTCTGTTGGGAACGGGTGAGAGCCGATGGGAGGATTATTTCAGGGCCGTTGCGGCACGAAACCCAGGGAAGGTTGGCGTGAAGATCGCTTTTGAAGACGAATTGGCTCATAAGATCGAAGCCGGCGCTGATATGTTCCTTATGCCATCGCTTTACGAGCCGAGCGGCCTGAACCAACTCTACAGTCTGAAATATGGAACGATTCCCGTCGTGCGAGCGACAGGAGGCCTGAAGGACAGTATCGAGGAGTTCGACCCCGCCGCCGGCACCGGCAACGGCTTCGTCTTCGACGCATATGACGTTTCCGAGCTTTTGTCTGCCCTAGACAGGGCCGTGGCTACATTCCGCCACAGGCTGCGATGGGCGGCCCTGATGAGAAGCGCCATGGCGGCAGACTATTCCTGGGGCCGGTCCGCACGCGGATACCTCGCGCTGTACGAACGATTGTTGGGCGCACGGACGTACTCTTCGTTTGCGGTGCGGTGCTGATGTTATCGGATCATGCAAGAGTTTGACTTCCGCGCGCCCTCCCGCTAAAGGCGGCTCCGGCCGGCGTTGGCGAAGCCGCTGGCAGGGAGTATGCCAGGGCACGCCAACGCCGGCCATAAGGAAAACACTAACGCCGTTTTTATCCGAGGTTTATGATCGATGTTTACACTGATATCGTCTCCGGCGTGTAGTGCCGGAGTTACATGGCATTGTTGGAGCGGCAGCGATGCGATGAAAGGGGGCCGATCTGTAGTCGGCGTCGGGGCCGTCATCAGCGACTCCCGCCCCGAAAACGTTTGCGGAGAAAGGATGACTTATGTGTGATTACTCATTGATGTCTTTTCCGAATCGGCTGGCACAAGAGGGTGAGAACCTGGTCAGCCACCGGTTTCAGACGGGGACAATGGGATTGGCCGCGCAGGCCGATCTGCAAGTCGAAACGGCCAGAGCGCCGGCTCCGCCAAAAGGATTCTGGCAGAATGTAAAGGCGTTCTTTGCGCCGGCCGAGAGGATCCGGGTAACGGCAGTGTGCATCCCGCCGGGAGCGCGCCTGCTGCTGATGGACATTTCGGAGGAACTGCAGGACTCGATTGGAGTCGCGCGCGCGGAGGAAGTGATTTTCACGCAGATTACCGCTGCGGCGGATGTGTACAGAGACGCAGTCCGGTTTCGGAATGGCTGTGAAGTGATACTGCAGAGGCTCCGCGAAGGTCAGCGGGTTCGCGTGCTCGCTCTCGGCCCAAATGCTCAAGACGAGTGGGTGGGAGCGGGAGCAGGACGCTTGCCCGTGCAGCGTTGACAGGTCCTCGCTGGCAGGCCCAATGTGTACTCTAAGGGATCCGGTCGACCCTTCCCGGCTGACCGGGTACAGTGTCAGAGAGTACCCTGCCCAGAAACAGGGCCAGCGCTCAGAGGACCAGACGTAGTAAAATAAATCAAAGCTGGCAGAGGGAGGGGCTTACATGGTCAAGCAATATGCGGAGGAGGCGTACGTACCCATGGCACGGGGCGTTTTCTCCGCCGACATGGTGACGGCCCGGCAAGGCTGAACAATCGTTGGCGGGTGTGCGCACACCGCGGGGAGAGACGGTTGGCAGCGGCAATCAAAAATCGTGCTCGAGAATCGCCACGGTGCGCCGGCAGAGCTCGCGCGCATAGTCGGTCCATATCCCGCTTCCCCAGTAGCGGAAACAACTGGTCTGGGTGATGAGCAGGTAAAACAAGGCGTTGCGGTAGCGCTTCTCTGACGTGGACACGCCGCGCGTTTTTTCCGAGAACAGAGCGCTGGCCTGCTCCATTGCGCTCAGCACGTTTCCGTAGCCCTCCACCCACGAAAGATTGTTGGTCCAACTGCCGCCATCCATGTTAAAGCGGCCGTCCTCCTTGCGCAGTTCCTCGATGGCCTTCTCGGTGGCATCGGTGCCGGTGCGTCCCTGCAGCCGGTCCCAGATGCGTTTCTGCAGGATCGGCTGGATGGATGGAAAGTCCCGCTCCTGGATTCCCAGCGTGTCGAGATACTCCAGATACTCGGTGACGTTGACCTGCGGAGTATCGGAGCCGGACGCCTCGCGCATCACTTCCAGGAAC
>Ga0187856_1001622_pt1 | contig 17643 bp, 21 predicted proteins | sample June2016WEW_8_40_FD_132443 | JGI IMG/M metagenome (GOLD analysis project Ga0187856, IMG submission 132443) | Peatland microbial communities from SPRUCE experiment site at the Marcell Experimental Forest, Minnesota, USA - June2016WEW_8_40 | ecosystem: Environmental > Terrestrial > Soil > Wetlands...
CCGAGATGCCGAGGACCGAAGTCGAAATGGCTGATCAATGGTGGCAAACGGCCGACGGCGCGCTCGATGCGGGCCATAGAGAACGAACACGAGCGCTCGTGGCGCTTGCGTCCCAGGCACTGTTGCGCATCGAGCCGCTTGACGCCAAGAAATGTCCGGCTGCGGCAATCACAGCATTGGTCAAAAGCGAGACAGTCCGAGATCTCGGCAATGACAGGGTAACTTTTCGCCACGATGTTCTTCGGGATTGGGCGATTGCGAATCTACTGTTTTCCGATCCAGGGCGGATCGCTGGGGTGTCGCTCGATCGACCGGTGCCGACCAGTCTCATGCGCGGTATAGAGCTGGCGGCGCGCATGATGATCGAACGGAACGCTGATGCGGGCCCGTGGTATTCCTTTCTGTTGTCCCTGAGCACGGAAGGGGCGCACGGTTCATGGCGCAGGATGGCTTTACTCGCGCTAGTGCGCTCAGAGGTCGCCGGACAGGTATTGAACAAGGTGGCTGCGCAACTCGCGCAGGACCGGGCACAACTGCTTCGCGAACTCATTCGCCTTGTCATGGCCGTCGATGCAGAGCCTGCGGCGAAGCGCTTTGCCACGCTTGGGATCGATCCGAAACTCATACCCGTCGGGATGAATTTGCCGACCGGGCTATCGTGGTACCGGCTGATCGTCTGGGTGCTCAGTTTGGGTGTGGGGGTACCGGCGGGTGCTTTACCCGAAGTTGTAGAACTCTATACCGCGTGGTCGTCGGCCATGTTTGGGAAGGACGTGTTAACTCCGACGCTGGTCCGCTGGCTCTACTATTGGTTGAGCGAAATTCAAGGGGCCGCCGGGCAGCAAAGACCATTCAGCGGCGAGCTGAACCCAGATGAAATGAGCGCGCTCCCAAGCGATCTCACCACCGGGTTTCTTTTGTTTTGCGACAAAGTGCCGGATCTCGCCGTCCTGTATATTCGAATGCTCAAAGAGCGCGCCGACAGATATCGAGGCGCGCGTGAACTCCCCAAATTCCGCGGCATGCTTGCGCGGGCGGCACCGGAAGAATTCGCGGAGTTGACTGCTGACCTGCTGCTGTCGAAGGCGGAGGAGGATGAAGACGGTCCGTTCCGGGAGCCCTTCGGCCATCAGAATTTTGATTTTGTTCCGGCATCGCCGGCCCAAGGTCCTTTTTTGGATTTACTGGTTGCCGGGCCGGAACACGGTCTGAAACTGATCCGCCGACTCGTCGATCACGAGATTTCCCGAAAGAGCGGGGGACGCGCGTTCGGTGATGATGCGATAACGATCAGATTTCCGGATGGAAGAGAGAGGCTTTTTCCGTGGATTCGATCCTACAATTGGTCGCGTGATGTCGGTGCGGCGTCGGCAATCGTAGTGTCCGCGCTCATGGCCCTTGAGGCGTGGGCGCACAGTCGGATCGATGCGGGAGAGCCGTTCGACAAGGTTTTGGCCGACGCTATCGGGACCGCGATTGTGCCTGCGGCTTATCTGCTGGTCGCGGTAGATCTGCTGATTTCCCATGGAGAGCAATCACGGGATGCAGCGATCCCATACCTTGCTTGTCCTGAACTTCTGTGTCTCGATCGCGAGCGGGAGATGCAAGACAACATCGAGGTGCCGGACATTTTCGGCCTTAAGGCGCTTCAGAAAGAGCCAATGGGAGCGGCCACGCTTGACAGTCTGAAGGCGCGCGCCTCTCGCCGCTTGTCGCTTGAACAGCTTCTCGCATCATATGCATTGGACGAGGCATCCGAGAACCGCGATCTTCTGACCGAGTTGCTTCGCCGAGCGGCCTTGCGCCTTGGCCAGCCAAATCCCCAATCGAATCTGGGCGATCCCGAATTTATGGTTGTTCATGCACTCAACCTTAACGGCTGTAAATGCGCAGCTTCGGTAGTGTCCTTGACGCGATCGACGAACGCCTGCCGTGCGCGGTTTTACGAAGCGCTCTCTCCGCGCGTCGTTATCCGCGAAGGGAATGGGGCACGTCGGAACAGAAATACACGGTCCGCCGTGAGGATTGTCGCGTCGGAGTCGCAAGGGCGGTCGAGGCAGAGCTTGCTTGGTTAACGATCGGCGGCGCGGAACCCCGATGGCCCGAGTTTCCGCTGGAGCCCGCCCGCTCAAGGCACCGCTCCCACATCGGAAGGCGGTGGCTAGAGTCTGCGGAAGAACCCGCAGCCCCGCAGGTGCAGACCGATCACCATTCGGCCGCGCTATGGCTCGCCGGTGCGGCCTCTCTTTTCGATGTCGCGACGAGACCCTGGCTACGCGACATCGCCCAGACGTATGCGCCCTGGACCTACGCGGCGAACGGCTCACAACTTGAGGCCCATGAAGACGTCGATCGCCCTCCACGCGAATGGAATGACGCCTATTTCAAACTCGGCCTGCCTCGCCGGCCTAAATTCGGATCAAGTGAAGGAGGTGGCGATTGCGCCGATCACGTCGCTGCCGGATGAGTCGTTCTGCGACATCGCCACCATATTCATCCGCAATGTTGACGATGTCTATTTCAACGATCGCGGCATCAACAGAACCCAAGCCGTGGACATACGCGCTCAATTAGCGAGGCGAATGATGGCGTCCGGTGTTTGGCTCCGCCACAGCCGCGATCGGTCGGAGAGAATTGAGACGCACCTTGGCCCCGCCGCCGCGACGTTTTTCTTCAACGAGTACAGCACCCTTCAGCCCGCGAAGTGCTACCTACTGCCGAAAGGCATTGACCGACTCGATCCCTTCCTTCGCACCGTGAAGGTTCTTGCCGAAAGCGGGACATTTCTGTTCGTGGCCATCGTACTGCTAAACCTGCTCGAAGTCTCGCCACGAACGGCACAGCTGCCTGTTATCGTCGCCGCGGCTAAGGCTTGGCTCACCGCCCAACCCAACGACCACTCATTCTGGATGGATTCCGATATCGGCCGGCGCCTTTGTTCGGTGATCGATGCGATTGTCCGGCTGGACACGACGGCATGTGATGCCGATCAGTCGCTAAGGGGCGAGATCGACAGCCTCTTGGCTGCTTTGGTGCGACTGGGGGTCTCTGACGCCCACCATTTGGAGGAGGCGCTTCGCTCGCGATAAGTTATGAGACTTTTGATTAGCAGTCGTTCCTCCCACTGCAGACGCCGCTGGAGAGGCGGAACCAGTGCAGGGACTTGAGCCGGCCAATGGGCAGCCTGCGGAACCAAAATCAAATCAGTCATTTAGGTCCTCTTAATGGGCCATATCGGTAGCCATGTGAACATTACCTCGGGGCGGGGAGGACATCAAGCGAAATGCTGGATTTTTCCGATACGGCTCTGGTGGACAGGAGTCATAAGCGTTGTATCGGGAGTGCGTCGGCCAAGAGGGTTGAGGTGGGAGATACAGCCGGAGTGCCGGCGCATTCCCGATACAACCCCTTGAACTAAGCCAATCGGATAGGACTATGGGGATTGGTTTCCGACGTGTGTGAGGATTCTGCGGCATGGGGCGCATCTGGGACCGCCAATTGGGATGCGCTGGTGCGGGCGGCATGGGGCAATTTGGCTGGAGATAGGTCGGCGGCGGGTCTTGGGAGCGGGTTCTGCGCGCAAAATGGCACACGTCGCCTGCCATCACGGGTTGGTGATCTGCGTGGGCGAAGAATATGGGTTGCAACTATCATCGGCTTTTACGAGGGGTCCAACTGCGGTGTTTGGTACGGTGATGCGGTTGGTTGCAATGGCGCCGTTGCTCGGGCTTCGATGACATGGAGGTGCCCTACTTTGCAAACGGGGCAGAGCACTTCGTGGTTCCGGAGGAGCATTGGAGGCGGTGCCGCCGCTGGCAGGAGTACCCAGCAGCGCTGCACCATGGCTTGGCGATTGCGGTTGGATAGAAAGCCGAAATGCCGGATCTTCACAAAGCCACCCGGAAGGACATGGAGGAGGAAGCGCCGGATGAACTCCACCGCATCGAGCGACATTTCCTTGATCTGGTTGCCGTCTTGCGAATCCCGCCAGCGGAAAAGCACGCGGCCGTCCTCCAGACCGAGCAATCGTCCATTGGAAATTGCCACTCGATGGGTGTACCGCGCCAGATAGCGGAGTACCTGCTCTGGTCCGCCGAATGGGGGTTTGGCATAGACGACCCATTCCTTATCTTTCAAAGGCGTTAGCCAATCCTCAAAGCGGGCCGGGTGGGCCAGTTCTCGAAGTTGTCCGTAGAATTCCAGTTGGCCCTCCGCAAACGCTTGTTTGAGATAGGCGAGGAACTTGCCGCGGAACAGGCAGCCGAGAGGTTTTGCCGGCAGAAAGAAATCCTTCTTGCGAGGAGAGATCCATCGCCGTTGGTCCGCTGACAATCCTCCGGCGGGCACGACGCAATGTACATAGGGATGGTGCTCCAGTCGCTGGGTCCAGGTATGCAGGACGGTCAGGAAACCCAGCTTGGCTCCCAGACGTTTGGGATCGGCGGCCATCTCCAGAAGAGACTCGGCTACCGCCCGGAACAGAATCCCATAGACGACTCGCGGGTTCTGCAAGGCCAGCGGCGCCAATTCGTGCGGCAGCGTGAAGACCACGTGGCAACAAGGCACTGGCAGGATCTCCAGCGCCCGAGCGGCCAGCCACTGGTCGCGCGTCCGGCTGTGGCACTTCGGGCAATGCCAGTTGCGGCACAATCGGTATTCGGTCACCAGATGGGAGCAGTGGTCGCACTGCTCTACGTATGTGCCGAGGGCGGCGGTGCGGCACGCGACGATGTCCCGGAAAACCTTCCGTTGTTGTGGAGACAGTACATCTCCCCAGCGCCTCGGCGGGGCTGGCTGCGGTCGGCAGGTTCCGGCTCGCTGGGCTGATCCCAGTTGCCAGTATACTTAGCGCTTCAACCGCAATCGGCCTATGTCGCGAGATTTCGCAGATCCCTGCCAGCCCGACAAGAGGCTCACCGTCCGGAAGACGGGAAAAGGAAACCAGCCAACACCAATACAACGTAGGCAACCGCAAGGACCAACCTTACCCGCCCGTAGCCGCCATTGGACCCAGCGCGCAGGGCGTGCAGCTTCAATCCTTCGTTTACGGCGCTGAGGATGCCCAGGGTGAGAATGGTGCGCCCCATAATCACAGCATCATCGAAAAATATGATTCCAAAGGTGACGAGTGCGCCGGCGGTGGTCCAGGTAATTAGGGCATCCGGAACGGGTGGTCTTCTCGCGTGTCTGTCGTCCATATCTCCTCAGGAGCGGACGCACGCCAGCCGTGGCGCCCGGAGTCTCAAAGCGTTAGCATCCGACGAACCAAATAAGCTTTCCCACTTCACTGACATCAGCGCGAGAGGCTGCAACTCTCGCCAATAAGTCGATAACGAAGGCTGCTGGATGCCGAGCATCGGCAGTTGCTTGGGCAAACGACGGGCAGTCGGCATCCCGAGCGGTGGAACACCGATGGTTTTTCTGGAAAACGAAATGCACTCATCATTCCCATTTGATGTGGAGGACAGATAGACATGTGGCTCGTGTGGTGCCTGGGCGCACTGGTCGGAATGTGCCTACTTTTATCGATGCTTGACAGACCTCCAACCGAGCGGGGAATGCGCGGACGACGGGGAAGCTGAAGTGCGATGCTGGAGTGTGATCCTGTTGTTGGTCATCATTACGGGTTCGGCGCGGCCACCGAATGCCGGCGACAACGGAAACTGGCGTGTGCGGCTCTGACAGCGTAGCGAGCCGGACCGTGGGACACTGATCGATTCAGCAAAGAAAGAGGGATATGAAAAGAGTGATCGATGACGAACCGCATTCTACGCCAGTGCCAGCCGAGGATGAGTCACCGGGACTGCCCGTTCCTGTCTTCCCGAGGTATCCGGAGAAATGCGGGGATGTGGAGCCCGATCCCACGTAATGGGCTCGATGGTTGCTCGGGCTTTACTGCTGGGGTACGGCAACAACGTGAAGGGCATGACGGAAGAGGTTGCTCGCCGCTCGATCGATTGGTTGTACGACGCACGCTACCGGGTGCTGGCGCTGATGGGTGGCGAGGTCCTCGGAAAGGCTTCTGGGTGTACGTCCCCCCACCAACGGGCGGCTAATGCGCCCGGACGTGATCGACCGCTTACGCGGCGCGGAGTGGCCACCTTCAACCTCGCTGTGGATTCCGTTCCGGATCGTAGGGAATTGCCTAAAGCCCTCGATCCAATCCGGCCCTACTTCGATTATCTGATCAAGAAGCAGTACGTCTACGGCTTCAGTGTCTTCTTCCAATATCAACATCACTCGCATCAACCTGTATGACGTGATCGAGTTGACCAAAATCGCCCACGACGTGGGGATCGCCACCGACTACCACCTGAACGAAGCGCCGATGCTCGAACAGCCGGATTTCGACCACAAGTCCGGCAACAGCACCTATATCACGCCGAAAGACTGGTGCAGAATCGACGCCGTCATCGACTGGCTAATCGCGAAGAATCGATCGGGCTACAGGATGGTGAATTCCGTCCGGTGCCTGGAGGAAATGAAAGCATTCATGCGTGGCAAGCTGCAGTAGTGGGACTGCCGCGCCGGCGAGAATTCATTGGTTATTCGCACCGACGGAACGCTGGCTCCTTGCTTCCCGATGGATAGAGCCGCAGAGGATTGGGGAGTCGCCGGACACCCATATTTTGACGGCCATCAACTTGCATGCATGAAGGTGGAATGCCAAAGGCACTGCTTTTCCACGCTTAACCATAATCTGTAGTATTGCTACAACACTTCCCGCGCCATCCGTTGGGTTCTCAAGCAAGCGGCGCACGGATTCCAGGGGACCACGGGCAACTTTGAGGATTGGGTCATGCCGACCGCTAGCATTTGCGAACATCGATTATCAATTTCGACACCCGGCTCCTGTCGGGCTGATACCATCGTGGATATGGGAATTTCGGGTTCGGACATCTACAAAGCACTGTTCGACCTTTCCCAATCGATCGCCGGGCACAGCGATCTGGAGACTCTCTGTAACTCGTTGGCGGGCTCGCTGCGCCGCGTCGTCCCGTTCGATTTTCTGGCGCTGGTTCTTCACGATCCCGTTCATGATCAGCTTCGTTTGCATGCGGTCAGCGCGAACAGGCCATACAAAGATAAGGGGATCATCCTTCCCGCAGACGGCAAGCATTTCGGCGCGTGGGCCTGGCGCGAGCAGAAGCCACTGGTATTATCACCACTCGAAAAAGAAGAGGCCGGATCGAGCGACGTGATCCAGGAAGCTCTGGAAATGGGCATTCACGCTTTGACCCTCGTACCTCTTTCGAACGGCGATCGCCGGCTCGGGATACTTGGGTTCGGATTTTCTGCGCCCTTCCAGCCCGACGACGAAGCACTGGCCTTTCTGCAGCGGGTCGCGTCGGAAGTGGCGGTCTCCGTGGATGGTTACCTCACCCGGCAGGCGCTCCTGCGGGAACGCGATCGGATGCGGGTGTTGTTCGAGATCACCAACGCCCTGGTTGCGAAGCTGCCGATGGAGGAACTCTTCTCGGCCATATCCGAACAGCTCAACCGCGCGGTAGCGCACGATTTCGCGGTGGTGACGCTCCTGGACAAGTCTACGGGAGAAATACACCTGAAGGGGCTGCACTCGCCGGGCAACATGCGGTTCGAGATCGATGAGACTTCGGGCCGGCCGGAGGGTCTCCCCTCTGGCGAGGCGCTGGCCACAGGGAAGCCGGTCGTGATCGCCGGACTCGACTTCGAACGGTTTCCGTCTCCCCTGTATCGCAAGTACGCCGACCTGGGACTCCGTTCGAGTTGCTCCATTCCGCTGGCCGGGGTAAACGGAATCTCGGGGATCCTCGATCTGGCTCGCAGGAGTGGCTCCGACGGATGCCACTGTGCTGATCCAGGGAGAAACCGGAACGGGCAAGGAACTGGTCGCTCGCGCGCTGCACGACCTGAGCGGGCGCAGCAAGCGGTCGTTCATCAAAGTCAATTGCGCCGCCATTCCGGCGACTCTATTGGAAAGCGAGCTATTCGGCCACGAGAAGGGATCGTTCACCGGCGCATTCGCACAAAAGATCGGCCGTTTCGAGTTGGCACACCAGGGGACTCTGTTTCTAGACGAAGTCGGTGAGATACCTTTAGAGCTGCAATCCAAGTTGCTGCGCGCCATCCAGGAGCAGGAACTCGAGCGCCTCGGAGGCAACCGGACCATCCGGGTGGATGTTCGCTTTGTTGCCGCGACTAACCGCAATCTCAAACAGATGGTTGATGAAGGCAAGTTTCGCAGCGATCTCTATTACCGGCTGCATGTGTTTCCGTTGACGGTTCCTCCGTTACGAGAGCGAAAGGAAGACATCCCTCTCCTGATCCGCTACTTCACGCAGAAACACGCGAAGCGTATGAATCGCCCCATCGAGTCGATTCCTTCCGCTGCCATAGAATCCCTTACGAACTACGAATGGCCGGGCAACATCCGCGAGTTACAGAACGTGATTGAGCGGTCTGTCATCCTCAGCCCAGGTCCGGTACTTCAAATTGCGATTCCGGAGATTGCGAAATCGTCTCCTCCTTCCCCCAGAACGCCCCGACTCGAAGAATCCGCCGAGCGCGAGCGGATACTCCGGGCGTTGCGGGAATCCGACGGGAAAGTGGCGGGCCCGAACGGGGCCGCGGCCCGTCTTGGCCTTCGACGCACGACCCTACAATCCCGCATGAAAAAGCTCAGTATTGAGCGCCAGTACCGGTGATTTCGGCAATTGCTCGGCAACTGCCGCCATTGCCGAACGAGCCATCGGCAGCACGCCTGTAAGTCCCTCATTCCACGTCCGCAAACCTGGCGACCGGATTGCATTTCCGTTTGCCGACACGGGAAACGGATAAATCTCCGCACGGAGATCCTTCCGTTTTCAATCTATGTCACTGACGGAGAGGTAGACCATGTCTGACACGTTCAAAGACAAACTGATTGCCGACATTAAGATTGTTGTAACCGATGCCGACGAGCTTCTGCGTGCCACGGCAGATCACGCGAGTGAGAAAGCCGCTGGCCTGCGCGCCCGGCTTCAGGAAAATCTGAAAACAGTCGAAGGCCAACTTGCAGAGGCCGAAGCCACGCTTGCCGACAAAACCGCGGAAGCTTTCCGGGAAGCGCTTCAACAAATTTCAGAAGCTGCCAGTGAAGCGGCTGAAGCCACCTGGGAAGCGGCGCAGAAAGCCGAGGAAGCGGTTGAGAAAGCAGCGGCACCTGGAAGAGATGCCGCTAAGCACGCCGCAGAATCCGCCAGGGAGTCGATCCAGAAAGCGGCCGCCGCCACCAAAGAGGCAGCCAACAAGGCGTTGGACACACTTAACGAAATGACCAAGAAAGTCAGGGACACCATTAACAAGTAGCCCTTGGCAAGCTCGGGCCGCCTGCATTGACCAGCGGTCCGGGCGCGCGCTGCATTGGCGACATCCGACACGGAAACGCGAAATGTCTAAACATCGATCGCTATCGAAATTCCTCCTTGCGCTACTTTTTGCCGCGGTGGCCTGCGCGCAGACCGCCGTAGCGCCGCCGGGGCTGACGCTCGCGCAGGCAGTCGACCAGGCACTGAAGAATAATTTACAGACAAACCTTGCGCAGGAGCGGACCGCCGAATCGCGTGCGCAACGCGGAATAGGGCTTTCATCGCTTTTGCCGAATGTCAGCGGCGCCGCATACCAGATGAGTCTCACGGAGAATCTCGCGGCACAAGGACTGACGGCGGCCGCCTTCCACTTCCCCGGCCTCCCCGCTTTCCTCGGGCCGTTCGACCGTTTCGATGCACGCTTCCAGGTGGTGCAGAGTCTGTTCAACCTGGCATCCATTCGCCGCTACCAGGCGACGCGCTATGGAGTCCAAATGGCGGAGCAGCAACGGCGGTTGGCGGAGCAACAGGTCACCACGGCGACCGCCCTGGCGTATATCGAGTTGCTCGGGACGGGCCAGTCTGTCGCGGCGGCGGAGGCGAATGTACAGCTGGCCCGCCAGCTTCTCGATTTGGCAACCAACCAGCGAAACGCCGGCATCGCGACCGGGCTTGATGTGGCCCGGGCCGAAACACGTTTGGCCGGCCAACAGGTGCAGCTTGCCCAGGCCCGCACCAACCTGGATACCGCCAGACTGAATCTGCTACGTATCACCGGCTCGCCGCTCGGTGCGCAGTTGTCGCCGGCCGATGCGATGCGATTTGAGCCGCAACTCCCACCGGAGGCTGGTGAGGCCGTACGGCAGGCACTTGACGGCCGGCTGGAGTTATCCGTAGCCTCGGAACAATTGCGCATCGCAGAGGCTGAACGGAAAACGGCGATCGGGGGATGGGTGCCTTCGGTTTCGGCATTTGGCGACTATGGCAGCAGCGGATTGAAGCCCAACGAAGTGGATCTGCCCACGCGAAGCATTGGCGTCCGAATCGACGTTCCGATCTTCGACGGCGGGCGCACGAGGTCGGAGGTGCAGGCTGCCACAAGCCGGGTCCACCAGGCGGAGATGCAGTTGTCGGACCTTCGGGCCGCGGTGGAGAAGGACGTGCGGCAGGCTCTCGACAACCTGGCAACCCGTGAGGACCAGATGCGGGCCGCGCAGAAGAACCTGGACCTGGCTCAGCGGGAACTCTCGCTGGCGCAGGACCGGTTCCGGAACGGAGTGGCGGACAACATCGAGGTGACCACCGCCCAGACCGCACTCGAAGATGCCCGCCAGATCGCGGTATCCAGTTTGGCCCAGTTCAACGTAGCGCGCCTGAATCTGTTTTCCGCCCTGGGGCGCGCCAGGGATTTCACTTTCTAGATGGCATATCCGGAGAACAAGATGGCTAACGAGACTCTCACCGACGACAAAGCGAAGGTCGAGCAGCCACGCAAGCGTGCGGCCAAGTTGATAGGCATTGGATTGGTCGTAATCGCCGCCGTAGCCGGGGGCCTGTACTACCTTCATTCGCGACACTACGAATCCACCGACAACGCATTCATAGAGGGAGACGTGATTCAGGTGAGTCCGCGGGTTGCCGGGCAAATGGTCCGGGTTTATGTGCAGGACAACCAGCACGTCAACGGTGGCGACCTGATCGCGGAGATTGACGCTCGCGATTACCAAGCGCGTGCGGCGGAGGCGACTGCCCACCTAGCCGATATCTCCGCACGGGCGGATGGCGCGCAATCTAACTTGGCGCTCACCTCGACTGTAACCGACGCGGTCCTGATTCAGATTGGCGCGGCGGCTGACGCGGCTGGGGAGCAAGTGAAGATCCTACAGGCACGTGCCGCGGAGGCTGTCGCTGCGATTCGCGCGGCCGAGGCGACCATGGCCCAGGCCGAAGCACAGCAATCCGCCGCCCAGGCGGAAGCCAGCCGTGCCTCCGAGGATGCCGTCCGCTATCGGGCAATGTACGCGAAAGACGAGGTCTCCAAACAGCAGTTGGACCGTGCCGAAACGCTGGCCAGGTCCACCGCGGCGGCGCAGGAAGCAGCCAGCCAGGGCACCGAAGCCGCTAGGGCGCATCTGTCGCAAGCCCGGGCGGCGCAGGTGTCCACACAGGCCGCCTTGCGCCAGGCCGAAAGGCAGGTGGTGCAAGCGCAAGGCCGGGTGAGCGAAGCGAAATCGGCGCCGCAGCAGATCGAAGTGCGCCATGCCGACGTGTCCTCTCTTCGGGCGCAGGTGGAACAGCAGCGCGCCTCGGTGGAGCAAGCGGAATTGGCTCTCTCCTATACCCGGATCTACGCACCTGAATCGGGATACATTACGCGCAAGTCGGTTGAACCGGGCGATTTCGTGCAACCCGGCCAGCCGCTGCTGGCGCTGGTGTCGGATCGGCTCTGGGTGGTCGCCAACTTCAAAGAGACTCAGTTGAGGCGGATGCGGCCGGGGCAGCCGGTGACGCTTAGGCTGGATGCATTCCCCCAACTTCGGCTACGAGGCCACGTAGAGAGCTTCCAGAGTGGGACCGGCGCGGCCTTCAGTCTCTTGCCTCCTGAGAATGCCACGGGCAACTACGTCAAGGTCGTCCAGCGAGTGCCGGTCAAGATCGTGCTGGATGAAGCCCCACCGGCCGGATACCGGATTGGGCCGGGCATGTCGGTGGAACCCGAGGTCAAGGTGCAATGAGCACGAATTCCATCCAGGACGGCGCGGCCGAATGGTATTCCAGCGTCAATCCGTGGCTGATCGCCATGGCGGTCATGGTGGCAGTGTTCATGGAGGTCCTGGATACGACGATTACCTCTGTGGCGCTGCCGAACATGGCGGGCAGCCTGTCGGCCACCAACGAAGAGGCTACCTGGGTGCTGACCAGTTACCTGGTCGCCAATGCCATTGTTCTGCCTGCGAGCGGTTGGTTCGCCCTCCGCTTCGGCCGAAAGCGCTTTTTGCTGGCATGTACCGGGCTCTTTACGTTCGCATCGCTCCTATGCGGGTTGGCCCCGTCCATGCCCGTGCTCATCCTGGCTCGTATCCTGCAAGGCGCAGGGGGCGGGGCGATGCAACCGCTTTCTCAGGCGATTCTTCTGGAGAGTTTCCCGCGCGAGAAGCAAGGAATGGCGATGGCGATGTTCGGCCTGGGGGTTGTGGGCGCGCCAATCATCGGTCCGTTTCTGGGTGGATGGATAACCGACAATTACTCCTGGCGCTGGATATTCAACATCAACATCCCCATCGGGGTACTGGCCATATATTTGATCGGACGGTACGTTGAGGACCCGCCATACATCAAGAACGCGAGGCCGGGGACAATCGACGCCATCGGCTTTGGGCTGCTTACTGTTTGGCTGGCCACCCTCCAGGTCGTCCTGGACAAGGGACAAGAGGCGGATTGGTTCGCGAGCACTTGGATCACTTGGTTTAGCGTGATTTCGGTTGGATCTCTATTGGTGCTGATTGTGCGGGAACTGCGCACGCCCGAACCTATCGTGGACTTACGTGTTTTTCGAAACCGGAATTTCTGGGTGGGTACGGTTATCACAACCATCATTATGGCGGCAGTGTACAGCGCTCTCACGATGCTCCCCTTGTTCCTGCAGACACTGCTCGGCTACACTTCTCAAAGCGCCGGTCTTGCGACAGCGCCACGAGGCGTCGGCGCGATGATTGCAATGCCGATCGCCGGCATATTGATGTCCTACGTGGACAGCAGGTGGCTGATGTCGTTCGGCGTCGCCTGTACCGCGGCAGCGACGTTGCTGTTTGGGAACCTTACGCTTGACGTCTCGATGGGGAGCATTATGTGGCCCAACGTTTTACAAGGGTTGGGTGTTGGATGTGTCATGGTGCCTCTCATGGCCATCTCGGTCGGGACGCTTTCTAAGGAGAAAATCGGCAATGCCAGCGGGATTTTCAACTTGATGCGTAACCTGGGCGGCAGTATCGGCATATCCGTCTCCACGACATTCCTGGCGCGTATGGCACAAGCCCATCAGGCGAATCTGGTCAGTCATATGACGCCATACGATCCGATGTTTCGGCACCAACTCTCGGCCCTCACTGCCGGGATGAGCCGGTACTCGGCAGGACCAGTGGCCCGTATGCAGGCATATGGGATGCTTCACGGCATTCTGCTCCAGCAAGCCAGCCTTGGGGCCTACGTGGACATGTTCTGCTGGACAGCGCTCATTCTGGCGCTGTGTCTGCCGGGTGTGTGGCTGCTGAAAAAGGCGGTCACGATGGGGAGCGTGGCTGTCCACTGAGCGCCTCGGGAGCTTAGGGCGCGGAAAGGTCCAACATCATGCAAGCGGAAAGGCGGATCGATCGGGAACTCGGAGGGGCGGAAACCGGGCGCGCGGCGATCGTGTTCGTTTCAGCATCGGCCGAGGATGCGCACGCATTGCGGGAAATCGTCGACGGGGACCGTTGGCTGGTCGTGAATGTTCCCGACCTGACCGGCGCCCAGGCTGTAATCGACAAACTGCACCCGCGACTGGTTGTGTGTGATACCGAGATTGAGGGCCGGGGCTCGTGGCGTGACCTGCTCATAGCACAAGGCGCCTACCCGAGTTTCGCGCTGATCGTTGTATTCCGGCTGGCCGACGAGGCGCTGTGGGCCGAGGTCCTCAACCTAGGCGGCTCGGACGTGCTGAACAAACCGTTCGCTGTAGAGGAGGTCGAACGCGTCATCGGTCGGGGACTTCAGGGCGTGCGCGAGGGATGCGGAGCGGCTACCTGCAAGGCCGTGCTGGCCTCGGGCCCATGTGGCCGCTGCGGTTAGAGGGGAAGCGAGGGTAACGACGATGCAATACAGAGCGCTGACAATAGCAAGAGAGTACGGTAGTGGTGGGGCAGAAATCGCGGGCATCGTGGCAAGCACACTTGGCTGGAAGCTTGTTGATAGGGCGCTCCTCACCGAAATTAGCAGCAGGGCGAATGTGCCCGTCGCCGACGCGGTTGTGCTGGACGAACAGGTCGATCCCTGGCTGTACCGCATCATGCGCCCCCTGTGGGGGAAGGGCGCCGATGGAATTTCGGCCATCACGCTAGTCGATCTTTTCGATGCCGATGCGGAGGCGGCTCTGGCCAAGCAAATAATTCAGGAGGCCTATTGCCTGGGAAGCTGCGTGATTGTGGGACGGGGAGCACAATGCGTCTTGCAGGCCAAGCCGGACGTGTTCCATGCGTTCGTGTACGCCCGGTGGGCGGATAGGGTTCATCGTGCCAGGCCACGAGTCCCACCTGGCGCCGATATAAACAAGTTTCTTCACTTCATGGACGCCCAGCGCCTGGAATATGTTCGCCGCTATTATGGCGAGAATCGATTGGATCCCCACCTATATGACCTGATGATCAACTCCCACAACCAGTCCGAGGCAGCGGCTCGGCTGATCTTGTTGGCGATGGACGCGGCAGGGTAAAAACCCGGTTTGCGTGAAGATTACAGAGGCGCGGTGCTCGTAACCGAGGCACTTGGGATTGCCGAGCCAGCCAGGCAAGATCTGCGACGTAGTGCGGCGTCGTTCATAGGTTCGCTCAGGCGGACGCGCGAGTCGTAATGTTCGGAGCCTAAACCATTGCACCCGGCGCGCCAAATGGGCACATGGCCTGCCGATGATATCGGCACACAGCAACCGGCCGTCAGGTTCCACATCTCGCCAGCCACTCGATGGCGAGGCCGTTGCGTGCCGACCGTCGGCACTTGCATCGGCAGACGAGCTCGGTTCGGCAGGCATCCACCCCAAGCCCATGAAAATCAGAGGATTTCCTGGAGGCCAGAATGCACTCATCAATTCTGCTAACGCGGAGGGCCGAAGACGTGCGGGTCATCTGGTGGCTGACCGACGGCGCATTGCCCAATTCTCTATCCGGCGCTTGTTTCTACCAGACGTTGGTTTCTTGAATGGCACGCCGAAACCTCATTGTCGTAGTGCTCGTCCTTTGCTGCGCGATGGCGGCAACCCCACAGACTGCGGGGACGCAATTGGGCACCTCGAAGCTGGATATCGCCGTACTGGACCAATCGCACTTTGCGGTGCCGGCTGCGCGGGTCGAGATCAAACTACAAGATCAGGTAATTGCCGCGATGTCGACAGATGAGACCGGGCATGCAGTGTTCCCGGCGTTGACGCCCGGACGCTACACGATCAGCGCCTCGAAGGAAGGATTCGAGACGGCGCTCGCCAAAGACTTCGAATGGAAGGAGGGCGTTCCTGGAAGCCTGGAACTAACGCTCAAAATGGCGGCCGCGAGTAAGCAAACTGTTGAAGTTCGCGACACAACTTCTCCGGTTGAGGTGAGTTCGGCGCCGTCAGCCACTGTCGGGGGAGAAGCGGCAAAGGAACTCCCGAGCCGGCCCGCCACCGTAAGCGACGCGCTGCCCTTAATTCCGGGCGTCGCTCGCCAGCCGGGCGGCAAGCTGCAACTTTCGGGAAGCGCCGAGCACCGGAGCGCGATGATCGTCAACTCGGCCGACGTGACCGATCCTGCGACCGGCGAGTTCGGACTGACCGTCCCCGTCGATAGCGTCGAGCGCCTCAACTTTTACCAGACATCGTACCTCGCCGAAAACGGGCGCTTTACCGCGGGATTTGTTTCCGTGGAGACCAAACGCGGCGGAGATAAGTGGAAGTGGGAATTGAACGATCCCCTGCCCGAGTTCAACATCCGGAGCTGGGGATTGCGCGGGCTGCGCACGGCGACGCCACGATTGAATGTGGAAGGACCGATCATCTCCGGAAAGCTGTACTTCTCAGAGGGATTCGACTATGAAGTGCGAAAGACGCCGGTCTTCACGCTGCCATTTCCCTTCAATCAAAAGAAAAGTGAGGGTTTCAACTCCTTCGGGCAGCTCGATTGGGTGACTTCCGACAAGAACCTGATGACGGCCACCATACACTTGGCGCCCCAAAAGCTGGGCTTTGTCAACCTGGATTACTACAATCCCCAGCCGACAACGCCGGACGCGGGTAGAGGGCCGGGCCAGTTCATCGGAAGCAGCTACATGGTGTGGGATAAGCAAGGCAACATATATACAGGCGAAACGGGCAGCGAGACGAACGTTGGCCGGATCACGGAAATGGTTGCCCCCAAGAAGTGATGAGCGGGCGGACCGTCGAATAAACGGCCGGGGTACGGCTCACAGTGAAGCCATGCGTGTCGCCGCGGTTGTTTTCTGTTCATAATCAAGGAGTGACAAAACTCGCACCAGGGACCAAATGCCTTGCCGTGGTTGCCCTTGCGCTCGCCTTTCCTGCGCCCGTCAATGCGCAAGATACTCGAAAGGTAGTCGAACCGATTATCCCTCCCGCCTGCGCCACGCTCACGGCGCAGATTGGCCGCGCGGGTATGTCCATTGCGCCCGCGGATGAAACCAAGCTTGACACCGTGCGCATTCAGAAAGCCATCGAACAATGCACCCCCGTCCATTCCGTGGTGCTGAAGCGTGCTAGTAGCCGCAGGGACGCCTTCCTTACTGGGCCTCTCCGGTTGGCCAAAGGCGTAGTTCTGGTAGTGGATCGCGGAACGTATCTCTATGCGTCCCGCAATGCCCGCGACTATGATCTCAGCATCGGCTCCTGCGGCACCGTCACCGAACAGGGTTACGCCTGCAAAGGTTTGATCAACGGCGAGGGCGTCAGCGACTCCGGATCATGGGCGAAGGCGTCATTGATGGACGCGGCGGCGAAACCATCCTTGGCCAAACGTCCACTTGGTGGAATCTCGCTGATCTGGCTCGCCAAGGTGGCGGCCAGAACAATCCGCACCTGGTGGTTCTGGATCACTGCGACAATTTCGTTCTCCACGGCATCACGCTCATGAACTCGCCCCGCCACTTCGTCAATTACGAAAATGGCAGCGGTTTCACGGCTTGGAAAGTGCGCATCTGGTCACCCGAGCGTGCCCGCAACACCGACGGCATCGATCCCGGCAATTGCACCAACGTGACGATCACGCACTGCTACGTGCACACCGGCGACGACCAGGTCGCCATCAAAGCCCTGGCGGGCGCTCCCACCACCCATATGAGCATCACTCACAACCATTTCTATTCCGGCCACGGTATGTCGATCGGTAGCACCACGGAAGGCGGCGCCAGCAAGATTCTGGTCTCCGATCTCACCATCGATGGAGCCGACAACGATCTGCGGATCAAATCAAACATTACCCGAGGCGGCCTTGTGCACGACGTCGTTTTTGAAGACGTTTGCATACGCGACACGGAGAACCCCATCCTGGTGGACACCAACTACTCGGCCGGAGCCAGC
>Ga0187856_1001623_pt1 | contig 17638 bp, 17 predicted proteins | sample June2016WEW_8_40_FD_132443 | JGI IMG/M metagenome (GOLD analysis project Ga0187856, IMG submission 132443) | Peatland microbial communities from SPRUCE experiment site at the Marcell Experimental Forest, Minnesota, USA - June2016WEW_8_40 | ecosystem: Environmental > Terrestrial > Soil > Wetlands...
CTCCAATAACTGCGAGGCGCCTCCACGAGCGATCATGTCCGTCCGCGTGGCGACCACGTGGACAGCGTGCAAATGAAGATAGGTATGGGCGACTTTGGCAAGCACGTCCGCCGCCTGCGGTTGAGCGCCCGCACTGGCGGCCAGGAATAACAGCGTTACGGCGTAGCGCATCTGACCTATTGGTTTACTTGAGACGCGGGACGGACGCAAGGGGGGCGGCCGTTCCATCTCCTCTCGAAAAGTAAGTCGGGACACTTCTCCCCAAACTTGATTGGATCTTTTTCGGCGTGAGATCGTATATTCAAAGGTATGAAAGTCGTTCAGTGGGTAATTCTTGCAGCTTTTGCGGCATTTTCGGGTTTTGGCCAGACTGCGCCACCGCCGCAGTTCGAGGTGGCGTCGATTCGGCCGGCACCTGCTTTCAATCCGGGGCAGGTTGGCCTGGGTTTGCATATCGACGGCTCGCAGGTCAGCATTCGCCAGTTTGCTCTGAAAGATGACATCGCGATCGCTTACAACCTCAAGCAGTATCAGATCGTGGGACCGGATTGGCTGACAACCGAAAGGTTTGACATTGTCGCCAAGCTGCCGGAGGGCGCCCCCCGCGACCAGGTGCGGCCCATGTTGCAGGCCTTGCTGCTGGACCGGTTTCAGATGAAGACGCACCATGAATCCAAAGACTTCTCCGTCTATGGCCTGGTCTTAGCCAAGACCGGGCTCAAGATGAAGGAGCTGCCGCCCGATCCGGCGGATCCTGCGACCGACGGCGGCAGCGGCAATAAGAGCAGCCAGGGCAACGTCAACGTCGAGGTCAGCGCCGGCCGCGGCGGCGTGGTGGCCAACTACGGCCACGGGTCGTTCTTCACCATGGGCGACGACCGCATCGAAGCCAAGAGAATGCAGATGAACTATGTGGCCGATATGCTGGCGCGGTTCGAGGACCGGCCGGTGGTGGACATGACCGGGCTGACAGGCAAGTACGATTTCACGCTCACTTTTACCGAGGAGGACTATCGCGCCATGATGATCCGGGCAGCCATTTCGTCCGGCATGGCGCTGCCGCCCGAAGCCATCCAGGCCATGGAGCGCGCCTCCGGCGATTCGCTTTTCAGCGCTTTGCAAACGCTGGGACTCAAGCTGGAATCGCGCAAGGCGCCGCTCGACGTCCTGGTGATCGATCACGCCGAAAAGACGCCGACCGAAAACTAGTTTCCGGCCGGGCGAGGCGCTAGCCACGTATCGCTAACAGTTCAAGCCGCCGCCGTGCCGCGGGGAGTCCTGCCTGAGGTGTCGAGATTCGTCTCGATATTTTTTTACACGCGACACGCTGGCGTTTGCCCGGAAACGTCGCCACCAATGGCTACACTGCTGGCAAGATTATCGCTTATAGCCGATCATGCGCAGGAAAGCGCGTCGATGTTCGGTGTCCTCGGCGGTCTCGACGCCTTTGGGACAAGAGCCGTCGATGACGCCCATCACGCCGCGGCCCAGTTCGGTTTCGGCTACCACCACCTCCACCGGGTTGGCAGTGGCGCAATAGATGTTGCAGACTTCCTGCACATCTTTGATGCGCCCCAGGACGTTGATGGGGTAGCCTTCGCGCATCACGGCCACGAATATGTGGCCGGCGCCGATGGCGGAAGCGTTGCGGATCGCAAGTTGCTTGAGCTCGTCATCGTTGCCGTCGGCGCGCGTCAGGCAGGGGCCGGACGCCTCGTTGAACGCAATCCCGAACTTCATCTGCGGCACGGCGGTGGCCATGGCCTCGTATACATCCTCGACGGTCTTGATGAAGTGGGTTTGCCCGAGGATCAGATTCACGCCCGCGGGTATTTCGAGCGGCACGGTCTTCAATTCCATAAGCAACCATCAGCATAGCAGGGGTCGCGCGAAAACGGCTTTGCCGGTCGAGCCGCTCGAACGCGGCGCAGACTTCGGGAAAAAGATTGATCCCGCGCATAGAAAATATCGATTGCGCCGTGCTTTCCCCGGCGCATAGCTTGAAAGTATGGCTACGAAGAAGCCCGCCGAGGCGCAACCCTCACAGGTTCCCGTGCTGCACCAGGTGAGCAAGATCGTCAGCTCGAAGCTCACGCTCGACGAGATGCTGGGCGAAGTAGTCGGGCTCGGCGTGCAGGCCACCGCCTGCGACGCTTGCCTGGTATACCTGATCGATCCGGCCACCAACGAAGTGGTGCTGCGGGCCTCGCAGGTGCCGCATGCCACGGCGCTGGGTAACCTGCGTATGCACGTCGGCGAGGGAATTACCGGATGGGTGGCCGAACACAAATCCGTGGTGGCTCTTTCCTCCAACGCCACCCGCGACGGCAGGTTCAAGCTCTTCCAAGGGTTGGTGGAAGACACCTACGAGGCCCTGCTCTCGGTGCCGCTGGTGAGCGCGGGCGACCTGGTGGGAGTGATCAACGTTCAGCACCGGGAGCCGCACGAGCACAGCCACGATGAAATCGGCACCATGGTGTTTATCGGCGAACAGCTTGGCGTCGCCATCGCCAAGTCCTTTTCGCAGGAGGAGAACGCGCGCCTGCTGGAGCAGACCCTGGAAATGCGCCGGGAGTTGGAAACCCGCAAGCTGGTGGAGCGCGCCAAGGGCATCCTGCAGCGCAGGCGCCAGCTTACCGAAGAGGAAGCCTACCTTCGCCTGCGCGAGCAGAGCCGCCGCATGCGCCGCCCCATGAAGGAACTGGCCGAAGCCATCATCCTCAACGAAGAACTGGAACGCCAGGGTGGCGAAGAGCCGCAGGCAGGGCCTGAGGGCGGCTAGCCTGTGGTGAGAACATACGCCCGCAGGTGGGCTCGGATCAGGCCCTCCGGTTTCTCCGCTTTTTGCCGCTTTTGCCGCGGGAGAATTTGGGCAGAATCGCGCAAGAATTTTCCGAAAACAAAGAACTTAACTGGTGTTTTTGGCGCGATTCTGCCCAAATGCCACCCTCAGGATTCTGCGCGAATCCCGCTTTCAGGATCGCGCATGGCAAGTGAAAAACTGGCGTGTTCGGCCGCGAGTTTTCGCCGAAGCCATTGACCGGACTGGCGCCACATGATTTGGGATTATTTGGGAACGTGTGTGACTGGCGCTCAGAGTCAGCCGGGCCCGCGCCCACCTTGGACGGCTGCTAAACGAACCTGAGGAAAGCTACGCAGTTCGGCTGTTTGTTGTTCCCCACCCGTCACCGGTTGTCCCGGTTTTGTTTCAAAGGCTGCCACCGAACGGTGATCCCGCGCACGCCGGACATCCTGGTAATGCCGAATGTCGGCGTTACTTACTCCGCCAGCGCCAACAAACTGGCTGAACGCGGAGGTTTCGCGCATGACGACACCAACCTGATGATGTCGTTGTCATAAGAACGATCGTGATTGTTAACTTGACGCAAAGCAAATGATATGCTGATGGGATGTTATGGACAATCTTGTGGGCGATTCTCGGCGTGCTGTGCCAAGGTCTTGTCTCGTGGTTGGGATGGGCGATGAATCACGAATCGATCTCAGCAGGAAATCGGAAATGGGCACATGCTGGATTTATTGGCCTGACCATGGTGGGAATGCTATCCATCGGCATCGTCACGTATAGGGCGGGAAGAACGGAACGAGCGCATTTCCAAATGAGTGCAGATATTAGTGCTGTCGTACAGGGAACTATCGACGCGTGGTCACAGCAAGCGGATTGGCTACCTGTAAATGCGCCAATCAGATCGAATGTCAACTTCAGGGACGTAGGTAACGGACCAGGTACAAACTGTAGCAATATAGGCCACGCGTATTTGGAACCTGACGCATCTCTATCTAGCACCCGCGATGCTGTAAGCAAATTCAATGAGTGGCTGAAGCTTCAACCTCCGAAGGGAAAGGGGACACTCGGTAAGGATGAACCCAAATGGAATACCTACTTTGGTGACATTCTCACTCCGGAGGATTTTATGAATGTTAGATTTGGTCGGAGGAGGTTATATGAGGTAGGCACTCTTTGGTTTGATGATGACACGGGATCGCACTACCAAAACTTCTGTTATCGGCTTCAGCCACCACAGCCTAGAGGGATGGTTATTTTTTCTGATTGTGAAGAGCATACGGACGAAGGAGACGTGCCAGGATGGTTCATGCACTTTTTTCGATGAGTTCCTTAAACCCCGAGCGGTCGTGGAAAACGTTCGAGCGAAAATTCCGCACCCAGTGGCACGTACAATGGGATGGGCTATAAACCGATAAGGGGAACTTTGCTGGTTCACCCAAGAAAGCTGGGATACCGATGAGTTCGTATCAAATCGCGGACTTCGCTGACGGGGCCGAATCCCATGCGGAGACGCTACGCGATGCCATACGCCGCAACTTCGCCGACCTTGGCATCTCTCTTGACCTCCTTGCCCTCTTCGATGACAAAACGGCCGCTACGCCTGATCGAAAAGCACTGACCGTTGGTGTTTATTTTGGCCTCACCCGTTATCCTCGTGCTTCGCCTGCACTATCTGGTTTGCTCAAGGAGGCGGCGATGGGCCAGCAGTCGGCAGTCAAGAGTCTGCAGAGTGCGCAGCATTCTTGGTTGGGAGGTCTTCGCTAATGCTCTCCGTTTTCCTGTCTGCCAGCAACCCCTTACCGCATCGCCATCCAAAGTACCTGGAGACAGCAGACGTTGCAGCCATCCGCGACAGTATCCGCACTGTGGTCAGTGTTGTTGTGCCATGCGGCCAGATTGTGTTTGGTGGTCATCCTGCAACTACCCCGTTTATCCGCCTGCTCGTCCGTGGAATGACGCCGAACGTGCGAAAGCACGTTATCCTGTATCAGAGCCTTTTCTTCAAACCCCAGTTTTCCCCCGAAGTGTCCGAATTCGAGGAAGTTCGTTTCATTGACGCCGTGGATGGTGATCTTGACGCGAGTTTGTTCAAGATGCGCGTGGCCATGATCGGTGCTCGCGACTTTGACGCAGCGGTATTCCTTGGCGGCATGGAAGGCATAGAGATTGAGCACGATATCTTCCGGCGTTTGCATCCTAACAAACCGGCTTACCCCGTCGCCTCTACCGGAGCTGCGGCACGGATTCTTTCTGAGAAATACAGCCCCGACCGCCTTGAATTGAGGCTCTTCCGGGTTCTGAGTGGGAGGCCGGAGCAGGAAGGATGAGGACGGGATGATGACACATAGGCTCTCCCCTGCCCGGCCCGGTGTCGCGGAGCCCCTGGAACTCGGGTGGGCCGAATCCGCCGTTCGAGCCCACGTGAAAACAGCGACTGGGGCATATCCTTGTTCCGCCGCCGCTCAACCGGCCGGCAGCCCGCCCGAAGAGGCATGATCCGAATCGAGACGAATGGAGTGTTGTGGAAGCTGTTTCGGCGCCCGCAACGTGTCTGCCCGCTTGCCTGCGGCTTCTATCTCTTTCCGAAAACGATCCACATCCTTATCCCAGTCGTAAGCGGGAAAATCTACGCCTTGTGGCACCGCCGGCTTGGCTCCACGAGGGGAAGGAAGTTTGTTGGGATCTTTCAGGCGATGGATGTAAATACCTAACAGCCCGTTCTTGCGCGCTATTGATTGCCCGATTTCATATTTCACCCACCGGCGGCTTGCCGTCTTTGTGCCAATCAACACCACTGTGACCGTCGTCTCCTTAAGATGACTGAGAATCATCCGCTCGATGCCATCTTTGCCCGTTTTTTTGGATGCTTCGTATTCTGAGTGGTCAAAAAAACCGGCAAGGTGAGATCCCGCAACCACATTCACATTCCGAACTTGGTTTGCTCGCCAGATGTCATCTTCGTGATGGAAGCTGAAGAACACTCGTCGTGCCATTTTGAAGTCTCTCCCGTAAAGCGGATTCACCGAAATCACGGCAACACTCAACCAATAGTAAATCCATCCGGGGGGAAACCAGGGACGTTTTGTGTTGGTTCAGCCTGAAGTGGAGAGCTGGCACTCCCCGTTAGTGAGTGCTCCGCCCTGCGGGCGGGGACTTTCAAGGCATCAGGGTCTACCGATCCGATGAAGGTTGGGGTAGCTGTTGGCGGCGCAAGAAAGGGATCCTCGCGCCGCCGTTCATCGTCTCGATGAGCCCGCCGGACTATCCTTCAGCATGGTTGCGTCCCCGCAGTGCCGCTTCCGTTTCGCCCGGCAATGTAGCTCTACCACGACCTTCGGTCTCAACTCTACATAGCAAAATCTTGTCCATGCCAGCCGCACTGCCGCCAGCCGGCCAGCCGAAGAGGGCAGAGGCATAGCGCATGATCGTCGCAGCCATCCTATCTATGCGGAAACAAAACCTTGTGTTCTGCAGGGGCAGAGCAAATTGCTGATGAGTTGTTCCGAGGCTATTAGTCCGAACCGGAAACTCCCGTTGCCTTCCCTGGGAACGCGTGCCCAATCTCGGCAATCTTTTTAGCGATATCCTCAAGTGAAAGAACAAAATCGATATGCCCGGTGTTAATAGCGCTCTCAGGCATATCTGACCACTCGGCCGTGTCGGGCGTCTGGGCGATAGTAATGCCACCGACTTCCTTGATGCTGTTCAGTGCTTCTGCCCCATCCGCATCCAGGCCAGAGACGATGACAGCGACTAATTTTCCGCCCCAGTTCTGCGCCAGAGAACCCAGGAAACGTGTAATCACGTCGGGCCATCCCTTGGGTTTTGATATTGGCTTTAGACGAAACTCTCCATCAAGAACGTATAAGTCGCGATTTGGCGGAATGATGAAGAGATGGTTAGGCTGAATGGGTAAGCTTTCGGTGATCAGCTCAACCCGCATTGTTGTGTGCCTGGGAAGAACTTTGTGGAGCGTGGCGGAGGTTCTTCTTATGTGATTAACGATGACGATAGCAACACCCATCTCGGGCGGCAGATGTTTTAGTAGCTGGACATAAGCGCGGGATGCACCGGCAGAGCCGCCCACACAAACGATAGGAAAGTCTTTTGCGAAAGGATTCATTTGGTCGCTCCCACCCCTTTTCTGATTCGCAAGTTGAACCTACACAGAGCACCTGAGAAGGGTACCGGCCCTGACCTTTATAATTTACGGTTCTTGCGGGGAAGATGCACCGTAAAGTCTGTTCCTTCCTTTTCACTCGATGTCACAGCGATCTTACCGCCGTGGGCGGTCACGATTTCTTTGGTAATGAAAAGCCCGAGGTTGAGCCTGGCCTTCTCGCTTTGGATCTGATCCTCATCCTCCCCCCGTGGCAGCAGGTCAAAAACAGTGGCGAGAGCATCGGGGGGGATAGCGCCTTCATTATGAACGGACAGGGTTACTTCCTGACCCGCGCCTTTCGCCGCAACGGCAATCGCAGAGGTCTTCAATCCGTGCAGGACTGCGTTGCCGATCAGGTTTGACAGGACCTGCCCGACACGGGCGCGGTCCCATTCCCCTTCAAGGTCGCCGGACGTTTCGATCAAAAGTTTGCGGCCGGGGTGCGCAGCCTGGGCTTCCTTTGCTGCCTCCTGGACAGCGGTTCCTATATCCATCGGAGCGGGCGCAATCGGCATGCCCTTGCCGAGACGGATGCGGACGGCATCAATCAGGTTGGAAACGAGCCGGCTGATGCGGGAAGTGCCAGTTTCGATCTGGGACACCAGTTTGACCTGCTTGTCGTCAAGCTTGCCTCTCGTTACCAGCGCCTGGGCAGAGTCGTGTACTGCCGCGAGTGGACCGCGGAAATCGTGAACAAGAGTCCCAATGAACAGGCTTCCGGAATGATTAACTCTGTCGGTGAAGCGGGAGAGCGATTCAGCCATGACTTGGTCGATGGCTTCATTAAACCTCAGCAGGTCCGGAAGAATGTCCCCGGTTTCGGTATTAGCCCATTCAGCTCTCCACAATTTGATCACACTTGCACGCAGGGCGCGAAATTCGGCCATCATCTGGACCGTATCAAAGCCTCCCGTAAACCGAAGGTTGGCATGGGTTTCGGCGGCACTGTCATGCGGTCCTCCCTCTTTCGGGCCCTGTCCCTTGGCTTTCTCGCTCCGCTCCCGTTCGGTTTCGGAGGTCTCAAGATCATCTGCGATGAACCGAAGCAGGCCGATAATGTGATCGCGCAGGGCGGACCGGTCCATATTCGCGGCAGAGGACAAATATGTTTGTGCGAATGCTTCCCATTCCGCGACGATGGCTTCCTCTTTTGACCGGATATATGCCGCTAATCCCATGATGAAATTCTCCTGAAGGTGAATACCACCTGCCAAAGGACTTTGTCCGCTATTGGCGTACTCTTCGAGTATGGACCAACTGGCAGGCTTACGGAAGAGACCAGAAAGTTCGCGTTGGATCGGCTCCGTTTGCCGGGCATTCGGAGACTGGCCCAAACGGCGATGTGGGAAGCATGCGGAACCCAGCCACCGGTCAGAGTTCCCCATCGCACAGCTTTGAGATCGGCTCCTTGTCCAGCAAATACCGCCTCAGGATGGTGACCTTTTCTTCCGGCGTGTAATGCTTCCATTGCTTCTTCATGCGTTCGCTCCGTTATCTTAACGGCAGAACGCTTTCTCCATTTCCAACTGAACCGGAACAGTTTCATGCGGGCGGAAATTCTTGGGCAACGTTTCGCCTGTCCCAGGTTTCCCCCTCGTCCGACGTTATCACTCAGATGGCGCCCGAGGAAGCATCGGGCCTCCACGGACTCACAACTCCGGCCCGGCTATCGACGACCGAACGGGTCACTTGGACGTATAAACGGCCATTCCGCTGAACTGGGTTGCACGAGATTCGGACCTACTTGACGACGATATTTACCAGCTTGTCGGGGACGGTGATGGTGCGGACCACTTGTTTGGCGGTGATGGACTGCTGAACTTTCGGGTCGGCGAGGGCGAGCTTCTCGAGATCGTCTTTTGACGCACCAAACGGGGCGTAGACGCGGCTGCGGAGTTTGCCGTTGACCTGGACGACGATTTCGGCTTCCTCGGCTTTGGCGAGCTCGGGATCGTAGGCCGGCCACGGGTGGCGGAAAACCGGGCCGTTTCGACCGAGCTCTTCCCAGATCTCCTGGGCGAGGTAGGGGGCGAACGGGGCGAGCATCAGCGCCAGCTTCTCCAGCACGTCGTTCACCACCACGGAGCCGATATTCTCCTCTTCGGCGTAGAGCACGTTCACCAGCTCCATTACGCTGGCAATGCAGGTATTGAAATGCCAGCGAGTCTCGAAGTCTTCGGTGATTTTTTTGAGGCACTGGTGAAGCTTGCGCTGCACCTGGCGGTCGGACGCGCCCGCCGCGGGCCCGGCGGCTCCGGTGTTGCGGGTGACGAAGCGGTAAACGCGGCCAAGGAAGCGGTAAATGCCGTCGGCGCCTTCCCATCGCCAATCGACTTCCTTTTCGGGCGGCGCGGCGAAGAGCACGAACATGCGGGCGGTATCGGTGCCATATTTTTCGGCCAGCATGTCGGCGCCCACCACGTTGCCTCTGGATTTCGACATTTTGGTACCTTCGGCGATCACCATGCCCTGGTTGAACATGCGGCGGACGGGCTCGTTGTTGCGGATGAGGCCGATATCGCGCATCACCTTGGTGAAGAAGCGCGAATAGATGAGGTGCAGGATGGCGTGCTCGATGCCGCCAATGTATTGATCGATCTCGAACCAGTAGGCGATCTTGGCGGAGTCGAACGGAGCTTTGCTGTTGTGCGGATCGCAATAGCGGTAGAAATACCAGGATGAATCGATGAAAGTGTCCATGGTATCGGTCTCGCGCCGCGCGGCGCCGCCGCACTTGGGGCAGGAGACGTTGACGAATTCGGGCACGTTTTCGAGCGGCGACCGGCCCGTGCCGGTGATCTCGACGCGATCGGGCAAGCGCACGGGGAGCTGGTCCTCGGGCACGGGGACAGCGCCGCACGCGGGGCAGTAAATCACAGGAATGGGCGTGCCCCAATAACGCTGGCGCGAGATGCCCCAATCTTTGATGCGGAAGGTAACGGCCGCATCGCCGAAGCCGTGCTGGCGGGCATGAGCGGCCATCCGGACGCGGGCCTCCTCACTCGGAAGGCCGGACCAGGGGCCGGTGTTTTCGGTGATGCCATCCTCGGTGAACGCGCTGGTCAGGCCCGGTTCGACGCCGAGCGCGCCATCGACGGAGCGAATGACCGGGCGGATGGCGATCGAGTACTTGCGGCAGAATTCGAAATCGCGATCGTCATGCGCGGGGACGGCCATGATGGCGCCGGTGCCGTAACCCATTAACACGAAGTTGCCAATCCAAATCGGGACGTTTTCGCCGCTATACGGATTGACGGCATAGCTGCCGGTGAAGAAGCCTTCCTTTTCGATATCTCCGGGGTCGCGGCCGGCGCGGGCATCGACCATGGCCTTGGCGCGCGCCTGGCCAGCGGCATCGAGCAGTTGCGCGGTGAGCGGATGCTCGGGCGCCAGGATCACGCAGGTGGCGCCGTAGATGGTGTCGACGCGGGTGGTGAAGACGGGAATCTTTTCGCCGGTGCGGGCCAGCGTGAAATCAATTTCGGCGCCTTCGGAGCGGCCGATCCAGTTGCGCTGCATGATGAGCACGCGCTCCGGCCAGCCCTCTTCGAGCTGGCGCATATCGGCCAGCAACTGGTCGGCATAATCGGTAATCTTGAGGAACCACTGCTCGAGCGCGCGCTGTTCGACGGGCGTGTCTTCGTGGCGCCAGCAGCAGCCTTCCACCACCTGTTCATTGGCCAGCACAGTGCCGCACTTCGGGCACCAGTTGACCAGCGCCTTTTTGCGGTAGGCGAGGCCGCGCTCGAGCATCTTTAGGAAGAACCACTGGTTCCAGCGGTAGTACTCGGGCTCGCAGGTGGAAATTTCCCGGTCCCAGTCGTAGCTGAAGGCGAAGCGGCGGTGGGTTTTTTTCATCGCCTGGATGTTCTGGAGGGTCCATTGGCGCGGCGGCACTTGGTTGGCGATGGCGGCATTTTCGGCGGGCAAGCCGAACGCATCCCAACCCATGGGATGGAGCACGTTGAAGCCCCGCATCCATTTGTAGCGCGCCAGGGCATCGCCAATTGAGTAGTTGCGAATGTGGCCTATGTGAAGCGTGCCGCTGGGATAGGGCAACATTTCCAGAACGTAGAACTTGGGCTTGGCGGAATTCTCTTCCGCGCGGTAGAAATCGGCGTTCTGCCAACGCTCGTGCCACTTGAGTTCAATGTGGCGATGGTCGTAGGGCTTTTCGGGCATAGAATGCTGTTCAGGGAGATGAAACTTATGTTAGCAGGCGGAGGAAGCGGGGGTGGATTTCCGGCGGCTCCGCACGGCCGCAGAAGGTTCGTGCAACTGGCGGCCGCGGCGGTTGTGGCGGCGCGCGCGCTGCCGGCGGCCAAGCCGCTGCGGCTGGGAGTGGTTACGGATTGCAGAGACCCGGACGCGGGGATCCGGCGGGTGAAAGAACTCGGTTTCCCCACCTGCCAGATGTACGTGGCATCTTACGATGCGGTCACTGCGCGAAGGCTGCGGGAAGCGCTGGACCGCTACGGCATTGAAGGAACGTCGGTGATTGTCACTGGCCCCGGACCTGAGATCTACACGTTTCGCGATGGGCCGCGCACTATCGGCCTGGTGCCGCCGAAGTACAGGGCCGAACGGCTGGCGGCCATCCAGCGGGCTTCCGACTTCGCCAGGGCGGCCGGCATCCCCGCCGTGCAGCGCCACTTCGGATTTCTGCCCGAGGATCCCAACGATGTGCTGTTCGCGCCCTCGGTGGAAGCACTGCGGCAGGTGGCGGACTACTGCAAACGCAGCGGCCAGACGTTCCGCTGCGAGACAGGCCAGGAAACACCGATCGCACTGCTGCGTGTAATTCGGGCGGCGGGGTACGACAACGTCGGCGTGAACTTCGACGCCGGCAACCTGATTCTCTACGGCAAAGCGAACCCGGTGGATGCGCTCGATACGCTGGGCCCGCTGGTGATGGGCGTTCACGCCAAGGACGGCCGGTACCCGACGGACCCGGACAAGCTGGGCGAGGAAACGGCGATCGGCCAGGGGAAGGTGGATTTTCCGCGTTTCATCGCGCGGCTCAAGGAAGTCGGTTATCGCGGCCCGATCACGATTGAGCGCGAGATCAACGGCCCGCGCCAGACCGAGGATATCCTGGCGTCGAAGCGGTATTTGGAGAAGCTGATTGGTTGAGGAGGGCAAAATGGGTACAGGCACGAATTTCGCAAAGGCGGCGAAATTCGTGCCAGTCCCCATTTTGCGAGAGTGAGAAAGAGCGATGCAGAACAACAAGGGATGGAACCGGCGCGCCTTCCTGGGAGCGGCCGGCCTGACGGTGATGGGCGCGCGCCTGGTGCGCGGCTCGCAAGCCAATTCGGTGGTTCGCGTCGGACTGCTGGGCTGCGGCGGAAGGGGAACCGCCGATGCCACCAGCATGATGGTCAACGCCGGCGCCCGCGTGACGGCGCTGGGCGATCTTTTTCACGACCAGTTGGACCGCGCGCGGAAGCACTTTGACGAGCTGGCGGAGAAGCAGGGCGTGGCCGCGATCGATGCCGGGCAGATTTTCCGCGGCCCGCGCGCGTTCGAGCAAATTGCGCAGTCGAAAGAAGTAGACGCGGTGGTGATCGCGACTCCGCCCTACTACCATCCGCAGCACCTGGAGGCGATGGTCGAGGCGGGCAAGCACGTTTACTGCGAGAAGCCGGTGGCGGTGGACGTTCCGGGGACGCGGCGGGTGCTAGCGGCCGGTCAGAAGGCCGAGGGGCGGGTGAGCCTGGAGGTTGGGTTCCAGATTCGCCAGGCGCCGCCGTTTGTCGAGCTGGTGAAGCGCATTCACGCGGGCGCCCTCGGCGAAATCAGTTTCGGCGCAGCTTATTACTACTGCCCGTTTCTCGAGGCACCGCACCCGGATGCGCCGCCGGCCGAATGGCGTCTCCGCAACTGGCTTTATGACCGCGTGCTTTCCGGCGACATCATCGTGGAACAGAACATACACGCCATCGACATCTGCAACTGGGTGTTGCAGGGGCACCCGGTGAAGGCCTCGGGCGTGGGCGGGCGCAAGGGGCGGCCGGACCCAGGCGATGTTTACGGCCATTGCGCGGTCTCCTTCTGGTACCCCAACGACGTCCACGTGAGCTTCGCTTCCAAGCAGTTCGGCACGGGCGCTTTCGACGTCAGCGAGCGCTTTTTCGGCGCCCGCGGCGAAAGCCAGTCACCCTACTCGGGTCCGTTGGGCATCACCGGCGATGAGAACTGGACTTGGGCGGGCAGCGAGAAAAAACAGGACGGCCAGTTTTCCGCCGCCGGCACCTTCGCCGACAACCTGGCGGAGGCGGATGCGGAAAAGCACAAGTCATTTATCGGCAGCATCATGTCGGGCGCGTTCCACAATCAAGCGGCCACGGGCGTGGAGTCTTCGCTGTCCGCCATGCTGGGCCGCATGGCGATGTACACCGGCCGCGAGGTCACCTGGGACGAGTTGGTGCGATCCGAGGAAAGCTGGGATGCGAAGCTGGATTTGGAGAAGCTGGGTTAGTGTGGCAAGCGCCAGCAGGGTTTCGCGATCCTGCGCCGCTCCTTTTCCGGATTGCCTAAAGGCCAAGCGGGTCCCAGCCGATAGAAGACGGGAAGGGAGAACGAACTCAGTGACCTTCTTGCTTTTCCTGGCTTCGCTGGCCGTGATGGAGTACCTGCTTCGCAAGCCGCGCAAGAAACCGGATGACAGCCGGGACGCCACAAAACAAGATTCGATGCCGGTCGCGGCCTCGATGCCAGGCCTGCTGGCACTGGGAGAGGCCTTGGAGGCGCAAGGGCGAGGCAAAGCTCCGACTGTCGAAGAGGTTCCCACGGTACACGCTCCGCCGGTAGATGGAGTATGATACTTTCATGCCCGAACAGAACACCGTAAAGGTGCGGTATCTGCCGGACGGCGGCTTCCTGGAAGCACAGGGCGCCGGCTGGGAGAACACCTTGTTTCGGGTAGATTTGCCGGGACCAGAAGATGGCTTTCCCCGAGGTGCGCTGGTCGAGATTGAGAGCGGTCCCATGCTGTACCTGGGCGAGGTGCAGCAGCGCTCCGAGGGCGGTTTCACCGTCAGAGTGGAACATTCGCTGGACCGTCAGAAGCTGGCCTCCATACAGAAAACCTGGGCGTAGTTTTTCCGGAAGGCTACGGCATGGGTGAACTGCTGTGGATGGCGGGCAAGGCTTTCTTGATCGCCATCGTCCTGACGCCGCTCGTCCGCGACCTGTTTCGCTCGTACCACATGGTGGATCGGCCGGGGAAGCGCAAGGTCCACATCTATCCCATACCGCGGGTGGGCGGAATTGCGATTGCCATCGCCTACGGCGTTGCTTTGCTCACCGCGCCCGCGGCTGAGACCGCGGCTGCTCCCTCGGTGTGGAAGCTGCTTCCAGGAGCTGCGCTGGTATTCCTGACCGGGCTGCTGGACGATTTTTTCTCTCTGAAGCCGGTCTTTAAAATAGCCGGCCTGGTGGCGGCGGCGTCCCTGGTGTTCTTCAGTGGACTGCACGTCGGCGGCCTGGGGGGCCAGCCGGTGGCGGTGTGGCTGGACTACCTGCTCACTGTTTTCTGGCTGCTGCTGACCAGCAACGCTTTGAACCTGATCGACGGGCTGGACGGGCTTTGCGCCGGGATGGGGCTGGTGGCGACGCTGACGCTATTCGGCGCCGCGATGTTACGCCATAACCTCCCGTTGGCACACGCCACTTTTCCGCTGGTCGGCGCGCTGCTGGGATTTCTTTGCTACAACATCAGCCCGGCCACCGTTTTCCTGGGCGATTCCGGCGCGTTACTCATCGGCTTCCTGCTGGGCTGCTACGGGATGATCTGGACCCAGAAGGCGTCGACGCTGTTGAGCATGCTGGTACCGCTGCTGGCGCTTTCGATTCCGCTGCTGGATGTTTCGCTTTCAGTTTTGCGGCGTTTCTTGCGCAACCAGCCGATTTTCTCAGCCGACCGGAGGCACATCCATCACCGTTTGCTGGACCGGGGCTTTTCGACGCGGCAGGCGGTTTGGGTACTGTATCTGTTCGGCACGCTGGCCGCGGCCCTGGCCTTGCTGGCAAGCTCTCCTTTGGGCGGCAAATCGCAGGTGGTGGTGATTGTCCTGTTCTGTGTGGCCGCCGGCATTGGCATACGCCAACTGCGATACTGGGAATTCGATATGGTTGGCCAGTTCCTGTTTCGGGGAGGGCTCAAACGGGCCCTGGACGGGCGGTTGCGGCTGGAGCGCCTGACGTCCGAACTGGAGCGGGTCACCGACCAGAAAGCCTGGTGGACCACTCTCGTGGAGGGCGCCAGGGGCTTGGGTATGTCCGAAATCCGCTGGATAGGGCTTGAGGGCGCGCGCACGGAAACCCTGGTGCCGCAAACGGCGCCGGCGTGGACGTTTCGGGTGTCGCTTACGGACGCTGAGTCTATCGAGGTCAGCGGCGGCGTCCCCGACGCAGCGTCTTCGCTGGATCTCATTGGATTCGCCGAGACCGCCCGCCGCACATTTCAGGCCAGCCGCGCCGCGACCCAACCCGAGACCACGGCGGCCGCCAAATCATGAAGCCATCGCTTCGGAGCGGGGACGAATACTCTTCCGCACTCTTGGACCTGTTCGCCTGCCTTGCCGGGTTTGGGGTCGCCACCTGGGCGACCGGGGTTTGGCTGGGTCAGCGGGCATTCGCAGAGCCGTGGGCATTGCAATGGGCCTTTTCGGCCGCCATCGCATGGCTGGCCATCGTCTTCCCGGAGGGTTGGTCGCGCGAAGGGCTGCCGCGCTGGGTCGACGGGTTTTTCTCCGCAGTCGGGGCCAATCTGCTGGTGCAATACGGGCTGACCTATTTGTTTGGAGTTCCGGCCTCTCACTGGTTCCTCATCGTGATGGGCAGCGCCTTGAGCCTGGCGGCCGCCGCCCTGTTGCGAAAGGCCGTTCCGACTGCACCGGCCGGCGGACGCGATGGAATCCTGCTGGTTGGCTTCGATTCTTCCACGCCGCCGTTGGCAGCCGCATTGCAGGAGAGCACGGTGGGCGTGCTCGACGACGGGCCGGAGGCTGCCTTCGGGGAACTGCCTTGCTTAGGCGCGCCGGACCGGCTGGATGAAGTGTGCGAGGCCAAACGTCCGCGCTCGGTTGTGATGAGCGGCAAGCCGGCCGGAATCTCGTTGGCGCACCTGCTCCAGTTGCATTACGCAGGGATCGAAGTGGAGGGCGCTCCGTTTCTGTGCGAAGGCGTTTTGCAGCGCGTGGCATGGCAGCATCTTTCGCCGTCCGACCTGCTCTTTTCGGTCACCCCCATCACCAGCCGCGCCATGCTGGCGCTGCAGGCGGTCTACAAGACCCTGATGGGTCTGGGACTCGTAGTTCTCTCCGCCCCGGTGTTGATTCTGGCTTCGCTGCTGATCGTCGTTACCACTGGCGGGCCCGCCATGGAGCACATCGAATGTCCGGGACTGGAGCGCATTCCTTTCCTGATGTTTCGCTTTCGCACGGTTCGGCCGGATGGCAGGCCTTCCTGGATCGGGAGTTTGATTGCACGCCTGCGGCTGACCTGCTTGCCGCAGTTGATCAACGTGTTCCGGGGAGAAATGACGCTGTTCGGCCCGCGGCCGGTGCGCAGCGTCTTTGCGGAGCGGCTGCACCGCTTGATACCGGCATACGTGCATCGCTTCACGGTGAAACCGGGCATTTTCGGCTGGGCCCAGGCGCACTTTGCCGAAACCGGCGGCGTGCCGGAAGAAGCCCTCAGTCTGGAGTACGATTTTTACTACATCAGACAGGAGAGCCCATCCCTCGATCTGGACATTTTGCTGCGATCGGTGTTCCGGCGGCGAAAGGCCGCGCCAACCGGGGTGGCGATTCCAGACACGGCGAGAGACTCGTAATGCTGGCCGTCGTGCTGCTGGCGTTTGCAACCGCCGTGGTTTTTTACTTTCTTATCGGCTACCCGATCCTGTTGGCGATTTCGCGGCGCGCGGCGCCGCCGGTGCGCAAAGATCCGACGTTTCGGCCCACCATTTCGGTCCTGGTGGCAGTCCATAACGGCGAGGAATTCCTGCAACGAAAGCTGGAGTCTCTGCTCGCGCTGGACTATCCGGCGCACCTCCGCGAGATTCTGGTGATTTCGGACGGTTCGACCGATGCCACAGAAAGCATCGCCGCTTCGTTTGCCGGCCGAGGGGTGCGGTTGCTGTGTGTTCCCCACGGCGGCAAAGCCGCGGCGCTGAACGCCGGTTTGGCCCAGGCGTCGGGCGATATTCTGTTTTTCACCGACGTCCGGCAGATGCTGGATGCGCGCGCGCTTTCGCACCTGGCGGCAAATTTCGCAGATCCAACGGTCGGGGCGGTCACGGGAGAGCTACGCCTGCTCAATCCCGCACAGGCCGGCGAGCAGGCCGATATGGAGTTGTACTGGCGTTTTGAGATCTGGGCGCGCAGCCGCCATTCGCGGATCGATTCCATTTTCAGCACCACCGGCTGCATCTACGCGCTCCGCCGCAGCCTGGCCTCGCCGCTGCCGCCGGATACGATTTCGGACGACGGCACATTCTCGCTGCGAGCCTTCTTTCGCGGCTACCGGGTGATCTTCGATCCGGAGGCCCTCGCCTTCGACTATCCGGCTGCCGAGGGCGGCGAGTTTCGCCGCCGGTTGCGCACGCTAGCCGGTCTCTGGCAACTCTTCGTTCGCCTGCCGCAGTTGTTCACCCGCGCCAA
>Ga0187856_1001627_pt1 | contig 17607 bp, 15 predicted proteins | sample June2016WEW_8_40_FD_132443 | JGI IMG/M metagenome (GOLD analysis project Ga0187856, IMG submission 132443) | Peatland microbial communities from SPRUCE experiment site at the Marcell Experimental Forest, Minnesota, USA - June2016WEW_8_40 | ecosystem: Environmental > Terrestrial > Soil > Wetlands...
AAAAACGAGGGCTATGATGATCAAACGGCCTTTGCCTGGCTCAGACATATAAAACCTGAAGGCTAATAAGCCAAAGAGGACATAGAGGAGTTCCTTGCGGTTAGAAACAGCAGCCACGCTCTCGACCTGGGTGGGATGGAGGAGCATTAACAAAACGCCTGCCAATGCAGCGGCATATACCGTGACGTTCTCTCCGTTTTGAAGGTTGCGATTCACTCTTACTGACAGTGAAAAGGCTGTGATTCCTATACAGAAGAAAATGAAGATATTCGTTATGCGGAACATTCTGGGGTCAAGCCCCCAGAGGGCACAATCGAGCGCAAAAGAGGTTACGGTCACAGGGAAGTAATCGAACTCAAGGGGCTTTGTCCAGATTTCGGAGAGCGAATGGAGATCCGGGTGCTGGAGAAGACTGTTGTTCAGGATGTAGTAGGAGTCATCGCCCAAAAACTCCGTGTCCCCGATAAAGAGAGGTGAATACGCTATGATGATAAAGGCACAGAGCGCTGCGAGTGCCCCCGCGGTCCAGAGGGTCTTCCCTTTCATAAGAGGGTATTCATGCCCGCGAGTTTCATCGCTGTAGCTTAATCGCTCTTTAAGGTCCTTCCACTGTCGCTGAAAAGGGGAGAGCTATTGATTCCGATCTTCTGGAGGGCAAATTTCATGGACGTCAACAAGACGCCCAAACCGTATTTCATGGCCCTCCTGAAATTGATCGAAGAAGCATCCTCAAAATACCGTGTCGGACAGCTTATCTCTCCAATTCTGAAACCGAAATAAACAGCCTGGACGAGCATCTCATTGTCAAAAACAAAGTCATCATTATTTTCCTCAAGGGGTAGTCTCTCTAAGACTGCGCGGCTGAAGCCACGAAAGCCGGAATGATACTCAGAAAGCTTGGCCCCCACTATCAGGTTTTCGGCAAGGGTGAGAAGCCTGTTCGCAATGTACTTGTAAAGAGGCATACCGCCCTTGAGGGCCCGCCCCCCGAGGATCCTGGAGCCGAGAACCACATCGTACTGTTCAGAGGCTATCATGGAGGCCATCGCCGTTACAAGGCGAGGAGAATACTGGTAATCAGGATGTATCATGACCACAATATCTGCTCCCATCGCGAGAGCGGCACGGTAGCAGGTCTTTTGATTGGACCCGTATCCCCTGTTTTCCCTATGCACAATAGTCGTGATACCCAACCCCTGGGCTCGTGCAACAGTGTTGTCCTGTGACGCGTCATCAACAAGCACGATATGATCGACATATTCATGGGGAAGCTCTGCGTATGTCTGATGGAGGGTCTTTTCGGCGTTGTAGGCTGGCATGACCACGACGAGTTTCTTACCAAGTATCATAGCAACCTTTCCACGGACTACCGTCCTGTTTATTCCCGAATCGCGAAGACTTCAATGGTGCCCCCTTTTTTCACGAGTGATTCATAGAGTGAAAGAGCGAGAGAGAGAGGAAGGAAAATGGGCAAGAGCATGAAGGTCAAGAGCGCATCCCTTATGCTCAATGGTTTCATTTCGCTCTTTCTCAATGAGACGGTTTTCAGGAGATTATAAAGAACGTTTTCCCGGATACCTGAGACGTTGAGAAGCGTCTGCAACCACCCAAACGGATTGTATTCGAGATCAAACCTCCGCACTTTCTTGATCAGGAAGGAGTCCTTTCTCAGTAAGGCAACCAGCCCTTCCTCAGAGAAATGGCACAGGTGAAAGGGGACATCCAGATGAAACCATGCCCTCTTCCCGGCAGAGGCCTGGAGGCTAGATAGATTCGGAACGGCGATAACGAGGAGTCCCCCCTTTCTTAATATCCTTGTGCATTCCTCTACCATTGCCCGAGGGTTGACAACATGCTCCAAAACATGATTCATAGAGATCACGTCAAAAAACCCGTCGGGGAACTCATGTTCTGTCAAATCTCCGCTGAGGACATCCAATCCATAGCCTGCAGAGGCATAGGAAGCTGTTTCTTCGTTGAATTCAATGCCAGTCACCGACCATCCGGCCTTCCTCATGATATCGAGAAACAGGCCTCGCCCACACCCGATATCGAGGATCCGCCCTCCGGGGATATAGTGCACTATCCTCCTTTTCCGATGCAACCTGAAGAGGTAAATGACAGCCTCGATGAGGAAATTGAATCGTTTGCCGGTCTGTGACCGGTACCGCGTCGAAGCATATAACTCTGCTAAAACCTCGCGTGACGGCTTAGGAACAGTACTACCGACATTACATGCTTCACAGAAAAAGACATCATAGATCTCGCCACCTTTGGCGATATTTCTTATGGAGACAATGTGCAATTCTCTATTGCAGAGAACACAAACGTTGTTCATGTCAGTTGTATTGTAAAACCCCGAACACTTTAGTATCAAGGCGATCGACAAAATACCCCAACGAGGTGAATATATTATGGCACAAAAGGTGTACTTCCGTATGCATATGAATATGAAATTGAAGATGGCAAATCCGGACTGACTTCAGTTGGCGGGCTTCCGACATATTTGGATCTTGCGTCGGCAATCGGCCCGGGGAGATCGATAGACAAGCACTTAAGAATACGAATAGGAGAACAAGGCTGGGCAGATCGTTCTGTCGCTGATAGCATTGAATCTTGCAGGGGGCGACTGTGTTGATGACATAGAGAACCTGGAAGCGATAAGGCTCGCCTCAGTTGGATGGTGGATTATGGGCAATGCGAATGATTGACAGAATTCTATGCATCAGATATAGTTGTCATAAGGCATTGTTTTCTGGTTTATGCCTGCTCGGTTTTTTATCCCCTTTGAATATTATGCGACTATTTTTAGCGGCACTTGTCTTCTCTCTCGCACTTAGTGCGTGTACACCGAATGCATTGGAAATGGGTCAGTACTACACCCCGAGGGTGGAAGACCTTGATCAGATACTCGCGGAGATAGAGGCAAGAAAGAGTTCCCTGGAGAAACACCCGGAGTGGATTTCTTTGGCGACACGGGGCTTCTTCATAAAAAACCTCCTTGATCTTCCCGAATCGCAATATCCCGAATATCGACGGTATCTTGATGACGGGACCCTCTATATCGTCGTTCACCCTGCCTATTACGTCTTTTTCGAAGATCATGGACTTAACAGGAGCGCAGAAAATCCTGTCGAAACATTCCTGAAAGAACCGGCGTTTACCAGAGACGCTCAATTCCTCAGGGAACAGGAGAGGGCGTTAAGGGACTTTCTCGAGATTACTTCCATGAGAAAGCGCCTTATTGTGCTCATCCTGCCCGGCAATTACAGAGACTTCTCTGGTTTTGCGTACAGGAACTCTTCAGATGAATACGCACGGTATATCAACAGTGTGACAAACAGTTCGGAATCTGTCCTGTACCTTTACTCCAACAAACCTTTTAATGGCCGCCTCTCTTACGAGTCGAGAGAATCCCTTCTTCACTTTATCGAAGCAGTAAACCCCAAGGCCATCCGTATCGGCGGCGGTTATCTCGGCAGGTGTATTGAGGACTTCTATAAAGACCTTACCTCTTCTGTAAGCGAAGACAAGGTGGCAATAGCAGGAGAGATCAGCGCTTTCAGTCCTGAAGAGTTAAAAGGGCTTGATCTTAATGAATTTTTAGAGGGTGGCAGATTGAATATTTCAGCGATGAAGCAAATTGTCTCCTCGAAGAACATCAAAGGAATTCCCTTTAAGGAATTCCTGCGAAACTATAAAAATTACAAAAACGCCTCCGGACAAAAGGGTTGAGCCTTTCCCTCTCACGCCGCTGAAGATATTCTTGGCCGTTTCGTTTCCCTCCGGTGCTCGCAAGGATCCTGAAATTTTGCTGGGAAACCCCTTCTTTTTTTTTCAACAATCGAAGGTACTCCCCAGATCCACCGGCAAAACAATGAAAAACCACAAGGTGGCGTGTGGACGGGATAGGACATGGTGCCTTTTTCAGGAGGGTCAAGACGTAAGTCGAGTGATAGAGCGTTCTGGCGAGTTGTTCGTACGGACATCGGGGAGCATTTGCAATAACCTGGGGAATTTATTTATAATATGTTATTTAAATTCCCTGTGGACAAAATCGAACGATGATACTATGACAAAGAATGGCCAGGGCTAAAGATTCCCCAGCAAAATCACGATAACCACACTAGGAGAGCGAGAACGAAATCCATGAATGATACACTAAGGAGCATCAAGAGGCCCTTGGGATGAAAAAAAGGATCATCTTAGGACTGAGCGTTATCCTGCTCATTTTTTTCTTTGGCGGCCTGGTCATCTTCTTTACCCTCGAGACATCGCGCTCGCAATTTAGAAGGCTGATCACGCTTCACCAGGCCCAGATATTCCGCAATAACCTCCTCTTGAACCTCGAGCGGGTCCAGAGAGACATCTACCTTTACAGATTCCATAGAAGCCATGAGGTAAAGTACGGGGCTACCATAGACCAGGACATGGCCGTGTTAGAGTCAAGCGTCAATCTCTGTTTTACCTGCCACCACACGGAATTCGTCTTCGGCAGAATCCTTCAGGCAAAGAGAATGATAAGCGATTACAAGACGCAAATAACACAGATCACAACATCCGTGGCTAATCCTTCGGGGGTCGAACAGACCGAAGATAGGACGATCGCTTTCGGCGATAGAATGCTCAGTATCTTCAATGAAATTGTGACGAACGCAAATGTTGACCTCAGCAAAAAAACGGTTGAGGGCTACCGCTATGTGAATTCCGTGGAAATGACCCTCTATAGCAGTCTGTTCCTTTGCCTGTTCATAGCTGTTTTCATCGCAATCAGATTCGAAAAGCAACTTATGAAGCCGATAGGAGAGATCCTTAAAGGCGCTGACCATTTCTCGATCGGTGATCTGAGCTACCGAATCCCCGAGAACATGCCCCAGGAATTATCATTGGTCGCTAAGTCTTCTAACAAAATGAGTTCACAGCTGAAGGAAAATATCGATAAGATAAAAAAAACGGAACAGAGTGAACTCATGAGAGAAATTGCGGCGGGTCTGGCACATGAAATAAAGAATCCTCTTACGGGGATTAGGGGTGCCCTCGAGGTCTTCATGCATGAATTGAACCTTTCCCACGAAGAGAAGGCTGTATTTGAGGAAATGCTCTTCCAGATTAAGAAGCTCGATGTCATGACTAAATCCTTTCTTGAATATGCCAGACCACCGTCCCCTCAAATCGTCCCGACAAACATAAACGACATCATCCATAACACGGTTTTCTTTGCATCAAAGCAAAATCTTCATAAGAATATGCAAAAGGTATCTGTCATTGAAAATCTAGACCGTTCCCTGCCCGCTCTCCCCGTTGACCCGGTTCAGGTGCAACAGGTTATTTTGAACCTCATGTTCAATGCGATGGATGCTATGCCCGAGGGAGGGACACTCGCCTTTACAACCTCTCACCGTGACGGATATGCCCGGATAGAGGTTTCCGACACCGGGCACGGCATGGACAGTGAGACAATAGATAAGATCTTTAAACCATTCTTCACAACCAAGACGAAGGGCATTGGCATCGGCCTTTCCATTTGCAAAAGACTTATCGAACAACACAACGGAGAGATTTCTGTTTCCAGCAACGAATCGGGAACCACTTTTTCCATAACGTTGCCCAGAGGGTAGCCTATCGGGAGAGATAGAGCTGCGCTAAATCGCCGGACGTGGGTCATTTGCCGAAACGCAAGCCATGTCCTCTCCGCAGGAAATAGCGGCCGATACGCAATTTAATTCATTCGAACGATATGTCTTCTCGGATTTCATTCGAGCATAAATCTTGCTTGCTGTGCGAGCAAGATGCCTTCCGTACTCATTGTTGAAGATGAAGAATTAATACGCTTTTCCTTCTCAAGGGCCTTGAAACGGGGAGGTCTTTTTGTTGCTTATGCCGAGAACGGAAAGACTGCACTAGAGAAGGTTGCGGGGGGGAAATACGATGTGGCTGTCGTCGACCTCCACCTCGGAGATATTGACGGCCTCGATATCATCCGACATCTCAAGAGATTCTCACCGGACACAAAGATCATCGTTGTTACGGCCGTCTGTAATGATACGGTTAAGGATAGTCTCTTACGTGAAGGTGCCGACTGCTTTTACGAGAAGCCATTCGATACGTATGATATCGCCAATTCCATTGAGGAACACCTCGCTTCCCTGTATAGTGGGCAGGACCCGGAAAGGAGACATGCCAACAGGAAATCTTATGGGATCGTGATCGACTTTTCCCTCTATATCATTGATGCGAGCGAGATCACAACGCTGACTTTCAAGGGAGAAGGCATCGATATCAGCGGTACAGGCATCGGCATTAAGACGGATTATCCTCTAGAGCCGGGGCACTTGATCGAATTCACCAACGGGGAACGGAAGAGCGGAATTGTTACCTGGTGCAGAAAGGTTGATGGTCATGCATACCGGGCGGGAATCAAATTTATGATGGACAATAACACGCCAGACAATCAGCTGTCCTGATGTTCGAAGAGGTTCTTCACCTCATCCAATAATTCATTGATGTCCTTGAACTGCCGATAGACCGAAGCGAACCGCACATATGCCACCTTGTCTGTTTCCCTGAGGGAATTCATAACCTCCTCACCAACCCACGAACTGGATATTTCTTTCACCCCCATACCCGTGAGCTTTTTCTCGATCGCATCCGTGATTCCCTCAAGCAGATCGACACTTATCGGTCTTTTTTCGCACGCCTTCTTGAGTCCGCCAAGAATCTTCCCCCGATCAAAGGACTCCCGCCTGCTGTCCTTCTTGATGACCATGGGGACAACATCATCAACGCGCTCGTAGGATGTAAAACGCTTCCCGCACTTCAGGCATTCACGCCTTCTCCGAATGGAGTCTCCCTCCTTGCTCGTGCGGGAATCGATGACCTTGTCTTCAAGGTTTCCACAGAAAGGGCATTTCATCAGTAGATGGGGAATTTGAGGCAGAGATTCTTTACGCGCCGGGAGAGACGCTTTATCTCGGCGGCATTTTTGCTGTCACTCAAGACCTCTGAGATGATCTCCGCTATTTCAACCATTTCCGTCTCACCCATTCCTCTTGTTGTGACGCAGGGGGTTCCCAGTCTGATGCCGCTCGTCACTGCCGGCGGTCTGGAATCATAGGGAACAGCGTTCTTATTCACCGTTATCCCCGACGTGTCAAGCGCCTCTTCTGCCTCCTTGCCCGTTATGTTCTTGTCCGTAAGGTCTACGAGCACCAGATGGTTTTCCGTTCCGCCCGATACAATCTTGAAGCCCCGTTTGATCAGCTCATCAGCAAGCTTCTGGGCGTTTTTCACGATGTGTTTCTGATATTCATGGAACTCCTTGCTTAACGCCTCTTTGAGTGCAACCGCCTTTGCCGCAATGACATGAACCAGTGGCCCTCCCTGTATCCCGGGGAAGATCATCTTGTCTATTGCCCTGCCGTATTCGGTTCTGCACATAATCATGCCCCCCCGCGGTCCACGGAAGGTTTTATGGGTAGTTGTCGTAACAAAATCCGCATGCGCAACCGGCGACGGATGTATCCCCGCCGCCACAAGGCCTGCGATGTGAGCAATGTCAGCCATTAACAATGCCCCGGAATCTTTTGCGATATCAGCAAATGCCGCAAAATCCAGTATCCTCGAATACGCACTTGCACCGACAATAATCATCCTTGGCTGATGCTCTCTCGCAAGCCTTCTCACCTCGTCGTAATCGATATAGCCAGTATCCTTGTTCACACCATAGGTGACGCTTTTAAAGAGAATGCCGGAAAAATTGACCTTCGCGCCATGCGATAAATGCCCTCCTTGGTTGAGGCTCATGCCGAGGATGGTATCCCCCGGCCTCAGCACTGAAAGATATACCGCCATGTTGGCCTGAGAGCCCGAATGGGGTTGGACATTGACATGTTCGGCGCCAAAGAGCTCCTGAGCGCGTTTTATGGCCAGATTCTCTATGTGGTCCGCATATTCGCAGCCGCCGTAATATCTCCTGCCGGGATAGCCCTCGGCATATTTGTTCGTAAATATGGAACCCTGCGCTTCTAAGACGGCTCGACTCACATAATTTTCCGAAGCTATCAGGACAATCTTGTTTTGCTCCCTCTTTTTTTCGTTCAGGATAGCATCATACACTTCTGGATCAACAATTCTTAGCGGTTCCCGTTTCATCTCCTGTCTGTCTCATCCTTTCCTCTATCTGTCTTATCTTGAACAGTCTTTTTATATGTCTCCCACCCTCAAAGGATGTCGCAAACCACACGCGCACAATCTCTCTGGCAAGGTCTTTCCCCACAACCCTGCCGCCGATTACAAGGATGTTGGCATCATTATGCAATCTGCTCATCCTCGCTGCAAAAAGGTCATTGCAGAGCGCCGCCCTCACGCCAAAGAACTTATTCGCCACAATAGACATACCGATACCCGTACCGCAGATAAGTATCCCTCTCTCCACCGCCCCTGCACTGACAGCCTGGGACACCCGTTCTCCGTAGTCGGGATAATCCACTGATTGGAGGTCACTGGTGCCGGAGTCAATACACTCTACCCCCATCTCTCTGAGAAGGGAAATGATTTCCAGTTTAAGCTCTAACCCGGCGTGGTCACAACCGATTACAACATTCATCAAAACCTCAGTAGATTATCTTATCCAAGAGATTCTCATGAAGTCAAGGAATTCCATCCCGCGGGGTTCCGTCCTGCAAAAGCCTCTCATAAAGCCGCGGCAACCGTATCCCTCATTATCTCTCATCATTGACACTTTTTGCCAATTATGATACCTTCAATAGTATACATGCCAGACAAGGCCGCCATAATTAAAGAAGCACAAAAGTATCTTTCCAAAGGGCAGATAGATAAGGCTATCGCCGAATGGGAGAAGCTCGGAGACGAAGCCTCTGATGCGAATATCTATAATACAATCGGTGACCTCTATTTCAAGAAAGGTGACAAACGGTCGGCCGTAGAAAATTTCCATAAGGCGGCAACATATCTTCGGGAAGGGGGCTTCTCCTTGAAGGCCCTTGCCCTCTATCGAAAGATCATCAACGTTGATCCTTTAGACGCTGACTCATATACCGCTTTGGGCGAGTTGAGCGAGGAGAAGGGACTGTTCACCGATGCCATAAAATACTATCTCGCAGCTTCCGATATCCTCTCAAAAGACGGGCAGAAAGACAGGTTCCTCGCTATCTATGAAAAGATCCTCTCTCTCTCTCCTCGCAATATCCCCCTCAGGGACAAGGTGGCAGGGCTTTTCTTAAAGGAGGGTCTCATATCTCATGCTGTCCGTGAATACCTGATCACAGCAAAACTCTGTGGAGACAGGGAAGATTTCGAGCAGGCAAGGGATTATTTTATGAAGGCCCTGGATGCTCACCCTGATGATAAAGAAGCGCTTCTCGGGCTGAGTTCCCTCGCCGAAAGAGCAGGAGACATCGGGCAGGCTATTGAGTACGCCAGGAAAGTGCTTGCGGCGGAACCTGGTGATCTTGAGACGTTGCGACGATGTGCATCGCTGCTCACGCAATCCGGGGCGTATGACGAAGCCATCGGCTGCCTCGCCTCGGTCATTGAAGCCTGTCCCACGGACTCCGAGACGCGGAGGATCATAGGGGATACCTATCTCGCCGCGGGGGACCGCGAAAAGGCTTGGGAATCATACAGAACCGTAGTTGACTCATTCATCAACGAACAGAATGTCCAAGGCGCCATAGCCCTTGCAACGAGATTCAAGGATCTTGACCCGACAGGAATAGGGAAGCTTCTCGTATCCCTTTACCTGCAAAGTGATGATCTGGAACAAGCTTTTCGCGAGAGCATATCACTGGCCGATCTGCTTTCTGAAAGAGGCCTTCAGGATGATGCGCTTGCCTATTACCGGAATGCATTAAAGATCCATCCGGATGATATCGAGCTGAAAAAGAGGCTCGCTGGGCAGGAAATAAGGACGGGGATCGACACCCCTTCCGCGGAGCAGGAAAAGACAACAGAGGAACTGCTCGTGGACGCTGACATATTCATCAAATACGGTCTGTCTGATGAGGCGAAGGAGATTCTCGAGGGTCTCAATAAGAGAGAGCCGGAAAATATCGACATCCATCTGAAACTGAAGTCACTCTACCGGGAAACAGATGACAAGGAGAGGGCGGTTTCCGAATGCCTCATACTCTCGGAACTTTATGACAAGCAGGGCGATAGTGAGAAGAGGGAGGGCGTCACAAGAGAGGCCGCAGAGATAAACCCGGGCGACCCGAGGCTCTTAGAGCCGGCATCCCCGGGGGGTGAAGCGGAACCTCCGGCAGCTCCTCCCGGCGTTTCGAACAAGTTTGGCTCTTCCGATTTGGATGATTATAGCGAAGATATCGCGGAGGCTGATTTTTACATGCGCCAGGGACTGTCTCAGGACGCCCTGCGAATATACCAGAAGCTACTCACTCTTTTTCCTGGAAATCCTGACCTCCAAAAAAAGGTCTCATCGCTTCAAGGAGAGATGCCCGCATCGTTCGGCGTGAGGGAAGAACCCTCCGGCTCATCGGCAGAAGAAGACTTCTCGCTGGAGGAATTTACTCTTTCAGAAACAGAGACCATTGAAGCACCGGAGAGCCCGGCTCCGCAGTTTGATAGTGATGTGCTTGATATCTTTGAAGAGTTCAAGAAGGGGTTGGAGAACGAGCTCGAGGCGGAGGATTATGAGACGCACTATAATCTCGGCATTGCCTATAAAGAGATGGGACTTATCGACGACGCGATAAAAGAGTTCCAGACATCCCGGAAAGATCATGGATATTATGTCCCCTCCATGAGCATGCTCGGCATCTGTTACATGGAAAAGGGGCTCTTGCCCCTCGCGATCGACGCGTTCAAACATGCCCTGAGCGGAATAGAAACTCGCGACGAGTCTTTTTGGGGAGCCCAATATGACCTTGGGGTTGCCTACGAGAAAAACGGTAACCTTCGAGAGGCATTCGAACTCTTCAGCGAGGTTTATGGCCGGGACTCTCGGTTCAGGGAAGTTTCGGAGAAACTGAATCTTCTCAGGACCATGGTGGGGAAAGAAGAACCGCCTCCGCCAGCCAAAGATAAAAAGAGCAGGGTCTCTTACCTGTAGCGATCATCTATGGATTATCTCGAATATTATCATCTCAGAGAACACCCATTCTCAAATGTGGTCGATAACCGGTTTTACTATAGCAGTCCTCACCACGCCAATGTCATCACCAAACTCAAGTATGCCATCGATACCAGGAAAGGGCTTGCTGTTGTCATCGGTGATATCGGGGCCGGCAAGACTACCCTCGCACGAAGGCTCCTTGAAGAACTGGATGAGACGAAGTACGAGGCGACGCTCCTGGTTATCATTCACTCTTCGGTAAGCTCCGAATGGCTTTTCAAGAAATTCGCCATGCAGCTCGGGATCACTCCCCCCCTATCCGAGGATAAGGTCGAACTGCTGAGCCATATTTATAGAAGGCTCGTTGAGATCAATGAAAACGGCAGAACAGCCGTCCTCCTCATGGATGAGGTGCAGATGTTGAAATCCAAGGAGATCATGGAGGAATTCAGGGGTCTTCTGAACATGGAAATGCCTGACGGCAAGATGGTTAATCTCCTGTTCTTTGGACTTTCCGGCCTGGAAGACGTCCTCTCTCTTGACGAGCCATTGAAGCAGAGGGTGGCGATGAAGATCACCCTCAGACCATTTTCTGAGGATGATACAACGAATTATATTAAACATCGGCTTGCCGTAGCGGGGAGCACTGATGAAATCTTTCTTGACGAAGCGTTCACAGCGATCTACCGCTACTCAAGCGGCACCCCTCGGCTCATCAATACGATCGGCGACAATGCCCTTCTCGAGGGGTACCTCTTCAAGGCACGACATATTGATTCGAAGATTATCAAGGCTGTCGCCATCGACCTCGGATTCACCGAGGAGTGACGGTGAGAGTCCTGATCTTCAGGCTTACGGACTGGCGGGAGAGCCCGATGCGCATCTTCGACGGAAACCATATGCCTCCGATATGCTCAGGTTCTTCGTAGACGACATTCAGTTGCTTGCCGTCTTCCAGTTCTATGATCTGTTTTTCCGGCAAGAGTGTTCTTTTGTCCAAGATAAGACTTCTCCATGAATTCGAGAGCCGGTACGTCTTCTCATCCTCCTGTACATCATAGCCCTTGATGGACCACCAGAAGAAACTGTTTCTGATGCCGTCTACGAGCATCACAAGCCGGTTCCTGTCAATAGGGGGATCGCTTTTCGTTATCGTATCGTCCGATGTGACCTCCGCCACGAGGAAACCGAGTGAGTAGATCCTGAGAGAGAGGGCATCCGGAGTAACCTGAAGCGCAGCATCCCCTTTGATAACGCCACCGTCTCGTTCAAATTCTATGGAAAAGGTCGACTGGATCGATGCGACATTGTCCCTCCTCACCATCTCCTCCCTCGGGTCGACACCAACGTAGGTGGGGATTTCGACTCTCTTTGTGGAATTTGTGGAACAGGAGAGGATGAGGGAAAAAAGACAACAGAGGATGCACAGTACGGCGCGACCTTCTACTCTTTTCCTCTTGCCTCTATATAAGAACAACTTCGAGAAAATCATCAACGCTATTGACGCCGATAGTCTCAAAACCGGCGTTATTCTTCAACTTATCTGCATTGGTCTTCGGGATTATTGCCCGCCGAAATCCTATCTTTGCCGCCTCTTTAATCCGCGCATCAACTTGATTTACCGCTCTTATTTCCCCTGCGAGGCCGACTTCACCAAAGACCACCGTCCTGGAGTCAACGGGGGTCTCCCGAAAGGATGAAGCTATGGACGCGATAATCCCGAGGTCAACAGCCGGCTCTGAAATCTTTATCCCTCCCACGACATTAAGGAATATGTCCATTCCGCCGAGATGCATTCCCGATATCTTCTCCATAACCGCGACCAAAAGATTCACCCGGTTAAAATCAATGCCCATGCAGGTCCTTCTCGGCATGCCAAAGGTCGTTGGTGAAACCAATGCCTGAAGATCAATAAGGAGAGGCCGTGTCCCCTCGATGCACGCAACCACGGTAGAGCCGGCAACGTCTTGAGGTTTTTCCGAGAGGAACAATTCAGACGGATTTTCGATATCGATTAGTCCGGAGTCGGTCATTCCGAAGACCCCTATCTCATTGGTGGAACCAAACCTATTTTTTACGGTGCGTAATATTCGGAATGAATGCCCTCTATCCCCTTCGAAGTATAGCACCGTGTCAACGATGTGTTCAAGGACACGAGGCCCTGCTATCGCGCCTTCCTTGGTGACATGCCCTATGATAAACAGTGCGATCCCGGACCGCTTGGCAAAAGACACTAGCCTGGCAGCGCATTCCCTGACCTGACCCACTGATCCCGGAGCCGAGGCAAGTTCTTCGGTGTACAGGGTTTGTATGGAGTCTATGACGACCGCGCCCGGCGACACGCCCGCTGCCGCACCCATGATGCCTTCGAGATTCGTCTCGGAGAGCAATATTATCTTATCGGAGTTTATGGATAACCTCTCCGCTCTGAGCTTTATCTGCTCCGGCGATTCCTCACCCGATACATACAGGACCTTCCCCGCGCGCTCGGAAAGGTGCGATGCGGTCTGAAGCAGAAGGGTCGACTTTCCAATCCCCGGATCGCCTCCCACAAGGATTACAGAGCCCTGCACGACGCCTCCGCCGAGCGCCCTGTCAAGTTCTTGAATACCGGTGGGCATTCTCTTTTCCCTGCCCCCGGAGACGGCGTTCAGGGGTTGAGGCTGCGGCAAGGCATGGACTGCGTGCCCTGCCCGATATGTGTCGCTAAAGGATTTTTCCTCAACTATCGTATTCCATGCGTCACAGTCAGGGCATTTTCCAAGCCATTTCGGGCTGGCATAACCACACGCCTGGCACTGATAGAAGGTCTTTATCTTAGACATTATAGATTCAGCAGTCCCATTCCTTTACCGGGATGGTAGGCCTTCCGTATCGCTACGGTCACAAATTCCTTTGCCTTTCTCACAGACTCGAGAGGAGTATGGCCGTTGGCAAGAGAAGCTGCGATGGCAGCCGAGAATGCACACCCCGTCCCATGGTACTCACCGTCAATCTTGGAGGATTCTATCTCATGGTAATCGCTTCCGTCATAGTATACGTCCAGCGTCACCCTTTCGAGATGACCTCCGGTGATCACGACGACCTCGGGCCCCATCTTTTTCAATGCCAATGCAGCTTTCTCCATATCTGCTTCGTCTTCCACGTTCATTCCTGTAAGGACGGACGCCTCATAAATATTCGGGGTAATCACCCGTGACAGTGGAAAAAGCATTTCTCGGATTTCATCGAGGGTCCCCTCGTCAACAAGACTTGTGCCTGTCGACGAGACCGTGACCGGGTCAAGAACGAAATTGGTGAGGGAAAGACCCTTTATCTTCTCGGCAAGCACCTCAACCGCCCAAACACTATACAGCATTCCCGCTTTCAGGGCATCGGGTCTGATGTCGCGTAAGAGTACATCCAACTGCCTTGCGAAGAATCCTTTCTCTACTGGAAGGACTGCTTCGACACCGGATGTGTCTTGAGCTGTAAGGGCTGCAGGAACAGAAAGACCATGGACCCCAAATGCCCTGAATACCTTGAGATCTCCCTGGAGCCCCGCGCCGCCGGTAGGATCTGAGCCCGCTATGGTTAAGACTGACTTCATGTGACTACTCACTTATTTATTCCATTTTTATTATACCCAGCTCCGGAAAGATGCACAATCCATTTATCCATCATCTTCCCGCCATCTTCGGGATCGTGAAGCATGGCACCTTTTAAATCGTGATATTGTCTCGCCATTTTTTTGTCAAGCCCTGTTGCCTTCGTATCAAGGATTTTCAGTTCCCTCTCAATGTTCTGGAATATGGTCAGGGACTTCTTATACTTCGCTTTATCGGTCCTGATCGAGAAATCCCCGATGGCCTTCCACCTGTCCTTTAGATAAAGCCACGATGCAAAATCCTCCAGCTTCGCCCCCTCGAGGAGGACTATGGGGGTTGTGTTCTTGATGTCTTCAATCCTCAGGCCATGGATATCTGCAACGATCTTATGAGTGCCCCTGAACGGCTCTGCGCCCTGATCATCCTGGAACTCCCACGTCGATAGGGAGAGTTGCGACTCGCTCGCGTGACAGCTTTGGCACGTCCTTGACCTCCCGAAGGGATGCGCCGCCTGTTGGATCTCGATCCAGAGGAGATGTTTATTGTCGCCTGGCACGGAGTCAATGGTTCCCATAACAGCATAGGCATCCCTCGTTTCACCGTTCGGCCACCGGAATTGTATCTTCTCTGAAGGCTTCACATCCTGTTTTATATTTCCGACGCTGTGAGGCCATACCTTCACCGGCATCCATCTTCCCTTCTGGTCTTTCATGAGAATCGGGGGCTTCTGTATTCCGTAATAGAGGGAATATTTTTTGAAGGGGTTTGGCCTTCCCGCTACGTAGCCTGGCCCCCATATGGTTATCTGATAACCGCCAAGTTCACGGATATGGCACGTCCCGCAATCGAGGTTCTTATGGATACCCCTTTGATGCGCCTCCTCGATCTCCATATGGCAATCCTGACATGTCGCTTTCCGCTGCATGTCCCCCATTCCTTTTTCACCCGCTTGATGACAGTCAGCACAATGAATGCCCTTCTTATAATGCACATCGGGCGTCATACCCGTGGGGATCGAATAATCCCCCCCGATATACGTCTCTCCTCTTCTGCTCTGCATAGCTCCGGAATGGCAGACGCTTGTACCGCGCCCGTAACCGGCGCAGCTTTCCGAGGGAGGCTTCTTTGTGAATGCGTGCACTCCCTTTTCCTTATCCGGCACATAATGGCAGTCCAGGCAGCCTGCGTGGCATACATTACAGAATTTCTGCTTCGCGACAGCCTGTTGCCTGGAAAAACCCGTATTGAGATCCTTCGCTATCTCCTCGGTGTTCTTGAAATCAAACCCTGTGTCTTTGAGGTAAGGCAAAGCTGATATGTCTGCAAAGGAGGGGCCACAGTTGTGCGGACCATACGGACTCAACCATGTCTTCATGGTGCGCTGTCTGAAATTCGTGGCCATGATCGTTGTCCTGAATTGCTTCAGTTCCTCAGGATGACAGTTCGACTTGCCGCACGTTTTCTGTGCTATCGCCGGGTCAAAATTCAGGGTCTCGGGATTCCTGTCCTGCCAGAGGACATTTCGCACCTCAGGATTGGACGGCAGTAATTCCCGGATCCTGTCGGTTCCGTGTGGAACCAACGGCTGAGGCGCAACTTTTTTCCTGTCAAGAAGCTCGCCCGAATCGCCGAGGAAAAGGGGTCTCAACATGCCCCCGTGAGCCTTCTCCGTTTCCTTCGCCCTTCCGTCTCCGAGGTGGCATTCGTGGCACTTTACGCCGGGATGGTTGCTCTCCTTTTCGACCATTCCCTGTGTAACATAGAACTGCGGGTACCCGAGCGACTGCAGTTTCTCTCTATTGCCGTGACACGCGATACATTCTGCGCTGGAGTCTTTATAGGCGCGATAGCCAAAGAAAAGGATGGCAAGGACAAATTGCAACACCAGGAACAAAACGGTCTTCTTGCCGACACGATCACTGATGGTGCCGAGGGAAAACAAAGACATGAAGATTCACCTTATCTCTTCAGGTACCGGTTGTCGGACTTCCGTCGCCGGAAGCCTCATCCGTAAGACCTGTCCCTCTTCTCCCAAAGTTCCCATGTCTTTACCATTCAGCATAACCGCTATCCCCCCGGCATTTCCAATCTTAAGGGCAAACCCGTTTTGTGAGGTCCATTCTTTTGACTCAGCTGGCTTCAGAAGCACCTCCTCGGTCTTGCCTTCGTCCATGGTAATGCGCAACCATGTGGTCTGTCTGGCGGTGATGCGCAGCGTATATGTTTGCTCTTGAGCTGGAGGAGAGGCATTATCTTCGTGGCGAGGCGATGAAGGTCCAGGCATTTCTGTGACCGGATGTTCCTGCTGCGGCAAAAAAGGGACGGGAACTCGGGGGACACTCCGTTCAGGCAACGAAATCTTATTCCTTGGAAATGCAACAAAGAGGACTATAACCAGTGCAATCAGCACTGGTAGCACATATAAGGTCTTCGGAAAAGAAAGATTTTTCCTTACAGCGGACGGTTCCGGCTCAATCCCTCTCCTGAACGTCAGCTGATCTTCTAATTGCCCAACAAGAGGTTCCGGATCCAAGCCGAGGAGGCGCGCATACGCCCTCACATATCCCTTTGCATAAACATCGGGTGGCAGCCTCTGGATGTCGTCCTCCTCGATCGCCTTCAGATATTCAGATCGTATTCTCAAGTCACCCGATATCTTCAGGAGGTCGAGCCCCAGTTCCTCACGCCTCTTCTTGAATACCTCTCCTATCAATTACCGGTCATCCTTAATCAATGCCATGACAATTTCTTATAGCTTAAACGAAAAGCGAAACTGAAAACAATACGTTCTCTTCCCCTATGGTATCATAGGACAACAGGAAAGATCGTGGTGACAGGCTTAGGTGCAGTCACCCCTCTCGGTAACTCCTTTAGCCAGACATGGAAAGGGGCACTATTTCGACGCCTCATATCTTCCCTGGAACGCGG
>Ga0187856_1001629_pt1 | contig 17563 bp, 19 predicted proteins | sample June2016WEW_8_40_FD_132443 | JGI IMG/M metagenome (GOLD analysis project Ga0187856, IMG submission 132443) | Peatland microbial communities from SPRUCE experiment site at the Marcell Experimental Forest, Minnesota, USA - June2016WEW_8_40 | ecosystem: Environmental > Terrestrial > Soil > Wetlands...
CGGCCGGTGCGCTCGGCATCGTACATTGGGCAGTTCCACGCGCCGAGCTCCCCGAGCGCGCAATCGAGATTGCCCGGCGGATTGCTGCGCTCCCGGCCGCCGCGCTTGCCGCGAGCAAGGTATGCATCGCCGCGGCGTGCGAGCCGGGCCGCACCGGCTATTTCGAAGAACTCGAGGCGACCCGCCTGCTGCTGACGAATTCAGAGACCCGTGAGCGCGTCAAAGCGTTCATGGCAGGAAAGCTGCAATGATTTCGGCAGATCGCAATGGAGGAGTGGATTGATGAATCTCATCGACAAGACGGCCTTGATCACCGGTGGCGCTTCCGGGATCGGCAAAGCGACCGTGATGGAATTCGCACGGTCCGGCGCGCGCGTCATCTGCGCCGACATCGATGCGACGAAGGGCGCAGATCTGGTGAAGGAGGCCGACAAATTTTCCGTCGAATTCGTCGCGGTTGATCTGGCGGATTCGGCTAGCGCCCGCCGCTGCGCCGCGGAGGTGCTCGAGCGGCATGGCCGCGTCGATATTTTGGTCAATGCGGCCGGCTGGAACAATATCCAGCCGTTCCTGGAAAATACGCCCGATTACATGGACCGCGTGCTCGCGATCAATCTGGGCGGACTGCTGCATCTCACCCAAGCACTGCTCCCGGCCATGATCGCGGCGAACAAGGGCAAGATCGTCAACATTTCGAGCGATGCCGGGCGGGTCGGCTCCAGCGGCGAAACCACCTATGCGGCGGCCAAAGGCGGCGTGATCGCCTTTACCAAGTCGCTCGCGCGTGAAGTCGCGCGTTATTCGATCAACGTCAATTGCATCTGCCCGGGGCCGACCGATACGCCTATGCTGCAGTCGCGGCCGGAAAAACTCAGGGAGGCTTTCGTTCGCGCCATACCGTTCCGACGGTTTGCCAAGCCGCAAGAAATCGCCGACGCAATTCTATTTTTCGCCAGCTCGCGGTCTGACTACATCACCGGACAGGTGTTGAGCGTCAGCGGCGGGCTGACTTTCGCAGGATAAACCAGGATAAAGCAGGATAAAGGAGGCAATGATGTCTACAACCAGCGCAGTAGGGACGTTGAATTCGGATGAGCGGCCCGTGGTTACGGGCGAAACCGTCGGCCGATTTCGGCCGTCCCACGTCGATTTCACGAACTTTCGGCCGCAGCATTTCCTGTGGCAGCTCGACGGCAAGGTGGCGACGATTACGCTGAACCGGCCGGACCGCAAGAACCCTCTGACCTTGGAGTCCTACGCCGAGCTACGCGACACCTTTCGCGACCTCGTCTATGCGGCCGGCGTCAAGACCGTGGTCGTGACCGGCGCCGGCGGCAATTTCTGCTCCGGCGGCGATGTGCACGAGATCATCGGACCGCTGGTGGAGATGCAACGCAAGGGCGACATGCTCGGCCTCATCGCCTTCACGCGGATGACCGGCGATCTGGTCAAGGCCATGCGCGCGTGCCCGCAGCCGATCGTGGCGGCGGTCGACGGCATCTGTGCGGGCGCCGGCGCGATTGTGGCCATGGCGTCGGACCTGCGCTACGGGACGGCGCGAAGCAAGGTCGCATTTCTGTTCGTGCGCGTTGGACTAGCCGGCGCCGATATGGGCGCTTGCAACATACTGCCGCGAATTATCGGATCCGGCCGCGCCGCCGAGTTGCTTTACACCGGCCGGGCCATCGACGGCAGCCAAGCCGAACACTGGGGCTTCTACAACAAGCTTTGCGAACCCGAGGCCGTGCTCGCTGAGGCGCAAGCGTTGGCAAAATCGCTCGCCGATGGTCCGACCTTCGCCCACAGCATGACCAAGCGCTGTATTCATCAGGAGTGGAACATGGGCGTCGACGAGTCCATCGAAGCCGAAGCCCAGGCGCAGGCGATCTGCATGCAGACCAAGGACTTCGAGCGGGCCTATGAGGCCTTCGTGAAGAAGGGAAAGCCAGCCTTCGCGGGAAATTGAGCGGCGCCGCGGCGTAGGAGGGCTTGGCGCCATAGAGGGCTTGGCGCCATTCCCCAGAGCATGTCCCGCAAAAGTGGAAGCCGGTTTTGCGAAAAGGACATGCTCCAACAAACAGTTAGAGGGGGATGACGATTCGAAGAAAAGTCATCCCGCTCTAAGCGCGAGGTTCGGGCGGTGAGCCGACGGATCAACGTCGCCGGCGGCTGCGCGATTTGCGACGGCTCGCGAAGGGAGCAACCCGATGTCCACCCGCACCTTGCTGCCGCCCGGCTGGGCGACACCCATTGGCTATGCCAATGGAATCGAAACGACGCCCGGCAAGATCGTATTCATCGCCGGCCAGGTCGGTTGGGACGCCCAGCAGGTCTTCCGCAGCGAAGACCTCATCACACAATTTGAGCAGGCGCTCAAGAACGTACTTGCCGTGCTTGCCGAAGCCGGTGGGGCGCCGCATCATATCTGCCGAATGACCGGCTATTGCACCGACAAGCCGGCCTATCTGGCAGCGCGCCCGGAACTGGGCCGCGTCTGGCAACGGTGGATGGGTAAGCACTATCCGGCGATGAGCATGGTCTTTGTCGTCGATCTTCTCGATGCCCCCGGCAAGATCGAGCTGGAAGCGACGGCTTCTATTCCGGCGAGCGACTGTCCGTCCGCAGAGGCTTGAGACAGCGCGCAGCGCATGGGAGGAAAAAATGAAGGCGCTCATTCTGGCTTTCGGCATTGCCTTGACGGCGACGCCAGCCCTCGCGCAGACGATCCCGCCGGGCGATGCGAAGAAGCATGTCGGTCAAACGGTGACGGTCGAAGGCACCGTCAGCGACGTCCACACCGTTGTGTCGGGAACGACGTTCATCGACATGGGTGGACGTTACCCCGACAGCATCTTCACCGTGGTTATCTTCGCGGATGACGCCAGCAAGTTTCCAGACGTGGATTCGCTCGACGGCAAAATCGTGGATATCACCGGCCCGGTGCGTCTCTACAAAGGAAGGCCCGAGATCATCCTGAAGTCCGCGGATCAGATCAAAGTCAAATAGCGCGGCGTTGAGCGCGGCGAAATGCAGCTACGCTTGCTGTCACCGCAATCCAATTTGGCTTTCGCCAAACCTTGGGGGTGCCTAATACGGGTCCATCAAATTGTCACACGAATCCATTATGTTATCCCGTACATGTCGGCTGTACGTTGGCGAATCATGAGAAGATCGACGTATCCAGAAGATGGATGCTGTCGTTCGCCGCGACCCGCCGTGCTTCCGCCGAAGATTTCCATCAGCAAAATCCGATCACCCCGCGCTACCCTGCGGGGCGCGTGCGCACGTCCAATCCTCATCGTCCAGCAGAAGGAGTCGGGCTTTGGGTAAGCACTTCAGCAACAAGCACTTCAACAAAAAACGCCGGCGTAACACTCGCGCGTTCGAAACAGCTGAAATCATTGAATTTCGAGGTTCCAAGTTCGAGAGCGAACGCGTTCTTGCCCCGATCGCGCCGCTCAACCCGACGCAGGCTGTTTACCTCGACGCCCTGCATAGCAACCCGCAAGTCATAGTCCTCGGCCCCGCCGGCACCGGCAAGACCTGGATTGCCGCCACCTACGCCGCCGATCTTTTACGGAACAGATGCATAGACCGAATTATTCTGACTCGGCCAAACGTGCCGTGCGGACGGTCGCTCGGATATTTTCCCGGCACTCTGGAAGACAAATTTGCGCCCTGGGCCGCACCGGTGGCGGAGGCGATCAAAGAGCGGATCGGCAAGGCAGCTTATGAGATCGCCCTCAAAAAAGGCGATATCGAACTGGTACCATTCGAAGTCATGCGCGGCCGGTCATGGAAGAATGCTTTTGTGCTGCTCGACGAGGCGCAGAACAGTATGCCGGCGGAGATCAAGACATTTCTGACGCGGATCGGCGAGAACTGCATGGTGGTCATCAACGGTGACGTCAGCCAGTGCGATCTCGATCGGGAGAGCGGCCTGAGCACCATCCTCCGCCTCATCAAGTCGCAGATGCTGTCGGTGCCGGTGGTTGAATTCGCGCGCGAGGATATCGTTCGCTCGGGCATTTGCGCCATGTGGGTGCGTGCGTTCGATGAGGCAAATCTCTAGGACGACGCGTAGATGGGTTGCGCGCAGCGAAATCCGGGAATAGCTCCGACGCCGCTCCCGGGTTTCGCGGAGCCTGTCATCGGGCGGCGCTTCGCGCCGGCCCGTTGGCTCAACCCGGGCTACGGTCGCCTAAAACTCGATCTTGCGCTTGTTGAAGAACGCATCGATGCCGGCGCGGGCGTCTTCGGAGGTCATGCTCACCGCCTGGGCGACGCTTTCGGTCCACAGCCCGTCGGAAGCCGACATGTCCTCGATGCGCGGGATCGCCTGCACGATCAGATAATTGGGGATTTGGGCGTTCTTGGCGATGTTTTGGGCGAGCTCGATGGCCTTTTCCAGCGTCTTGCCCGGCTCGACCAGATAATGCGAAAGGCCGAGCCGCTCGCCGGTCGCCGCATCCAGCGTGCGGCCGGTCAGCATCATCTCGACCATGCGGCCGGAGCCGATGATGCGGGCGACGCGGACGCTGGCGCCGCCGCCGACGTAAAAACCGCGGCGGCCTTCCGGCAATTGGTAGAACGTGGTCGGATCGGCGACGCGGACATGGGTCGCGGTCGCGATCTCGAGCCCGCCGCCGATCACCGCGCCCTGCATCGCCGCCACCACCGGCCGCCCGCCGAACTGGACGGCGTCGAGCGTGGCGTGAGCGAAGCGCGACATGAAAATGCTCTCGAACGGCGCGCGATGGCGATGTTCGGCGAGGTCGAGGCCGGCGCAGAAATGCTTGCCGGCGCCGGTGAGCACGACACAGCGCACGTCCGGTTCGAAGCTCTCGAACGTCTCCTTCAACCGGCCCCACAGCGCTTCGCTCAGCGCATTGTGCTTGGCGGGACGGTTGAGAGTGACGATGGCGATGGCGCCCTGGCGCTCGATCAGCAAAAGCGGCTCGGTCTCGCTCATTTTCTTCCTGTTATTCCTGTTTATTTCTGTCGACTGGGCTGAGATGGTTCGAAGTCGGTCTTGGCGGCGCGCAGCGCAGTTTCGCGCAGCACGCGCCGGAGCACCTTGTTGGTGGAGGTGCGCGGCAGTTCGGCGACGAAAGTGTAGACCCGCGGCCGCTGATAGGGCGAGAGGTCGCTGGCGCGAACGTGAAGCTCCAACGCCGCGGCGTCGAGCGTCGGATCGCCGCGGACGATGAAAGCCTGCACTTCTTCGCCCCATTCCGGATGCGGCACGCCGACCACGGCGCATTCGGCGACGCCGCGATGGGCCAGCAGCACCCCCTCGACCCGCGCCGGCATGATGTTGATGCCGCCGGAGATGATCATATCGTCATGGCGGCCTTCGAGATAGAGGTAGCCGTCGGCGTCGAGGCGGCCGAGATCGCGGGAGCGCCACCAGCGCCGGTCGCCATCCGTCACGAACGTCGCCGCGGTCGCGTCGGGATCGCGCCAGATGCCGGCCGCGAGCGAGGGGTTAGAGATCAAAATCTCGCCGGTCTCGCCGGGCGCCACTTCCTGCTGCGGGCTGCCGCCGGGCACGACGACCCGGAGATCGCCGTTGAGCATCGGGCGGCCGACGCTGAGGAGCCGCTCGCCCACCATCTCCTCGGCGGTGATGCAGCTGCCGGCCGCACCAGTCTCGGTCGAGCCGTACATGTGCACGACGTTCGGGCTGATCCGCTCGCGCAGGCGCATCAGCGTCGTGGCGTCCATCGGCTCGGCGGCAAAGCCGATCAGCCGCACGGAGCTGAAATCCGCGCCCGGCTCATTGGCGTTGAGAAGCCGCCGCCACAGCGTCGGCGTCAGGAAGACGTGGGTGGCACGCTCGGCGGTCACCTTCCGCACCAGCTCGCCGAGATCGAAATGCTCCATGAAAATGGTGCAGGCGCCGGCATTCAGGAACGGGAACCAACCATTGTAGCAGCCGATAAACGCGGTGCTCAGCGGTACCAGCGAGCGGTCGCGCGGCAATAGCCCCTGATAAAGGTAAAGGTTGGTGCGCGCGTTCTCGACGAAGCCGCGATGGCTATGCACCACGCCTTTCGGCACCGATGTCGTACCCGACGAGAGCACAATCACCGCCGGGTCGTCCTCGGCCGGTCGGGCGAGCGGCGCATCGGGAAGCGTGCCGTCCAGATCGACGGGGATGGAAGCGGCAGGCTGCATGGCGCCGCTGCGGTTCGGTTGCAACGCCGAACATGCTTCGACGAACGCGCGAAAATCCGGATAACCGGCGGCGATGCCGGCCGCCAAACCTTCCATGGAAGCGTCATAGACGAGGAGGCTCGGCTCCATCTTGCGGCAGATGCCGGCGAGCGTCGCGGCAGATTCGCGCGTATGCAACGCCATCGGTAGCGCGCCCATGCGCACCGCTCCAAGCCACGCCACCAGATAGATCGCGCTCGGCGGGCACAAGAGCGCGAGCGGCTTTTCGGGCTTGGCGCCCAGCGCCACGAACAAAGCGGCGGCGCGGAGCGACAGGGCGTCGAGCTCGGCATAAGTCAGCCGCGTCGCCGAATCGACCACCGCTTCGCCGCCGGCGAACCAGCGCGCGACGCGCGCAAAGGCATTGGGAATGGTGAGCGGCAGGCTGACACTCATGGCACCGCGCTCGCCATCGCTTATTGCACCTTGAGGCCCATTTGGCCGGCGATCAGGTTGCGCTGCAATTCGGAGGTGCCGGCGGCGATGGTCGCGGCGCGGGCGTCGCGGAAATGCCGCTGCATGTCGAATTCCATGCTGTAGCCGAAGCCGCCCATCACCTGCATGCCGACATTGGCCGCCTTCACATAGGCTTCGGCGGCGAGGAGCTTGGCCATGGTGATCTCCTTCAGCGCGTCGTGGCCGCGGCTGACGCGCCAGGCGGCCTTCAGCGTCACCGCCCAAGCGGCTTCGACTTCGGCCTCGAGATTGGCGAGCATATGGGCGATCGCCTGGAAAGTGCCGATCGGCCGGCCGAACTGGCGCCGTTCCTTGGCGTAGCTCACCGCGAGGTCGAGAACGCCGCGGGCGCTGCCGCAATCGCAGGCGGCGGCGATCACGCGCTCGGCCTGCAGGCCGGAAAGGATGCAGTCCCAGCCCTTGTTCTCGCCACCGATCAGCCGGTCGGGCGGAATGCGCGCCTCGTTGAAGTTAAGCTCGTAGGTGCCGACCGAACGGCGGCCGAGCATGTCGAGCTTGCGGATTTCGAGACCCGGCGTGGTGTTGTCGACCAGGAACAGCGACATGCCCTGCCGGTAATGCGCCTTGGGGTCGGTCTTCACATAGACGTTGATGACGTTGTTGCGGGCGCCGGCGGCGGTCGCCCAAATCTTCTGGCCGTTGATCACGTATTCATTGCCGTCGCGCCGCGCCTGCGTGCGCATGGCGCCGACGTCGGAGCCGGCATCCGGCTCGGACATCGAGATCGACATGCGGATCTCGCCGGAAATCAGCTTCGGCAGCCAGGTGCGCTTTTGCTCCTCAGAGCCCTTGCGCGCGACATTGAGGCTGCAAAAGACACTGCCGCCGAAGGCCATCGCCACGTCGGCGCTGTAGCGGCCGATCTCCTCGGCGACGATTGCGAGGTCGAGAACGCTGCCGCCGAGGCCGCCATATTCCTCGGCAAAAGGCAGAGCGAACAGCCCGGCCTCCACCCAGGCATCGTAGAGCTCGTAAGGATAGAGCCGCTCGCGATCGAGCCGCCGCAGATAATCGGGCGTGGCGACCCGCTGCATCAGCTTCCTGACGCTTTCCCACAGCAGCTTCTGCTCGGACGAATACTCGAAATCCATGCATCCTCCCGTGGGCAGGCATTCTGCGACGCGCGGCCGCCGCGCTATAGGATGGGCTATACGATGCTATACTCGGCTTGCCTAGAACCTGCCGGCGGCCGCACCAGGGAGGATGGGCGCGCATGGCTGAGGAGGATGGCGTGGTCGAGTCGCATCGGCTTATCGTCACCGGCAACAACAATTCCGGTAAATCGGTCGTGGTCGAGGAAGCCCATGCCACCGTGACCGGGCCGGGCAATTTCGACTTCTGGCAGACCGAGGCCGGCCATTCGCCGCATGATCTTTCGATCGGCCGCTCGCCGATGAAATTCTTCCCGGCGCCGGGCGGCACGATGTTCCGCCTGTTCACGATTCCGCCGGCCGATCCGAAGCTGACGCCGGCCGAAATCGCGGCGATGCAGGAGTGGTTCTTCAACGAGATCGGCAGTCCCGAGGCGCGCGGCGACACCAGCCGCCATCCGATGATGCATACGACGCCGACAGTCGATTACATCGTGCTCCTGTCCGGCGAGATTTCGCTCGTTCTCGATGAGGGAAATGCGATCGAGCTGAAGCCCTTCGATGCAATCGTGCAGCGCGCCACCCATCATTCCTGGATCAATACCGGACGCGAGCCGGCGCTGCTGATGTGCGTCATGGTCGGCGGCAAATAGCGCCTCAGCCTGAATCGAGACCAAAGATGAACGAAAACGACGACCGCGCCGCCGAGGAGCTGTTTCCGTCCGGCAATGAACCGCCGTCCAGCTATCAGCGGCCGCCGCAACACGAGCGGATCGTCTGCGACAAGGACATCGCGGTGCCGATGCGCGACGGCGTCAATGTGGTGCTCGACGTCTATCGGCCGGATGCGCCGGGCAGGTTTCCGGTTCTCTTTGCCTTCGGCGTGCATTCCAAGGAGCTGCAGGGGAGCGACTATCCGCGGAATTTTCCGCCGCAGCCCTCCTGGTCGACGCTGTGGCTCGGCCACGCGGAAGCGGGCGATACGGAGTTCTTCGTGTCGCGCGGCTATGTGCATGTGATCGGCTCGCCGCGCGGCTTCCTCAAATCAGGAGATGGCGGCTCGCGCGAATGGGACAGTTACGACGTCATCGAATGGATCGCGCGGCAGCCCTGGTGCGACGGCAATATCGGCATGATCGGCATCGGCGCCTTCGCCTCCGAGCAATTCCATGCGGCGCGCCAGCAGCCGCCGCTGCTCAAGGCGATCTTCCCCTACGATCCGCGCGGCGCCTACGGCAAATTCGGCGGCTTCCGCGAGGAATATCCGGGCGGCGTGCTGCACGCCTTCCGCTATCTCATGGATCATTTCTCTTCCGCACACACGGCGCGCGGCGCACCCGGCGAGCTGCCGGCGGAGAAGGAGGCAAAATGGCGCGAGGCGATCGCGGACCCCGACATCCGCATGTATCCGCATCTGCACAATGTGCTGGTGCAGAAGGGCCAGCACATGCCGCGCTATTTCGAGGTGCTGATCGACCCGTACGATCGGGAAGAAACCATTGCGGAGGCTGAGGCGGAATTTCCGAAGATCACCGTGCCGACCTACACCGGCGCCGGCTGGTACGGCTACACCTACAAGACGCATCTTGCCGGCGTGCAGACCTATTTCAGCAAAATTTCGGCGCCGAAAAAAATGCTGCTGACCGGCCCGGCGCATCCCGACCGGCCGCTGCGGGCGCTGCGCGGCGAGATGCTGCGCTGGTACGACTTTTGGCTCAAAGGCATCGATAGCGGAATCATGCAGGAGCCGCCGGTCACCTATTGGGTGATGGGCGCCAATGAATGGCGACGAGGCGCCGATTGGCCGCTGCCCGAGACCCGGTGGACCAAGCTCTATCTGGCGAGCTGGGAGCGCCTTACGGCGGCGCCCTATATCGGATCGAGCGTCGACAATTACATTCCGCCCGACGTCTTCGTGCAGATGCCGCCAACACGAACCAACCGCATCCAGAAGCTCCGCTTCCTCACCGATCCGCTGCCGCGCGATCTTCTCGTCGCCGGACCAAGCGTGCTCAATCTCTTCGCCGCGATCGACCAGAACGACACCAACTGGATCATCATCCTCAAGGATGTCGGGCCAGATGCTTCGGTACGCACGGCGCGGGAAGGCGAGCGCGAAATCCCGACCGACCTTCCCGAACGCGAGCTGACCCGCGGCTGGCTCAAAGCCTCGCACCGCGCGCTTGACCCCAAGCGCTCAAAACCGTGGAAGCCTTGGCACAAGCTCACACGCGAGGCGAGGCAACAGGTGACGCCGGGCAAGGTCGAGGAATATTCGATCGAAATCTTCGCCATGGCCAATCTGTTCCGCAAGGGCCACCGCATTTGCGTCGAGATCAGCAGTCTCGATCTTTCGACCGGCGTTCTCGGCGCCACCAATGTCGAATACATCCCCTACCATGTGTGCTCTAGCCGCACGGTGGTGCACAGCATCTATCACGATGCGGCGCATCCCTCGTATCTGCTGCTGCCGGTCATTCCGATGGCCGACTGAGGTCGCGTGCGCGGAGAGCGGCAATAAAGGCAGGCTTATCGCCAATTTGGCCAAGGTGAGTGCATGGACCTCAATCTTACCGGCAAAAGCGTGCTGATCACCGGCGGATCAAAAGGTTTGGGGTTGGCGATTGCGTGGCGTTTTGCTTCCGAGGGGTGCCATCTTCATCTCGCGGCCCGCTCACCCGCCGTGCTCGAAGACGCAGCGGATTCCATCCGGCGCCATTATCCCGTAAAGGTCGACACGATCGCCGTCGATCTCGCGCAGGACGGTTCCGCCGGCCGGGTGACGCAGGCCTGCGGGGATATCGATATTCTCGTCAACAATGCGGGCGACATTCCCTCCGGCTACTGAAATGGCAGAAAGCCTACATGCCGGACGGCAATCCGAACGATTCGATGGTCGTCGTCGGCTACTCGCAGGGCCAGACGCTGGAGTATGTGCTGCGGCAGTGCGGCGACGAGCTCACACGTGAGAACCTGATGAAGCAGGCGACCAGCATCGAGGACCTGCAACTTCCAATGCTGCAGCCCGGCATCATCTTCTCCACCAGTCCGACCGACTATCGCCTGGTCAAGGCGTTCGGGCTGCTGCGCTTCGCCGGCACGCGCTGGATGCCGCTCGGCACCGACCTGATCAAGACGCAATGAGACTTCGCGGGCGCGCCGGATGCTCGGCGGCCGCCAGGCCTCCATCAGGCTGCGACATCGATACGGGCGGTCGATCGTCCTTTGGACGGACGGACGACGATCTTGACATGCTGACCGAGCACCGTGAGCGCCTGCATGAGGCGCTCAAGTGAGACGCCACGGAGCTTGTAGTTCCTAATCGCTGAGATCTTCGGCTGCGGCATGCCTAGTACCCGGAATCACCAATCCGCGCAGGCAACGATGCGAACAAGTGTCTCATCCGACTCTCGAATTCACTGCCCGCGCGAATCACGTTTCTATGAAAGTGGGTACTAGTATCTTCGAGGCTCCGGCTTGGGTCAGACCCTGCGCGTCGAGCAGAGCATTCAATTTCATCGCCAGCATCGCCTTGGCCGACAGCTCCTCGGCGTCGTGGAAGCCAAGGTCGACCAGGACATTGTCGGTCCCGCGTGTTCGCTGTTTCCGTGCCATCATCATTCCCTTTCGCTTCGATAGCGCGCCGGAAATGCACCAAAATTCGACGCCTTTGCGACAGCGGCGGAGACTTTACGAACCAAACGGACTGCGTGGTGGGCCCGGGAGGACTCGAACCTCCAACCAAGCGGTTATGAGCCGCTGGCTCTGACCATTGAGCTACGGGCCCGCGCCGATCGCTTTGCGCGATCGGACCTGACGGCAGCGGTCTTATACCGTCATCCTGAGGCGGCCGCGAAGCGGCCCTCGAAGGATGAGCGGCCCGCGCGCCAACCGAAATCGGGTTTACCGATTTCGGAAGTTTTAGTGCCCAAGTCGGCAACAGCCGACTTGGTTGCCGTCGCCCTTCGAGGCTCGCTCGCTTTGTCAGCGAGCGCCTCAGGGTGACGGAATATAGGCGAACTTCATCCTCGCCGGCTCAATAAAAACACCGCCTGCTCGGCGAACAGGTTCCAAAACCACCACGGCATTTTCAGCCGCATCCGCCGGCCCCAGGCGTTCATCGCCACCGCCTCTTCCATCTTGGCGTTGGACACCCGACAGAGCTGGCGAAAATCCTTGATGCTGCAAAAGTGGATGTTCGGCGTTTCATACCAGGCATAGGGCAGGTTGTCGGTGTGCGGCATGTGGCCGCCCAGCGCAACTTGCAGCCGGATGCGCCAATGGCCGAAATTCGGGAACGAGACGATGGCATGGCGGCCGATGCGCAGCATGTGCTCGAGTACGACGCGCGGCTGCCGCGTCGCCTGCAGCGTCTGCGAGAGGATGACGAAATCGAAGGCGTCGTCGGGATAATCTTCGAGGTCGGTGTCGGCGTCGCCTTGAACCACGGCGAGGCCTTTGGCGACACATTCGTTCACGCCCTCGCGGGAGAGCTCGATGCCGCGGCCGTCGACGCCGCGCGTCTCCAGGAGGCGTAAGAGCTCGCCGTCGCCGCAGCCGACGTCGAGCACGCGCGCACCACGCTCCACCATGTTGGCAACGACGAGCAAATCGACGCGCGAGCCGCCCGGGCCGCGCGCGGCTTCCGCCATGGTGAGATCGTGCGTGACCCGCGTGAGCATCTTTACCTCCGCGCCGGCGGCAGCCCGCGCGCCTTTGCCGCGCCTTCAAGGAAGCCGCGGACGATGGTAAACAATTCCGGCTCGTCGAGCAGGAAGGCGTCGTGGCCCTTGTCGGTGGTGATCTCGGCGAACGAGACGCGCGCGCCGGCGGCATTGAGCGCATGAACGATGGCGCGCGATTCAGGCGTCGGGAACAGCCAATCGCTGGTGAACGAGATGACGCAGAACCGCGTCGGCGCGCCGCGGAAGGCGTTGGCGACGACGCCGTCGTAATCGCCGGCGAGATCGAAATAATCCATGGCGCGGGTGAGATAGAGATAGGAATTGGCGTCGAAGCGCTCGACAAACGTGATGCCCTGGTGCCGCAGGTAGGACTCGACCTGAAAATCCGCGTCGAACGAAAACGTCGGGTTGTCGCGGTTCTGGAAGCGGCGGCCGAATTTCCGGTGCAGCGCGGCGTCGGACAGGTAGGTGATGTGCGCGCCCATGCGCGCGACCGCGAGCCCGCGCCGCGGATTGGTTCCTTCGGCAAAATATCGTCCGCCGCGCCAGTCCGGATCGGCCATCACCGCCTGGCGGCCGACCTCGTGGAAGGCGATGTTCTGCGCCGAATGCCGCGTGGCGCCGGCGATCGGCAGCGCCGCGAACACGCGCTGCGGATAACTTGCCGCCCATTGCAGCACCTGCATGGCGCCCATCGAGCCGCCGGTGACCGCAAACACCGAGTCGATGCCGAGATAATCGAGCAGCATCGCCTGCGCGCGCACCATGTCGCGCACGGTGATGACGGGAAAGTCGAGACCCCACGGCGTGCCGGTCGCCGGATTGGTCGAGGCCGGCCCGGAAGAGCCCATGCAGCCGCCGACGACATTGGGGCAAATGACGAAATAGCGCTCGGTGTCGATCGGCCGGCCGGGCCCAACCATGGTTTCCCACCAGCCCGGCTTACCCGTCACCGGATGGTCATTGACGACGTGCTGATCGCCGGTCAGCGCATGGCAGACAAGAACGGCATTGCTGCGCTCGGCATTGAGCGAGCCATAGGTCTGGTAGGCGATCTGCAACGGGCTGAAGTCGACGCCGGCATCGAGCCGCAACGGATTATTCGCCGGAAAGCGCACGACCAGCGAATGCGGCTGGTCCGCTTCACGCGTGCGGTCGGCGAGATCGAGCGTGGCGCTGGCCTCTGCCATAAGTACTTCCCGGATCGGCGCTTCCCGGCCTGGTGGGGCCCCCGCCGCCGCGGCGGTCAAAGGGGCGTAATTAGGCCGCTGCCCGGCGGAGTCAATGTTTTCTTTGATTGCTATTTGATTTTTCTTTGCTTTCGGGCCTCACGACACCTATCAATCCAAGCAATTGCCCGGGCAGAGCATGAAACCGCCGCGCCAGAACGAACCCTCGCTCGTCGACCTGCGTAGCGAGATCGACCGCATCGACGAGGCGATGCACGCGCTCTTGATCGAGCGCGGCGAGATCATCGAACGACTGATCGCGGTGAAGAAGACCGAGGAATCCGGCTCCGCGTTCCGCCCGGCGCGCGAGGCCGACATGATGCGCCGCCTCGTCCAACGTCATCACGGCAGCCTCCCGCTCGATACCGTCGAGAGCATCTGGCGCGTCATCATCTCAACCTTCACCTACGTGCAGGCACCCTTCGCCGTGCACGCCGACCTTTCCGCCGGCGATGCGCTGATGCGCGACTCCGCGCGCTTCCATTTCGGCTTCACGGTGCCGTTCGTGCCGCATATGGGATCGGCGAGCGTCGTCCAGGCGGTCACCGCATCGAAAGGCGATCTCGGCCTCGTTCCCGCTTTCGCCATTGCCGGCGCCGGCCCGTGGTGGACGGCGCTCGAATTCGACACCGCCCCGAAAATCATTGCGCGGCTGCCCTTCGTCGAGCGCGCCGATCATCCGGCCGGCATGCCGGTCTTCGTGATCTCGCGCGTCGCGGCGGACGCCATGGTGACCGAAACCGAAGTGTGGAGCGTGCGGGTCTCCGGCTGGCGCGCCGGCTCCGTCGACAGAATCGCCGGTCTCGCCGACGCCATCGCGGTCCCCGACCGCGCCTTCGATGGCGCCGCCTTGCTCATCTCCGTCGAGCGTGGCGGCATCGGTGCCGTCGCCGACGCCCTCCTGGGGACCGGCGCCTCCATCCGCTCGAGGGCCCTCGTCGGCGGCCACGCGACCCGCTATACGGTGCCGCGTAAGCAATAAATCTCCCCCGGAAAAGGGCAAAGACGAGAGAGTGACCGATGGCCGCCATACATCCCCAGCCGCGACCCGGCGTGCTCGAGATCGAGGCCTATGTCCCCGGCAAGAGCAGCGCTCAGGGCGTTGCCAAGATATTCAAGCTGGCGTCGAACGAGACGCCGCTCGGGCCGAGCCCGCGCGCGATCGCGGCCTATCAATCCGTCGCCGCGCATCTGGAAGACTATCCCGACGGTTCCGCGACCGAGCTGCGCGAGGCGATCGGGCGCGCGTTCGGGCTCGATCCCGACCGCATCGTATGCGGCGCCGGCTCCGACGACCTTTTGAACTTGCTGGCGCGCGCCTATCTCGCCGATGGCGACGAGGCGATCCACACCACGCACGGCTTTCTCGTCTATCCGATCGCGACGCTCGGCACCGGCGCCCGCCCGGTCGTCGCGCCGGAGACGGATTACACCGCCAATGTCGATGCGATGCTTGCGGCCGTGACCAAGAAGACGAAAGTGATCTTCCTCGCCAATCCGAACAATCCGACCGGCACCTACATCTCCTTCGACGAGGTCAAGCGGCTGCACCGCAGCCTGCCGCCGCAGGTGCTGCTGGTGCTCGATGCCGCCTATGCCGAATATGTCCGGCGCAACGATTACGAGTCCGGGATCGAGCTCGTCGCCACCAGCGAGAACGTCGTCATGTGCCGCACGTTCTCCAAGATCCACGGCCTCGCGGCCTTGCGGCTCGGCTGGATGTTCGGCCCCGCCCACGTCATCGCCGCCGTCAACCGCATTCGCGGCCCATTCAACGTCAATGCCCCGGCGATCGCCGCCGGCGTCGCGGCGATCGAGGATCATGAGCACCAGGAGCGCGCGCGCGAGCACAACACGCGCTGGCTCGCCTGGCTCTCCCAGGAGATAGAAAAACTCGGCCTGAAGGTGACCCCGAGCGTCGCCAATTTTTTGCTGATCCACTTTCCCGAAGCCAAGGGACGCTCCGCCAAGGAGGCGGACGCCTTCCTTACGGCGCGCGGCCTCATTCTGCGTCAGCTCAGCACCTACAAGCTGCCGAACGCGTTGCGCATGAGCGTCGGCACGGAAGAGGCCAACCGGCTGGTCGTCGCGGCACTCAAAGAATTCTTGGCGAAAGCGGCGTGATGCTGTGACCAAGTCCGCACCGCTGTTTAATCGCCTGGCTTTGATCGGCGTCGGCTTGATCGGCTCCTCGATCGCGCGGGCGGCGCGGGCGCAAGGGGCCGTGCGCGAGATCGTGGCGACGGCGCGCTCCGCGGCCACGCGGCGGCGCGTCGCCGAACTCGGACTTGCCGACCAGGTGGTCGAGAATAATGCCGCCGCGGTTGCCGGCGCCGATCTCGTCATCGTCTGCGTTCCGGTCGGTGTCTGCGGCGCGGTCGCCGCGGAGATCGGCCGGCATCTCGCGCGCGGCGCGACCGTTTCCGATGTCGGCTCGGTCAAGGGAGCCGTTATTCGCGACATGGCCCCGCATCTGCCCGAGGGTGTGCATTTCGTCCCGGCGCATCCGGTCGCCGGCACCGAGCATTCCGGCCCCGATGCCGGCTTCGCCGGGCTGTTCGTCGGCCGCTGGTGCATTCTCACGCCGCCCGCGGGCGCCGATCCCGCCGCGGTCGAAAAACTGGCCGCGTTCTGGCGCGCGCTCGGCGCCAATGTCGAGACCATGCCGGCCGCGCACCACGACCTCGTGCTGGCGATCACCAGTCACCTGCCGCATCTCATCGCCTATACGATCGTCGGCACCGCCGACGAACTCGCCGAAGTGACGCGCTCCGAGGTGCTCAAATTCTCCGCCGGCGGGTTTCGCGATTTCACCCGCATCGCCGCGTCCGATCCGACCATGTGGCGCGACGTGTTCCTCGCCAACAAGGACGCGGTGCTGGAAATGCTCGGCACCTTCAATGAGGACCTGTCGCAACTCACCCGCGCCATCCGCCGCGGCGACGGCGAGGCCTTGTTTGCGCATTTTGCGCGCACGCGCGCCATCCGCCGCGGCATCGTGGAGATCGGCCAGGATTCGCCGGCGCCCGATTTCGGCCGGCCGCATCCCGACCTCCCGGTCGAGCCGCTGCCGCGGCCCTATGCGGTGTCGGATGAAAATTAGGGCGGGGAACTCATAAAGTGCGCCCGGGCGGACGAATTACCAAGTCCGCTTTGCTCCGAAAGCGACGGTCGGCTGCCAAAATGCGATCCGTCGCTATGGGCCACGAGCGGGCATGATCCGAAGTCTTAGGAATGTGTGTGCGACTTGTGCCGTACCCAATGCCGCGCGGCGGCCCGCAGGGGCGGGCGGCTTATATTGCTTGTTTATGTTGCAGAATCCGCTATCCCAACTACGACGACAACAGATGCCTCAGCAACAGATACCGCTTCTACGGCTCAATAGAGCCTCAGACAGGATTGCCGCGGTCCAACTCTGTGACGAGAATTCAGGACGCCAGCTTTTCTTCGCATCTGGGCTTCCTGCCAGTTCAGAATGAGCCTACCATTCACGCCGGTTTCGGAAGGCATCTGGGAAATTCCCGGTAATGTTTTCGGACATACTCTCAGATACACAGGCCTTCTATTTCCATGGGGGAGAATACATCGATGTCCGGTGAAAGCCTTCTGATCATTCTAGTGGTCGGTCTCATTGCGGGATGGCTTGCGGGCCAAATCGTGCACGGCACTGGTTTCGGCTTGGTCGCGGATTTGTGCATCGGCATCATCGGTGCCTTCATCGGAAATTGGCTACTTCCTCAACTCGGCATTCATCTCGGCTCCGGCATCATCACCGCCATCATCAGCGCCACGATCGGCGCTATCATCCTGCTGATCATTCTCAGGCTAATTAACCGACGCGGACGTTGGTGAAGTTCCCAAC
>Ga0187856_1001644_pt1 | contig 17515 bp, 16 predicted proteins | sample June2016WEW_8_40_FD_132443 | JGI IMG/M metagenome (GOLD analysis project Ga0187856, IMG submission 132443) | Peatland microbial communities from SPRUCE experiment site at the Marcell Experimental Forest, Minnesota, USA - June2016WEW_8_40 | ecosystem: Environmental > Terrestrial > Soil > Wetlands...
AAACCTTTCGTGATGCTGCAGCACAATTATTTTGCTTTCTTCTGATAACTGATTTGTCTCGGAGAGGATTTCGTAACCGGAATAGGCATGTGTTCTCATTTGTTTCATTTCCTCATCGGTAAGCCTCCCCCGTTTGTTGATAATGGAGGGATCAACGCGGACCTTGCCGATATCGTGCAAAAAGAAGCCTGCGGCCAGCTCGTGCATGTCATGGGCGTCTGAGCCTTTGTATAGAGCCTTGGACAATAATACCGAAAGTACACCGACGTTCACAGAATGGGTGTAGGTATAAGAATCGTGGGATATCATCTTGAGCAGATAATCAGATGTCTTATCATTAGAGATGACAAGGTCAACGACGTCGGCGATTGCTTTTTTTGCCTCCCTGATATTTTCCTCCCTAGGGTCCTCAAACAATCTGTCCACAATCTTTAGGGAACACTTATACACTATCTTGAACTTTTTCTCAGGAGAAAGTTTCTTGTCTAAAACAGCTTCTTTTAACTCGAGGGGTATAAGCTTTTCCGGTTCCCATTGCTTTTGGGAAACGTGCACGCTTTTTAGGGGGCTCTCTGATTCCTCATATGCAGCAGATATCTCCCCTGAGGTATCAATATTCACTTCCTCAAATCCGCTTTCTATGAGTTCGTGAATCTGCTTGTGAGATTTGATGGTAAACTGGTTGCGCAAAAAAGGGTGCTTCAGCCAACCCACACTGAGTACGACATGCATGCCGACTCTTAACTGTCGTGTCTTAATAGGCCTGATCATCGAGTCACCAAGGCACTATCTGCAGGATATCGTTGTCAGCCCCTCCTCTTTCATTGAAATCTCGCCACGGGATGCTACCAGAACCTAACCGTATCGATAATCTCTTGAAGGATTCTGCGACGAACTGTTCAATCCTGTATGCTTGGTCAGCCTTCATACTATGCTTTTCGGCATTCTTGATGTCAGACTTTAATTGTCTAGACGGCACCTCTGTTGAGTCATAAGCGAATAATGTCTAGCATTTTCTCTATGAAAGGGCATATGTTGTTGAGTGTGAGCTCTTTTTTTTCGATGGATGCTGGGGCAAAACATATGAAGGCCCATGAATTGCTTCGATAAAGTTCAAAGCATCGAGAGAATTGTTTATGCGATGCTGAGTCATCTGAACGAATAATGGGGAAAGAAGCCCTTACAAGAATTTACTCAAAATAATTGACACTACCTCACTAGCGCTGTTATTGTAAAGAAGGTGTGCTATATTCAGGCAGGCACAGAGCAGCTTGATCTGTACGAGCCATCTTTTAGCGATGAGGACCTGTGAGGCATGTTCTCCGTGCTGGTTCAATCATATCAACAAGTATGGCAAGTACATATTTAATGTGGAAGAGGCCTAAGGCCGTTTGCAGCACATAAGATGAATTGATTGGGCACGTCCGGTTCTGTGGTGGGAGCAGCGGGTTTTCGCTGCTCCTACCCGCACAAAAGCTTCACCTCCCCCGGATTAAATCGCTCTTCTTCATTGCAGAAGTGACGTAGTATTTCTCACAGGGGAGGTATTGATGTAGCCGTATGGTTAAAGATTTCGCTTTATTTGCCGATAATATAAGTAAGACATGAGAAAGAGAGGGATTGATGTATCAGGTTGCCAGCGATGTAATAAACAGTCTCTTCTCTTATCGGTTAACCCCTATTCTCAAGATCAGCCCAATAATAAGGAGGTAGGCGAGTGCATAAGGAATCGGTGGCGCAGTGTATGCGTCGCGGAGCAATAACTTGCAGTGAAGAGACGAGTCTTCATTTCGTAGCACAAATAATGGTGGTAAACCGGATCAGATATTGCGCGGTTCTCAACGAGATGCATGAGGTCAAGGGCCTCATCTCAGCTGACAATATGATCAATGCATTTGGAAAAGATTTTGATCAGATAACGGCAAAAGAAATCCTCAATCGGGATATGATAGTGACGGTTTCGCTGGACACCCCGATCGAGGAGGCAGTGGCTTTGATGGCAAAGAAGGGTATTGAACATCTCATTGTCGTTTCCGAAAAAACCGGCAGCCGAGCGGTGATTGGGATGGTCTATGCCAGTGATATCGTCTCTAGAATGGCCCGGAGAAAGGAACAGGAAGCACTGTCATGAAAATTTGTGACCTCATGCATAAGGGTGTCATTTCTTGCTTCACGGAAGACAGCGTACAGGACGTTGCAAAGATGATGGATGATCACCAGTTCCGATCGGTCGTTGTCGTCAACGAAAGAGGCGAAGTCTGGGGCCTCATAACCTACCGTGAAATGCTTTCTCGCTACGGAGAGAACATCTCAAAGCTGAAGGCTCGGGATATCATGCGGCAGTACAGGATCGAAGTCGATCCCCAGTGGCCGGTCGAGAGAGCCGTTGAACTCATGAAACGCTTACATTACTATCATCTCATCATCGTGGATCCACATGTCGGGACAAAATGGCCCGTAGGGATATTGACAAGCTTCGACGTCGTGAAGTATATGGCGCAGCTCGAAGCTGGGCATTTCGAGCAAATGCTCAAATTGGGTAGAGAGGATACAATACACTCCTTTTCGCCGGAAGGCACTAATTGACAGCCCGCAGGGGAATAAGTTTGGATGAAGCTACATCAAGTAGTGGCCGGGTTGATGGGGCATTCCGACATGAACACCACAAGGCGTTTCACCGCATCTATGTTGGTTTATCTTTGATAGCTCAGCAGGGCTAATCATAACGTAGGCAACGAAATGGATCAGAAACAGTCTTTACTAATCGTTGATGATGATGTAAGTGTATTGAAAAGTATTGAGGCTGGCTTATTGCCACAAGGATATCGATGTGAAACTGCCACCAATGCTGAGGCTGCCTTAGAGGTTGTCAGGGAAACTTCATTTGACATCATGATAACAGACATTGTCCTTAACGGCATGGATGGTTTCGAACTGACAGGAAAGGCAAGAAAAGCGCAACCTGATATGTTAGTGATCATAATGACCGGATTCATTGAAGACTTCTCCTATGACAGAGCTATAGAAGCGGGAGCATCTGATTTTATAAAGAAGCCCTTCACCTTGCAGGAGCTGATAATAAGAATCCAGCTCGTTAACCTTCAGGATAAACTCCTCAAAATGGCAGTTACCGATGATCTGACGGGTCTTTGCAACCGACGGGGATTTTTTAACCTGGCTGAACAGCAACTGAAGCTCGCCAGGCGGGAGACGAAAGGATTGGTCATGCTGTATGCCGACTTGGATAATCTGAAGACGATTAATGATACATTCGGTCACCAGTCGGGCGACCAGGCGTTAATCGATGTTGCGACAATCCTCAAAGCAACTTTTCGAGATTCCGACATTGTCGCACGCATCGGCGGGGATGAGTTTACGGTTCTACCAATAGGAACCAGCGGGGACAATATTGAGAAAATTACCGGCCGTTTGCAGAAGAACCTTGAGAATCATAACGAAACAAAAGGACAGCGGTATACACTGTCGATAAGTTTTGGCATAGCGTGCTACGACCCAGCAAATCCCTGTTCCATAGATGAGCTGCTCGCTCAGGGAGACAAAATGATGTACCAGCAAAAAAAGCTTAAGAAGCAGGCTTAGGACCAGCGATGGCATTTGAAAAGAAGTGTTCGGTTTCGAATTCAATCTGCGGTCGTGACGGAGGATTTCTGTCGAATTCTCCTTTTTAATGCTGCCGGCTCTCTTTTAACCCTAGATGAAATAAGGGTTTTTGCACAACACCCTCGAAAAGATATATTTCAAGGATTATACAGTCACCCTGAAGATATTGAGCACTCCCGGGAAATAAATCTACTAATATTTACCTGAAGAATCACATATGAAGATCGGATTTTCCAGACGATGGGTATCTCCGAGCCCCATGGGACAATACATCGAGGCCAAGCGGGAAGCTAAATCAGAACCGTAGGTTTCTGTTCAAATGCCCTCGCTGGTCGTCAGTTGCTGCTACAGAGATCACGTTTGACGCTGACATTCAAGCGGTATTGCAAGATGAGAAACTGGACGTAGATAGAATACAGGATTTGATCAGTAACATGATGGGAGCTGGCCGGGCAACGCAATCCCTAAAGATTTCACTGGATAAGTCGATAAGAGTATATATGCAGCGGGATATTTGTCTCGGAGCAGGGAGATGCATTGTCAGTCAGCGTAGAGATTTCCTACGGGTGACGTTTGGAAGGATAACTGAAGAGCGATAACGCCTAACGGACCGCGAAAACTGTCCGGGGAGGGAAGAAAACTGTGAATTCGATCATAAACAAATTAACACTCCAGTACAGGATATTGCTAATTGTCGCGTTTGGGGTCTTAGGGGGGGCGGTTATCGTCTTTATTTCCAATATTACGTTAAGAGATACCATGCTGAAGGAAAAGCAGTTAAAAACAAGGCATCTTGTTGAGACTGCATATGGTGTGGTCGATCACTATTATAAGCTTTCGAAAGAGGGCACGATGTCGGACGGGGATGCAAAGAGTGCTGCAATGAATGCTGTGAAGGATTTGAGGTACGAGGAGAAAGAATACTTCTGGATTAACGACATGTATCCTAAAATGATTATGCACCCTTTCAAGCCTGAGCTTGACGGCAAAGACCTATCGGACTTTAAGGACCCTCAGGGCAAGAAGATTTTCGTGGAATTTGTTGAAATGGTGAAGAAGGATAAGGCCGGTTTCGTGCAATACTTATGGCCGAAGGCTGATACCAAGAATCCGGTTGCCAAGGTATCTTATGTGAAGGGGTTTGAGCCCTGGGGATGGGTAATCGGATCAGGGATATATATCGATGATGTGAATACCGCTTTTTGGAGAGGGACGCTGGGCAGCACACTGGTTGGTGCGGTGATAATGGCTCTCATGATCGTAGTGACGTGTCTGGTCTCAAAGAGCATTACCGGACCGATAAGAAGTATTTCTGAAAAAGTCCAGAGCATCGCAAATGGGGACCTCAATGTAGCTATGGAGTATGAAGGGGACAACGCGCTAGGCTTGCTCTCTCGGAGCACAAACAAGATGGTCCAGTCTTTCAACAAAACGATGCATGGTATTCTCACCGCAGCCAACAACGTCGTAGCAACCGTAGACGTATTACGAGTGAGGGCAGAAAAGACAGCCGAGGGAGCACAGAATCAGTCGGGGCAGGCAGCGCAAATAGCGACCGCGGCAGAGGAGATGAGCCAGACGATAACGGATATCGCAAAGAACGCATCATCTGCGGCAGAGACATCGGCTAAGGCGATGGAGACGGCATCGGAGGGGAAAAAGATTGCCGATGGGGCGGTTGAAACCGTTGATAAGGTCTATGCATCGACCGTCGAGCTTGCGATGATGGTGGAGAAACTGAACAACCGGGTAGGAGAGATAGGCGACATCGCAACTGTAATCAAAGACATAGCGGACCAGACGAACCTCCTGGCCCTGAATGCTGCAATCGAAGCGGCGAGGGCAGGGGAGCAAGGAAGGGGGTTTGCTGTTGTGGCTGATGAGGTGCGAAAACTTGCGGAGAGGACAATAAAGGCAACAGCGGAGATATCGCAGAAGATAGGAGCAGTACAAACGGAATCAAAGCTGACGATGAAGTCAATGGGGGAGGCGTCGGGTGAAGTAACGCAGGCAACAAAATACATCAGCAATGTGGGGGATTCCCTTGTGTCTATAGTTGAGGCGGTGCAGAACGTACGTGAACAGATAATCCAAATAGCCACGGCGGTAGACGAACAGTCAGCCGCAGCGGAAGAGGTTTCGAGGAACATCGAGACGACCTCCGCAATAGCGAAGGATATGGAAACGATGGCGGGTGACGTAAGTGGCGATGTCAGTCGTCTGTCCGGCATTGCGGTTGAATTAAGGAACTCCACATCCGGATTCAGTCTGAGGAAATAGCCACCCTCCCCATATATAACCGGCAAGCACGCCGATCAAAAGGCCTGCCATGCCGACGAGCATAAATGAGGCGGTGAGGATTTTCTTGCTCATTTCACTCCCTATCATAAAGACACAGTGAATTTTTTCCGGAACAAGTATAAGGACATACTTCGTTGATCCCGGGATAAAAAGGGCACTCCCTGATATCCCCTGATTTACCATACAGATTTATCCTGCAAAGAATTCCAACTGGAGAGCAGAAAAAGGGAGGGCGGCTTCAAAAAAGAGAAACGTTACTGACAATTTTCCTTTCTGCGTTCAGAAGAGCGCGAAACGATAAGAAAATGCAGATTTCAAGGGATTGTAAATGCCACCATCTTATTTCTATAGTAAAGCATAGGCGGCAGAACTGAATTGGTTTTGCCATTTGTAAACAAGTGCTGGGGAGGATATATGGCCACTTCGACACAGACTCAGGTTATGGAAGTCACAGAACGGGTGAAGACGGCCAAGACCGTTATGGGGGGATCGCTAGCCGAAGGAATCGTCGGCGGAGCGACAGTGGTTCTTGCGCTTCTCGGTCTCTCGAGTATATATCCGAGTCTCATGTTGCCGATAGCTACGATTACAATGGGTGCTGCGTTCCTGTTTGAAGGCGGGGCGATTTCGACGCGTTTTTCGCGACTCTTTGCGAAACCAGCAAGGATCGTCTGGACGAGGCGGAGATCGGCGCCGGCGTCACCTCCGAGTTTCTCGGCGGTATAGCCGGAGTCGTTCTCGGGATACTTGCCCTGCTGGGACACGCACCGATGATACTCGCGCCAACAGCGGCAATTGTGTTCGGCGCGACTCTCATGTTCAGCAGCGGCATGACTGTTCGTCTTGACTCACTTGAAGTTGAAGGCGCTGAGGTGACTCGGTTCACAAGGGCATCACATGAAGCGGTGAGAGCCGCCGCGGGTGTAGAACTTCTCCTTGGATTGAGCGCCGTTGTTCTCGGAATTATCGCGCTTACGGGGACTGTTCCGAACACTCTCAGCTTGGTGGCGGTTCTCATGACCGGCATCAGTGGCTTCGTTGCCGGTTCTGCGATTACCGCGAGAATGGTAAGTCTTTTCCGGAGATGAGTCTGAAACAAACGGGCGAAGGGACATTGTCGGACAGCAAAAGGTCGCGCAACGTCCCTTCGTTAGTTTCTGCATCGGAATAATTGTTTTTTTGCTTGGGGGGGATTTCAGTGTTTTCCAGAAGAGATGGATCTTCTTTTGAAAATACGTTCGCTCGAGACGCACTGACAGATAATGACTGTTTTTTGTCACCGTTCCCACTTCTTGAGGAGAGGTAAATCAAGCCGCAGCAGCATCCAATGACTTGCCCTAATTACGGATGTCTTTGTCCAGGCCACGTAACCGTGATAGTCAGCTTCACGGAGGTGATCAGCCGCCACATGGCCATTATGAATCCGTGAACAATACACAAGCCTCAGTTTTCCAGGGTGTTCAACGGTTACCTTGCTTTGTTCCTATTTTTAATTGTGACAAATTTTGATCAGAATCAGGAAATCGAGTCGAAAAAAGTGACAAGAGGACACAATATCAACACGGGCTCTCTTAACGAGTTGATATACAAGGAAACATGAACCCATTTTTTGTCTTGAGAAGGCTTCACAGGGCTGTCGTGTCGTAACCATTTGATATGGAAGCATATTGATTTTGGATTCTTCAAAGAGAAAAAGAGTGGATTAAAGGATAAAGCGTTATGGGCCCTGCTGAAAAATAAACAACCTTCCTGAGAGGAGCCGACCAACTTATCAAAAACAGGCATTACTATGCATAGATATCAAGAACTTACGATAGGTCTAGAGACATTGGTTCCTTCTGTTACTCTCGACCCAACAATGCCAAGGGGTTAAGCGTTGCGCAGCCTCTTCTGCTTCCGCGGAAAGTTGAAGCCGAAAGAACAAAACGCTAAATTTCTACAAAAAAAGACATTTCCTTTGATTTTATCCGCGACTTGGCCGATAAAAGGGAAAATTCATATAATTTAGCAGTTGCTAATATTAGCAACTAGTTATATTGTGAAATTAAGAGGAAGTCAGTAGGGTTTTGTTAAGGCAGCACAATGAAGCAAGAAAGGTGGTGCGAACGATGTTCGGAAGAAAAATGATAAGAGGGGCTTTGGCAGTGTCTGTAACGGCGTTTTTTGCGGCAGTGGCACTGCTTGTTTTGTCACAGGGTGTATATGCGGCTGATTTTAATAGCGACATCCAGAGGCTGATTCCGTCTGAGTCAATGGCGATTGAAACGGGGGGCGGCGAGAGCCCATGGATGGCACTGAAATCAACTGCCTTTTCAAACGATGCGGGTCGTATTGAGAGTCTGCTCCCGTCCGAATCCATAGTACCCGAGGAGGTTGTGGGCGGAGGGGAAACCGCGCGGGTCGAGTTGAGGGCTATTAAGTTGGGGCGTGACACAGGCAATATTGAGCGACTGGCGCCTTCTGCTCTTGATCTGTCGAGTGCGTCGACGTTGTCACCTGGGCCTTGGGACTTTCAGAATCGGTGAAGTCGATGAGGTCAGTGAAGTCGGTGGGGGAGCGAACGCGGAAAAGAATCCTGAGGACTCCCCCCAAGTGGCGGCGGAAAAGCTCTTGAATCTGGTCTGTCTTCTGTCTATTCAGTTTTTCGGTAATTGCCTTCACAACCGAGTATTGCCCCGGCTTTAGCTCAGGGGACAATGCCGGCAGTTGTTTTACGATCTCATTGTCAATAATAAAGAAGGAGTACGCATGGCGAGCGCAACCATATCCCCAAAATTCCAGGTAGTGATCCCGAAGGCAGTGCGGGAAAAGCTTCATTTGAAATCCGGGCAAAAGATAACAGTGATCACCAAGGGAGGCGTTATCCCCGAAAAGCCCCCTGGAGTCCTTCAGCGGTTTTTTGAAGGGCAGCGCATAAGAGAAGAGGATGAAGAGCGATAGGCTTCTCACCGACTCTTCCGGATGGACCGGGTTTTTCGTGGATGGCCCCCTTGCGACGGAGTATGCAAGGCATGTCAAAGACCCATCAAAGCGATGCTCTCGGCACAAAGCGTTTAATGAAGCGGTTTTTCTTTTTATGAAACGGAGATAACCACTTGTGATAATGCTCAGTACCCCCGAGGAAATAGAGAGCAGCGTTTCTACGCGTATTGTATGGCTACTTCGTAGGCAATCGTTGAGTGGTCGGCGGAAGGACCGACGCCTTCGCAGCTGAGATTTCCTTCGGCTGCCTCTCTGCGGCTTCTGACCATCCCGGTGATGACCTGTGTGAGATCGAACCCGCCCTCGCTGCATTCCTTGTTCAGACAGTCTATCCTGAACAATGCATAACTGCCGGGAAAGAAATTGACGACCCGGGGTAATGATTTTTGTATTCCTCTCTGATTGTACATCATGCTGACGACAATGCTTGCAACCTCAGGAAATTGGGCGACCATAAAACCTGCGTCGACCTTTCGCTGCTGTCTTTCCACCCTTGCTGCATTCTTCCTGCTGTTCATGCTGTTGTTCATCTTCCCCCCTGATGAGAAGGCCCACTCCACCGGGAAGGGGCCTTCCTTCCGCTAATTACAGTTTGACGACGTTGATTGCCTTGGGACCTTTCGGGCCCTTTTCCGTATCAAAACTAACCTTGTCACCCTCGGCAAGACTCTTAAAGCCATCACCCTGGATGGATGAATGGTGGACAAACGCTTCACTTCCGTCTTCATTCGCGATGAATCCAAAACCTTTGCTGTCGTTAAACCATTTCACTGTTCCTTGCGCCATTTCCTTTTACCTCCTTTTCTTTAGGTTCAAATCTCAGAAGGACTCAACAAAAAAAGCCACAAAGTCAAAAGTCTTTGTGGCCTCATAAACGGCAAAAACTTCTAAAAATCTACTTTTAGAGTAGCATCTTTAGAACATTTCGTCAAGGACATTTCCGTCTCAATTAAGCCACGGATAAAATCCGAGAGAGAGGACGAACATAGACTCGGGATTTGAGATTTTTGATTTCTCTCCCTTGGATTCTGCACAGTGAAGTCATGAAGCCCTGAGAATCATTACTATCTGGCGACCCATCCATCTTCGCTGTGATTGTTCTGTCGCGATATCCTCCGCTTACCTGTAAGAGAGGCGGGCGCCTTTAGACCGACTGAGAGGAAAACAGCGGTACTCTCAAGCAAAGTACAGAGGTTTTCCTCCTGATATGTAATAAAAGAGCGTATTTCCTTACGCACCTTTTATATGATTTCCCGGAGAATGTTCGCTAGGGACAGAAAAGCAGGAATAAACGATGGTAGAACACTCTGCTATGCGCGGAGTGGACCCGCAGGCATAATTTCGTGTGAATGGCATTAGCACGGGGCTTAGTTTGGGTTGGTCACCCCTATTATCCCAAGCAATTGGGAGTTCAACATACAATGAGTTTCCGTGATTTCGATTGTGTAAGATGATCGCTTACATGGAGATGCAGCAGAATCTTACATGAAAGTCAGACTGAAGCCGATGTTCTTTTTACATGGGTTGATGTAAGGTTAATTGATTTGTCGATAAAGTTCTCCGGGGAAAAACAGTACTACTCTTTAGAACTCTTAGGGGGTACACGATGATTGACGACTTCGACTATGTTGAAGGGTATGCTGAAAAAGGCGAGAGAGACACTGTCAGCGATGGATCTTCTGGGGCCTCGACAGCCTTTTGGGAGGATCCGAAGGATGCGAACGAAGAGCCCTCGGAAGAGGCGGAAAGATTTTTCTTTCTTGAAGGTGAGTGCGAACCGTTACAGATGTATTTCAAGGAGATGGGCGTCATTCCCCTCCTGAAAAAGAAGGACGAAATTGAGATAGCTCAGCGGATCGAAAGTGGCAAGGAGAGGATCATGAGTATGATCTTCTCCTTGCCCTTTGCGTTGGAAAAGTTGATAAGTTTAGACCGGCCGATCGAGAACGGAGGGACTTCCCTCCGTGAGGTTATCCGGATCGACAATGATGAGGAAAAGAGAGCCGATGAAGAAGGAGAGAGGAAAACCTTTCTTGTTGTTGCAAGGCAGATAGCGAATCTGTACCAGGAAAGAAGGGTCTGTCTTGATGGCTCGTCTTTGGCGAGCACTGAAAAAAATCCCGCTTTCAGAAAAAAGTCAAATGGCAACAGTCATAAATCAGGTGCCGGTGGAAGAAAAAAAACGGTCGGAAAGAGGCAATCCCTGGAGTGCCTTGAAGAGAACCACGAAGAGATATTGAAGAAGGTGCGCTCCTTAAATCTGAGAGAGGATTTTATCTATGCCCTCTCGGAAGAATTGGACAAGACGATAGTCCGAATTGAGGAGGCCCAGAGGAAGATGCTTTCCCTGGGCAAGAGGCTCAGGGCTCCGGGCCATGAGGCGGGCGGGATTCAGGATTCGGTGAGGAGATCCGCATCAGTTACCGGAGGAAGAGGTACTACCCAAACCTCTCTGAGCAGGAAAATCTTCAACATCGCGCATGATGTCCTGATGAAGCGATATAAAGAATACCGGGGAGATATAGAGCGCTATCAACACTCCATCGGAGCCACCCATGAAGAGATGAAAGAAGTCCAGCGAATTATTTCCGATAGCAGGGACGAGATAGCTGAAGCGAAGAATGCCATGATACAGGCAAATCTCAGACTCGTGATAAGCATTGCGAAGAGATATGTGGGAAAGGGATTGAGCTTTCCCGACCTTATCCAGGAAGGGAACATCGGATTAATAAAGGCAGTCGATAAATTCGATTACCAGAGGGGATGTAGATTCAGCACTTACGCCACATGGTGGATCAAGCAAACTATTCGGCGAGCGCTTGCCGATCATTCAAGGATGATTCGGATTCCGGTGCATATGGGTGAGATGATAGGCAAGATCACGAAGGCCACGAGGGAGCTCCTTCAGGAACTGGGCCACGAGCCCTCTCCCGAGGATATCTCGGAGAGAATAAAACTGCCAGCGAAAAAAGTAGAGATGATGCTGAAGATGTCGCGGGATCCGATATCCCTTGATACCCTGATCGGGACTGAAGAGGGCAACAGCCTTAGTGACTTCATCGAAGACACGACAAGCCCATCACCCAGCGCGGCTCTCATTCGCGACGGTTTGAAAAACCAGCTTGACAAGGTCCTTAGGTCCCTGGACTTAAAGGAAGAAAGGATTCTCAGGAGGAGGTTCGGCATCGATGAGGACTCTCACGATACACTCGAAAAACTCGGCCAGGAGTTTGGTGTTACAAGGGAGCGGATCAGACAGATTGAGGTTAATGCCCTTAAGAAGCTGCAACAAGTTTGTCGAAGTGGTGAATTGAGGATCTTTGCGGAAGGACACTAACTGGTAGCACAAAAAGTGGCAATAGACATATGAAGGTTTTCCTCTTGGACCATTCCACTATTGTGCGAAGATGGGCAATAAGTCTGATGTCAGGATTACCGGGTTTTGAGATCATCGGCGGAGCTCAAGATCCCCACAAGGCAATAGGGCAGCTCATGAGACAAAAACCTGATGTGCTGATAATGGATGAGAGGATGCAGAGAGAACTCGGGATAGATATCCTGCAAAGTATCAGGGACCTCACGCCTCCTCCGATGGTAATCATGCTTACCAATAAAGTGTTTAACCGTCTCCAGCAGAAAGTGACAGATGTGAAAGCGGACTTCCCCTCGATGAATGTAACGAATGGAATAAGATCCCTGAGATCTTACACTTCATCCGGAAGAGGAAAGAGACGGATCCCGCTAAGCTTTTCACATGAGGAATTATAAAAATGGATCCGAACATGATTTCGGTAGCGATCCTCCATTTGAAGGAAAGCAATTCAAGGGAGCAGCCCCAAGCACCAACTGAAGAAAGGTAAGTGGGTCAGCATTAGTTGAAATATAACACCGCACGAGGATCACCGTTTACGCGATGGAATATGATATGAAAGCCTTCGATGTGCCTCCTCTTTTGCCGCGTGTATCACACTCTGATATCGACGGAACATGCATAGCTGTGTGCCTTTCTTGCATTCGTCATAGCATTGCTCTGAGCCATTGGGTTTTCCCACCTTATAGCTTACCCACGCGCCTCAAGGTAGGACAGATTTGCGGAGACTTCAAGTGGTATGCCCTCTGAAGATCCTGCACCTCGAGGATGATCCCCTCGACGCTGAACTCGTGAGATCAACGCTTGCGGAAGAGGGCACCGCCTGCGAGATAGTCCGGGTCGAAACACGCGATAGTTTTATCGCGGCGATCGCTCAGGGCCAGTTCGATATAATCTTTGTCGATTATTTCCTCCCTGGATTTAGCGGTCTTGCCGCGCTCGACATCGTTAAGGAAAGATGCCCCAACATTCCGCTTATCTTCATTTCGGGGAAGATGGGCGAGGAACTCGCCATCGAAGTCCTCAAGGCTGGTGCCACGGATTACGTTCTCAAGGACAGGATATCAAGGCTCGTACCTTCGGTGCGCCGTGCGTTGAGTGAGGCGGAAGAATGGTCGGAGCGGAAGAAGGTTGTTGAAGAGCTAAAGGAATCACGTGAGCAATTACGAAATCTTGCGGCACATCTCCAATCAGTCAGAGAGAAAGAAAGAATGAGTATTGTGCACGAGATATACGATGAACTCGGACAGGTTTTGACGGCGGTGAAGATGGATCTCCGGTGGCTGACGAACAAATATGGGGATCATGAAGGAATCCAAGGAAGGATGATGCCGACGATGGACCTTGTCGATAGAACGATACGATCGGTGAAAAGGATCTGCACGGAATTAAGGCCGGCAATCCTCGACCATTTTGGGCTAGGGGAGGCAGTTGCATGGCACGCAGAGGAGTTTCAGAAGAGGACCGGAATCGAGTGCGCGGTTACAATCTGCCCCGACGGGCTGTCGTTGGATAGAGATCTTTCGACGGCTCTATTTAGAATCTTTCAGGAGGCCCTCACAAACGTCTTGCGTCACGCACGGGCAACAAAGGTTGAGGTCATGCTCATTGATCGAGACGCCTCCGTTACGCTTCGTATCACCGACAACGGCATCGGAATGGCCGAGAAACAACCTTCGAAGGCGGATTCCTTCGGTCTCTTGGGGATACGCGAATGCGTCCTGATATGGAACGGGGAGGCGGAGATAACCGGAGATCAGAACAGCGGCACAACGATCATGATCGTGATTCCAAAAGAATAAAAGCGACCCCGATCGCCACAGATCCCTTCTGACGAGTATACAAAACGTCGCCGTCAAAAGTGCAGCCTTCCCTCGGTAATCCTCAGTTTTTCATATTTCCATGTCGAGGGCAGACCCGAAATGTCTCCAATTCCGGTTATTTCTCCGATTCTTGTTTGGGCACCAGCTCTACGGGATAATTGTGATTGCGCCAAGCGTGAAAGCCGCCTGCAAGAGGACGAACGCGCATAATTCCCCTTTGCCGCAAGAGTATCGCCACCCGGGCGCTGGAAGCTTCGTTGGGTCAGGTGCAATAAACAACGATCTCGCGGTCACTCGAAACTACAGGATTACTTTCTACCTGTTCGAAGCGCATGCGCACGGCGCCAGGTATAATATAGGGGTCAGTCTCAAAATCAAGCTCTTGACGCACATCGATAATCATAATATCTTCGCTGCTATCAAGTTTTTCCTTCAATTCTTCCGGCGTAATGCGTGCGATGGAGAGCTCACGTAAAAAGTGTCGGCGCAAGGAACACTTCCTTAAGATGAAAATCGTCAACCCTCCACCCACGAGCACAAAAAGCGTTCTACCCATTCCCATGGCGTACGTTAAAGCACGCTCAAGCTCTTCACTAAAGACATAGCCGATAAGGGTATAAGAACCGACCCATATGAGTATTCCTGCGCTAGTGAAAAGCAGAAAATGTGACAGACGCATGTGAATGACGCCTGCCAGGGGTGTCGATACGGCGCTCAGTCCTGGTACGAATTTTATTACGAGGAGAACGCGGCCTCCAAATCGTGCATAGATATTTTCTGTTTGCCGTACGCACGAGTCAGGTTCGAGAGAAATGCGGCAGATCAAGGATAACACCTTACCTCCATGTTGTCGGCCCATGGAGTACCAGAAAATATCGCTTGGCAACGCCGCACAGAGTCCTAAGCTGATGCAGAATAATAAATTCATCTGCCCGCCGCCTGCCAAAGCTCCGACCATTACGAGCAAAGGGGCACTCGGGACGGGAAGTCCCATTGTTTCCGCAAAGATCCAGATAAACAGCACGGCGTACCCATGCTGTATCAGAAAAGGGATGAGGTTGTCCATTTCTTTTCAGCAGCCAGCAAACATTTGACCCATATAGAGCAGAGCTCTTCGCTCAGCCGCAGCCAAGTAAGTAATTCCAGTCGTGCAATCCTACCGCAATGTCCAGTCGTGCCGTTGTATGCAAATCCTTCGTAACCCCGAAGAATTTGGCTTAATTTCTCAGGCATCGCAGGGCATCTCTTCCCGAACATAGCATAGGAGTCACATGAGCTTGGTATTTTTGATTGGCAAATGGCGAATGCGCTTGCCGGTTATGGTAAACAACGCGTTACAGAGGGCCGGGGCGATGGGGGGAACTCCCGGTTCACCCACTCCGGCCGGTAAGCCGTCGCTCGGCACGATGTACACATTTGTCTTTTTGGGAGCCTCGCTGATGCGTGCCACCGGATAGTCGTTGAAGTTGGACTGCTGGATCCGGCCTTGGACCGCCGTGATCTCCCCCATCAGGGCAAGACTCACGCCAAACACCGCTGCCCCTTCGAACTGCGACTGCACCCGTTCCGGATGCACCACCCGCCCCGCATCCACCGCCACGTCTACACGGGGGATAGAGATCCGTCCCTGGTCGTCCACCGCCACATCGACGACCGCAGCCACATAACTGAGGAAACTCCGATGTGCGGCAAAGCCAAGCGCACGCCCTTTTTCCGGCTTCCTGTTCGCCCATCCGGACTTCTCCGCCACCACTTCAATAACTCGCCGCAGGCGCCCCGTTTCCCATGGATACTGGTCAAGCGGTTTCCCGTAGTTGGCGTTGGTTGTCCCCTCGGCTGTGAAGTCAATGGTGCGCGGCTGGCCCAGGACTTCAAGGAAATACTCGATTCGGTCACGGCCTGACAGGGCGGCGAGTTCATCGATGAACGACTGGATGGCAAACGCATGGTAGATATTGGCCACCGACCGCAACCAGCCGATCCGGACATGGGCTTTTGCCGGGCCATTCTCGACGCGCAGGTTCGGAACGTCGAACGGCACGTCCACCCACCCTTGTCCCAGGTGCGCCGGGTCGGCATAGACAGCATTCACGTCAAAGAGGGACGTGATGGGCGGGAATACCGCCCGTTGCAGCCAAGCCGTCGGCTTGCCATCGGTGCCGAGCGAAGCCTTGAGATACATGCCAGCCACGCTGTTGTAATAATCGAACCGGATATCGTCCTCCCGGGTCCAGGTCACCTGCACCGGCCTGCCGACTTTTTTCGACAGGATTGCCGCTTCGGCTACGTAATCGGGTTTGGACTTTCGGCCGAAGCCTCCGCCGAGGAGTGTTACGTGGCAGATCACATCCTGTTTGGCGATCCCCACCGCCTTGGCCACAGTCTCCTGCACGGCCTGCGGGTTCTGGGTCGCCGCCCAGGCCGTTACTTTTCCGTTCCGGTAGTCTGCCACCGCCGCCGGCGGTTCCATCGAGGCGTGGGCAAGCAGGGGGACGTAATAATCGGCCTCGTGAATCGAGCTGGCCCTGGCGAATGCAGCGTCCACATCACCGATAGTCCGGATCACCTTCTGCGGTTGTCGCGCGGTCTCTAGCAGCGACTGCCGGTAGGCGTCAGACTCGTAGCTGGCGTTATCGCCCGGCTCCCAGGTTACCTTCAGCTTCAGCCGTCCCTGCTGTGCTGCCCACGTGCTGTCGGCAATTACCGCTACCCCTCCCAGCGCCTGGAACGCATAGGGTGGTTTGGCCGCTTCAATAACCACCGTCCGCAGCACTCCCTTGACCTTGCGCGACTCTCGGTCGTTGTGCGATTTCAACTTTCCGCCGATAACCGGCGACCGCTCGATCGACGCGTACACCATGCCCGGCATCCGGGCGTCGATGCCATAGGTGGCCTTCCCGGTACAAATGTTGGCGAGGTCGACTATCGGCACCCCACGGCCTATGTAACGGAACTCAGCTGGCGTTTTGAAGCGCAGCTCTTCCTTGCCGGGGACCGGCTGCTTCGCTGCAGCAGTTACGAGTTCGCCAAAGTCAAGGGTCCGACCGCCGGTATCTAGGACCTGGTGGTTGCGCGCCCGGCATGCAGCGACCGGCACGCCCCACTTGGCTGCGGCCGCACGCTCCAGCATGAGCCGCGTTGTCGCCCCCGCCTGGCGCAGGGCGTCATAGAAATCGCGGATCGATTTGGAGCCATCGGTATTCTGGTCGCCGTACTTCGGATCACCGATTGCCTGGACGATCTGGACGCGCTTCCAGTCGGCGTCAAGCTCATCGGCCGCCACCATCGGCAGCGCGGTACGGATTCCCGTCCCCATCTCCGAGCGATGGGCGACGATGATAACCGCGCCGTCCGGCTCGACCCCCAGGTAGACGCTGGGGTACCACTTCTCCGCTACCGCCAGCGCCTCGAGCGCTTC
>Ga0187856_1001653_pt1 | contig 17447 bp, 14 predicted proteins | sample June2016WEW_8_40_FD_132443 | JGI IMG/M metagenome (GOLD analysis project Ga0187856, IMG submission 132443) | Peatland microbial communities from SPRUCE experiment site at the Marcell Experimental Forest, Minnesota, USA - June2016WEW_8_40 | ecosystem: Environmental > Terrestrial > Soil > Wetlands...
ACGCCCAAAGCTCAAGCGTCGCCTCAATCGATGCTCCGACCATCCATGATCCCCCGAATCATGGCGGTCCATGGATTCAGAACTCAAAACAAAATGCAACTGTAATGCTAGCGCGGTTGCTGATCGACATCTATGGCGTCGGGTACGCAGGACATCCTCGTCTAGAGAAGTTGTTAGAACGGAATCACATCAAGCCACGCGATTTCATGACCGGAGCGCAGGAGGCGGAGGCCTTTGAGGGTCGAAACTTCGTTGGGCTTCATCAGTCTACACTCCGCAAAGTCGACGTTATTGCAAACATTCTGGGTCGCGCCCAAGATCGCAATTTAAAAACAAATACAACTTGGTGGGAAATGCACGGCGGACGTTTTCGAACATTTTTGAACTGGATTGGAGAAAATCCGATATTCGCGTTAATTGCGGGTGTGGCCAGTATCATTGGATTGGCATTGGCAGTTTTTGCGCTCCATTGACTTGTTAACTAGCAAAGGCATAGCCGTGGCAGAGATTGTTATATACCACTGCTGTTGACCCACCACTCTAAGCCGCATCCGCACCCAACTGTTGTCTTGCTTCCTTGCGCTTTTCGTCAACAATCCGCACTGCCTGTTCCGCCGCTGGAATGTCGACATGGGGCTTGAGCGAGTTTAGCTTTCTCGCCCGTTCAATCGCCGGATCGCGCGGATTCTTTTTTGTGACATAGTAGGCGGTTGCCACCTTTTCTAAATGGCGTACATCACTAGCTGCGAACCACTCAGCTAAAAATTTGTTTGTCGCAACATATCGTTCAATGTTCTGTTTGTTGACGTTGTAGATACGTTCTCCGAAGGGCGTTACTTGAATACTCGGACCATATCCTTCGCGCGGAAACTGAAACTCGATAATCCCAGCGGCACGCATGGCAGTCAATTCACTGCTGAATTCGAACGAGTAGGGGCCGTGCTTATAAATAACGAACTTGTATCCAAAGTTCGATTTGGAAATATCTTGAAGGATAAACAACGCCTTTTGAAGGTGCGTCTCCCCGCACCAACTTCCTCGCTCACGTAGTCTTTTGATAAGATCGACTACTAGAGCGCAGCGAGAGCTGTAAGAGAGTTGTTCCATTGCGTGCTCCTTTATTTCAGCTTGAGCAGTGTATCTTTGTTGCATTTTCGCCGTTCAATGGCGTCTTCATAAATCGCTTTGTCGCAGTAGACGTTGTCAACGCCGATTTCGGGCATACGCGCGAGCACTTGAGAGCGATGCAATGACGACTCGATTTTCCCGTCGTATCGCAGCACAGGAAAAATTGGAGCGGTGGCCTTAGGCTGAATGTAGTCATATCGAATTTGATCTCTCCCAAATTTCTCTTCCGCTGCTTGAGCAATAACTTTTCCCGGAATCAGAATTCCGCCCTCTGTGTCAGACTGCGCCGCCTCGTAAATCCGTCGAAAATGTTCCCGACATTGAATTCGTCGCGCGAGTTGATGTTGGGGCGAGCTTGCTTTCTTATACGCCTTACGTAGGGCGGCTAGAACCTCTACGTCCGACATATTCAAATGGATTTTAAGGCTTGTGGAAAACTTGCCACCGCGAAGCCACTTATTCAGGAAGTCCTTGAGATGGATGTCATACACACGTCGAATATGGTGAAGGTACACCTGCTTGTACATAAAATGCCGCGCGAGCATGAGACCTTCCGACGACTCCAACCCACCCGCTTCGAGACCCAAAGCAGGCTCATCCGATTGCTCATATTCTTTCGGAAGTATTCGCAGCGTGTTGACTAGACGGTGGTGGTCATAGGTGCCATAGGACACTCCTAAGTGGTAGGAGTCACGTAACAGGTAATCCATCCTATCAGCACCGAGTGCGTCGCCGATGATGATTTCGGCCAAAACGGTTTCCCACGTACTAAGTTCTAGCGGCTCCGCTCGCTTAGGCCCTACTGCGAGCTTTACGATGTGATCTGCTTTGAGGGGCGGGGTCATCACGTCCCAAATTTCCTCCATCTCAGCACTGTAAATAATATCTTTGGTCAGCCGCTCGTGATCGTAGCCCTCAGGCAAAAGCTCTTTCTCCGCCGCGTGGGAAAACGGCAGATGTCCGAGATCGTGACAGAGCGCTGCCATCCGCAATACTGATTTCCAATAGCTCCTGGCCTGTTCGTCGGGGATGATATTTCTGACGCTATCGAAAAAAACGTTCTCGGGCGCTGTCACTACGTCATAGATACGCGACGCCGTATCCATCACACCAAGCGAGTGCTCAAATCGTTTGTGAGTAGCCCCGGGGTAGACGAGATACGTGAGCGCAAGCTGATGGATATGACGTAGGCGCTGAAACGGACGAGAATCGATCACCTTCCGCTCGTCGGTCCGAACGGAGATGAAGGTGTGTATTGGGTCGCGAAATTCGTGGGTGTACTTCATCGCCCCGGGCGTCCGAATCACCCGGGATGATAGAACAATAACCACGAAAGCCGCGTCGCGCCGTCCCATGTACCCGGCCAGAACAAAACAGGAACATACGACCACAATCGGGTTAAGTCCAGCTTAATTCGGGCCGACGGGTTCGCCTTTGTACGCGCCCCGGGCGCGGTCGAGCGCCCTTAAGACCAACGATATTCCTCCGGGGTTGGTGCTTGCAAGAGAGGCCAACCCGGACATGATTGCCCAACGCCACGGTCCGTGGTTCGATTTCCAATGTTCAACGAAGCCGCCAAAGTCCGTGGGATAATCTCCCAATTATCGCAGCCTTCACGCTGTCCCTAAACGCTGTCCCTCATGTCCCTGATCTAGCCGCTAAGTCATTGATTTCATTATCTGGCGCTCCCTAGGGGACTCGAACCCCTGTTTTCGCCGTGAGAGGGCGACGTCCTGGGCCGCTAGACGAAGGGAGCCTCGATCCGAAATAGACTTGATGGCGCGGCCATGCAAGCGCGTTGGCGTATCGTCATTCCGGGGTACGGCCGAAGGCCGGACCCGTTGGCGGCGCCCCGGAATAACTGTCCTCACGGCTCGGTCGCGAAGCGCAGCCGGCCGGTCTCCTTGAGCGTGTCGACATCGAAGGTGCGGATTTCAGTGGCCCCGGCGATCTCGATTGTCACCACGACGCGGTCGCCGGCGACGGCGGTTGCGATCACGCGCGCGCCTTTCGGCAGCGTGACGATGCCCGCGGCCGGCGCCCCGCCGCCGCTCGCTCCGCCGCTTTCGCCGGCGCGGAAAACGCGATAGCCGATGACGCCGAGCACCGCGGCGATCGCGATCGCGGTGGTGAGAGCCGATATAATCATCAGCCAGCGCGCCCGCGCGACCATGCCAGACGCCGCAGACTCGGCGGAATCCGCGCCGGCCGGTAAGTTGCCGGGCGAACTGCCGGATAACTCGCCCAAGCCAGTCACCATGACGGTCATCCAGAAGTCGATCCTCGTTGCCGGTCATGAGGCCGGCGAGCGGCTCGATCGTGTGCTCGCCGCCCATGTCGCCGAACTCTCGCGGTCGCGGCTCAAGGCGCTGATCGAGGCCGGTGCCGCGGCGGTTGACGGGCGCACGATCCGCGATCCGAGCCACCGCGTCAATTCCGGCGCCGCGATCGTGCTCGACGTTCCGCCGCCCGAGCCGGCAAAACCCCTGCCCGAACCTATTCCGCTCAACGTGGTCTACGAGGACGACGACATCATCGTCATCGACAAGCCGAAAAATCTTGTCGTGCACCCCGCCACCCGCAACTGGACCGGGACGCTAGTCAATGCGCTCATCGCCCATTGCGGAGAAAGTCTTTCCGGCATCGGCGGCGAGCGGCGCCCCGGCATCGTGCACCGGCTCGACAAGGACACGACCGGGCTCATGGTGGTGGCGAAGAATGACCGCGCGCACCGCTCGCTCGCCGCCCAATTCGCCGCCCATGGCCGCAGCGGCGAGGCCTTCGAGCGCGGCTACCTCGCCTTCGTCTGGGGCGCGCCCGAGCGACCGCACGGCACCATCGACCGGCCGATCGACCGTGACGCGCGCGCCCGCGACCGCATGGCGGTGCGCGAAGGTGGGCGCCACGCCGTCACCCATTGGCAGCTGCTGGAACGTTACGGCGGGCAGAAAGGTCCCTGGCGGGTCGATACGCCCGGGGGAGCCGGCGAGCCGGTGGCAAGCCTGCTCGCCTGCCGGCTCGAAACCGGCCGAACCCACCAGATTCGCGTGCATTTGGCCTCGATCGGCCATCCCCTCATGGGCGATAAGGTCTACGGGTCGGGATTTCGCACAAAAAACGCGCTTTTGCCGCCCAAAGCCCAAGCGGCGCTCGCCGCCCTTGGCAGGCAGGCCCTCCATGCCTATATTCTCACGATTAAACATCCGTCGAGTGGCAAAATCCTTCGGTTCCGGTCGGAACTACCGCCCGATCTTGTTCGTTTGCATGATGCGCTAGCAGCCATGCGGGCTGAGCCTGACGGCAACTAAGGATTTACCGATTTCAGCGTTTCCAACCTCGGCTGCGCGAGATCAAGATAGCGTCGCGTGGAAGTGATGCTGTCTCCCTTTCGGTCGCATGATTCGACCGTGTATGTTGCGGGTGCGAGATATGGAACTGGCGCCATCGGCTCGGGGAGCGGCGGCACCATTCGCCCGCCGCGCCGCGGGGGCATGAACAATGGAGGGGCGCTATTATGGCCCAAACTGCAGCCTTGCCCGTTTTATCGGGCGAAACCGGCCTCACCCGGTATCTAGAAGAGATCAGGCGGTTCCCGATGCTGGAACCGCAGCAAGAATTCATGTTGGCGAAGCGTTGGCGCGAGCACGGCGACCGCGACGCCGCGCACAAGCTCGTCACCAGCCATCTGCGGCTCGTGGCCAAGATCGCCATGGGCTATCGCGGCTATGGCCTGCCCATTTCGGAAGTTATCTCCGAAGGCAATGTCGGCCTCATGCAGGCGGTCAAGCGTTTTGAGCCCGACAAGGGATTTCGGCTGGCGACCTATGCCATGTGGTGGATCAAGGCGGCGATCCAGGAATACATTTTGCGCTCGTGGTCGCTGGTGAAGATGGGCACCACCGCCAACCAGAAGAAGCTGTTCTTCAACCTGCGCAAGGCCAAGAGCCGCATCTCCGCGCTCGACGAGGGCGATATGCGCCCCGATCAGGTTAAGATCATCGCCAAGCGGCTGGGCGTCACCGAGCAGGACGTGATCGAGATGAACCGCCGGCTCGGCGGCGATGCCTCGCTCAATGCGCCGATCCGCGAGGACGGCGATTCCGGCGAATGGGTCGATTGGCTGGTCGACGACAGCGTCAACCAGGAGGCCCGGCTCGCCGAGTCCGAGCAGTCGGAGAACCGACACAAGGCCCTGGGTGAAGCTCTCACCGTCCTCAACGATCGCGAGCGCCGCATTTTCGAGGCGCGGCGCCTCGCTGACGAACCGATCACGCTGGAGGAACTCGCCGACGAGTTCGGCGTCTCGCGCGAGCGCGTGCGGCAGATCGAAGTGCGCGCCTTCGAGAAGGTGCAGAAGGCGGTGAAGACCAGCATCACCTCCATAGAAAATCCCGCGGCCGCCGCCGCGATGCAGTGACGCGTCTGAACTTCCCACTTGTCATGCCCCGCGAAAGCGGGGCATTTCGTATGTGCGCAGGGTTGAGTTTCGCCTGAGAGACGCCGACGAATGCCTCGCTACCGGGTTGCGGTCGATACGGGTGGGACGTTCTCGGACTTCGTCTATCTCGACGAGGAAACCGGCGCGGTTTCCATCGGCAAGGTGCCATCGACCCCGGACGACCCTTCGCGGGCGATCCTGCAGGGCGTCGAGGCGCTGACCGCACCCCCATCCTATCCTCCCCCGCAAGCGGGGGAGGATTCTTTGATGTTTCCTCCCCTGCATGCGGGGGAGGGTAGGGTGGGGGCCGCCGCGGACGTCGGCTATTTCTGTCATGGCACCACGGTCGGCACCAACGCGCTCCTCGAGGGCAAGGGCGTCAAGACCGGCCTGCTGGTCACCGAAGGATTCCGCGGCATCTACGAAGTGGCGGAGCAGGCGCGTCCCTACGGCACCGCGATCTTCGACGTCATGTACGACAAGCCCGTGCCGCTCGTTCCGCAGAGCCTGACCGGCGAGGTGAGGGAGCGGGTAGATTTCCGCGGCAACGTGCTGCTCCCGCTCGATGAGACTGCGCTGCGCAAAGCGCTCCGCAGTCTCAAGGCGCAGGAGATCGAAGCGCTGGCCGTGTGCCTGTTGTTCTCCTTCCTGCATCCCGAGCACGAAGCGCGCGTGCGCGAGATCGCGCGCGAGGAAATGCCGCGCTGCAATGTTTCGCTCTCTTCCGAGATTTTGCCGCAGATCCGCGAGTACTACCGGCTGAGCACGACCGTCATCAACGCGTATCTGCAGCCGATCCTGGCGCGCTATGTCGAAAGCCTCGACCGGCGGCTTGCGCATGCCGGCGTCACGACGCGGCAAAAATACATCATGCAGTCGAACGGCGGCATGTCGACGTTTTCCTAGGCGGCGCGCACCGCCGTGACCACGGTGCTGTCCGGCCCCGCCGGCGGCGTCACCGCCGGCGTCCATGCCTGCCGCATGACGGGTTTCGGCAACATCATCACCTTCGACATGGGCGGCACGTCCTGCGACGTGGCGCTCATCAAGGACGGCGAGCCGATTTTTTGCAGCCGCGGCAAGATCGAGGGGCGCGATCTCGCCGTGCCGATGATGGACATCAACACGGTGAGCGCCGGCGGCGGCACGATCGCCAAGGTCGACCGCTTCGGCGTCCTCGAAGTCGGTCCGCAGAGCGCCGGTGCGGCGCCGGGGCCGGCCTGCTACGGCCGCGGCGGCGAGGCGGCGACGATCACCGACTGCAATCTCCTCCTCGGATATCTCAGCGCCGACAATTTTTTGGGCGGCTGCATGAGGCTCGACCGCGGCAAGGCCAATGAGGCGGTGGAGCGCGTGGCAAAACCGCTTGCGCTCGGCATCGCCGAAGCCGCCGAAGGCATTGTGCGCATCATCGATGTGAAGATGGAGGAGGCGATCAAGGCGATCTCCACCATGCGCGGCCACGATTTGCGCGATTTCATGCTGCTCGCGTTCGGCGGCGCCGGGCCGGTGCATGCCGCGCGCATGGCCCGCGATCTCGGCATGGCCGGCGTGATCGTGCCGCTCTATCCCGGCGTTTTCTCCGCGATGGGCCTGCTGATGTCCGACGTTAAGCACGATTATATTCGCTCGCGGATGATGCCGATCACCGAACTCAAGCCCGACGACGTGAATGCCGTGTTCGCTCAACTGGAGATGCGCGCGCGCGACGATTTGCGCCGTGACGGGTTCACCGACCAGGAAATACGGATCGATCTCGCGCTCGACATGCGCTACGCCGGACAAGGCTACGAGATCACGCTCTCCTGCACGGCGAATGAGACGGCGACGCTCGCCGCATTGCGCAAAAGATTCGATGCCGAGCACAAAAGCCAATTCGGCCACATGGCGCCGGAGGAACCGGTCGAGGTCGTGTCCTATCGCGTCCGCGGCATCGGCCTGGTGCCGGCGGTGACCATGCCGAAATTTGCTCCGCAGGGGCAAAAGCTTTCCGACGCGTTGCGCGAAACGCGGCAGGTGCGCTTCGGCGGCGTGACGGTTTGCTGTCCGGTCTATCAGCGGGAAAAACTCGATGTCGGATTGACCTTGCGCGGACCGGCGATCCTCGATCAGTTCGACTGCACCACCGTGATCCACGCGGGCCAAGTCGCGCGCGTTGATGAGTGGAAGAATTTGATCGTGACGGAGGAGAAATAATGTCTGTATCGCATATCATTGTCATGCTCCGCGAAGGCGGAGCATGCAGTAGTCGCCATCGCACAAGGCAATACCGAGATGGCGGTGATTACTGGATCATCCGCCTTCGCGGACGATGACAATGGAAAGCAAGCGCGTGGAGCGGATGCACATCGACGCCGTCGATCTCGAAGTGGTGAAGGCGAGTCTCTCCGGCATCGTGCAGGAGATGCAGAATTCGCTGTTCCGCACCGGTTTTTCCACCATCGTGCGCGAATCGCAGGACGCCTCCTGCGCGCTGATGAATGCGCAAGCCGACGTCGTCGCCCAGCACGTCGTGCTGCCGCTGCATATCGGCGCTTTCCCGGCGTGCTGCGGCGCCGTGCTCGCGGAGTTCGGCGGCTCGATCGCCGAAGGCGATGCCTTCCTGATCAATCATCCCTATCACGGCGGCAGCCCGCACGCGCCGGACATTTGTGTGATCACGCCGGTGTTCATCGATGGCGCGCTGTTCGGCTTTTGCGGCTCGATCGCGCACAAGGGCGACATCGGCGGCCCGGTGCCGGGTAGCTGCTCCGGCCAGGCGCGCGAGATTTTCAACGAAGGGCTGCATCTGCCGGCGGTGCGCTACCAGCGCAATTTTTCGCAAAATACCGACATCGAGCGCATCATCGCCGCCAACAGCCGCACGCCCGAACTGGTGCTCGGCGACATCCGCGGCCAGCTCGGCGCCGACCGGCTGGGCGAACGGCGGCTCAAAGAACTCGTCGCCAAATACGGCAAGGACAAGGTCCTCGCAAGTTTCGCCCGGCTGTTCGAGATCGGCGAAGCGCGGGTGCGCGCGGCGATCGCCGAATGGGCCGACGGACGCTACCAAGCCGAGCGCTTCGTCGACGACGACGGCATCGAGCTGGAAAAGCCGGTGCGCATCCATGTGGTCGCCGAGAAAAGCGGCGATCGGCTGCATTTCGATTTCAGCGGCTCGGCCGAGCAGACGCGGGGGCCGGCGAACATCCGCCCGCCGCTGGTGCAGGCCGCCTGCGCCTACGCGCTCATCTCGCTGATTGATCCGCACATGTATGTGTCGAGCGGGCTGCTGCGCGCTTTCAGCATCAACGCGCGCGAAGGCAGCGTGCTCAACCCGCGCTTCCCGGCGCCGGTCAACACCTACAATCCGACCGTTCATGCGCTGGTCGATGCGCTGTTCGCGGCGCTGGGCCCGATCGCGCCGAAAAAGGTGCGCGCCGACGGCGGCGGCAGCCGCTCGATCATCATCGGCGGACGCAGCACCTATAGCGGCAAGGGCTACGTGCAATACGAGATCCTCGCCGGCGGTGGCGGCGCGCGCGCCACCAAGGACGGCGCCTCCGCCATCACCGTCAACCAGAGCAATGCCAGGATCGCGCCGATCGAGATCATCGAGAGCGAATTTCCGACGCGCCTTATCCGCTTCGAGCTTCTTAGCGATTCCGGCGGCGCCGGAAAATTCCGCGGCGGCCTCGGCGTGCGGCGCGAATATCTCAATCTCGCCGACGCGCGCTTCTCCATCCGCTCGATGAAGCACGTGATTCCGCCGAACGGCATGGCCGGCGGCCGTGCCGGCGGCCCCGGCGACATCTGGATCAACCCCGAGAGCGATCACGCCAAGCGCCTGCCGACGCGCTACGCCGATTATCCGCTCAAGGAAGGCGACATTTTCCGCCTCGATGCGCCCGGCGGCGGCGGCTACGGCGACTCTTTTGCGCGACCTGCCGAGCGGGTGCTCGCCGACGTGCGCGAAGGCTTGGTGTCGCCGGAGGCCGCGGAACGCGATTACGGCGTGGTGCTGACGGCGGATAAGCAAGCGGTGGACGCGGCGGCGACGGCGCGAAAGCGTGAGCAATTGAAGATGGAGAAGGCGTAAACATTGCAAGTTGTCATTGCGGGGTCAACGGGGTCCCCCGTCCCGGGCATGACGATTGAGAGGGCATCATGGATCAAACAAATGCGGTGAAGCGCACGGGCATGATCGGCCTCGGCGCGATGGGGCTGCAGTTTGCCCGGCACATGGCGCGCAAAGGCTTCGACGTTGCCGGCTATGACATCAATGCCGACGCGATGCGGCGCGCCGAAGGCAGCGGCATCAAACCGGGCAGCTCGCCTGTTGCGGTCGGCAAGCACGCCGAAGTCATCGTTGTCATGGTCGCGACCGATGCGCAGGTCGAGAGCGTCGTCGAAGGCTCCGGCCTCATCGAGGCGCTCGCGTCCGGCTCGGTCATCTGCATCGCGAGTTCGGTCGCGCCGGAAACCTGCCGGCGCCTCGCCGCGCTCGCCGCGGCAAAAAACATCGGCGTGCTCGACACGCCGGTGGTGCTCGGCCAGGAGGCCGCCGACAACGGTACCTGCACCGTCTATGTCGGCGGCGAAGAGCGGTGGCTCGCGCGCGCCCGTCCGGTGCTGCAAACATTCGGCCGCGAGGTGCTCCATCTCGGCGGCGTCGGCTCGGGGCAGATCGCCAAAATGATCAACAACATGCTGCTGTGGGCCACGATGGTGGCGAACTTCGAATCGCTCACGCTGGCGAAGACGCTGGGCATGGACATTCCCCGGCTGGTCGCCGCACTCGGCCACGGCAGCGGCGCCAATTGGTCGCTCTCGCGCTGGGGCAAGAGCACCGGCAAATGGGCGGAGAAGGACATGGATACCGCGATCGAACTGGCGCAGGCCGCGAAAGTGCCGGTGCCGCTCGGCGGCCTCGTCGATCAGTTGGTGAAAGCGATCAATCAGGAGAAGATGAAGGCGCTGTTGTCGTAAGCCGAAGCAACATACAAGCGTCAATGCCGGGCTTGACCCGGCAATCCATAGGGCCGCGACGCTGCATGGATGCCCGGGTCAAGCCCGGGCATGACGAGGCATAAATTAATTACTCCCTCAACGCCCCGCGCAGCGGCCAGCGGCAGGCAAAAATCATGGCGCCGGCAAGCGCGCCGATCCCGGCGATCATCAGAAAAAACTCCGGCTTATCCATCCGGCTCCAGAAACTCCCGAGCCACCCGGCCAAAAAATCGCCGACAAAACTCGTCGCCAGCCACACGCCCATCATCATCGACAGGATGCGCACGGGAGCGACCTTGGTCACCAGCGAAAGGCCGACCGGCGACAGATAAAGCTCGCCGATGGTGATGACGACGAAATAGAAGAACAGCCACTGCCAGCTCGCCTGCGCCCCGTCGGCGTGAAAAGCGGCGAGCATCATGATGAGGTTTGCCGCCGTGACCCCGAAACAGCCGAGCGCCATTTTGGTGATGGTCGACGGCTCCGCGCCGCGCGCCGCCTGCCGCGTCCACAGCGCCACGACGAACGGCGTGAAGGCGAAGATCATGAAGGGATTGAAGGCCAAAAACCATGTGGTCGGGATCTGGGCGCTCAAGCCGAGGAGGGCGATGGTGCGGTCGGTATTGGCATCGGCCCATAGCATGATCGTGTTGCCCTGCTGCTCGTAGGTCGCCCAGAACAACGTGTTGGGCACGAACAGCACGAGCAGCGCGACGACGGCGCGCCATTCGTTGCGCTCGTGCGGCTTGCGCTCGACGTTGTCCCCGCCTTGCGCCGCCTTCGCCCTGCCCCCACCCTTCCCTCCCCCGCAAGCGGGGGAGGGAAGGGTGGGGGAGGGCGGCAACAGCGGCATGGCGTAAAGATAAATCGACAGCCCGATCAGCATGCCGACGCCGGCGGCGGCAAAGCCGTAATGCCAGCCCGCCTGCTCGCCGAGCGTGCCGCAGACGAGCGGCGCCAAAAACGCGCCGACATTGATGCCGACATAGAAGATGGAATAGGCGCGGTCGCGGCGCCGGTCGCCCGGCGCATAAAGGCCGCCGACCTGCGTCGAAATATTCGGCTTGAAGGCGCCGCTGCCGAGGATGAGCGCTAACAGCGCGAACAGGAAAAGCTGCTCGACCGCCATCATGAAATGGCCGATCGCCATGAGGATGGCGCCGACGACGACGGTGCGGCGTTGGCCGAGCACGCGGTCGGCCAGAAGGCCGCCGAAGATCGGGGTGAAATAGACGAGCGCGGTGTAGAAGCCGTAGAGCTGCGAGGACAGCGGCTGCACGTCGAGCGGGCCGAATACGGCTTCGAGCGCACGCTTGACGGCGAGGAGGCCGACCACGTTGGCGGAATGGCCGGGCAAGAGCAGGTATTTCGTCATGTAAAGGACGAGCAGCGAACGCATCCCGTAAAAGGAGAATCGCTCCCACATCTCGGTCGTGAACAGGAAGGTGAGCCCTTTCGGGTGACCGAAGATCTCCGTGCTTCCGGCGCTGCTGGAATGAGGCGAAGATTGAATGCGTTCGGCCAAATGCAGTCCTCCAGCAGTTCTCCGGCACGTGCATTGCGCTGCCAGCGGGACATTCGGACAGGCCGGCTGCGACCTCGGTGATGCCGCCAATCTCGAAGCGCGGGTCGCCTTCCAGCCGGCGCAGGGCACCGAGCTTGTCGACAAAGTCGACGAATTCGCGCAAGTCCGTGTATATTTCGTTGGCCAGGCGACCTCCGCAAGGGTGCGCGTCGAATGGCGCCCGGTGGCGGCGGATCACGAAACTAAACGATCAGCGGCGGCAAGCGGCGATCTGTCTCTAGGCCAGAGCCGTGGGAATGGAGTCCAAGGAGTTCTCTTTTCCCAAAAACATGTATAAGTGAGAGGTGTTCGGATACACAGTCTCCATGCCCTCCATCGCACACCTCATCCATGTCTACGGCCTCCTCGTGGTCGCTGGCGTCGTCGGCCTGGAAAGCGTCGGTATTCCCTTGCCCGGCGAAACAGCGCTGATCGTCGCCTCGGTCATTGCGGGAAGCAAGCACCAGCTCAACATCGTCTCGGTGATCCTGACGGCTGCGGGCGCGTCGATCGTCGGTCGCATGATCGGCTATGTCATCGGCGCGCAATTCGGTTATTGGCTGTTGCTGCGTTACGGCTTCTATCTGCGGATCACCGAAGCTAGGATCAAACTCGGCCAATATTTGTTCCTGCGGCATGGCGGCAAGATCATCATCGTTGCCCAGTTCGTGCCGGTTTTGCGCACCATTGCCGGCATGCTCGCGGGCGCCAATCGCATGCCCTGGCGGCATTTTCTGCTGGCAAGTACCGCCGGCGCGCTCATCTGGGCGACGTTTTTCGGGGTTGCTGCCTATTCTCTCGGTCGGCAGGTCGAACGGTTGGCTGGGTCGATGGTGATCGTCGTCTGTATTGCCACCGTGATTGTGCTTTTCGTCGCCGCCACCTTCATCGGTCGCCACGAGGCGCAGCTTGCGGCGGAAGCCGAACGCGCGTTGCCGGGGCCGCTTGAGTTGCCTTAGCCGACCCCCTCCCTACCCTCCCCCGCAAGCGGGGGAGGGTTCATTGATTTTCCCTCCCCCGCAAGCGGGGGAGGGTAGGGAGGGGGCGATAATGTCAGCCGTGCGAGGACGAGGGACGTGACACCATGACCCTGCCTGGTCGACGATCGATTGCGACGTGAGGGCAAAGCGGCATGGTGCAGCGACGATCGGCGCAGGGACGATTGCGGCTCGCCGCGGATATCGGCGGCACGTTCACCGATATCGCGGCGTTCGACGAGGCGAGCGGGGCACTCACCTTCGGCAAGGCGCTGTCGACGCCCGCGCATCTGGTCGAGGGCATTTCCGCAGGCGTCGCCAAGGCCGGCAGCGATTATCACTCTGCCGCGCTCTTCCTCCATGGCTCGACCATCGCCATCAACACGATCCTCGAACGCACCGGCGCCCGCACGGCCCTCCTCATCACCGAAGGTTTTCGCGATATCTATGAGATCGGGCGCATCAACCGGCCGGACGCCTACAATCTGTTCTTCCAGAAGCACGTGCCGCTGATCGAGCGGGCGCTGCGCTTCGAGGTCAACGAGCGCATGCTGGCCGACGGCGAGATCGATACGCCGCTCGACGAGAGCGAAATCGCGGCGCTCGGCAAAAAGCTCGAAGGGCTTGGCGTCGAAGCGGCCGCCATCCTCTTTCTCAATTGCTACGCCAATGCCGATCATGAGCGGCGCGCGAAGGCCATTCTCGAAAAAAATCATCCCGCGCTGTTCGTCTCCGCCTCACACGAGTTGTCGGAGGAGTACCGCGAGTTCGAGCGCTGCTCGACGGTTGCCGCCAATGCCTATATCGGCCCGAAGGTCCGGCGTTACATCGGCGAGATCGATGCGAACATGCGCGCGGCGGGCTTTTCCGGGTCCTTTCTCGTCGTGCAATCGACCGGCGGACTTTACGAGGCCGAGCAGGCGCAGAGTCAATGCGTGCGCATGCTGGAATCCGGGCCGGCCGCCGGCGTCATCGGCACGCAGGCGCTCTGCTGTGCGCTCGGCATCGACAACGCGATCGCCTTCGACATGGGCGGCACGACCGCAAAGGCCGGCGTCATCCATCACGGTGAAGCCTTGACTAGGGGCGCGGCGCTGATCGGCGGCTACGAAAAAGCGCTGCCGGTGCAGATCGCGATGATGGATATTTTCGAGGTTGGCACCGGCGGCGGCTCGATCGCTCGCGTTGTCGACGGCGCGCTGCGCCTGGGCCCGCAAAGCGCGGGTGCCGCGCCCGGCCCGGCTTGCTACGGACTGGGCGGCACGGAGCCGACGGTGTCGGACGCCAATCTCGTGCTCGGCCGGCTCGACGCGGAGCGATTCTTGGGCGGGGAGATGAAGCTTGACGTTGCAGCCGCCGAGCATGCGCTCAAGAGCAAGATCGGCGCGCCGCTCAGCATGAGCGCGGTCGAAGCCGCCGACGGCATCCTGCGCATCGCCGCCACCGCGATGTCGTATGCCGTCAAGGGCGTCACCACCGAACGCGGCTTCGATGCCGGAGACTTCGTCTTATGCGCCTATGGCGGAGCCGGCCCCTTGCACGCCGTCGAGGTCGCACGCGAGATCGGCATGCGCAAAGTCATCGTGCCGTTGGCGCCAGGGGTCTTTTCCGCCTTCGGCATGCTGTTTGCCGACCTGCGCTACGATTTCGTGCGCACCTGGTTCACGCCGCTCGAAGGGGCGTCGTTCGACGAAATCGAACGGGTCTACCGCGCGCTGGAGCGGCAGGGGCGCGAAGCGATCGCCAGCGCGTCTGTCGCGCCGCAGCGGATCGTCGCAAAACGCGCCGCCGATATGCGCTATGTCGGACAGGAGCACGCGGTGATGGTCGATCTGCCCACGGCAGTCTTCGCGCGCGGCGACCGCAAAGCGATCAAGCGACACTTCGATGCCATGCACGCGCAGCGCTACGGCACTTCGGCGCCGCAGGAGCGCGCCGAGATCGTCAGCTTGCGCTCGACCGTGACCGGGCTGATGCGCAAGCCGCCACAGCGCAAGATCGGCCGCGGGCGGAAGGCGCCGCCAGCTGCGGCACTCGGCCGCAAGCGAGAGGTTTATTTCGGTGGACGTTTTCGCGCGACGCCGATCTTTCGGCGCGCCGCGCTCCTTGCCGGCAACCGGGTCAGCGGTCCCGCCTTAATCGAAGAATACGCCTCGACAACCTTGCTGATGCCGGGCGACACGCTGGACGTCGATGCGTTTGGAAATTTGGCGATAAATGTGGGAGGCTGAGCACCTGTCATGCCCGCGATGGCGCTTGCGGGCATCCAAAGGCGTCATATCATTCAGGGACAGAAACCAACGGCGGCTCCGGCGTTCGGTCCGCCCGATGATCAGGCTGCATCGAAGAGGCCGTTGGCGATCTTGACTCTCGCTTCAAGCTCGGTGTGAGCGGTCAGTCTGCGGACCAGGCCTGTCGACTTGTGCCGCACGGTCCAGGTGGCGGGTTGAGCGGTTTCGGCTGCGCCGGAAGAAAAAAACTGTCGTATGGTTACGAACAGGCTACGCGAAGGTTTTCGAGCCTTTCGCGAAACAAGCTCCCAATCGGTGAATAGGTGCGGCATGGCAACCTGCGAGTAAGCGCCGTGCGCGGCCACATCAGCGCGCAATTGCGGCACTCATTCGGAACGGTCGGCATGCTCCGACCGCTGTGCCTGCAATATTTCTCTGAATTCTCTTTCGAGCTTGGAAAGCGCGGCCAGCAGTGACGGCCTCATGGCGTAAGCGGCCGAGACCGGTTTTGCTCGCGGCGTTTCAGGTTCTCGATTCTCGTCGGGAAAATGTTGCGCGTACTTGGCTGCGTCGAGCATGAGCCCCTCCATCCCACGCCGTCCATCTGCCTAGGGACGCTCTCATCGGCACGGCAAGTCAAGCGCAAGTTGGTCTATTCCACTGGATTCGCGTAAGTCACCGCCGGGCTCGACCCGCCGGCGGATGGAAGCCCGACGGGCGACAGCGGCGGCCCTTCGGCTCCGGCTCGGCATGGCTTGCCGGGTCAAGCCCGGCAATGACCTTTTTCCCGTCCGGCAATGACGATCATTCCCAGCCTCGTAATAACGTTTTAAAATTTCAATCCGATGCCGAATGAGCAGCGAGTTGCATGACGATTCAACGCGAGCGGAGCCGATGAGACAAATGGCGAAGACGAGAAGGCGTGCGCGGCTCAAGACCGACCCGGTCGTCACCGAGATCGTGCGCAACGGCGTGATCGCGGTGACCGAGGAGATGAAAACCAACCTCATGCGCACCGCCTACAACATTATCATCTACGAGGCGCTCGATTTCACCACCGGGCTGTTCACGACCGAAGGCGAGACGATTTCCATCGGCATCGGATTGCCGATGTTTATCCGCGGCATGGCGGAGACGGTGAAGGCGAAGATCAGGCACTTCGGCCGCAAGAACATCCGCCCGGGCGACATCTATGTCACCAACGATTCCTATCTCACCGGCAGCCATCTCAATCACGTCACCCTTACGCTGCCGATTTTTCACAAGGGCGTGCTGGTCGGCTTCGCCTGCTGCATGGCGCACTGGCTCGACATTGGCGGCACGCTCGGTGGCATGACCACCGACATCTTTTCGGAAGGCCTACAGATTCCGATCCTGAAACTCCATGCCCGCGGCAAGGTCAACGAAACTTTGATCGATCTGATCAAGCAGAACGTGCGCCTGCCGAGCCGTGCCATGGGCGACCTGCGCGCGCAGATCACCGCGGTCAAGACCGGCGAGCGGCGTTTTCTCGAGCTCGTCGGACGCTACGGTCGCGATGCGGTGCTGGGCGCGATCCAGGCGATCATGGCCCACTCCGAGGCCATGGCGCGCGCGCGCACGCGTTCGATCCCGGATGGCGTCTACGAGGCCGAATCCTACATGGACGACGACGGCATCGATGTCGGCAAGAAGGTGCCGATCCGCGTGCGCGTCGCCGTGAAGGGCGACGAGATGACGATCGACCTCTCCGATGTCTCGCGGCAGGTGCGCGGCTTCTACAATTCCGGCATCACTACCGGCTACGCCTGTGCCCAGGTCGCTTACAAGTGCATCACCTCGCCGACCGATTACCCGATCAACGACGGCTCCTTTCGCAGCCTCAAGGCGATCGTGCCGCCCGGCCGTATCGTCAGCGCCGTGCGGCCGGCGCCGATGCGCTGGTGGATGACCTATCCGATGACCATCGTCGACACGGTGTTCAAGGCGCTCGCCCCGGTGATCCCGGATCGCGTCATTGCCGGCCATCACGCCGATCTCGTGATCGCGGCGCTGCACGGCATCAATCCGAAGACGTCGGAATTCTTTCTCGCGAATTTCGGACCGCTCGGCGGCGGCTGGGGCGCCAAGCGCAGCGAGGA
>Ga0187856_1001665_pt1 | contig 17336 bp, 17 predicted proteins | sample June2016WEW_8_40_FD_132443 | JGI IMG/M metagenome (GOLD analysis project Ga0187856, IMG submission 132443) | Peatland microbial communities from SPRUCE experiment site at the Marcell Experimental Forest, Minnesota, USA - June2016WEW_8_40 | ecosystem: Environmental > Terrestrial > Soil > Wetlands...
GAAGCGCAGAGGACACTTATCGATGCGATGAAAAAAGAGATGACCGACACTTTCAATGCGCTTTCGTTCGCTGCCCTCAAGAGCAGCAGCGAGGACTTTCTCCGGCTTGCATCCGAATCCCTCGGCAAGGTTGCAGCCGACACGAAGGGAAAACTCGGAGAGCATCAAGCTGCGATGGATGGCATGATAAAACCCTTGTATGATACCTTGAAAAGATACGAGGAACAGATCAGGGTGATGGAAGAGGGCAGGCACAAGGCTTACGGAAGTCTCGAAGAGCAGCTGCGGGCGCTGGCTTTAACACATGAAAGCCTTCAGAAAGAAACGAGCAATCTTGTCACAGCGTTGAGAAAACCCCAGGTTCGGGGCAGGTGGGGCGAGATGCAGTTAAGAAGAGTCGCAGAACTTTCAGGAATGTCCCTGCATTGCGATTTCACCGAACAGCAGTCGGTCGAAGGCGAAAAAGGCAGGGTGAGACCGGATATGGTTGTCCATCTGCCTCTGGAAAGAGAGATTGTCGTTGATTCGAAGGTGTCCCTTGAAGCATATCTCGATGCCATCGCCGCTCAATCCGAAGAAGACAGAAAGACAAAGTTAGAGAAACATGCACAGCAGGTGCGAACGCATATGAATAAACTTGCTTCAAAAGAATACTGGAGTCAGTTTAAGCAGTCCCCTGAATTTGTTGTGCTCTTTATTCCCGGTGAATCCTTTTTGAGTTCCGCACTCGATATGGATACGACCTTGATCGAGGATGGCATAGAGAAAAAGGTCATCATAGCCACTCCCACGACGTTCATTGCCCTGCTCAGGGCTATAGCCTACGGCTGGCGGCAGGAACACCTTACAAAAAACGCACAGGAGATTAGTGAACTGGGCAGGCAATTGTATGAAAGGATGAGCATTCTGACGCAGCATCTCGAGAGCATCGGCTTGCATCTCGAGAAGGCGATCGGTGCGTACAATAAGGCGGTCGGCTCAATGGAATCGAGGGTGTTGCCTTCGGTCAGGAAGTTTAGGGAACTCGGCGTAACCGGTGCTGAGGACATCCCTCCTCTCGAGCAAGTGGACCAGACACCGAGAAACGTCAATTTGTTGTCTGAGGATTCCGATGGATAATTTTTTTGGGCCGGGGGGCATTCTCTCGGACGTGCTGCCCGGCTATGAAACCCGCGTCGAGCAGGTGCGGATGTCGGAAGCTGTTGCTGACGCTTTAGAAAACGGCAAACACCTGATCGTCGAGGCGGGCACCGGGGTGGGGAAAAGTCTTGCATACCTGATACCTTTCATCTGTCGCGTGCTGGCCGAAGAAGGACGTAGGGCGGTTGTCTCAACCTATACAAGGGCGCTCCAGAGACAGCTCATCGAAAAGGAACTTCCCTTCTTAAAAGCGCATGTCTTCGAAGAGTTGCGGTTTGCCCTCTGCCTCGGTAGTGAGAATTATCTCTGCCTCAGGAGGCTCGATCAGGTGAAGACCGATGTGTTGTTCGATACGGATGAAACCGAGGGGCTCAAGAGAATCTCTACGTGGGCAAAGAGGACATCAACCGGCATCAGGTCTGAGATAGACGTCCCCCAACAACTCTGGCAGAAGGTCTGCCGTGAGAGCGATCTCTGTCACGGCAAAGGCTGCAAGATATTCGATGCCTGCCATTATCAGGAGTCGAAGGCTGCGGAAAGAAAGGCGCATATTCTTGTGGCAAACCACCACCTCTTTTTTGCCAACGTTGCATCCGGATGGAATGTCATGCCTCCATTCGATTCCGTTGTCTTTGATGAGGCCCATGAACTTGAGGATGTGGCTGCTGATTATCTCGGCATAGAGTTCTCTCAGCATAAGCTCCGGCACCTTATGGATTCCATCCTGAATGCTCAGGGCAAAGGCCTACTCTCACGTCTTCATCAGGTGGACCCATTCGCATGTCGTGAGATAAGCGCTGTCACCAACCTGGTCAGAAGGCAAGGAGAGACCTTCTTCGATGAACTCTCTGCAAGCCTGACGGACTCTTCAAAACTCAGGATCCGTGAAAGAGATTTTATGAAGAACGATCTTTCCACGGCCCTTACGAACCTTGCTGATGCGCTGACGGTGTTGAAGGAGTCGTCCCAGGATGAAGTCGAAAAGACGGAGATTGCCGCTTTGGCATTAAGAAGTGAGGCACTCGGACTGTCTTTACGGCTGATTTTGGATCAGCAGATGGAAAATTATGTGTATTGGGCCGAGAAGGACGAAAGGAGGCGAAGACTTGTTGCAACTCCGCTTGACATTGCATCAATCCTCAAGACGCATGTCTTCGATGTCGTCACCACTGCTGTTTTAACCTCGGCGACCTTGGCAACGGATGAGAGCTTCACATACGTACAGGAGCGTCTTGGCTTGGCAGATACCAGGACCCTTTTGCTCCATTCTCCTTTTGACTATCATACTCAGGTTGCGCTCTATGTGCCCAATGACGTCAGAGAGCCGGGCACTGCCGGATTTGAAGACGACCTGGTACAACGCCTGAAGGACATCCTGAGCATTACCCAAGGCAGCACTTTGGTGCTTTTCACCAGCTACACGCTCTTAACAAAGGTATATCATTCTATGAAGCTGCCCTTATTGGAACTCATCAGGCAGGGTGAAGGGGATAGCTACAGCTTGGTGCAGATGTTCAAAAAAAATAAACATTGTGTCCTTTTTGGTACCTATGCATTCTGGCAGGGAATCGATATCCCCGGCGATGCTCTCCGATGCGTGGTGATAACAAAACTGCCCTTTGCGGTTCCTGCCGAGCCGGTAATGGAAGCGAGAATGGAGGCACTTACGGTGAGCGGCAAGAACCCGTTCAGCCACTACCAGATACCGCAGGCGATCATTCTCCTCAAACAAGGCTTCGGAAGACTCATACGAACGACAACAGACAGAGGGGCTGTCGTTATACTGGATTCGAGAATCAGGACACGGGGGTATGGTTCCCGGTTCCTAAGATCACTTCCGGCGTGTAAAATAGCTGCCGCCTTGGGCGATATAGCAGAGTTTGCCGGGAATCAGGGAAACGAAGAGGGGGACGAATATAAAGCGGACGTCGGTGGGGAGGCCTGCAGTGTTTCCTCACGGTCTACAGAAAAAGAATAAAAGGTCTTAAGTCCGAAAAGAGGAGGGCGCGATGTCGGAGAAAGTGAGTCATGAGGAATTTGTGAGGAAGGCGATTATCAGTCTGAGAAAAGAAGGGTATAAGGGCATTCATACGGTTTTTTCCGGATTCAATGAAGCGTTCAAGAAGTATTTCGTGGGTGAAAACCCCGTTGAGGTGACAAACCGATTGGCCCAGGAAGGAAAGGTTGCGATGAGGCCTGTGAAGGGAGGCGTGATGCTCTATCTTCCCGAGGATGCGCCTGCCGTCAAGAAGACAGGAGATGAGGCGTTAAAAAAGATGGGACTTGAATAGTGCAAAAGCTTTCTGAGGACGCGAAGGAACTGAGAAAGTTGTGGGGCGGTTTTCAGTCCGCGAGGGTGCTTTTGACCGCCAACAATTACAGGGTGTTTGATTTCTTGAAGTCTTCCCGGTCGGCAGAAGAGTTGGCAGAGATTCTCAAGGCTGACGCGCGGGCGACGGAGATACTCCTGGATGCGTTGGCAGGGCTCGGACTCTTGAGAAAAGCGAAGATGAGATATCAAAACACGACGACGGCAAACCGTTTCTTAGTCAGAGGGACCCCCTATTACCAGGGCGACATCTTACGGCATGCTGATATTCTTTGGAAAAACTGGTCAGGGCTTGATGCGGTGGTGAGAACTGGCAAGCCCTATCACGTCGGCCGTGACCATGATTCCTTCATCAGGGGGATGCATAACGTCGCGTCTTTGAAGGCCGGGGATGTCATGAAGGCCATTGACATGCGGGGCATAAGACACGCCCTTGACCTTGGAGGCGGGCCCGGGACATATTCGATCGAAATGGCAAGAAAGGGCGTCTCGGTCACCCTCTTTGACAGGCCCGAGACAATACAGATTGCGAGGGACATCATTAGAAAATCGGGACAGAAAAATGTGGGTTTTCTCGAGGGGGATTTTTTTTCTGATGATATCGGCAAAGGGTATGACCTCGTATTCGTGAGTCAGGTGCTTCATTCCTTCTCGGAAACGGATAACAGGCATATCATCGGCAGAACGAAAAAAGCACTGAATCCGAATGGCAGGCTTGTAGTTCAGGAATTCCGTATTAATAAGGGCAGAACGAGCCCGCCCCAGAGCAGTCTCTTTTCGGTTAACATGCTGGTGAACACCGCTGCCGGCAGATGCTACTCACCGCGTGAGATGAAACAGTGGTTTTCTGAGGCAGGGTTTCGGCGTATCACGCAAAAGATCCTTGAGGATACCGTGCTGGTCAGCGGGCAGCAATGAACGCTCATAACAAGATCGGCATTTTCGGAGGGACCTTTAATCCCGTGCATTACGGACACCTCAGGGCTGCTGAAGAAGTGAGAGAAAAACTGCATTTCGAAAAGGTGCTCTTTATCCCTTCGCGCAACCCGCCCCTGAAGATGGATGACCTGGCGCCTGCTGAAGAACGCTACGAGATGACCAGGCTTTCCATAGAGGCGAACCCTTTTTTCGAGATATCACCCATAGAATGCGAGAAGCAAGGGAAGTCATATACGGTCGAAACCCTTGCGGCACTGCATGAGCTGTATCCCGATAAAGCTTTATATCTGATCGTGGGCATCGATTCGTTTCTTGATATCCCTGCGTGGCGCCAGCCGGAGAGGGTTTTGGAGCTCACCCATTTTGTGGTTCTTTCAAGACCCGGCTTCAGTTTCTCAAGCATTTCTTCGCTGATACCAACGAACATCGCCATTCTCTCGGAAATGGATGGTGCACGCCGTGAGGTCTATAAGACAAACCTGAAGAATGGGAGAGAGGTCGTGCTGCTCAATGTCACGCCGTTGCCCATATCTGCCACGACAGTCAGAAGGCTCGTGCGCCATGGCAAAAGCATAAAATACCTGTTGCCAGATAAGATAGAATCTTATATAATTTCTCATAGTCTTTATCAGGAAGGTGGTGACGACCTTTAGAAGTAAGGAGAAAGCTGTTCTTGCCGCATACGCAGCTATGGCAAAAAAAGCAAAGGAGACCGTAATCCTTGAACTGGCGGGATTAACCATCCTTGCTGATTATTTTGTTATCTGCTCTGGTGAAAGCACAACCCAGGTTAGGGCCGTTGCCGAATATATCGAGGCAGAGTTCCAGAACAAATCCATGAGGCCATTGGCGATTGAGGGGTTAAGTTATGCTCACTGGGTGTTGATAGACTATGGCGATGTTATTGTCCATGTGTTCGAAGATGAGACTAGGAATTATTACGAGCTCGAAAAGCTGTGGCTGGATGCGCCGAGAGTCATCATTGAAGAACAGGACGGCGCGCATCGAAAAAGAGACATGACTGCCGTGAAAGGCGAAAGGTATCATCAGTAATGGGTAAGATTGCACTGACGGTTTTTGTGGCGTTCCTTCTGGCACTCGGGTATCTTGCTGTCCTCAATAAAGAGCCGATTACGTTTACCCTCGCGCCGAAAACGGTTTACGAGATGCCCAAAATAGCCCTCATACTCCTGTCCTCAGCCGTAGGGGCTGCAATCATGCTCCTTTATTTCTTCATCAGGGATACGCAGCGGTTTATTCACAGCAGGCAGTATCAGCGAAAACAGAAGAGAGATCTGAAGGTCCAGGAACTCTATTCGAAGGCACTGAACTCGATTCTCGCAGACAACGAGGAAGAGGCAAGGTCCGCGTTGGAGGAAATCCTGCAGGAAGAACCCGGTCACTTGGACGCCATGCTGAGGCTCGGCGATATTTCTGCTGGAAACAAAGACTTTGCAAAGGCGTTCAACTATTATAAAAAAGCGAAAGAGATCCAGCCGCAGAATCCGGAGGTACTTTTTTCCCTGGTGAGGGTGATGGAGAATACGAACCGGGTGTCCGATGCCCTTCTGTATCTGGACGAGATTCTCGACAGGAACCCGGAGAACCTCACCGCCCTCCATGCGAAACGGTCTCTGCTCGAGAAGAAGGACGAGTGGGATGAAGTCATTTCCCTCCAAAGGACCATTATCAAATCTGAACACAACGAGAAGGACCGCCAGAGAGAACAGGAAAACCTCCTTGGGTATAAGTATGAACAGGGCAGGTATAGTCTTGAGAACGGCCAGAACGAAAAAGCGAAAAAGGCGTTCAGGACAATTCTTCGGCTTGAGAAGAACTTCATTCCTGCCTATCTCGGTCTCGCTGAGGTGATGCTCAGGGGAGGGGAGACAGAAGAAGCGATCGGCTTTCTCGAGAAAGGGTTTGAACAGACATCCTCTGTCATCATCCTGGCACGGATTGAGGATCTTCTCATAAACCTCGGCGAACCGGCTAGACTGATCCGACTCTATAAGAACGCCCTCTCGAAATCTCCCCAGGGCCAGTCATTGAGATTTTTCCTAGGGAAGCTCTACTATAGGCTTGAGATGCTGGACGATGCCTTTGATATCCTCTTGACGGTCGATTCAAGCGGCGTTGCCTATCCTGAATTGCATCAGCTTCTGGGGAACATATACCTCAGGCACCAACAATGGAACAAGGCGGTCGAGGAATTCAAGAAGGTGATAGACATAAAAAAACCTTTCAACCTTTTGTACTGTTGCGAATCGTGCGGGTACTCTTCTCAAGAGTGGGCGGGAAGGTGTGCAAATTGCAAATTGTGGAACTCGTATCAGTTCAACTTCTATGGCAGCTGCAAAGCGTAAAAGCGTAATAGCGACGATGCTGCGTCAACATCGAGTGGCGGGTTGAACGAGAACGAGAAAAATGCTGAAAGCCGGGAAGGGTGCGTGCCGCTCATCTCGCATCGCTCGACACTGCAGCGAGTCGTTCTGGATACCAGCCTTTTCGTCAATCCCGATGTGAGAACGAGCTTGGGGAATACCCCCACCGAGGCCCTCGAAACATTCCTTTCCATGGCGGCTCAGATACACGTGCTCGAATTCTATATGCCTCCGTCGATCTTTGCGGAACTCCTCCATTTTGTCGAAAGAGAGAAGATACCTGGTGACCTTCTTGTCATCCTTCACCAGAAGCCGCCTAAAAAACATGAGCTGAAGTGTCCCGCGATTTTATTGTACGAGTTAATCGAAGATATGAGGGAACGGGTAAATAAAGGGCTGAGAGTTGCTGAAAATGCTGTCAGGAGCGCTGAAAAGAAAAAAACCGATGAGATCATTCAGGACTTGAGACGGAAATATAGGGAAGCTCTGAGGGAGGGCATTATAGACAGCAGAGAGGATGTTGATCTCCTGCTGCTCGCAATGGAACTGGACGCCCTTCTCATTACCGCAGATCAGGGCCTCATCACCTGGGCGGAAAAATTCGGCATACAATGGCTGTTTCCTGAAAAGTTCAAGGATTATCTGACAGGGGCGATAAAGCGAACAGAGCTTCTTTCAGCAATGCCAAAGAAGTGAGCTGGGATTCCCCTCCTGCTGCCAGACTGAACCCATGGCAGTCACAGCAGGAGCTCCCGGGATAGCCGTTGTCCTACCTCCATCAATGCCCTCTTCCCCCTCATTTCTTTGCTCGAAAAAGGCAGTATCGCGACCGAATGCCCTTTTGTCATCTCCTGCAGTTCCGCAAGATAGGTTTTTTGCATGGCACGCACTTCTTGCAGGGATTCCGAGTCCGGATGTTCTATCACCCGATTGATCACCATGCCGTGGATAGTGAGAGAGTAGCCGTTGAGCGTTTCCATAACCCTGCGCACCTGCTTCACGACAAGGGCCTCGGGGGTGGCAACCATAACGAAGGTCGACCGCTCGAAGAGAAAGCGCGATATCCTCTCTGATGCTGAAATCCATTCGTCCATAATATCCGCCACAGACCTTTTTCCGGTGATCTGTTTCCCTATCCTGTCGAGGCCTTCGAAAACCCTGGCGCCGGCACGGAGGTGTCTTCTTATATATTTGGGCATTGCGATGAGGTTTAACGTTTCACCGGCAGGTGCGGTGTCCCAGACAATCCGGTCATATCCGCCGGATTCAGCCATATCCACAATAAGATCGAGCATGGTCTCTTCCCTCAGAGAGGGGGCAGAGCCTATGTAGTCCATCAGCTGATGGCGGGATTCGCTGTCTAGCCCTTCCACATCGATAAGATGAGAAAGGATATCATAGAAATCAGGGCCGAATTTCTGTTTCCATTTGTGTACGATCGCGTTCTGGCTGATCTCCACGGCATGAAGATTTTTATCGATTTCCCTGGCGGTGTCACCTATTTCTTCATCGAAGATGTCGGACAGAGAGGGGGTCATGTCAGAGGTGAGAATAATCGTCTTTAAGCCTGAGGACGCAAAGCGCAATGCCATGGCTGCTGAGCAGGTGGTCTTTCCGACTCCACCTTTTCCGCCAAAAAGGATCATAGGCCTCTCTGTCATATCTTACCGTGCTCCGCTGTCTCCATGGTTAAACAATGGGATGGTGATTTCCCGAGCGAACTGGGCGCCAGAAGAGGGCTCCCGGCCAACTCTCAGATCCCGTATCGCACAGCTCAAGCGAACCAGCAATGTTGGTAAGCCCAATAAGGAACAAAATAAACTCCATAAGTGGCAAGGCGAAGGACATTGTCCGTAGTCTCGCCGTAGTTCAAGCCACCGACGAGGTCGATGGGAGTTAACTATCTTTTCGGAAATATGTCTGATGGTCTCAACGTAGGTGGAGGCATTCCAACGATGACCCCTCCATAACCACCATGGGATCATTATAGCAGAGTCTTGGGCTAAGAAAGAAAAGAGTGCTCCCGTTAACACCGACCTGACAAGACATTTAACATCTTAGGGCAAGAAGTCCCTTCCGTCATCCTTGCATGAAAGATGAAGGATGAATTGCCTGCTGTACATTTTGCACTTGAGGATAATAGGTTATTCTGCGACAATATGGCATGTAATATAAGTTGGATCAAGGTTTACATTCAGTATATGCTATTCAGTTCTACCTCATTGATCTTGATGTACGAAGACTGATTCCAAAAATGATCAAGGGAATAGCTGGCTGTGAACAGGGATGCCCTGCAAATGCTAAAGGTCTTGTCTCTGACGGCTTTATGAGTTTTGAACTGCAATGCATAGAGGGCGGTATTCTTTCGGCATCTGCATCTATCGGAAACGGTAAGATGTTATGGCTCAAAATGTTTCCTGACTTTTGATGTTACTGCATGCTTTGGGAAGATCATTCCGGGGGGAAGCCTCTTCACGTGTCATCCTTGGATGTGAGCGATAATAGCTGATATAGCGCTTAGCATAGGGATCATGGCCGCGAAGTAGGTCGGTTGCACGGATAAAAGCAGTGAACTGTATCGGGTCAGTGATCACGCAGTTTGCCCCTGCCGCAACCGCCAAGGCAAGGAAAGCTTGGTTAATCGTATTTCGCGAAGGGAGACCGAATGAGACGTTGCTCGCTCCTAAAATTATGTTCACTCCCAGTTCCCGTCGTATCAGCTCAATCGTCTCCAAAGTGACCTTGCCTGCTTTCTGATCTGCACCCACTGGCATCACCAGTGGATCGATAATCACATCGTCGCTCGGAATGCCGATCCTGACTGCTTGCTCAAGGATTCTTCCTGCAATGGCTAGGCGTTCATATGGCTTGTTCGGTATGCCTTTATCATCTAACGTGAGGCCGATCACCGCCGCTCCTCTATCTTTAACAATTGGAAGCATCTCCCGTAACACTGACCCTTGGCCGTTCACCGAGTTAGCCAAGGGTTTGCCAGGAGCTACGGCCAGGGCAGCAGCCATTGCTTTCGGGTTTGGCGAGTCAATACAGAGTGGTACGCTTACCCTTGAGGCCAGGACTTTCACCACTTCAGGAAGCAACACGGTGTCGTCGAGGCCATGGGCGCTCACATTGATATCCAAGACATCCGCACCAGCGGCAACTTGTTCGGCAGCCAAGGTCCTGATATACTCGTAGTTACTTGTCTGAAGCGCCTTAGCCAATCTCTTGTTCCCTGTTGGATTTATCTTCTCACCGATGATGATGATTGGCGCGTTGCTCTGGATTCTAACTTCAGTTATCTCACTTTGCAAGGTTGTCTGCATGAGAAAACCGTCTTCCAGCTAAAGATATCGTTGCGGTGCAGGAATCCGAGATAAATTTGTACGATCAGTGCTTTCCGATCTGCTCTCTGTTCCTGACAGTTCGGATAATAGTTTCTTGATCTTGCGCACTGCCATGCTAGCATCTGATGCATATCCGTCGGCTTCTATCAGGTCTGCGTACTCCTGAGTGAGTAATGCCCCCCCGACCATCACCTGAACCCGTTCGCGCAGACCTTCGGCCTTGAGCGCATCAATCACGAGTTTCATCCTGGGCATGGTCGTGGGAAGCATAGCGGACATTCCGATCACTTGAGCGCCGCCGCGAGCAGCTTGAACAAACTTGCTCTGACAGACATCAACGCCCAGATCTGTGACGTCAAAGCCGGATCCTTCCAGCATCATGATGACCAGGTTCTTGCCGATATCGTGTATGTCACCCTCCACTGATCCTAGGGCTATCCTGCCAGCTGAACGCACACTTGTCGCAGCCAGCATCGGACGTAAAATGGATAATCCTGCCTGCATTGCTTCTGCTGAGATCATTATTTCCGGCACATAGTATTCATGTGCCTCGAATAGATGTCCTACTTCTGTCATTGCTGGAATGAGCGCGTCAGAGAGAATTTGGCCTGCCGGCACCCCTGCTGACAACGCTGCGCGCACTGCTATTTCGACGATCTGATTGTCTCCATTCACGACGGCGTGATAAAGTTTTTCTAGCTCTATCGTGCCTTGTAATAGATGTTCTGATTTCTTTACCATGACTGTTTCCTCCCCTAGCTGTTACGGTATCGTTAATAATTTTTGCAGGTCGCTTCCACTGCTCGAGGACTCTGCCTTCTCGCAACCTGTCCCTTTACCTGTGTTTGCTGTAAATGTGCTCTCCTTTCTCTCGTCACGTCTTGTTTTTTTTCATTTTTTTTATTCATGGATCGCTTACCCTGTTGCCTCTTGTCGGATTTCTGCCCTGTACTCAGTATTCCCGATAGTTCATCGGCATAAGTATCTTTTTAAAGCCTGCTTTTCTTGACGATACCCGGCTTGTCAGGATTATTTTGCAGACCCATATGGTGTAACAATTCCTTGGAAGTCCTCTATGAACTGCGCCTGTTTGTTGTCTGGCTGATCGGCAATCGCAATTGAAATAAGCGTATCCTTCATCAGCTGATTCTCTTTATCGGACCACCAGTTCTCGATACTGACGTAAACAGTTGAGTCTTTCTTATCGATGGAGAGAACATAACTGTCCTTGGAAATGCAGCAGGACCTGATAGAATCGTGTCTGATTACAGAGAATCCCTGAGTTTTATAAAACTCCACTGCCTTAATGACGGAATCTGGAGTGAGATAAGAGTGGTAAAGAACTTTTCTCTCCTCGCAGTCGAAAAAATCGGCCGATCCTTTCTTGTAATCGACTGCGCCGGGATATGCTTTCACCTGTAACGGCTCGGCCGCCGATGAACAGGTCACGCCCGCTCCCAAAACTGACACCATCACGAAGGCGGCGGCCACTCTCGTTACAGCCCTCAGCCTTTTCCATGAAATACTCTGCACTTTTTCCATTTTACACCTCCGTCCCTGCACACGAAGCGGAACGGGATCCGCTTCGGCCATTAGAAGCATATGCCTGCTGCTGCTACTATCATCAGACATCCGAAAAACCCGATGCCAAGGAGCGCATAAGAAAGCAGCATGGTGCACATAACGATTGTCCCTATGTTCTGAGAAACTCGTTTTCCAACGCTTGCTCCGTTTACCATGTTCATCCCTCCTCCTGAATGCATTAGCAAAATACTGAGGATTGTACGTGTTGTCTTGCCGTACGTTGATGCATACGTCGTGCCAATCTCTCTGATGAAGAAAAGAGCTTGATTAACAAGCACTATTTGCCCTTAGTTAGCAAGGAGAGTTTGGATTACTCTGGGAAGAAAGTCGCGCAGGATATGCAGAAAGTTCAGTGAAGATGTGCTCACCGAAATCGAGGTTAAGGCGGAGAAACGGGTTCAAAACGAAGATAAAACAGAATGTTGTCTTTGGAGGGTTTGGGAGTAACCAGTTGATGACCTGCTGTAACTCTCTTATCATGACAATGAGGTGGCCGAGGCAGTTTGTTTTCATGAATTTTTAGGAGGCGGACACCCTGCGCTCTTGGCGCTGGGCTGTTGACGAACACTGATTGTATGATTCATGAAAAAGAAACGGCATCGGGTCGCATGGAAGGAAACTGATTTTCTCGAATCGACAACTGACACGGCCTAATCATTTCGAGCGGTTTATCAGGGGTGATCCTGAGGTGAACATTTTCAGTGGAATGTACTCAGAGTTGCGAGGGTAAACCATGTTGTTACATCTTCCATATGAAACAATGTTCTGGCTGGCAGTTCTCAATCAGCCTCTTTGAGTTTGCCCTCAAGGCAAACTCATCCATGATCGTATTTTCCATCATTTTAAAACTGAAAGGTTTTTCCAAACATTTGGGCACACCCAGCGCGCGAAGTCTCTCTTTCGCTTCAGACGTGTAGCTTCCGGTCATCGCAATTGCCGGAATGTCCGGGTAGTTTTTAGTGGTGTATGCCAGGAGTTTATAGCCGTCCATCACCGGCATCTGAAGGTCAGTGACAATGAAGTCCACCTGAACGGATTTCAGGATTTCGAGTGCTTCCGATCCATTTTCTGCCGTCAGGATTTTCCAACTTGCGGCTGATATACTAAGCCAGTCGGCTAAGGCACGAAGAAAGCTCTCAGCGTCGTCTACAACTAAAATATTCTTCAATGTAACCTCCGCCTGTCGGTCAATCTGCTCCGAATTCACTGTCAAGATGCGCACGTTCCGATCTGGATACATTAAGATAGAAAGGACATTGTTCGAAACCCTGGTTTGTGCAATATTTTGTCACCGGGTAAGAATCGAGGACAAAACCTCCTGAAGAACACCATGTTATAATCCATCGCCTCAAATAGCAGCAGTCCATCATGTCACCCGGGAAAAAGGTAGATTTACTCGGCTGTTTACTTCCTAATCTGTTAGCAAAGGTAATGCCAAACAGCTTACGCAGAGGGTCGGCATTTCCTCTGATCAAATCCTCCTGGATTAATCAAAAGATTGGCCACTCATTGTCGGTCGTTACCACTTGGGCCTACATGGCCCATCTGACCAGTAATTTCGGTATATCAGATCGGGAGACAGGCAAATGTCTTTGTTAACGGCTGTAAAAAGTTAAACAAGGCATTATCCTTAACAAGTAAGTACTTATATTCATATCTGGTTAGTTTGGTCAGAAATTAGATTTCCTTTGCTTAGTAACGTGTTTTTTTAACGGAGGAAGAGAGTACTGTGCGGAAAACCGCAGAGAGTATGCAAAAAGTATATAGTCGAACATAGCATGGTTAGATCATGCTTAAGATATCGTGGCTCTCGCAAACAAAAGGGTGAGACACAGACAAACATCGATGTAATCCGGCGCGTCAGGTGCGCAGTATTGCTACCTGTCAGCTTCGGTCGATACAGATATCTTGAGAGGTATCGATTCCGTATTCTCTTATCTTTTCGAAAAGGGTTCTGTAACTGATATTGAGGACTTCTGCTGTTTTCGTCTTGTTGCCCCTGCTTTTTCCAAGGGCGTCAAGGATCATCCTTCTTTCAAGTTCCTTCACTGCGTCCTTGAGGTGCAGAGAGGAAGACGCACGTGTCTCGGATTGTTCATTCATCAAGAAGTCGATGCATCCTTCATCGATGGTATCCTTATCTGTCATGAGCACGGCTCTTCTCATGACATTCTTCAATTCTCGTATGTTGCCTGGCCATGAATGCTTCGTCAATCTGGCGATCGCATTTGAAGTCATTTCCTTGATCTGTTTATTCAGCTCTGCGCAGGCCTCAAAGATGAATTTCTGAGCAAAGAGCTGGATGTCTTCGCCCCGTTCTCGCAGGGGAGGGAGGCTGATAATAAATTCACCGAGGCGGTAAAAAAGGTCTTCCCTGAATTCCTTCTTGAGCACGCTCTGCTTAATGTCGCTATTCGTTGCAGAAAGAATGCGGACATCTATATCGACGGGGTTCGTATCGCCGAGAGGATAGACCTTTTTTTTCTCGATAACCGTAAGGAGCTTGCTCTGTATGAGGGGAGACATATTCTCGAGCTCATCGAGGAAGATGGTACCGAGATGGGCCGTTTCAAAATAGCCGATCTTATCCTTTTGCGCTCCGGTAAATGATCCTTTCTTATAGCCAAAGAGTTCGCTCTCAATAAGATTATCGGGTATCAAACCAATGTCGACGCTCACGAAAGGCTTTGACGCCCGTTTGCTCATATTCTGTATTGCAGAGGCGACAACCGATTTTCCTGTGCCTGTTTCACCTTGAATAATCACCGAAAAATCAGTCTCTGCAACCTGGCGAACCTCTTTTATGACCTTTCTGATGGCGGGGCTTTTCCCCAGCAGGTGCTCAAGGGAGGACTCAAGGGCTGAACTGACCTTTGTGATCTCCGCTTCCAAGGTTAGCCTTTCAATCGCCCTCTTCAGGGTGATAATGAGTCTTTCAAATTCTGGTGGCTTGACAGAAAAATCATATGCTCCGTTCTTTATCGCCTCAACCGCGGTTGGGATGTCCCCATGCGCCGTAAGGATGATAATGGGAACATGACTGTCGATTTTCTTGAGTTCCTTCAACGTCTCCAGACCATTCATCCGCGGCATCTGCAGATCAAGAAGCACGGCTTGGGGTCGGTCGGCTTTAAAGACTTCTATTGCTCTGATTCCGTCTGAAGCCTCCGCAGGTGAGAAACCTTCATCACTCAATACCTCTTTCACGATACCCCTCAAATCTTCATCATCGTCTACGATCAATACCTTTGCCATCTGCTTATTTTCTCCTCTCTGGCTGTTAATCTAGTCCAATAACCTGCTTTTTGTGGTCGCTCAGAAGCAAAGGGAAATAAATCATGAATTCCGTACCCTTGCCTGCCTCTGTTGTAAGATCGATGAACCCTTTGTGTTGCTCCACTATCCCAAAGACAATGGAAAGCCCGAGCCCAGTGCCTTTACCAGGCTCTTTGTTCGTAAAAAAAGGCTCAAAGATTTTGTCGTGAGTCTTGTCATCCATACCTGTGCCCGTATCGCTTACAGAAATCCGTACGTATCTGCCTGGTTTTGTGAACAAACTGCCTCCCGGATGTTCTTCATCCATGAAAACAAAATCGGTCTTAATCGTAAGGAGCCCTCCTACAGGCATCGCGTCCCGTGCATTTGTGCAGAGGTTCATCAAGACCTGATCTATCTGGAGTGGATCGGCCAGCACGACAGACGGTTCATCACAGAGCAAGGTCTTTATCTCCACGGCCTCTCCTGCAAGATTCTTGAGCATAGGTATTAATTTCCTAATAACCTTATTAATATCTACGGGGCTAAGATGACTGATCTGTGTTCTACTGAACGTGAGGAGTCCGTGAACGAGACCTCTCATCTTGGATAACGACTTCTGCATCTGTTCCGTATACTGCATCAGGGAGATGTTCTCTGTCAATTTCTTCTTCAAGACAAAGAGAGAACCCTCGACGGTCGTCAGGATATTGTTAAAATCATGGGCGATGCCTCTGGCGAGTCTTCCCACCGCCTCCATCTTCTCGGCGCGTCTGAGTTTTTCTTCGATCAGAAGTTTTTCCTCTTCCCTTTTTCTCATGTCTTCTGTCATGGCATTGAAGGCCTCAGCGAGTTTTCCGATTTCGTCGCTGGACTCAACGGGGATCTTTTCAGAGGATATTCCTTTCCCGAGTAGCCTTACCGTTTCGGTCAGGCGGACGAGGGGTTTTGTGACCCGCCTCAAAATCGTGTAGATAACAATAACGCCCAAAAAGACAAAGAGGGCCGTAATGAGAACATTTCTGAGAAAGACTTCTCGTACCTCTTTCCGAATGACTTTTCTGTCCAGGGTAATTTTCACATATCCGATAACCTGTTCCGATTTTTTGGTTTTGCCGACATCAAAATAGAGCGCTTCTCCCATGGAAGTGGCTGCCTCGATGGTTACGGGTTTATAGACGTTTATGGTGTTCTTATCACTAGTTACTTCCCATGACAAACTGTCACGAAGTTTCGCAGCGATCTCCTGATCCTTCCGGGTGAGCGCCATCGGCATCACCTCCCGGGAAAGCGTTTTCTGCTCCCCAATGAGCTGCCTGTTGTCAATAGTGCAGATCTCCACCGCCTGAACCTCCTCCTGGGCCAGTACCCCGTCTACAGCATCCCTCAGACTGTCCCTGTTCTCCGCGAATACCCCGGTCCTCGAACTGGAAGCGAGGAGTTTGGCGAGAAGCTCACCCTTCCTGAGCAGGTTTTGCTCGACCTCTCTGGACTGAGAGTAAACGGAGAAGAACGTAAATGCTGATGAGACCAGGACGATGAAGGACACAAAGGCCCGAAAGATCCTCGTGCGGAAGCTCTCTCGAGCAGTCATAAAAAACACAAATTTATTGGAAAATCTCTTACTGAACCACATATGCCTTCTCAAGGATGGTTTTGCTAATGTCTATTCCGAGTTTCCGAGCTATTTTCCTGTTAATGGTCAGCACTGTTTTCCGTGGAGCGACCGGTGCGGCAATGCCTCCCTTTTTTTGGTCGAGGAGCCTCTTCATGATCTCTCCAGCCTGAACTCCAAGATCCACGGGATCGATGTTCAGTGCAGCGAGCGCTCCCATTTCTACATATTTAGTCGCAAAAGCAAAGATCGGTATTTTATTTTGGAACGAAAAAAGGAGAAGGGAATTGACCGTTTCGGCGTTTATGACTGTCGTATCAGGGAGCATCCAGAACACATCGATCTTGTCCTGCATGCTCTCTATGAGCGACGGCACGTCGCCAGGCTTGCTGGCCTTCTTCGGGATAAGGATAATTCCCTTGGCTAGAGCACTCTGGCTTGCTTCCCTGACAAATGATTCAGCGTTTTGGGGGTCATAGATGATGCCGATTCGTTTTGCAGTGGGTACGAGTTGGAGGATTGTGTCGAGTTGTTTCTCCGGCGAAACAGTCATGCTCACGCCGTAGATGTTTTGCCTGCCTGTCACGGAAGATGGCAAGTGCGGCACCATTGTGAATACAACGGGGATGTCCTTGATTGGTACCGCCGATTAAGATCGGACCCACCTTACCGCTGTAATTGGACCCACCGTGAAGTTGCGTGTTGTTGACCTCCTGGAGTGATACGCACCGGTTTATGGACCCAAC
>Ga0187856_1001667_pt1 | contig 17318 bp, 16 predicted proteins | sample June2016WEW_8_40_FD_132443 | JGI IMG/M metagenome (GOLD analysis project Ga0187856, IMG submission 132443) | Peatland microbial communities from SPRUCE experiment site at the Marcell Experimental Forest, Minnesota, USA - June2016WEW_8_40 | ecosystem: Environmental > Terrestrial > Soil > Wetlands...
GGATGGGCAAACTATTTCTACTACATGCACTGCACCAAAGCTTTTGCCCACCTGAAGAACTACACCGAAGAAAGGGTTCGGATATACCTGAGCCGTAAGCACCGGCTCAGGGGAAGGGGGTACATCAAATACCCCAATGCGTATCTTTATGGAAGCCTCGGGCTCTACAGAATACCGACAACCGCTCCATGGACCCATGCGAAAGCCGCTGGAAGAAGATGATTGGAAAGCCGTATCGGGGAGCGCTTCAATGTGCCGAAGGCACACAAACTGAACGTACGGTTTGATGAGGGGGAGTTGGAAACCGTTAACCGTTATAGGTTCCGGTAGATGCGTGCATCAAAAGGACCAGAAGCGGCACCAGCTAAGCGCCAGCTCTCTACTCTACCTCAAGCCCTCCCACGCTTCGTAGGTGACATGGTCTTCCAGGGGTTCTCGATTGTCCGCATAAAAGCACGCCGACAATCCTCCATCTATCGTCGCCGATATTTTGTAGAACGGCCGGCGGGCGCCCGTTTCACCTGCGCTGTCGGACTCCGTTCCTCGATAGTTTCTTTCACGTTCTTTGGCACCAGAAACCGGCAGATGCCGCGAAACGATCTCTCCCCTGCGCCGCCCTTATCATAGAGACTCAAGGATAGCTCTTCCTTTGCCCTTGTCACCGCCACATAAAAAAGGCGCTGCTCTTCCTCGATCTCGGATGCGTCGTTGTCGATAGTCGACCGGCTGGACGGAAATACTCCCTCCACAAGGCCGATCAGGAAGACCCGGCCCCACTCGAGCCCCTTTGCTGAATGTACCGTTGAAAGCGTCACATACTCGGAATCATCCGGTCCTTCCTTGTCAGGGTCGACCGACACGTCCGCGAGGAATTCCTTGAGACTGTGATAGCGCTGGGCCATGCCTCGCAGCATCGTAAGCTCTTTTGCCCTGGACGCATCTTTTTTGTACCTGATCTTCATGATCGGGTCATAATGGGTAATCACCTGATCGAGCTGCTGCGCAGGAGTCAGGGAAGGCGCGGTGATCGAAAGAATGAGCGTCCTGAACGACGAGAGCACCTCCGAGTGCTTCTGACCTGTGCAAAACGGCGTAATGGCCGCATCGATCACGTGGCCGAGAGTGTCTCGCGCCGCTATCAACTCCAGAAGCCTCTCCACCGTCTTTGTGCCTATTCCGGGAAGCAAAAGCAGCACCCGGTGCCAGGCCAGCTCATCTACCGGGTTCGCGATAATCCGCAAGTAGGAGATGACGTCGCGCACGTGGGCCGTCTCGTAGAACTTGCGCCCCCCGAAGAGGCGAAACCGTATCCCCCTCTTGATAAGCTCGCTCTGGAGGGGCATGGAGGTATAGGCGGTACGGAAGAGCATCGCTATCTCCCGCATTGGCACACCCTGCGATTTGAGGCTCTGCACCTTCTGGCCGACCCAGGCTGCTTCCTCGTAGATATCGTCAAAGCGACGGAGCGCGGGTTTTTCCCCCGTAAGCCCCATACCGGAGACGAGTCTTTTCTCGAACTTGTGTTTCATGTTCGTAAGAACGGCGTTGCCGACGTCAAGTATCTGTTGCGTGCTCCGGTAGTTCTCTTCCAATTTGATCACCCGGCAGCCCGGAAACCTTTTGGGAAAATCGAGAATGTTGAGATGGTTCGCGCCCCTGAACCCGTAGATGGACTGGGCATCGTCCCCAACCGCCATGATATTGCCGTTCCTCTTTGCAAGGAGGCCGACGATGTCCGCCTGGACCCCGTTGGTATCCTGGAACTCATCGACCATGATATAGCGGTACCTGGAAGAGATCTTTTCCCTCACCTCTTCATTGTCGAGGGCAAGCTTCAAATAGATGAGGAGGTCGTCGTAGTCGAGGCTGTTGTTCCTCAGCTTGTAGTCGGTATACTCTTTTTGCACGCTTCCGATCTCGGTGGTAAAGTCGTCATAATCACTGTGCATCTTTTTGACCGCGTCGTCGATGCTCATGTTCTTGTTGACGCAGACGCTGAAAACCGTTTTCAGCTCATTTTTCTTCGGGAACTCTTTGTCCTGGTCATATCCCATTTTATTGCAGCAGCGCCTGATCGCCTCTTCCGCGTCGCCTTCGTCATATATGGTGAAGGAGCTGGAGAAACCGAAAGCTTTGCTGTAGCGCCTCAGCACCTTGCTCGCGAATGAATGAAAGGTGCCTCCTTCTATCTTTGCGCACCTGGGGTCGTTTCTGGAAGCACGCTGGATCATCTCTTGGGCGCTCCTACGGGTGAAGGTGAGAAGGAGGATCGATTCGGGGTCGATATCGGTCTGCACCAGGTAAAGGGAACGATACTCGATAACCCTTGTCTTGCCGCTGCCTGCCCCCGCAATAACAAGGACGGGCCCTTCCGTGGTCGTGGCTGCCTCGTACTGGGCTGCGTTGAGCTGTGTTCTGAGATCGCGCATGATGTCGTCTTTGCTCCTTGGCACTCTTTCCTCCGGGGGTGAACAGTTCTGCCTTGCCCGGCACCACCCGTTCCGGGCCAACGTGTTCTTTCCTCACCCTATGGTCTGAGCGAAATAAGCCTTTTCCCATTTTATGCGGCCCTTCCCCGAGGATGAAACGTTGGACGCGCGAAGCGCCTGGGAGGACACACGCTTCAACACCTTCATTATCGTCTCGATTGATTTCTCTCCATCTGATTCCACGTAGACGTGGACATGATCCGGGGCCAGCCATAGCACACTCGCATTGCCGCCAATCTGCTCACCGCAGGCGGAGAAAGCATTATCGATGAGGCGATGGGCGTCGGCAGACAGTGAAAAGACGGACTTTCTGCGGGCCACATTCCACGCAAGATGATACTTGAGGTCTACGTTCACGCTGTCCGGGTCGTTCCGGACTCCCTGTACGGCGAGCGCGTACCGGTACTTGAAGCGGTCCGAGGAGAGCAGGGCATCATCAGCGAACGTACTTGTCCAGGGCTTTTGATCATCCGGCAAGTCCTCGGCGCTCTTGATCGGTGATAGCCGCGGCCTCGACACCGGTCTGAATGCATAACAGCCGAATTTATCGCAATCCTGCACGCTTCGGGTCAGGTCGCAGAGGGTGCTTTCGTCAAACGCCAGGTCCACGCAGAAGTCACATCGGTCATGGACGGCCCCGCCGTCTCTCACGGCGCACTTCCGACACAGTTCAGGATAGGCAGTATTCCGACCCTCCTGCGAGATCGGACCTGAACCTACTCTTGGCTTCTTTGCTTTGGCCATCCGGTCTCTTCTCCTGGGGCGCCTATCTCCGGCTGGAGGATATTCTTCCGCCTTCGAGGTGTTGCTTTCTTTCCATGTAGTGCATAAATAATTCGCTATCGAGCATCCTCATTCTATTTCGTGCGTCCACAAAGCCGGCACCGATCAGTTGTGCTAATTCCGACTCCCATGCGTAGAGCGAGAACAGCCGGTAACGGGTCTTCGTGCTTGCCGTTCCGTCGTTACCCGTCTCGTGCCTCTCCGCATTTTTCCTCAGGTTCGAGAGATATTGCAGGCGGTCTTCCAAGGGAAGGGTAAAGGATCCTTCCATCAGGCCTACGTAGGGAATGAGCTCCACCGAGTCCTGTCTGGTGTCATAATCCGGATAGAGACCCTCAAGTTCGTCGAGGATTTCGGGATCGACGATATCGCGCAGTTCAATCAGATCGGGTTCATCCCAGAAGGCTTGAAGCAGGAAGCGCCGGGAGGCGGGTATGTTCCCTGCTTTGAAGTATACTTCGGAACACTTGAGAAAGAAAGCGCCGCCTACCCGCGAAGGGTTCCTCACACGCACCATCCTGATCTCCTCCACAGCCAACGCCCATTTCTCGATCTCCATGAGCAGATCGAGCACCTCTATGCCGTGTCGTTCAAAAGACTCACGCAAGGCCGGGCTCATGTGCTCCAGCCCGATTCTCCTCAAGAAAATGTGCTCTTTTATCTGTCCGATTATGACGCTTCCCCGGTAGTCCTTGGAACGGAGGTACGTTTCGAATTCTCTCCATGCCCTATAGACTTCCAAGGGATCAGCCTGATTGAGCATATCTTCATCGGGATAAGGGTCATTCCAGAAGCGGCATATGTCGAGAGCGGCGCCGATAAATGTATTGCCGGGGTCAAGGAGCTCCACTTCTCGCCAGTACTTCTCCGATTGGACGAATTCCTCGCCTGTCAGGGCTTTCATGGCCTTGTTTTTTATGATTTCAGGTGGTGCTAACAAATAGAGCTGTTCCATAGTAGCCTGCCATATCCCGTTCCTGCCGTTCCGGTGGGAACTTGAGTATTTTGCCATTATAGAACAAAGGGCATAAGGGGGTAAATAGCATTCGCGGGCACACTCAGGATAGGGACATTGCTGTCCGCTTTCTGTCCAATGATCCAGCCTTCGATGGTGTCTGTTACAGATGGTAATCTTCAAGTTTCCGTGTTCCGTTGCGATTCAACACTTGCAGGTGCTTAACGTAAGGTTCTTTCCTCGGCCGGAGGAAATTTCGATGATAGGCGCCGAAATCTCGGGGTCGCCGAACCGGAGCATACTGCTGTTGTATGTGAGGATCGCGCGACCCCGAGATACAGGCGCATGGCGCGAAATTAACCCGGCCGCTGTACTATATAGCCTCCGGTTTTCTGCCGATGTAGAGATACGTCGCCCCCCACGTCAGCTTGTGCGTCTCTATGTCGGCCATGCCCGCCTCCTGCATCAGTGCGGAGAATTGATCGGGAGAGGGGAAATTCATGATCGAATCGGCAAGGTAGTAGTATGCCCGGGGGTTGAGAGAGAATTTCCTGGCAATGCGGGGCAGCAGGCGATTGAGGTAGGTGCGGTAGATGAGGTTCGAGAACCAGCCGGGCGTAAAGGCCATCTCCAGGACCATGATCCGGCCGCCCGGGATTACCACGCGTGCCATCTCCCGGAGCGCCCGCAGCCTGTCAGGGATGTTCCTGATGCCGAAGGCAATCCCCGCAACATCAAATGAATTGCCCGGGAAGGGCAGCGAGAGCGCATCGCCCCGGAGCAACTGAATTCTTTTGGAAAGACCGGCCTTGGCTATCTTGCGCTGTCCGACGTCGAGCATCTCCTTCATAAAGTCGAGACCTACGACAGTGATCCGGGGATGGCTGAGGCCGGCCCTTATCGCAAGGTCCGCGGTTCCGGTGGCGACATCGAGAAAACGGTGGGTGGAGGTGAAAGACATCTTCTTCACGGCAACGCGACGCCAGGCCACGTCGCGGCGGAGACTCAGGAAGTGGTTGAGGAAATCGTACCGGCCGGTGACGGTGGAGAATATCTCCTTGACCATGCCGATGCGCTCAGCGTCCGTTACCTCTCTTACAGAAGGATATCTCGTTTCGATGTGCTTTTCTCCCGAGGGCTTGCCTTAGACACACCGGGGTTTCCTCACAAGAGGCCGCAAGGCCGCTCGCGCGCCGGGTGCGTGCGCTACATGAATCTCTCGAAGCGCTCCTTTTCGGCCTTGCATATCGGGCATATCCCGGGCGGCTCCGCCCTCGCGCACAGATAGCCGCATACACGGCACCGCCAGACAGGATAGGGAAGGGGTGTTTCCGGATTTAACCGCAACCCGGTATCCGTCTTCCCTGCCTGCGGTCTCCTTTCCGGGACCGGGCCTATCTTTTTCCGGCCTTCCTTGACTGCCTGGGATACATAGAGGGCACAGTAGCAGGCCCCGTATTGAGTGAGGTCGGCGTCGCGATAATCGCAGGGACAGACAATGTCGCGGTCCGCAGCAGCGTCGCCGGAGGCAAGCCTGCAAGGGCATGACTCGTAGCCGTATCTTTTCCGGTTGGTGATAAGGCCCTTGACCAGTTCGCGGGCGAAGGCTTCATCAGGGTTGAGGAAATATCCCGACGCTGTCGCCTCCGACAGGAGCCGCAGGTAGTGAAGATCTATCTCGTCCCGCCCCCCGTCTACTTTCACGGCCGCCGCAGCGCCTCCTTGATCTTCTCCTCCTGATAACCGACGATGCAGTTATTGTTCACGACAAGTGAGGGGAACGAGCAGCGGGGATTGAAAGATTTCAGTTCGTCAAGGACTTTCTCCCTGTCCGCGCCCTCGACGACATCCACGTCGACATATTCATAGGCGACGTTCATCTCTTGAAGCAGAGCTTTTGTTTTTTTGCACCAGACGCACGTGCTCAGGGTGAAGAGTTTTATCGGCCCGAAGTCGCTTCCTTCGACACGGTTCATCTGCATAGTGATGCCTCCTCTTGTACTGCGCAAAAGGACTTTATTGACGAGTATAGCACAGAAACAGGCGGATTGCAGCCGGATGGGCAGGACATGCGGGAGCGGGCCACAAAAGGTCTGTCAATTTTATGCCGATTGCGTATAATGATAGTGCATTTACTATGATGATTCCACATGGTCGTATCGTATCCGGGGGTATCCCGGTCCTGTCCGGAAAAGTCGGCACGCAGGCTGCCTGACCTCACGGGTAGTCCCGTGAGTTGGTCCTTGCACGGACCTGTGAAGTGAGACGACATGGACGATGAGAGTGATTTCTTCCTGCAGTTCAGCCTGCGCATATGTGGAAGTCTCGATATAGGAGAGGCCCTTCCCGTTTGTCTCTCTTACGTGCGCCACACCATGCCCGCGGACGAGCTTATACTTACCGTGTACGACAGGACCTCGGGCTCGCTGCAAGTGATTGCCCGCACGGACAGTGGAGGGGTCAGCACCGAGTCTCACACGATACCCATGCCCCCTCAAGTTCGGGAAGAGCTCGAACACGTGGAGAGCTATCCCCGCGTCAGGGTGCGGAAGGACATGCGGCGGGACGTTATCATAAGAGAGGTTGCGGCGCACTTCAAATGGCCTGATTCGTCCGTGATCGTCGCGCGACTGATCATCGAGCACAGCTTTATCGGCTCACTCATCATAAGGGCGGATGGATTGGGGAGGTACGGCGAAGAACACGCGAGGCTCTGGTCGACCGTGAATGAGCCCGTGGCCATCGCCCTGGTAAACAGCCTGCGATATCGCGAGCTTTTGCGGCTCAAGGATGCGCTCCTCGATGACAACCGCTATCTGCATGATGAGCTTCGAAACACTGCGGGAACGCAGATAGTGGGAACAAACTTCGGTCTCAAGGGCGTGATGGAGCAGGTGAGCAGGGTGGCCCCCCTGGGGAGCCCGGTCCTGCTGATCGGCGAGACAGGCACCGGCAAGGAGGTGATCGCAAACGCCATCCACACCCTCTCGCCCCGGAACGACGGCCCCTTTATCACGGTAAACTGCGGAGCAATTCCCGAATCCCTCGTCGACAGCGAGCTCTTCGGTCACGAGAAGGGCGCCTTTACGGGAGCGGTGATGCAGAGGAAAGGCCGGTTTGAGCGGGCCCATAAGGGCACGATCTTTCTCGACGAGGTGGGCGAGCTTCCACTCCACGCCCAGGTGAGGCTCCTGCGAGTGCTTCAGGAAAAAGAGATAGAGCGGGTGGGCAGCTCGGAGCCGACAAGAGTCGATATACGGGTTATATCAGCCACCCACAAGAACCTGGAGAAGATGATCAGCCAACGTCTCTTCAGGGAAGACCTTTACTACCGCCTGGCGGTGTACCCCATCCACATCCCGCCGCTGCGTAAACGAAGGGCGGATATTCCAGCCCTGATAGACTATTTCGTCACAAAAAAGGCAGGGGAGATCGGCCTTCGCTCCATACCCGTCGTTGCCGAAAGGGACATGGACCGGCTCGTGGCATATGATTGGCCCGGCAACGTGCGGGAAGTGGCGAATATCGTCGAACAGGCGCTCATCCAGTGCAAAGGTCCAACCCTCACCTTCGATGACCTGACGCCCCTTCAAAAGAGGACCGAGTTGTCCGAGGCAGAAGAAGACCTGATGGAGCGCCGTCTAAGGCTCCAGGAGGTGGAATACCGCCACGTCCGGCGCATCATGGAGATCACGGATGGGAGAGTGGAGGGAAAAAAAGGTGCGGCCGTGGTGCTCGGCATGAACCCGGCAACCCTCAGACACCGCTTGCAAAAACTGGGTATTCCTTTCGGCCGGCATTGGAGGAAGGAGGAAGAGGAGCGGTGATGCGGCCGGCCTTACTAGAACATGTACCGTCGCATATTCACGTTGAGCAGCAGCCCGATCCCTATGAGGGTCGATATCAGGGAAGACCCTCCATAGCTGATGAAGGGCAATGGGATACCGACGACGGGGGCAAGGTTGATGACCATAAGGATATTGACCGTAAACTGAATGAAAATAATCGACGCGATGCCGAAAGAGATGATGGAGCCGAGGGGCTCCGCGGTGCTTTGGGATATTTTCAGGCACCGGTAAATAAAGGAGATGAAGAGCAGAAAGAGGATGATCGATCCGATAAACCCCCATTCCTCCCCGAAAACCGTGAATATGAAGTCCGTGTGGTGCTCGGGAATAAAATGAAGCTTGTGCTGGGTGCCGTTCAAATAGCCTTTGCCGAAAAGCCCTCCTGAACCGATGGCGATTTTTGCCTGTATCGCATGGTAACCGTACCCTGCAGGGTCGAGGTCCGGGTTGACAAGGCTGAGGATGCGCATTTTCTGGTAAGGCTTCATCAGAAACGTCCAGAGCACGGGGACCGAGGAAAGACCGACAAACCCGAGGAACAAGTGTGTCGGCTTGGTAAGGCCCACGAACCAGAGGATAGAAAAGCAGGAGAGGAGAATTACCACAGCCGTCCCCAGGTCGGGCTGCTTCAGGATAAGGATGCAGGGGACGAAAATGTAGAGCAGGGGCACGAGAATGTCTTTCATATTCAATGGCTCGTTCTCTTTCTTTCTCTGGTAGAGCATGTTTGCGAGCATGAGCACCATGACGGGCTTCATCAACTCTGAAGGCTGGAAGGCAATTCCGGCGATAGTGAGCCATCTCTTCGCGCCGCCCGCTATTGTGCCGATGATCAGGACAAAGATGATGAAGAAAAGGGTGGCCCCATAAAAGTGCCTGGCGTAGCTGGCAATGAGGCGGTAATCATAGGAGAGGACGAGAAAGAGAGCCGCAATCCCCACGCAAAGCGCCACCATCTGTTTCAAGAGGAGGCTGTAAGGGCCGCTCTCTATCGACCTTGTCGCGCTAACAAGGTTCATCAAGCCGATGGCCAGGAGGGCCAGGCCGTTGAGGATCAGGTACCAGTCGAGGTGATAGAGCCGTCTTTTGTCAATGTGCATCCAGAGCCGCCGATTTTATTTCTTTAGTAGGTTCGTTGAACATGGTCTGCGCTACCGCCTTCGCGATGGGCGCTGCTGCGGAAGCCCCGTGGATCCCGTGCTCTACGAGTATGCCCATCGCCACCGATGGCGCGTCACTGGGCGCAAAGGCGATAAACAACGCGTGGTCGGCCCCTCCCGTGCCTGATTGCGCGGACCCCGTCTTTCCGCTTATGCTCACGTTTTCCAGGCGGGCATTGCTGTATGCGGTGCCCCCCGGCTCGTTCACCACGCCCTTCATCGCTTCCTTGACCAGAGCGATGTTATGCTTGTTGAGCTTCACGTCGGCGCTCATCGCCGGCTCGAACCTTATGATGACTTTCCCCTCCGGAGAGACTATTCTATTGACTATCCGTGGCTTGAACGTGACGCCCTCATTGCCCACGAAGGAGGCGAGCTGCATGAGCCCGATCGGGGTAAGCCAGACGGCGCCCTGGCCGATGGCGACCGAGACTGTCTCGCCCTCATACCATTTCTCACCGAAGGTCCGTTTTTTCCACTCGGTCGACGGGACAAGCCCACTCTTCTCGCCGGGCAGGTCCACACCGGTGGGCTTGGTGATGCCGATGAGCCCGGCCATTTCATGGATGGCGTCCACCCCCGCCTTCAGGCCCGTGTTGTAGAAAAAGACGTCGCACGACTGGACGATGCCCTTATGAAGCGAAACCGAGCCGTGCCCCCTCTTCTGCCAGCACTTGAACACACGTCCGCCGAAGGAGAAGTGCCCCGGGCAGCCGAAGGTCGTATTCTCGTTGATGGCGCCCTTCTCCAGCGCCGCGAGCGCCACGAGAGGCTTGAAGGTCGATCCGGGTGGAAACCTCCCCTGGGTGACCCTGTTCTCAAGCGGGTGGGACGGATCGGTGGAAATGGTTTTCCAGTACTCCCGGGACCCCGAGGTGAGCTGGTTGGGATCGAAAGCAGGGTGGCTGACGAGGGCGAGGACACCGCCGGTCCTCGGGTCGGCTATGACGGCGCCCCCCTTCTTTCCTTCCAGGGCTTGCTCGACCGTTGTCTGCACCTCCATGTCAATATTCAGATAGAGGCTGTTGCCCGAAACGGGTTCTTTCGTGTCGAGAACCCTCACCTCCTTGCCGGACGCGTCCACCTCTACCCTTTTTTCCCCGTCGACGCCCCTGAGATACTTTTCATACATCCGTTCGAGGCCGAACTTGCCTATGGTATCGCCCATGGAATAGTTCTTGTAACCGGGTGTCTTCAACTCCTCGCTGCCGACTTCCGAGACGTAGCCGAGCACATGGGAAAGCATCGTGTTGTAGGGGTAGTTGCGCTTAGGCTCGATCTGTATGGCGACCCCCGGCAGATAAAACTTGTTGGCTTCCGCGCGGGCGACCCGGTCCATGGACATATCCGACTCTATCTTCACGAGGAAGGATGGGGGGAAATCTCTCGCATCCTTCAGCTTTTCGATAATCTCTTCCCGGTCGATGCCGAGGATCTCCACAAGGCCGTCGACGGTCTGGCTGAAGTCCTTGATGTCTTCCGGGATAAGATAAAGGTTGAAGGAGGGGCGTGTGTTCGCCAGTATCTTTCCCGTCTTGTCGAAGATGGTGCCCCGCGGCGCCAGGATTTTCTTGATGCGCACCCGGTTTTGCTCGGAGAGTCTTTTCATCTCTTCGCCCCTCAATATCTGAAGGTCAAAAAGGCGCATGAAAAGGACGATCATGGTGAGAATAAGTATCCATTCGCACCATTTGTACTTTTTCTCGCGGGCTGTGGACTCCGGCTGACGCACCTGCATTATACCCTGCTCATATAGCGGATTTTGAGTTGTTCGAAGAAGCGGAACATAAAAAGCGATACAAAGGCTGTCATAATTGCGTCGGGGATTGAAAAAATCAGGACATTAGAAATGTTCTTCGTCTCTCCCTTGGAGAGGAGGGAGAGGGCCAGAAAAATGAAAGACTCTGCGAGGGCCGAAACGGCGCACACAAGGGAAAAGGTATATCTCGATTCGATATACAGCCTGTTCTTGAGAAAGATGCAGCAGAGAAGGAGGGCGACGTTGGTAAAAACCAGGGCGCCTGCGGGGCTGTTGGAAAGGACTTCCTGAGTGAAGCCGAAGAGGACCGCCGCCAGCAGGCCCTCGGCAGGCGAAAGGAAAAAGGTGCCGTAGATGATGAAAGGCACCCCGAGATCGGGCTTCGCAAGCTCCAGAGGCAAAGAGGAGGAGAGGGAGGATTCGAAGATCATCAGGAAGACGCCGAAGGCGAGGCATGCAGCTTTTCGTATCATTTTTTGACAACCAGGACTTCGTCGAGCTTCTTGAAATTGTTGAAAGGCATGACGTCAATGTCCGAGAAGAGTCCGGCCTTGTTCTTGTTTACATTTATGACAATGCCGACGGCGAGGCCTTTCGGGAATATCGCGTCCTTGCCCGAGGTGATCAGCTTATCTCCCACCTCTACCTCATCGTTTTTCGTCACATACTTGAGCTTGAGCGTCGTCCGGCCCGTGCCCTCCGCGATCCCTCTGGCATTCTTGCCTGACACGTAGACGTCAACCGCTGAATTCGTATCGTTGACAACCATCACCTTAGTATGCCAGTTATGTACCTCCACCGCCTGTCCCACGATGCCCGAGGGCGTGATTACGGGCATTTTCTGTTTTATGCCGGCGTAGCGCCCCTTATCTATGATCACGCACTTGAACCAGTTCATCACATCTTCGCCGACGATACGGGCCGCGATCAGCTCATTCGGCTGCTCCTCGACCAGATGCAGCAGACCTTTTAACCTTTCATTCTCCTTCTCCAGCTCCGGGATCTTCTGGGCTTCCAGTTCCAGCGTCTCGACCTTCTTCTTCAGCTCTTCGTTCCTTTTCTTCACGTCGATCAGGTCGACGTAATTTTCGATCACGTAGCTGACGGAATGTGCGGGGGTTTTCAAGATTTGCAGCACGGGTCCGACGCCGTCGGCGAGATAGAATTTTGCCTTGCCGTATCCTTTTTGAAAGACAGCTATGTTGGTGAAGAGCAGGAAAGAGAGCACGAGTAGCAGGATAGCCGCTATGATGACGAAAGTACTTTTCAACGCTGCTCTCTATATTTGGGACGCCGGGAGGCGCACTGCCCGGCCGCTCCCTCGCGCCGCCCGCGAATCCATACCTTGTTCTCAATGGCGTTGGTCGGTCGCGCAGTAGCCGCTAAAACGATGCCGGGCATATTATCCCCGGCCCGTGGGGCCTCAATCCCAAAAAGAGGAAGGCACACTCCGGCGCCTAAAACTTCGCCGCTATTTCTTTAAGAAGTTTCATCTCATCCAGGACCCTGCCGGCGCCTTCCACCACTGCTGTAAGAGGGTTATCAGCCACGATGACGGGGAGTCTTGTCACCTCCTTGATGAGGAGGTCCAGGTTTCTCAGCAAGGCGCCGCCGCCCGAGAGGACGATGCCCTTGTCCACGATGTCCGCTGCCAGCTCCGGTGGTGTCCTTTCGAGGGCGAGCCTGACCGAGTCGACTATTGCGTTGACCGGCTCGGCAATAGCTTCCCGGATGTCCTTGGAGGAGATTTCGAGCGTTTTGGGGATGCCCCCCACGAGATCCCGGCCCTTTATCTCCATGGCGATCTCCTGCTCGTTCTCCACGGGATAGGCCGAGCCTATGGTAATCTTGACAAGCTCCGCCGTGCGCTCCCCTATGAGCAGGTTATACTTCCTCTTGATGTACTGGATGATCGCTTCGTCGATCCTGTCCCCGGCGATCCTGACGGAGTTGCAGTAGACGATGCCCGAAAGGCTGATAACGGCCACCTCTGTCGTACCCCCGCCTATGTCGACGATCATGTTGCCGCTCGGCTCTGTAATGGGGAGTCCCACCCCGATGGCCGCCGCCATCGGTTCTTCTATGAGGTATACCTCACGCGCTCCGGCCGACTCCGCCGATTCTTTGACCGCCCGCTTTTCAACGGGGGTGATGCCTGAGGGAATCGATATCACGATCTTCGGACGGGCGTATGATTTTTTATTGTGTATCTTCTGGATGAAATACTTGAGCATGGCTTCGGTCACCTCGAAGTCCGCGATGACCCCGTCTTTCAAAGGCCTTATGGCGACGATGCTTCCCGGTGTCTTACCGAGCATCCTTTTTGCCTCTTCCCCGACGGCTATAACCCTTTTCGTGCCCCGCTGGTCCTGATGGACAGCGACGACGGAAGGCTCATTGGTGACGATTCCTTTCCCCTTCAGATAGACAAGTGTATTTGCCGTCCCGAGGTCGATAGCGAGGTCCTTCGAAATGAAACCGAATAGCGCATCAAGAAACATTTTATATGGCTCTCCCCTCGATAATTAAGCCTATTGAAAAGTAAGAGCTAATATACTATTTTAAAGTATCAAAATCAAGCAGCAGAAAAGTATGGAGAAGCGATGTTAAGATTTATGCGGAAGCACGCGAGCAGGTGGTTGCTAGGGGTTATCTGCGCCGTTATTGCCGTCGTCTTTGTGTTTACCTTCGGGTTCAAACAAGGCGGGCTTGAAAAGACCGTTGCCCAGGTAGGCCCCTACAGGATATCGGCCGCCGAGTACTATCAGACCCATAGCAAGATGGAGAAGTTTTACAGGAACCTGTACGGGGACAAGTTCGACGAGGAGGCGGGAAGCCAGCAGAAGCTGAAAGAGATGGTGATGAGCCAGCTTCTGGACAAGTACCTGTTCCTGAAAAAGGCGGCGGATATGGGGGTGAAGATCTCCGGCAAGGAATTTGGCGAATTCCTGTCAGGGATCGAGGTTTTCAAGAGAAACGGCGCATTCGACCAGCACTCGTACGAGGAGTTCCTGAAGAGGAACAATATGGACCCGAAGACGTTTGAAGAGGAGCAAAAGCAGGCCATGCTCATCGAAAAGACGCTAAGGATCATCCTCGATAACGGCGTCCAGGTGGACGACAAGGCCGCCTACGCGGCTTATCTCAAGGAGAGAGGTCAGGTCAAGCTGTCTGTGGCGGTCTTTGACCCCGCCGATTACAGGGACAGGGTGAGCATAGACGGGAAAGAGCTGGAGAGTCTCTACGAAAAGGAGAAAGGCAGCCAGCGGTCGGAGAACATGTACCATCTGAAGTATATGCTGATTGACGAAAAGAGCGGCGTGAGGGATGACCAGGCGTACATGGAGCTTTTGAAGTCGAGAGACATGGCGGCCTACGGCAAGTCAAAGGAGATTGAGGTGGTGGACCTGGGCATGACAAAAGAGAGCGATCTCTTTGGCCGGTTCGCCAGGCTCCGGCCGAAGGAATGGCTGAGGGGCCTGGGCAAGGGAGAGATTTCCCTTCCCACGAGGGACGGGGGCAAGTCCTACATTTTTCAGATGGTCGATCGGGAGGAGGGGAAGCCGCTTGACAAGAGCGAGGCGCTCAAAGCCATCAAAGCCCGTGTGACCGGTGAAAAGGCCAGGGTCATGGCCCGGCTCACGGCAGAAGACGCAATAAAGGGAGGCGCGAAATTCGTCAAAGAGACGGGTTTTCTTCCGAAGAACAGCCCGGTCATTCCGGGGATCGGTCAGATACCGAGAGACGGTGCGGGCATATTTACCCTGCCCAAGGGAAAGACCTATGACAAGCCCGTAGAGATCGGCGGCTCGTACTATGTCTTTGCCTGTCTCGACGAGAAGCAGCCGGATAAGGACCAGTGGGAGAAGGAGCGGGAGACCTACAAACGGGTCTTCGAGGCGACGGCGCGGGATGCCTACCTGGTCTCCTTCAAAGAGCACCTGAAGAAGTCGGTGAAGGTTAAGGTATACTGGAACGAGATCTAAGGGCGGCCGGGCGCTTTTTGCGCCTGGCTTTGTCATCGTATCCGGCCCGCATCCTCATGTACGGAAAAGTACACTGCGGTGCGGGCCGGATACGATTTCGCGCCATGCATCAAAAATCGCTCCGGCCGCTATACCGGCGGGGTAGAAGCAATGGTAATGGATTACTAGGAAGTCGCAAGGTCTTTATGGTTAGCCTCGGTATTCATACGGTGTATGCGGGTCCGCCTATTTTAAGCGGCAAGTATGAGGATGCAGATTTGGTGGCGCGCAAGGTTCGAGGCGCGGAGGCGTACCCTTTCGTACGTCGCAGCGTCGCGGACCGCCGCGCAACGCCTGTCCTTTCACGTTTCCGGTTCATCCTTTTTATGAAGGGGGTGGCTCCGACGGCTCCGCCGGTGGAGGGGGGCGACGCAAGCCCCCAACGGTTGTTGCGCCTCAGGCGCCGCCGCTCCCCCCCAACATGATTATTCTTGGCGTCGACACCTCTTGTGACGACACGTCGGTGGCGGTGCTGGACGGCACACGGGTGCTGTCGAATGTCGTGTCGAGCCAGGTGGACCTTCATGCCCTCTTCGGCGGGGTGGTGCCCGAGATTGCGTCCAGGAAGCATGTGGAGTTGATCGACGGGATATACCGGCAGGCCCTCACGGAAGCGGGTGCATCCCTCGCGGATGTGGACGTGCTTGCGGTGACGCAGGGACCCGGCCTCATCGGGTCGCTGCTCGCGGGGCTCTGCTTTGTGAAAGGGCTCGCCCTGTCCACGGGAAAACCGCTGGTCGGCGTCAACCACGTGGAGGCTCATGCCATGAGCATTTTTCTCGAGCAGCAGGTAGAGTTTCCCTTTGTCTCCCTGATCGTGTCGGGGGGGCACAGCGTGCTCCTCCTCTTTTCCGAGCCCTGTCGGTTCCGCATGCTCGGCAGTACCAGGGACGACGCAGCGGGCGAGGCCTTTGACAAGGTTGCCAAGTACCTGGACCTGGGTTATCCCGGAGGCCGGGTCGTAGAGGAGCTTAGCCGGGCGGGGAGGGCGGATTCCGTCCCCTTGCCACGGCCGATGATGGACGAAAATAACTTTGATTTCTCGTTTAGCGGGTTGAAAACATCCTTTATAAATTACGTGAAGAAGTCTGGCATAAGTAAAAGCAATTGCTGTGATATACTCGCATCGTTCCAGGAAGCAGCGTGTGACGTGCTCACGGCAAAAACAGTGAGGGCGGCCCGGGGCCAGGGGGTACGGCGGGTAGTTGTGGGCGGAGGGGTTGCGAGCAATAACAGGTTGAGAGGCATGCTTGCAACGGCCTGCGCGGCCGAAAACATTTCCGTTTCTTTCCCGTCGCCGGGATTCTGTACCGACAACGGCGCCATGGTTGCAGCGACCGGGTACTTTTACGCCGACAGGGGTCTTTTTTCGGGCCTGGACATGCGGGCCTTCTCCCGTATGAGATGGAGCCGCGACCGGTGCTGAAAAAGAGCCTGGGCCAGCATCTGCTCAAAGACAAAAACCTTTTGGAAAAGATGGTAAGGCTGGCGGGCGTCGGCAGGGAGGACGTGGTTGTGGAGATAGGACCGGGTCAGGGCGACCTCACCAGGTGCATCGCGACGAAAGCCTGTTTTCTTCACGCCATTGAGATCGATAAGCGGTTCGGAGACGTCCTGGGGCGGCTTCCGCAGGAGTTCCCGAACATATCGGTCGTTTTTTCCGATGTGCTGCGTGTAAGGTTTGCCGATTTCGGCTCAAGCCGGGGAATCACCGTAATGGGCAATATACCGTATTATCTTACGGGCGAGATATTGTTCAAGCTCCTTTTTGAAAAGACCGGGATAAAGGGGGCCTACCTGACTATGCAAAAGGAGGTCGCGGAGAGGATAACAAGTCCCTCCCATTGCCGCAGCTACGGCGCCCTTTCCGTGATCTTCCAGCTCTATGCCGCGGTGAAGGTGCTCCTTTCGCTCAAGCCCTCGCTCTTTATCCCACCTCCGAAGGTCGAAAGCGCATTCATCTCCATCGTTTTCAATGACGCGACGACGCCGGATCAAAGGTTGATCACATTCGTCAAGCAGTGTTTCCATTATAAGAGGAAGTACCTCCGCCATTCTCTTGCCGGCCATTATGGACAAGACGAGATAGACGGCCTCTATCGGCATCTCGGGTTTCCGGCTTCGATAAGGGCGGAGGAGATAGAGCCGGAAGGGTTCGTGGAGATGTACCGTTATTTGCTTTTGTGAGGGGGAAGGCTCCACGCGGCTCTGCCGCTGGAGGGGGCGCTGAGCCCCAGTAAATGCTTTTGTGAGGGGGAAGGCTCCACGCGGCTCTGCCGCTGGAGGGGGCGCTGAGCCC